>Ga0116164_10000452_pt1 | contig 35891 bp, 31 predicted proteins | sample AD_UKC109_MetaG_FD_89888 | JGI IMG/M metagenome (GOLD analysis project Ga0116164, IMG submission 89888) | Active sludge microbial communities of municipal wastewater-treating anaerobic digesters from Hong Kong - AD_UKC109_MetaG | ecosystem: Engineered > Bioreactor > Anaerobic > Digestate... | reverse complement strand
GCCGGTTTCGGAGGTCACCCAGGCATAGTTGATGTAGATCGACATCAGAGAATTCTCGTCGCGGAGTGAATCGAATAGCACAATGGCTTTCTGATAATAGGTTGCAGAAGTCCGGTAATCATCTTGGTTTGAAATGGTGTTCCCTAAAAACCAGTAATTATCCGCAAGGAGATGGGTAAACCTCCGCTGCTCACAGATTGGAATGGACCGGTTAAAATAAGAGATGGCCGTATCCAGTTGATTGGCCATATTGTTCAATCGGGCCAGTTGGTAATAAGCTTCTGCTTGTCCACGCGGATAGTTGATTCGCTCACTCCAAGCTTTGGCGCGGTGGGCCATATGGAAAGCAGAGTCCAGATCAAAAGCAGCAGTTTTCCGGGCAATTTGTTGGGTGAGCAGGATCCTAGAAGTGTCATCCCTGGCCATCTTCAATTCATCCCAAAGGCTATCCAGTACATTGCTGCCGCATAGACCATTGGAAAAGGTAAAAACGATCAATAGTGCCAGAAATCTTCGCATGGTGTTCCTGTTCTCGTACCGGCCAGAGGTCATGGTTTATCCCAATATAGATTTCTTTGTGGATATATGCACGAGGTGTATGGGGGCAATGGGGCTTACTCCCGCCGCACTACCAATCTATCGGGAAATAATCTTTCAGAAATTTCCCTGACCAATGCTGGCCCGTGTTGATTCCATCTATAAACGGATCGCAAATGCGTGCAGCGCCATCCACGATATCCAGAGGAGGTTGAAAGTCGTGTTCTTTGATCTTTTTTTGAGCCAGTTCCACGGGGTCTTCATCCGTTACCCAACCGGTATCGACGGCATTCATGTAAATGCCTTGCTTGGCAAGATCTCCGGCGGAGGTATGGGTCAGCATATTCAGTGCGGCCTTGGCCATATTGGTATGCGGATGACGCTCTTCTTTGGTAAAGCGATAAAATTTGCCCTCCATAGCGGTAACATTGACAATGTGTTTCTGACCGGTAAAGTCTTTTTTCATTAAAGGGACTAGCCGGTTGTTGAGAACAAATGGTGCTACCGCGTTAATCAATTGAACTTCCAGCATTTCCAGAGGCTCGATCTCGCCAAGTTTGAGTCTCCAGCTATTGGTTTTACGTAAATCCACTTGTTGCAGGTCAGCATCCAGTTCTCCGGAAGGGAATACATCCTGGGTATCCAGCGACCGGTCGAAGCGATAGGGCATTTGAGAGAGCCTGGCCGAAGCATGGATGCCAATGCCAACCGGAGCGGTCGAGCCCCAGGATACGGCCGCAGGTGTTTGCGTGTCCGTTGAGGGAGCAATCGTGCTGACTAACTGGTGGTATTGTCCGAGTAATCGCTGACGAGCAGGGCTTAGATCTTCCCAGTTCGTTGCTTCTGCCTCCATCAGATGGGCATAAAACCCGGGAGGACGACGGACCGTCTGCGCCGCGTTATTGATCAGGATATCCAACCGGGATAATTGCTCGGTCAGGTATGCCGCAAAAAGATCCACGCTTGGCGTGTGGCGCAAGTCTAGACCATAGATGTGCAGCCTCCGGGACCAGGCGTTGAAATCCGGTTCGGCAGCATAGCGAGCCGTAGCGTCTACCGGAAATCGCGTCGTGACTACTACGGTAGCTCCGGCACGCAGGAGGATCAACGCCGCCTGATAGCCGATCTTAACCCTTGCCCCGGTGATCACCGCCACTTGTCCGGTCAGGTCACAAGTCTGGTGCCGCTTGGCGTAGTTTAACGTGGCACAAGCCGGGCAAAGGGCATCGTAAAAATGGTGGACTTCGGTGTATTTGGCCCGGCAAATGTAGCAATCGCGGGGATTTTCATAAATAGCCGATGATTCGGATGGTCCGGATGTTAATGCCGGAGCGACAAAAACATCGGAGGTGCGCGCCTGACGTATGCCAGTCTGAGCGCTTTTTTGCCGTTCATTTTGACGCATGCTATGTTTGCGGGATTTCTTGACTTGTTTGTCGCGCAGTCGGTATTCGTCCCGATTGGGGCGTGATAACGTTCCTGCCGCTTTTAACAAATCGATCCGTTGGCCCTCCGGAAGTGCATCTACTTCATCGTAGTGTCCGGCAAGGTGCTGGAGGGTGCGGATGCATTCCTGAATTACTTCCGGCGAAAGCGATGCGTTTTGCGGTTTGTTGGTCTCCATATCAATACGACCTAAGTGGCGGCAAAGATACTATTTGGCGCCCATTCGCGAAATGCTGGACCATGAAGGATTTGTACTCCCGGATCGCCTAGGCAGGTTAGAGCCTGATGATACGATCGGGAAAAATGCAGGGTATCGGGGAAGTATTTAGTGGATGCAGGGAATTGTAAAAGCGCATGTCATGCGCATGATTGAACCAATTAATTATCAGGTAAGATGTCGAAGGAATTGACCGTCACCATGCAATTGAATGCATGTTTTGGATTTATGCAGCTATTTTAAGTGAGGCAATCGACCGCTTGATGATAAACTGGACGATTCGATAAAGTACAAATAATGAGATTATCATTTTTTAGGTATTAAATGACCGGGAAATAAATAGGGGGCTTTATAGCCCCCATATAACGAAATACAACCACTAAATAACGTCGATCTTAATTTCCTCGCGTTTCGCTTCAGCAGATTTTGGCAGGCTGATAATCAATACCTGATTTTCCTGTTTCGCAGAAATTCCGGTGGTGTCTACTTTCCCATTGAGCGCCAGACGACGTTCGAATGATTTGATTGGAAATTCCTGAAGGATAAAATCCGGTTCCTCGCCTTCAGCCAACGGTTTGCTGCCGAGGATGTAAAGAACATCATCTGCTACACTGAGTGTGATTTGTGATTTGTCAAATCCCGGAGCAAATACATTTACCTCAAACGTTTCATCGGTTTCGATTATGTTCAGAGGGACGTTGTATTTGGGTCTCCGTTGTTGCCGGCTATGCCATGCGTGTTTGTGGAATCCAGAGGATGGTCCGCACTGGCCATGCCAGTGATGTGCGTGTCGATGCATTTTTAATAGAATTTTTGGATGAGAAATAATGAACTGTACTGCGTGGTTTTACCCACCGACCGGATAGGTTATCCGGTTAAATTTTAATTAAAGGCGAAACAAAATCACGGTCACGGTAAATCCGTTCATTTGGTTGAAATGCCTTTGATCTTGATCCATAATACCCGGAGTAATTCCTATCGCCCCGGAATGGCATGTCGTACTCTTCTTCCGGAATGGCATATATGGTATCAGGCCGGCTTTGGTGCGCATAATAGGCACGGTAATACCTCGGCCGTCTAAAAATCAAACGAAGCGCAAAGCTTCCAAGAAAAAGGAAGAAGGCCAATTTTAAAAGCAAAAACGGGAGGAAGAAAAGTACAAATCCCATTAAGATCAAGCCGGGAAATAAGCGAAAAGAGAAGGGTCTCATTTTATCCAGGTTTTAATTAGTTAATAATTTTTTTGACATCCGTTGAATACTATGGATTCAATGTGTCTTCATTTAGGTAGACGGACATCAGAACGATTTACTTTAAGAAAAATGAATTTTTTTTGAAAGAAAGTCTTTTCTGTTAATCACCGGAGTTACAGGCTCAAAAAATCCTAAAGTTATCCATAAACCAGGGAGAATTATCTTTAGCCAAGCCATGCGATCGGTCAGTTTTTTGTTTATTTCTTTCTTTGAGTGCCAATGCAATAAATGATCATAATGTAGATCTGAAAAATAGCCGTGAGATTTTAATGCAAGCTTGCAGGTGCCTTAATGCTGCCTATTGTTTTTGATCTACTAGGCGGATGTGATAGATTATTCGGCTATTGGACTCCCATCACCATAGTGGCCTTTTTCATTAAAGTACCGGGATGACAGCGCACGTTATGGCTTTCATAAGCATTCCCTTGCGTCCGTGCCTGCTTAAGCATCGATAGGGTTAAAAGAATTGGGCCTGCGGTTTTATTTACGGGACCTTACCGGTCATCCTCATCCCTGGGACGGCAACGATTTTTCCATTGTTCGCGAAATTGTTGCCTTTCTTCCTCGCTCATATGCATGAATTTTTCACGAAATCCAGCCCGGTATGAAGAACTACTGGGCTTGCGGAAATGGAAGCCTCCGAAAAGGATTCGAGAGAGGGCTAACAAGCCTAAAGCTTCCCAATAACGTATACGAGGGACATTTAAAAGGTGCGGTAACAATAAGTTCCATAGCCACTGAACAAGTGCGCTGGCCATCAGGATAATGGCGATGATCGGCACCAGGATCATGCGGTGCCTCGGTTTCCAGTAGGATTGATACGAAGGTTTCATGTCTATGGATTTATAAATTTAACTCCTGATAGAGATTAAATAGCTTTTTTCGTAAATGATTAATGGCATATCCCTTCCGGCTGATGATTGTTTTTAATTTTTCTCCCCGCATATCAGCGATTTCCTGCAGGGTTTTCCCTTCCAGCTCATTCAGGATAAAAACTTCTCGTTGATTTTGAGGTAATTCTTCCAGCGCCAGGAATAATTCTTCCCAAAACAATTCCTGGAAGAACTGTATTTCGGGATCGTGGTCATCCATCAGGAGCAAGTCAGCGATCGGGGCTATTTCCGGATCATCCGTTAAAGCCAGGCCATCCAGTGAGTCCGTCTTGCGTTTGCGGTAGAGGTCAGTGACCCGGTTGCGGGCAACGCGATACAACCAGGCACTGGCGCTTTCCAGCTCGTCCAGATTGCCCAAATTGCTGAGTTGAAACCACACATCCTGAAGCACATCCTCGGCATCTTCATCCGAAGTAACCCGCCCCCGGATGAACCGGTAAAGCCGGGTGCTGTATTCTTTAACTACGGAGGTGATATTTCTTCGTTCGGTGGTCATCATGTCCTGGAGGACTAAGCTAATTCATTTAAGGTTACCAAATCGGAAATGTCCTGCAGAGGCCACCTCCTGGATGGAAGACGATTCAGATCAGAAATTACCTTAGCCGTTACCTGATTCTTTCTAAATAGTTGTTCCGAAACATGTAATTCAGAATGGATACGAGCCGGCAACATCGATGTGCTCGGGTTTTGTCCATACCGGACGATCAGAAAGCAGCATCGCCCGGAGGATCCTTTCTTCGCTAAGATCAGGCATCGGCTGCTGGTCAACGGATCTTCTTACTCAGAGACAGCCCCCTGCATTGCAGTGCTTTCGTATCTGATTTCTTTCCAAATCATTAGTTTCATGATCTTAATGATGAATTCATGAAATGGTTTAAGCTTTTTGCCCTGGTTGGGTGTCTTGTTACTGCTGAGGCGATTGCCCAGTCCCCGGACTCTTTGGGCGCTTTTCCCTGGAGGAACATTGGTCCGGCGAATCCCGGAGGACGTATTGTGGATATAGAAGCCCTAGAGTCGGACTTCACCAAAGTTTGGATCGCAACGGCTTCCGGAGGAGTATGGTATTCTTCCAATGCTGGGACAACCTGGGAATCCATATTTGATCATTATGCTACTGCTTCGATAGGAGATATTGCCATCAACCAGGCCAATCCCCAGGAGATCTGGGTTGGCACCGGTGAAGCAAACAACCGTAATTCTACCTCCTGGGGTCATGGTATTTACGTTTCACGGGATGGTGGGAAAAACTTTCAGGCAAGTGGCCTGGCAAACACCGGCCATATTGCTCGGGTCGTGTTGAATCCGGCTAATCCACAGGAGATCTGTGCCTGTGCCACCGGGCATCTGTGGGGCTACTCGGGTGATCGCGGGTTGTTTATCAGCAAGGATGGAGGCAAGACCTGGAACAAGGCGTCCCAGGGATTGCCCGATGATGGAAAGACTGGCTGTACAGATCTGGTCCGCGATCCGGCTAATCCAAAAATTCTTTATGCAGCGATGTATCACCGGCTCAGACAGCCGTGGACCTTTTATAGTGGAGGGGAAAGCGGAGGCATTTATAAATCGACGGATAACGGCAAGTCCTGGTCCAGATTAACCGATGGACTACCGGTGGGAGAAACCGGCCGGATTGGACTGGCGATATCCCGCAGCAATCCTAAAGTGCTCATGGCTTTGGTGGAAGCCCCGGCTAGTAAAGACCTTTCCCAACCCGGATCGGGTTTGTACCGCAGTGAGGATGCCGGTAAAACATGGCAATATGTAAACAACTACAATAACAGGCCTTTCTACTATTCCCAGGTTCGTATCAACCCAGTCGACCCGGAAAAGGTGTATCTACTGACCACACGGCTTATGGTATCCGATGATGGCGGCAAAACCCTGGAAAATGGAAGCGAAGACCAGGAGATTCATGGAGACTTTCATGCCATGTGGCTGGATCCACGAGATGGCTTAAGATATTATGTAGGTGCAGATAAAGGCGCCTCGCTGACCCACGACGGTGGCGACCATTTTCAGTTATTTGATAACCTTCCTATTGCCCAGTTTTACCGGATAGGTTATGATATGCGTGATCCATACTACATCTACGGAGGGCTCCAGGACAATGGATTTTATGGTACGGCGAGTTTTACCCGGGATGCCCGCGGTATCCTGAGCGATGCCAACTGGAAATTACACTGGGGAGACGGGCAGTATGCCATGGTGGACCCGGATGACTGGCATACGGCGTTTACATCGGCTGAAAATGGTGGCTATAGCAGGTACGACGTGCCGACTCACCAACAGACTTACATCAAACCGAATGACCGTAATATCATCAATGCGGAAGCATTTGGCATTGCCGGTAATACCGATCAGCTGCGTTTCAATTGGTCAGCTCCGCTGGTCATGAGCCCGCACCCTGACAAAGCACTGTACGCCGGTTCCAATCATTTGCTGAAGTCAACGGATCAGGGCGCTACCTGGCTTATCATCAGTCCGGATCTGTCCACCAATGATCCGGAGAAGACCAGGGAAAATGCAAGTGGTGGGGTGACTCCGGACAATACCGGTGCGGAGACCCATTGCTCCATCAGTACCATTAGCATTTCTCCCGTCAATGAAGCGGTGATATGGGCTGGAACGGACGATGGCAACGTTCAGATAACCCGGGATGGCGGACAACATTGGGTTAATGTAAGCAATCGTGTTCCTGGAGTTCCCCAGCACCTTTGGGTGAGCAGACTGGAAGCTTCGCATTTTAATAGCGGCCGGGCCTACCTTACCTTTGATGGCCACCGCAGCGATGTATTTAAGCCCTGGATATTTATCACGGAAGATTATGGTAGCACCTGGAAGCCATTAATGAATGGGCTCCCGGATGATGAGGTGATTCGAGTCGTGCGCGAAGATTTGAGCAATCCGGATCTTTTATTCATCGGAACAGAAACCGGCATTTGGTATTCACAGGACCGGGGGGAGAAATGGACAAGGTTTATGGAAAATTTTCCAACCGTGTCGGTCTATGACCTGGCCATCCATAAAAGGGACCGCGATCTGATTGCCGCAACCCATGGCCGCAGCCTGTGGATTGCAGATGATATTTCACCATTGGAACAAATGACGGCGGAGGTGCAGACGGCATCGGCTTATCTGTTCCGTCAGCCAGTGACTACTTTGTGGGAAAATACCAGTAGGGGAGGCCAGCGCGGACACTTTTTATTTGCCGGAGCCAATCCGCCTGAAATAGAAAATACTTCCAGTTTGCCCCGGGCGGAATTTACCACTTATGCTGGTATCAATTATTATGTAGGAAATGCCCTGTCCGGAGATTCAGTTACCATAACCATTAACGATCAATCCGGACATATCCACCGGATACCGGTTGATCAGACCCCGGGCATCCACCGATACCGTTGGAACCGGGAATTTGACACAAGTCCCTACACCGAAGACGAAAGGGAGGAAGTTGAATCGATTTGGATGTCTTATCTCAAAGAATATCCGACGGATGCCAGCCAACGCCAATACCAACGTTTTCTTCAAGCCAAAGATGATGATCAGCGGAGGCATCTACTACATAATCTGCAAAACTCCTTTTCTCCAATGCAGATTGATAACCGATATGCGATTTCAACGGCCGGTGTGGGTTCGTATGTGGTAACCTTGAAGGTCGGAGAGGTGGCCTATAAACAGACGCTGGTGATCCGGGCAGATCCATTGTTGGAGGGCAAAGAATAACCTGTCTGGATTGGCACTATTTTCCCTCCTTTACAATGCGTTCGATCCGTCGATCGGGAACAATCCATAAGACGGCCACTGCGACATAGCATGCACCGGCAAGCCAGGGACTGATAAAAGTAGCCGGGATGCCTATCAAATACAAAGCCATCGACCAGTACCCTTTCTGGTAGTTGCCGGTCGCCTGGGCCAGTTTAGAATCCGGCCCTTCTCTTCGCAGTGCAACGCGCAATAAAATGGTCCAGGCTATGGCAGACATTAGGAGAACAAACCCATACAAAGCTACCGGGGTAGCCGCAAAATCATTTTCGCCCATCCATCCGGTCACGAAAGGAACCAAAGAAAGCCAGAATAGCAGGTGTAGATTAGCCCAGAGGAGTGTGCCATCAACATGGCGAATTAAATGGATTAAATGGTGGTGATTGTTCCAGTAGATACCGAGAAAAACAAAGCTCAGTACGTAGCTGATAACAACCGGGATTAATGGTTTTAAATCGGCAAACTCCGGGCCATGAGGGATCTTCATTTCCAGGACCATGATGGTGATGATGATTGCCAAAACACCATCACTGAAAGCTTCCATTCGGTTTTGCTGCATCAGAAATTTTGAGAAAAGATAAACATTGTTGTCAGGTGCGGTACGCTATCGGGACTTTTTCTTTAAAGCAAGGCTTTGAAAAAATATACTGATCCATCAGTTGACCCGAATGGTCAGATCCCAGGAAAGGTCAGGATTCTGATGGATGCTTGACTCCGGGTAATTAATAGATTCGATAGCGGTCAGTGGTTTTTCACTAGGTTTCCCATACAGGGTACCATCCAGGTATTGCGTGCTCAGGAATTCAATGACCAGTTTATTAAAGACTACGTTTTCCGTGATGGATTCACGCAGCGCAAAAGACAGGAAATCAAGCAGGAGGGTCGGTTTATCTTTTGACTTAATACGAAACGGCTTTCCGATCATCCCGTGATCTTTCCCGGATTGGTCTTCCTCTAGCATTTCACCCAGGTATTGCAGTCCCAGGTGAAACAACTGGTTCTCGTCACTGGTATGGACGATAATAATCCCGGTTCGGTGGCTGGGCTGATGGATTTTTGACATCGGGCAAATCTTGAGCCTAATAAACGCAATATGGATGCGTAGTGCTAGAATACGCATCATTGGAATTAACGATTACGATCATAAAGCGGCCTGTCTAAGATCTTGACGCTTAATAATTACAGGTGGGCTTCCAGGATTTGCTTGAGTTTTTTTAGATCCTTTTGATTCGCACGGTTCATTGCAGCAGTCATCCATCGTTTGAAATACTTAAAATTGCCACCGGTATTGGTCAATGTCATACGGGTAATTTCCGGTGAAATAGCCTGCCACTGGTAGGTCGTTCGCATAGGGAAAGGGCCATCCGTAGCCTCCATGATTAGTTCTTTTTTGGGGACATAGTGCGTGATTACGTAGGTATAGCGCATCTTTCGCCGCATAAACTGGGCTTCAAACTCCACTTTAGTCCCCACCTGAACTGGACGGGGTGTAAGCCAGGTGACCCTTTGGATGTTTTTATACCAGGAGGTGGCACGGTCCGGATTCGCCGTGTAAAATGCCACCGTGGAAATGGGTCGGCGGATCTCAATGGAATTGGTACATTCAATCATGCGATAGGTTCTTTTATGGCCTGAATCAGTATATCTCCAAATTACAAAATCCTTTTTAGGCGCCCTACATTATTAAATACTGATGAAAATCATCCCGGCAGGGATAAAATGGAGAACAGGGTCATCAAAAGTTTGAGCCGGAAACGTGTACATTCGATACCGGGTCTACCTGGTTTTTTGTCGGATTGCCGGGGGGAAGAATCCTCCAACATCCCTCCCAGGTGTTCTCCTTTCTTCATCAATTAAAATCGCGCAACAATGGATGCAATTCAATTCCGTCAACTGCAGAAGTCATTGGCCAATCCGGCTCCCTTGGGACTATTGGGATTGGGGATAACGACCATCTTGCTGAACCTGAATAATACCAGGCTTTTCTCACTCGACTCTATGATCATTGCCATGGGGCTCATTTTAGGGGCTTATGCCCAGTTTATAGCAGGGCTGCTGTCCTGGATCCGGGGTAACGTGTTTGGGTTTACAGCATTTATTGCCTATTCGTTGTTCTGGACCACTCTGGCAGGTTTGCTGATCTTTCTGAAAGTCAATATCGCCGGGATACCCGAATATTCCGAGCTGGGGTATTATCTGTTTGGGTGGAGTATTTTTTCCATTTTTATGTTTGTCGGAGCTTTGAAATTACACCGAGGCTATATGGTGGTTTTTGGTTCACTGACCTTGTTGTTTATCCTGTTGGCCATTGGAAACTGGACAGAATCCATTGGCTTGATTTCGATAGCAGGGTATTTAGGCATGATTTCCGGAGGACTGGCCTGTTATACCGGGTTCGGGATCTGGTTAAATGAAGTGTACGGCAGAACGATATTACCGCTGGGCGAAGCTAAACCAAGTCATTAAAAATTAGTGCCCTGATTTTCCAGGTCGAGGGGTACGATCCAGACATTGCGATAGCGAACATCATGTCCTTCGGCTTGTAGCTTGATGCCTCCAGGCCGGTCAGTGATGCCTTTGCCTCCGTCGTTACCTCCATCCATGCCGGAATTCGGTCCGCCCCAAACCTGCTGGATCGGGGTATTCTCGTGTACTTTAACACCATTGAAATACATGGTAACGCGGGCCGGTTCACTGCGGTGACCGTCCTGAAACCGTGCCGCCCGAAATTGGATGTCGTAGGAATTCCATTTTCCGATGCCTTGATAAGGACGGTAGGATGAAGCTTCTTCATTGATCACGGCAGCCATCCCGTGGGTAGTGGAATCGCCATCCAGAATCTGGATCTCATAGCGGTTTTGAAGGTAAACGCCACTGTTGCCTCCCGGGTTATTAATCAGGAATTCCACGTGGAGCCTAAAATCCCGGTATTCCTTTTTCGTTACGATATCGGCAGCTCCGTATTTGCCTCCTGCGGCGGCCGGATCATTACTACTCATCACCATGCCCGCATCTACCGGATCTTCAACTATTTGCCATTTGATAGGCAACTTTTCAGCCAGCCGCGGTCCGTCCCAGTAGGTCCAATTTTGATCCAGTGAGGCCCGGGATCCGTCGAAGAGGTGATCTGCCCCTACCGGAGGCGGTACGCCAACACCCGTCTGAGCCGATAGGTGGGAAATTAAAAACAGGCAGAAGAGGCAGTAAAGTCCATTTTTCATGATCCGGATAAATTTTTATCAAGATACTATACTCCGATGAATGTGTCCTTGCGAATTTATTTCCGGAACACCGGCGGATCACCATGCATCGAAGTAGTACGCCGGGACTTTACTGCCTCTTGTCAACTAAATCAAGCCGCGGGCAAAGGGAGGGTCATACATGACCTTCTGCCAGCATGGCTTCGGCTACGCGGATAAATCCGGCCAGGTTGGCTCCTTTCACGTAGTCGATGTAGTTATAGTTTTGTCCGTATTGTTTGCATTGTGAATGTATCGACTGCATGATCTGCTTCAGTTCTGACTCGACTTTTTCGGCCGTCCATGAAGCGTGAAGCGCATTCTGGGTCATTTCCAGTCCGGATGTTGCTACGCCACCGGCATTGGATGCTTTTCCCGGTGCATACGTGATATGCAAATTTTGGAACCGGCGTACCGCTTCCGGCGTGGTCGGCATATTGGCGCCTTCGGCGACCAGCATGCATCCGTTTTCGATGAGTACACGTGCGTCCTCTTCATCTAGTTCATTCTGTGTGGCACAAGGCAATGCAATATCGCAGGGGATATGCCATGGTTTTTTCCCGGGATGGTATTCTACCTGATATTTTTCTGCGTACTCGGAAATACGTCCGCGACGGGTGTTTTTTAATTCCTTGATGTACGCAAGTTTTTCCAGGTCGATCCCATTCGGGTCATAGATCATGCCACTAGAATCAGAGGCAGTCACTGGCTTCCCTCCCATTTGAATGGCTTTTTCTATGGCATGCTGGGCAACATTGCCGGAACCGGATACTGTGATCACTTTACCCATTAAAGAATCACCTTTTTCTTTGAGCATTTCCTCCACAAAAAACAATAATCCATATCCGGTAGCTTCAGGGCGGATAAGACTTCCGCCGTAAGCGAAGCCCTTCCCGGTAATCACGCCGCTAAACTCATTAGCCAGTCGTTTGTATTGCCCGAAAAGAAAGCCCACCTCACGAGATCCGACTCCGATATCGCCGGCAGGTACATCCGTTTCCGCTCCGATGTGGCGGTGCAACTCGGTCATAAAACTTTGACAGAAGCGCATCACTTCCTGGTCACTCTTACCTTTTGGATCAAAGTCCGAACCGCCTTTTCCTCCGCCCATGGGAAGCATGGTCAGGGAATTTTTCAATACTTGCTCAAATGCCAGAAACTTAAGAATGCTGGGATTTACCGAAGGGTGGAATCGTAAGCCGCCCTTATAAGGCCCGATGGCGCTATTCATTTGGACCCGGTACCCACGATTAATTCTGAAATTACCAGCGTCGTCTACCCAGGGAACGCGGAAGACGATCATACGCTCTGGTTCCACCAATCGCTCAAACAAGTTGGCTTTTAAGTATTCCGGATGTTCATTCATATAAGGAATGATAACCTCAGCGACTTCCTGAACCGCTTGCAGGAATTCAGGTTCATGAGGATTGCGGGCGTACACGTCTTCAATAATTGCTTTAACTGCTGTTTGCATGATATTTTAGTTAGGTGCTTTTAAGTAGATACGTTGGCAATAACCTGATTGGCGGTCTATTTAGGAATGACATTTATTGGTAGTGCGCTGAATCATTATCATGTTTTTTACCCGGGTACATCTGACTTAGGTCATTGGAGTTCTACGGGTATTAATTTCCTTAACCACGTACCGGAGGCGATGCTCAGATTCTGAGAGCGCATTGTATTGAGTGTGGGTTCAGACCATTTTTTGTAATTCCTCGAACCGGAGATCGACGGTGGCGACCAACTCATGGCGAAGATCTTCGCCGGTCAATTGTCGACGCGAAATTTTCTGGATCCGGTTTGCTAATTCATGATCATGGAGCACATCGGAAACCCAGCGACGGAAATCCATCCGGTCGATATGAAATAAAAGAGTGTCCAGAGGAACTTCACGGAGCCGCCGACTTAATTCCCACAAATTGGCAGCCGTAATATTTCCATCGTAACCATTTGGAACGTGGAAGTAAAACTGTTTGGTGGCATGGACTGGTGCCCGCAGGTATTTATTCAGGTGCCGGATATGGCGTACGATACGACGGGTATGTGTAAAATCGATCATTTCTGATTGATGGTGCAACGTGTCATCCGTATGCTTGCAGTACAAGTAGGTTTTTCCAATCGGCAAATGAGCCAGGTTTTTGCGCATGTCTTCTTGAGCGAGGGCAGGCAGGTAGGCGCTGACTGCATGGTATTGCAAGTCTCCCTGTAATTTGGTAAGCAGCCAATGGTCGATCTGTTCAAGAACCTTGTTATCCACGAGATTGGGATTGAAGGTGATCAGGGCAATGCCCCCGTGCTCCATATGTTTTACGATGAGATCTTTAACCGCACCGTTTTCCGGTCCACAGAAATAGTGAGCTTCATCCATGATGATTAATTGCGGCTTCCCCCGGCTTTCTTTTAAGCTGAACAATCCATGCAAGAGCGCTTCTACATATTCCATCTGGAAACTCAGAGGTTTGGATGACATATCCAGAACGATGCTGGTATTGGAATATTCAAACAGGGTGAGCAAATCCGGGACTTCCGGTAATTTCGGGTCATTGCGCCCCATGACAATAGCGTGCGGAAATGCATTGATCCCATAATAATCGCCTTCAGGGTCAATGACACAGATTTGATATTCCTGCTCCAAGAGTTTTTCGATGATCAGGCCGGCAATCCAGGACTTACCGCTGCGGCTATCCCCGGTGATGCACAGGTTGCCGTTCAACAATCGGAGGGGGCTCATAAAAAGTTCTTCCTGATCCAGCCGGTGTCCGATCTGGATGCGTTGTTTGCGGCGGGGGGTGAAGACTGGTATTTCGTGGTTAAGCAATTGGGAAATAAAGGCATTTACACCGGTCCCATTAGGCGCATCCAGGGTGATGTCAGCGATTTTTTTGATGTCTTCGGTTGCATTCTGAACAGCAATAGCTAATTCAGCTTGTTCGAATAAGCTCCGGTCATTTTCTGCGTCGCCAATGGAAACCATATTGTGCGCCGATAATCCCAATTCGTTGAGGGCGAAAAGGAGTCCACTCCCTTTGGTGGCTCCATGAGGCAGGACCATAATGGCGCCCTTATTGTACTCGGCAATTGCAGCAAAATTCGTTTTCCCCAGCACCTCCAGGACCTTTTTGTCATGGGGCACTCTCGTAGCGACAATCGCTTTGCCTATTTCCAGTGGTATACCGCTTTCAATCAACTGTTCTTTGACGACAGATGCTAGTTGTCCGAACGGCATGACCAGCGTCTCATTATCCGGGAAATAGACCAGGGCTCCGTTTTCCGCAACGATTGCTTTGCAATACTCCTCGAAAGGTCCAATGTTTTTCAAGTCTTCGAAACAACGCCCGGTTACCAGCATGAGCTTGAAGCCTTTTTCTTTTGCTTCTGCCAGTTTTACCCAGGTTTGGGCACTCACCTGATCGTTTTGGGCGATGGTGCCATCCAGGTCAAATGCTACGACATTGAGATACATAATCCGTTTTTAGATTGGCTGGTAAATGGTTGGCTACTTTTCGGATCTCATCCTGATGGACGACTTCTTTCTTAATGAGCAGCTCCGCCAGTTCATTGAGCTGATGCCGGTGGTTGTTGAGAATCTCCTTCGCTTTGACATAGGCATCATCGATCAGCGAGCGAACTTCGTGATCAATAATTTCCGCTGTTTTTTCACTGTAAGGCTTGACCAGGTTTTGATCACCATGGCCTGTCGAGTCGTAAAAGCTTATAGGTCCCAGGGCATTGCTGAGGCCATAATAGACGACCATCCCGTATGCCTGCTTCGTGGCCTTCTCCAAATCGTCCAGCGCATTGGAGGATAGGTCTCCGAAGACCAGTTCCTCGGCAGCTCTTCCTCCCAATGCCATGCAGATGGTGTCCAGAAATTCTTCCCGGGTGACGATTTGATGTTCTTCCGGAATGTACCAGGCTGCTCCCAGGGATTTGCCCCGAGGGATGATGGATACCTTGAGCGCTGGTGTGGCATGGGGCAGAAACCAGCCTGTAATGACGTGGCCGGATTCATGAAAAGCAATGCGGCGTTTTTCTGCAGGAGTGATGACTTTGCTTTTTTTCTCCAGGCCACCTACCACGCGGTCGATGGCATTAAAAAAGTCTTCCTGTTCGACGGCTTCTTTCTCAGACCTTGCGGCAATCAGCGCAGCTTCATTACAAATATTGGCGATATCGGCCCCGGAAAAACCTGGAGTTTGATAAGCCAATTGATCAACATTTACATCCGTGCCGATGGTCAGGGGTTTAAGATGAACCAGGAAAATCGCCTTGCGTTCGTTGATGTTTGGTAATTCCAGGTGGATGTGCCGATCAAACCGTCCGGGTCTCAATAATGCGCTATCCAGGATATCCCCCCGGTTGGTTGCAGCCAAAACGATGACGCCGGAGCTGGTATCAAATCCATCCAGTTCCGCCAGCAATTGATTCAGGGTACTATCTCTTTCGTCGTTTGATTGCAGAGAGTAAGCTTTACCCCGCATCCGGCCAATGGTATCAATTTCGTCAATAAATACAATGGAGGGCGCTTTGGCTTTGGCCTTGGCGAATAAGTCTCTCATCCGCGCCGCCCCAACCCCTACAAACATTTCGATGAATTCTGAACCGGAAAGGGAAAAGAAAGGCACACCAGCCTCTCCGGCGACCGCTTTTGCCAGCAGCGTTTTACCGGTGCCCGGTGGGCCTACCAGCAAAATTCCCTTGGGGATCTTGGCCCCCAGCCGGGTATAAAAAGAAGGGTTTTTCAGGAACTTGACGATTTCGTAAATCTCTTCCTTCGCTTCCTCCATGCCGGCTACCTGATCAAAAGTCGTCTTACTCTGGGTTCCGATTTCAGTCACTCTGGCCGGTGATTGTCCAAACTTAAACAGGTTTGAATTTAGGCTTTGCATCCCTGAAGACGTACTGCGCAGCAATCTGGACCAGATGAAAACAATCAACAGAAAAGGAAGTACCCACAGAATAACGTTCCATCCCCAATTACGCTCGGTAACATAGGTCACCGGTACGCGGTCTGCAATCGGCACATTTTGTTCTGCCTCCCGGAGCTGGTCATAAAATACCTCGACCGATCCGATGGAGAAATTGTAAAGCGGTATCACCATGTTTTTAGGCCTTGATTTAGCCTGTTCCGCATATTTCGGATCGGATAATTTTACTGGCTTGATGTAAACGTTCACCTTTTGGCCGTTGATTACGACCAGTTTGTCCACATCACGTGGCACGAGCATGTTTTCAACAAAATAGTTCCATGTAATTTCTTGGGGTATCGAATCATTCCTGTACCAGACAAAAAGAAACAGCAGGAGCGTGAGCAGGATATAAATCACATAAACCCCACCTGGTTTTTTCAGGTGTGATTTCGGATCCCTCGAATCAAGTTTCTTTTGCATCGGTTAGTTTCCTGACCTGTTTCAGTATGGAATATCTTTTACACTTTTGATATCAATTTCTGTCAAATTGAGCTATGATTTGCATCATTTACAGGCATTCTTAGAACCTCCTCTTTCGGGAGAGGTGATCCTGTTATGAAATCATTTCCAAATGGATTGGGGGAAGTACTGAATGCCACCGGTTTCGCTTCAATGCCGGTTGAGGAGGCGGTATTGCGGTTGGAAACGGATGTTATTAAGGGACTTAGCGAGGCTGAAGTCAGGAAAAGAAGACGCCATTATGGATATAATATCCTTAAGAAGGAGGACTCTAAGTCTGCTTTCGCCATTCTTATCGAACAATTTCTCAGTCCGATCGTATGGATTCTGATCGTGGCAGCCGCTGCTTCTTTTGCCTTTAGTGAATGGGCCGAAGGGATAGCTATTGCCGCACTGATCGTTATCAATTCGGCAATAGGCTTTTTTATGGAATGGCAAGCCGTTCGCTCCATGGATGCGCTTCGGAAATTAAGCCGTTCTTCAGCGAGTGTTCTTCGGGATGGCCTGTTCCGGACGATAGATTCGCGGGAATTGGTTCCCGGAGATGTCTTGTATTTGGAAGCCGGAGATATTGTCACAGCAGACGCCCGTATTGTTCAGGTTGCACGCCTTCAGATCGATGAAGCCATGTTAACCGGAGAATCTTTCCCGGTCTACAAGAGTTTCGAGTCCGGCAAGGAATATCTAAAGCCGGAGGACCAGAAGAACATTGCATTTGCCGGCACGACTGTCGTCCGGGGGCATGGCAAAGCGGTTGTTTTCGCAACGGGGAACCGCACGGTCCTCGGTAGCATTACCCATCTTGCCCAGGTGACCCAAAAAGGCATCACGCCACTTGAAAAACGACTTAATAACCTGACCAGACAATTGATTTGGATCACGCTGTGTATTGCCGCTCTGGTCATAGTTGTCGGTATGATTCGGGGTAACGAATGGATTACGATGTTGGAAACCGGCATTGCTCTTGCCATTGCTGCTATCCCCGAAGGATTACCGGTAATCGCCACCATAACCCTGGCCAGAGGGATGATGCTCATGGCGCAAAAGCAAGTCATCGTCAAGTCTCTGGAAGCGGTCCAGACTTTGGGCGAGACCAGCATCATCCTGACCGATAAAACAGGAACGTTGACCGAAAACCAAATGCAATTGGCCAAGTTGGTTTTGCCTGAGAAACACAGCCGGATCGTTCAATTCAACCCCCAGAAACAGACGGATGATCTGCAGGTACACTGGCTGTTGTCGGTCGGTTTTTTGGTAAATGATTCTAAAATTGAAAATGGGAAGTGGAGTGGAGACCCATTGGATGTCGCGTTGATCTCAGCCGCGATAGCGCACGGACTGGATCCTGTTGGATTATCTGCTGAATTTCCCCGTGTGCAGGAAATTCCTTTTGATCCCGAGTTGAAATGGATGGCAACCGTACATCAGATCCAGGGAGATTTTTTGGTCTGTGTCAAGGGTGCAGCGGATGTTTTGCTGCCCGAATGCCGACGATGGGGAAGCGGCCGGGATATCATTGCCCCTTTTGTTCAGTACGATGCCTGGATGCAAAAGCACAACGATTTGGCTGCCCAGGGTTACCGACTGATTGCGCTGGCTTACGCCCGGAAGCAGGAACTACCGGTAGCAGACTCGATTCTCGATGACCTGGTCTTTCTGGGAATAGCAGCCTTTCAGGACCCTGCACGGAAAGACATCCGGCAGGCCATTGAAGCATGCCGGGAAGCGGGGATCCGGGTTGTAATGGTTACCGGCGATCATCCGGATACGGCCGGACATATTGCCAAACAGGTTCACCTGGTCGCGCCGGACGAGGTCTGCCTTAAAATGACCGGCAAGAGTTTCGATGCTAGCCGGGATAAAGAGTCGGACCGGCAAGCCTGGCAAAATACACAGGTCTTCGCCCGGATTAATCCGGCGCAGAAACTAGAATTGGTCAAGATCTTTCAGGACAACGGCTATGTGGTAGGTATGACCGGAGACGGAGTCAACGATGCTTTAGCATTAAAAAAAGCTGATGTCGGTATTGCTATGGGTATCCGGGGCACAGGGGCCGCTAAGGAAGCAGCGGATATTATCCTCAAAGACGACGCCTTTGCCTCCATCGTTTTAGCCATCCGCAGCGGACGGGTCATCTTTGATAACATTCGTCAGTTTATCCTCTATTTATTATCCTGCAACTTAAGCGAATTGCTGGTTATTGGTGTTGCAATAGTAGCAGGGATGCCTTTGCCCTTGCTGCCTTTGCAGATCTTGTTTCTTAATGTAGTAACCGACGTATTTCCGGCACTTGCCCTTGGCATGAACAAAGGACAACAGCATGTCATGCGGGTACCTCCACGGACCAGACTGGAACCAATCATAACCACTCAAGACTGGCACTCGATCACCATTTATGCCCTTGCCATCACCTTCGGGGTGATCGGTATTGAGGTTTTTAGTTTGCAGATCCTTGCCGCACCGCCCGGAATGGTTGTTAATTATACTTTTTACACATTGATCTTTGCCCAGTTATGGAACGTTTTCAATTTGCCCGGGCGTCAGTCCTCTTTTTGGAGCAATCCCATTATCCTTAATCCTTACATCTGGGCTGCCCTGGCCTTATGCGGATTATTGGTCGGAGGCGCGCTTCTCTGGAATCCGGTTCGCGAAGTTCTTGGCCTTCGTTTTTTGCCAGCGATCGGATGGGTCTATGTCCTTGTGTTCAGTCTCTTACCTGTTGGTTTAATCCAACTATTGAAGCGGGCCTTGCGGATCATTCATTAATAGGAACATCGTGCATGATTTCTGTGGATGATTGATCCAGATCATTGAGTTTTAACAATAAATGATTCAAATTAAAGGAGACTGAGATTAAGGGCCTTATAAACTACAGATTATGAAAAAGATCATATTGTTAACGGACTTTTCCTGGAACGCAGATCATGCCATCGAATATGCGATGCAATGGTTCGATTCCAAATACACCCAGGGTCCTTTGGATTTCATACTCGTTCATGTAGCGCCAGGAGTACCTGCTATCCCTACCTATCCCTTTTTGACCTCTTTGGTCTCTACCGAGGATTTACTCAAAGAGGAAACCGAACAATTGCATGCGGTATGTGCACATTTCAGCAGCAAGTATCCGCATTTCCGGTTTCGTGAAATGCTGATCATTGGAAAAGCGGTTGATTCAATCTGTTCCATGGTCCGGCAGGAACATCCGGATCTGGTGGTCATGGGAACCAAGGGATTTACCGGACTGACCCGGATGATCATGGGGTCTACTACGCTGGAGGTGCTTAAGAAAGCTCATTGCAGGATGTTGATTGTACCTTCCGGCGCTACTTTGGATCTGCCCGATAAAGTGGTGATCGGAGCCAATCATCTGACTGCGGATCAAATGCATATTCTAAATCCGGTCCGGCAGATGGTAGAAGCCTGGAATCCCGAATTAGAGGTTGTCCGCGTGATAACTCCCAGGGAGCTGGATGACGTAGTGGATGATGTGGTCGTGCAACGGGTCGAACATTTTGTCAATTCCAAGCGGTTGCATTTTACCACGCTTCAACACGTCAGTGCAGAAGATGGCCTTGAAGAGTTCATCGAGGCGCAAAAGGCTAATTTGCTGGTGTTGATTGGTCAGGAACGGGGATTTTTGTTGAATCTTTTCCATCATAGTGTCAGCAAAGAGATGATCATCCATGCCCGGGTGCCGGTGCTTATCCTACATACTCAGGAATGGGAAGTCACCGGTGAACGCGCTGAACATGATCATGAAGCAGAGCATTCGGTAGCTCTGGAGTCGGGTTCATTCATCGACTGAACGTCAGTTCATGCCCAACACGTGATTTGATTCTTCGAAAAAAAAGTGTTCCTGGTTAAATGCCGGAGTGAGGTCATCCAACCAGAAGGCTTCTGCGTCATAGGAAGCAAAAAATGGCTTGCCAACCCATTCAGGATTTCTACTTTGGATAAAACGCAGGTTTAAATAGTTCTCATTTCCTATTTGTACGGTTCCAAGGATCTGTATCTTGCCAGGTCCCGCAGACATACTTGGCCCCCGAACGGTCCGGGCTAACCCGCTTACTTGTTGGTAGGCTTCCCGGTAAATCCGGTGGCAGCGTTCGAGTGGAACTGCGAAATAAGACTGGGCGCCAGTATCTCGGGCGATGAACATATAATAGGGAATGCATCCAAGACTTACCTGCTTACGCCACATGTCCCGCCATGCGTGTGGATGGTCGTTGATGTGTCTCATAATCGGTGATTGAGTGCGAATGACGGCTCCCGTATTACGGATCCTTCGGATTGCTTTTTCTACGGCAGGTGTCTCCAACTCACGTACATGGTTAAAGTGGGCCATGAACGAGAGGTGGTACCCTTGTTTTACAACGCGCTCAAAGAGGCGTAGCATCTCGTCCGCATCAGGATCGGTAAGGAATTTGTAGGGCCAATACCCTAATACTTTCGACCCTATTCGTATGCTTCTTAGGTTGGGTATCTTTTGAGTTAAAAGTGGCTCCAGGTAGGCTTCCATTCTGCTTGCACGCATGATCATCGGATCGCCTCCGGTGAAAAGGACATCGGAGACCTTCGAATTGGCCCTAATGTAGTCCGCCAGCGTTCGCGATTCTTGCATTGCAAACTTAAGACCATCCATACCTACAAACTGTGGCCAGCGGAAACAAAATGTACAATACGCATGGCAGGTTTGGCTCTGATTAGGGAAAAAAAGTACAGTTTCCCGGTATTTGTGCTGTATTCCTTTCAAGCGTGTGTTTTTGAATACCGGCACATTATGTTCTAATTGTCCGGCAGGGTGGGGATTGAGATTATGGCGGATAGCATTCACCAAATGATTTAGTTCGGTTTTGGATGCCCCTGACTTCAAGGCCTGTGCTACGGATTGAAAGTCCTGGGGGGCCAGCATACCCTTTTGGGGGAAAGTCAATTGAAAGATGGGGTCATGAGGCAGGTCCGACCAATCGATCAATTCATCCAGCACATAATTGTTCACTTTGAAAGGCAGTACTTGTCCCACGACCTCGACATGGTGTTTCTGTGCTGGAGTAAGGTTTCTTTCAATCAGTTCGTTTTTCTTAAAATTAGCCAAGGTAATGGCCTTGTACTTTGGCGGCTGATGCAGCATGTTTCAATTATTTTTCACTGTAAAAAAAATAGCACTCCAGTACCAAGCTGGAATAGAAGTGGGACATACCATAAGCATGGACATCCGGCGGTGTGCGTAGTGCCGGAACGTTAAGGTACTCAATAATAGCGGCGCATCCTAACAGGATGACCTCTACTACACGAAAAGGTTGATCACCGGAGAGATAATAATTTGCATAATCTCACTACATTCCTTAACATTGGCGCCAGACAAAAAAATTCCGGATAGGATGATTCCAATTGCGTTTCCCAAGGCAAAAATGGCAGCAAAAGACCAGACCATTTTGGCGGCAGATGTTGGCGGTACAAAAACCAATCTGTCTCTTTTTACCGTCGAAGATGGTGCGATGCGTTTTATCCGGGAAGGATCCTACCGGTCATCTCAATATCCTTCATTTGTCGATATCGTCAAGATCTTTCATGCTGGTGTCGCTTTACCAGACCGGATCTGTGTCGGATTTGCCGGCCCGGTGATCCGGGGTGAAGCGGAGGGGACGAATTTGGCCTGGGGGATCAGTTCCACCAAGGTTACCCAGGAACTGGGCATCAAGAAAGTATCCATCATCAATGACCTGGAAGCAAATGCCTACGGATTGGCGGCGTTGCAGGAGCATGAGGTCCTGGTCATCAATGAAGGGGATAAAGATCTCAAAGGCAATGCAGCCATCATCTCTCCGGGCACCGGCCTGGGTGAGGCAGGATTGTTCTGGGATGGCAAAGGTCTCCATCCTTTTGCTACGGAAGGTGGTCACTGTGATTTTTATCCGCGCACTGAAATCGATGTGGAGTTATTTCTCTACCTGCGTAGTACCTATGAGCACATCAGTTGGGAACGGCTGTTGTCCGGGGCAGGCATATTTACCATTTATAAGTTTTTGCGTGACATCCGCAATCTGGATGAACCTTTATGGATGTCCAGGAAAATGGCACAGGAAGATCCAGCCCAGGTGATCAGTGAAGGTGCCATGAAGGAAGAGCATATTGCCCTGGAAACGTATCAACTCTTTTTGCGCTACCTGGCAGAAGAATCGGCTAATCTTGCACTGAAGATTAAGTCCACGGGCGGGTTATTTATCGGTGGAGGTATTGTTCCGAAAATTCTGCCGATGCTCGACCAAAGAGTTTTCCTGAGCCATTTTTTACATAGCGGACGGCTGAAAACCTTGCTGGAAAAAGTACCCGTTTACGTGATCCTTAATGATAAAACGGCGCTTTGGGGTGCTGCTTATTATGCGGCTTATTCCTGATAAGGTCCGGTAAATTATTAAACCGGGAATAAATAACATTTTTAGGTTGCCACCTGACTTAATCGGTATATGCTAAACATGCAGATGCACGTTTTAGGTTGGTGTCATTTCTTTTTGCCCAGATAAAATTGCAGGCCAACACCAAAACCTAAATTAAATTCTCCAAATGCATTATCGGCGTACAGTTGAGTTTCCAGACCGATGTGTTTATTGATGAAATAGGTGTGTCCCACGCCCAGGCCGATGTAAGGATCCAATGTGTGATGGTTTGAATCCGAATAAATGCTTTTACTAAACTGTACGCCTGCATTCAGTTGGGTGAAAAGGGCAGCATTTTCTTTAATGGCAAAGTAATATCGGGCATAAGGCGATAGCATGTAATTGCTGCTTTTGAAATTTTTATTTATCGAGCCATTTACCGATCCATTTATTCCCAAAGCCAGCTTATTGCCCACAAAATAGCCGATGTTGGGATTAAATTGGAAAAGCATGGTCCCCGATGATAGCCTGGAATGATAATGCAAATTCAGATTGCCTCCGAGCAAGTAATTCCCCCGGGCAACCTGTGCGTTTGACGAGACGGAAAATAATGACAGGAATAAAATAAATCCGATGATCGTGTTTTTCATTGGTAGCGATTTGAAAGTGGTTAAATAAACAGGAAGTAGGTGATTTTAATTCGTGCAATATTTCCTGCTTTAATAACGCCTCGCTCCTCCGGCATGTGAATTAAATTAAATGCGTTGTGTGGTTAAGCAGCTAAAGCATGTTTGGGTTGGTTTATTGGTCGATTGTTTAAGTAATTCCAGTATTGCTTAAATGTTTTGTAGCAACTTTCGTAATGATCCTGATTTCAACACCATCAAATCTTTTGGCAAAATGCGGTCTGATTGTAAGCTTCCCGAGAAGGGTAACCATTCAAAACTAGAGTAATCTGGAAAGAAAACCCTTAAATTTGAATGGTATGAAGAAATCAAGATTCACCGAGATTCAGATCATCAAGATCTTGAAAGGACAGGAAAGCGGTATAAAGGTAAAAGAGATTTGCCGCAAGTACGAGATTAGCGAAGCTACCTTTTATACTTGGAAGAGTAAGTACGGGGGAATGAATGCACCCCAACTCAAACAGATGAAGCAGCTGGAAGATGAGTTAAGTCAATACAAAAGAATGTATGCGGAATTGGCTCATGAAAATTATGCGTTAAAGAATCTGTTTGAAAAAAGCTTTAAAGCCCGCTCAGAAAAGAAGCTGTGTAAATTACCTGATTACAGAAGGGCAATTGAGCATAAGGCGGGCGTGCTTAGCAGTTGATATGAGTCGCAAAGCCTGCTATTATGTATCCGTCAAGGAGCCTGACGACCAGGTGATTGAGGCATTGAATAAGGTTTCGGATAAGCATCCGGGCTATGGCTTTTGGAAGCTCTACCACATGCTCAGACGCGAAGGATATACCTTGACCACAAACGAATTTATCGGGTCTATACACGACTTAAAATGAATCTGAGTCGCAGGGCCAGAAAACGTTTACCCAAACGGATTAAGCATTTCCTCAATCTTCCATTACAACCTAATGAAGTATGGAGTATGGACTTCATGGCGGATAGTTTGTGGGATGGCACCCGCTTTCGGGTATTGAATATCATTGACGACTACAACCGGGAAGCATTGGCCATGAAAGTGGATACCTCAATCAATGCCAAGCGAGTCATCCGAGTCCTTAACCGAATTGCTGAAGAACGGGGAGTACCTCGGGAAGTCCGGGTAGATAATGGCCCAGAATTCGTATCAAATGTATTTGCATTATGGTGCCAGGAAAATTCGGTCACCATTAAATTTATTCAACCAGGCAAACCAACCCAAAATGCATTGATCGAACGCTTCAATGGATCATATAGGGCTGAACTACTGAACATGTATGTATTTAACCACTCAACGCGTTAGTAATAAATTAGAGCTGGCTACAGGATTGGAGGGCTGCTCTAATAGGTATGATTCTACATAATTCACTGATAGTCTATAGATTGCGCAAAATGATTTAATTACGGGTTAACCACTCAGCTCGTTAAAATTAAACTTCTACGAACAATTTTTAATCGGTTCTTAGGTCTTTACTTTACGATTACATACCTTTAGTTAAACGAAACACTATGTTAATACCCCCTTGCACTATCAGTAAAAGAATAGATTAGATAAGCCCTTCTTGAAAATGTATAATTTAGTTTGAACAAATATGTCCTCCAACAACCAATCTATGTCAAGGTTAAATATAGCAAGATTAAAAATCATTTTCAACGTATTATTCCTACTATTCATAACCCCAAAGTTAATTGGACAGCAAATTGTGGGTGATTCTTCCTCTAGCAAAACTATTGGCCTTAGTATTTACATTGCCTATGCAAAGTATGCTTTCAACAGGACAGAAGCCTTCATAAAGAATCCTTTAGTCAATAACAATCATCTAGGATATGAACTAGGGATAATAATTAATTTGAAGCAATCGAAACATTACGGCTGCTTTTTACATTTAGGTTATGCAGATTGGGGTGTTAACGAATACTTTACGGATACGGGCAAAAACTTTATTGAAGCTTCATCTTCATTTAAAAGCATTAAAGCTTCATTAATTCCTATCTCCATAATCTTAGGAGGTAATAAACTTAATTATTATGCTGGCGGAGGTGCTTTTGTAAATTATCATTTTTCCAAGCAATTAAACCTAAACACTGAGACTCAAAATAATAATGTGGAAATCCCATTTTCAAATCTGACATATGGATTACAACCAAATATTGGAATTCGCTACAGCCGTATTAAATCAGAAATTAATGCCTATTTCGCGTTGAATGATATAGTTGATGAATTAAACAATTACTCTTCTCTAAAACCATATGGATGGAGTTTTGCATTATCTTTAAGTTTTTAATTTCAAGGGTTATGAAATCACTATTCATTTGGTTAAGTCTAATATTAGTAATTACATGCTGTGTTAAGCAAGCTGAAATTGATTTTGACAACTATTATGAAGGATACATCGTAGATAATATTTATCTTGAAGTCGATCGTAATTTATTTATTGAAGGCCAAAAAGAATTAATCTTTAAAGTATTAGCCCGAGATAATTTCTTTAACATACTTCCAAACCTTAAGCCAAAACTATTTGTCAATAATAAATCACTCGATGGATATAAGTATACACCTGATGAATCTGGGCTGCTTGAGTTTGTAGCAAAATTACCAAACGGATTAACTTCAAGAATAATTCATGTGAACAGCATTTTGACTGATGAAATTATTGAATTAAAACTCAACTACCCTGGGCCACCTTTTTTGCTTAATAAGCCTTATTCAAAACTTCTGGATTTTAATGAAACTATCATTACTAGGAATGGAGCAATTAAAACGGAAGGCGTTCCGCTTCAATACGTGGGTGACGATACTCATTTCGTGGAGAATCAATATACAAACATTGCCGGCGACCACAAATTCTATTTTAAGATTGGAAATGTGGAAAGCAATAGTATTGTGATTTCTGTACGTGAATCGAAAGAATTTGAGCGAGTAAATCTTCCTGTCATATTTCATTTTGTTGGCACCAATCGTTTAATGCCTTACATCGACGTCGCGATCAAAGGCATAAATGATTTATTCAATACCATAAGCCTCAATCCATTTAACAACCCCAACAATGAGATTTCTTATATATCGTTTGAACTTGCCACTCAAGATGAGAACAATGAATTATTGGCAATTCCTGGTCAACATGTAATTGTCGATGGCAATTTTGAGACTGACTTGGATGGTCTCAATAACTTGATTCAGGTAAATTTTTGGGATCCCAACAAGTACATAAACATTTTTGTGTCCAACGGGGATTATTCCTCCGTAGCCAATGGAGAGTTCAATCCGGCAGGGTTTGCATCTTTTGTCCCACTTTTGAGTTATAAAATGCCTGGCAGCATGACATTGGATGTAGAGCCCAGTGTTCCCATTCAAGTAAGAATTGTCTTAAATAATAATCTAGACCCAAAAGTTTTAGCACACGAAATGGGCCATTTTCTAAACCTTTATCATACTTTTCATTTTGGCTGTAACAATTTCGGTGATTTTGTACAAGATAGTTATTCTTATATTAGAACAATTAGTGAAGGGGACATCCCTTGCCCCCCTTATGAATTAATTAAGAGTAACATTATGGCATATGGTGGCTCCAGTGAAATCTTTACATTTGAACAGGTCCAACGTATGCGGGCAGTTATCGACCATGGCATTTTCATCCCCACTCCATACAACCGAAAAAAAATTAGAACAGAGGAGGATGAGCAAGTTAAAGAATATGTCATTCCTCCTGTAATTTTCTAAACATGTCATTACTGATTAATCTTGTAATCACCTGTTGTTTTACAAAATCATCAAGTAATTGATTTACCTAATTTGACTTATCAATCATATTGATTTGGAATGCCATTATAGCCACTCTTTGTCATTGACCAGATTCTGGCCTGAAATTAGGCTTTTAACTCAATTTGATAACCCAGGTATAAAATTGATACAGGATGAACATATTACCGCTGCCTATTATAATGGCTCGAATATTAAGCATTTGCTTATACTTAGCATCACTTAATTATTGTTTTTTATTCGGATTACTGGTGATTCCAGTTATCAGGGTCTTCATCGTCTCCCGGCGAAAGGCCTAATTCATCGCCTACAGTAGTTACCCCTAGCCCATTGGCGGTGCGGTTTGCATAATTAAAATAGGCTACAACCTGATTTAATTCCAGGATCATCCCATCATCAAATCCCTGGGTTCTCAGGGTCTGAATCAGGGCGGAGAGATCTTCAGCAGGTGCGATCGTCAATCTCTTGGCATAGACCAGGCCAGTGACAAAGGCGGGGGTGAAAACGGTGGAGAATTGCTCCTGCGTTAAGGCCTGTCGGATGCGCAGGTAGGCAGGATCGTCTGCCAATAACCGTTGTAAGCCATGACTATGATGTTCGATGCAATATTCACATCCATTCAGGATGCTTACATAAACACCTACGGCTTCCAGGTACCATTTGGGCAGTACATTTTCACGATGGTGCAACACATTTTTATACAAGGTCATGTGTCCAAGCAGCGTATGTGGCCTTAGACTGTGAACCTTCAGGATATTATCAATACCATATTCCGGATGCCTAACACGGTCATACAATTGTTTCAGACGGCCATCGGCTTGCAGATAGTCTATACTTTTGATCCAACTCATGTATGTTGTTTCCGGTGCTTATTGATACGGGATAAAAATAACCAATTTCTGAAGACGGTTTAGCAGGTGACGAGCTTCTTTGGTTTACTCCTGAGCACTTTACCCACCAAAACGCTGTTATCTTAGCATCTAATACATTGAGAACGATTAGCCAATAAAAAACCGAACCGGTGGATCTGGACAAGGTCATAGCAGGTTGTAAAAAGGATGATCGCAAAGCCCAGGAGTCTTTGTACAAACACTATGCGCCTTTATTTCTGGCTATGATTCGCCGGTACGTAAAGGATGAGATGGAGGCGGAAGATGTCCTGGTGGAAGCTTTTGTTAAAATATATGGCAATCTGAATCAATACAGCGGTAATGGTTCGTTTGAAGGCTGGATGAAGCGAATTGTGGTTAATGAGGCGCTGATGTATCTGCGGAAAAACCAACGGTACAAGCACTGGGAAGAACTGGATAATGTCCAGGTTGCAGAACCTGCTACCATTATTCCCATGCTGGAGGCCAGGCAAATTCTGCAACTGCTAGATTTTTTACCCGACGGCTACCGAACCGTATTTAATTTATACGTCATCGAAGGGTACAAACACCGGGAGATCGCGGAATTGCTGGGTATCAGCATCAATACGTCCAAATCCCAGCTGATATTGGCGAAACAACGCATGAAACAACTGATAGAAAATAAATTGTATTTGGTCACCCCATTAAACAGCTCGAATTGAAGCCGGGTATGGCATCGGGCAGGTTGGGGATAAGCTTAAATAAATTCAACAATGAAAGATCTTAATTCCTGGTCGGAATTCAGGCAACAGGCAGAAGATATGCAACTTAATCCACGCTCCTCCGCATGGAACCGGATCAGGGAGCGTCTGGATCACCGGCAGCGGCCGAGGATCCGTTCCTTTCGGTTTGTCAATATGGCGGCTTTGGTGATGTTGTTTATTGGGCTGGCTCTGGCTTTGCGATGGTGGGTCAATCAACCTTCTCTGAATGTGGATGGAGAAGTTCTGGTTAATCAATCGCCGGTCCCCCAGGCGAAATACCCTGACCCGCAACGGTATCAGCACAGCGCCCCCGATTATGCGGAGCACGTTCAGCTTTCCGCAGCTCGGGACATTGACCGGCACCTGCGTTTTGCCAGTGCCATGGATCATCTGCCTGACATACAGGAATCCTGGGTGGCACCATTACAGGGAACCTGGATCCTGTCCCGATTGGAGGATGCCGTGAAAGTGCCCTGGAGGTCCATTACTTTCAATCCTGTCGGCGTATTTCAATGGGAAGGTAAAGAGAATGCCAAATCGTGGCAATTTCTCAAACTTCCGGATCAGTCCACTTATTACATCCTGCAAAATAATCCGGATACCTTACTGCTTATCCAATATGCCGGTGGAAATAAACTTACGGTGATGCATTATAATGAGGGATCCGGAACATTTGATGAGATTCCCATGCAATTAAACAAGCAAGGCTAAATGGCCAATCAGGCGCTACGGCATTTCGTTATTGCCAGACTTTCTGATTCGCCGGTACTCCGGAACTATTGGCTTCGCGGAATGGGTGTCTCGGTTCCCAGTCCAGATCGGTCCGCAGGTATTCAAATAGGTAAGGCACAAAATGCTGGTGTATCCGTTTGCGGTGGCGTAACAGGCAAAATAAATCCTGTGGTTCGGCGCCCAGGCTGCTCTTGATTTCCAATGCCGTACGCCCGAGCGACAAGGTGCCACATTTTGTAGCGAAGCAAGTACGGAATAAATCCAAAAGCATGTTGTGGTATAACGCTAATTCTTTGTTGTGCCGGAGAGAATAACCCAAAAAGTGAGCCTCAATGCGATCCAGGAAAACGAAGTAAGAAAAGAAACCGACGGTTTCTCCTTTATACGTATAGGATACGACCTGGAAGTCCTCTTTAAAGTGTTCCTTCAGTGCGGCAAAATAATTAGGCTGTAATAAAAATAAGTTGAAGTCAGCCTGTTCCGCAACTTCCATATACAGTCGGAATAAATCGGCACCGGACTGCCTTAGCTCATCCAGCGTCAGACTTTTACGGACGATTTGAGCTCCACGCTCCAATACTTTTTTCGTGCGAATCCGGTATTTGGAAGTCATTGAATCCAGGTAGTTGTCAAATTCATGCCAATCGGGTCTTAGCTGGATGCCCATATTGGGTTGTACGCGGAATTTGAAGTAACGATCTTCCATGCAACTGAGCCGCTGGGCATGTTCCGGAGTGAAATCCTTGATCAGGATGACGCTGGTGTTCAGCCCGGTACCATCCAGGTAAGCCGCTATTTCTTCTATACCCCAGTCCAGCAAGTTGCCATGGTAGGTGGCATCCAGATTCGATTGATAGGCATATTCTCCGGTGAGCATAGCATTTCCCACAACCAGCGTATAGAAGTGGATTCTGCCAGCCACAAAAGTCTTCAGGCGATCCCAGAATGTGCCCTTTTCCGGATTGGCAAGCGAGTTTGCCAAACTTTTTTTAGCATTGAAAGGAAGGATCTGGGCAGGAATAACCATCACCAATTGTCCTTTCGAATAGATAAGTCCATAGACCACCTTCATGTGCTCAGGTAGTGCCTCTTCCAAAGCGCGGTAGTAACGGACATGCATCAGGGGCGAATTAGGACTAAGTGACATCCATTCTTCCGAGACTTCAGCAATGCTGTTTGCGACCCGGATATGCAGTCCTTTAGTTGTCGGTCGGACACAATGTGCCAGCATAGTCATTGTTCTAAATACATATCAGAAAGAAATTTTCTGGCGAATTGTTCACTTTGCCATACAACCCGGCTAACTTTTCCTAAGCCTTCTTTCTGAACAAGGTAGGCCTGTAAAAGCGTGCGTACGGGATCGTATCGGGTACTTAAGTCCTGATAGTTTTCAGCCTGGATGACCCGCCATGCAGGTTCAATGGGCGCACCAATGACATAGGTTTTTTCCCCGTAGTCCAGGGACAGGATACATAGTCCAAGTATCTGAATCTGGAGCTGCGTGCCGGCGGGTAACCGGGTTGCCAGGATGACGCATTGAATATTGGAAAGGGGTTTAGCTCCCGGCTGAAGGATGCCCACATTACCAGGGCAGGGCAAGTAATCAAAACGGGCAGCAGCTGCGCTATCCAGCACCAATTTTGTTTCCTCCTCACTGAGTTGATAGTAAGGCAGCTCACCTGCCGGCTGGACAATGGTCGTAAGGGGTGGTATGGCCAAGGTGTCCGGCCAGGTTATATCGATCTGTTTAGGCAGTGCATTGGAAGACGTTTTTGTACAGGATTGGCCCATCAAAGCGATTAAGCAAAGGCCAAACGCCAAACATCCATGCAGTCGGTATTGTGTTATCATTTGAAGGTAAACTTGCTATAAATTTAATGCTTTCTGTGGAGTACCGTTGAAAAGGCCACGGTGAAGTGCCGTCTTCCGGATTATCCCGGGATCACTAACCCAAGGACAAGGTGGCGCACGGCCTTAAAGCCGGCAGCATTTCATGATTACATGGCTGATGTGATGGATCAGATTATCGTATTTTTGTCGTTATGTATAAGTTCCAGATATGAATCGATCGCCAAATTATATCGTATGGGCCACCGTTCTTTGCGCAATTGGGACGGCTTGTGTTCCGGCAAAAAAATACCAGGCATTGCAGGCAGTCCAACAAGCTTCGGAGTCCGAAATCAGCCGCCTGCAGCGTTTTGAGCAAGCCTATGAAATATTGCAAAAAGACTTTCAGCGGATCAACCAAAGTTATGAGGACAATGGAAAGGCACTCCGTGAATTGGTTGCGAAATACGACCGGCTCAATGAGACTTATAACGGTCTGCTTGACCAATACGATCAGCTTATTGATGAAAAGCAACAAGTGATCCAAAACAGCTCTGAAGAGATGAACCGGCTTCAATCCATCATACAGGATAAAGACCGTCAAATTGAGGAAAAGCAGCGGGAAATCTGGGATAAAGAGATGGAGCTCGAGAATCGGGATACCCGGCTAGCTCACTTGTCTGAAGCGATGGATCCCAGGGAGTTACAGGCAAAGAACTTGCTGGCATCATGGGATGCAGTGCGTATTGTTGCGGATTCTTTGCAGGGGCAATTACAGCATGTCCTGGCCCCGCTAGATTCCACGGTCATGGTCCGGACTTCCAATACCTCGGTGAAAATATCAATACCTCAACCGTCGCTGTTTAATCAGGAAAGCGGTTCAATAAGCGAATCCGGAAAAGACATCTTGCGATCGCTAGGCGCGGTATCCGGAGCTTACCCGGACTGGAACATTGATGTGGTCGGGCACACCTCAAAAGAGGGGAATGCTGATTTTAATTGGGATCTCTCCGTAGCATGGGCGGAAGAAGTGGTTAAAGAACTGATCCGGTCCGGCATCGATCCAGGAAGACTCACGGCTTGCGGAAAAAGTTATTACGATCCGGCATACCAGGAAGAGTCTTCTGACGGATTTAAAAACCGGAGGGTAGCATTCGTGCTGCATCCTCGGGAAGATCTTTTGACGCAGCTGAGTGGCAGTGAATAAACATTCAAAAAAGTATTTTGCCCTTATTTGCATCTTCTGGTTGGGACTGACTAGAGCGGGGAAGACGCAGACTCGATGCGATCTAGGTCTCGATGCCCCGGGAAGAGCGGCCTATTCAGAATGGCGCGCATCCATAGATGCCTACAAAAACATTGACCTTCGAACCACGATGACGATCCCGGTTGTTGTCCATATAGTCTACAGGACAGGAGATGAAAACCTATCGGACCGGCAGATTCAGTCCCAGATTGATGCCCTGAATCGCGCTTATGCGAATCCGGCTGATACACGATCCGGTGTGCCGAAGGAATTCGCAGAACTGCAGTCAGTGCCGGGAGTTCATTTTTGCCTGGCGAGTATGGATCCTGATGGTCAAATGACCAATGGCATCACGAGGACCAAAACGAATTTTGAAAACATCGGCTTACTTTTTGGGGATGGGCAGCGCAGGAGCATCCATTATGCAATACTTGGCGGAGCCGATGCATGGGACCCGGATCACTATTTCAATATTTGGGTCGGCGAGTTGGGTGGCTTGTTAGGCCGGGCAACCATGCCGGGGACTAATTTATTATTCGAAGAGGATGGAATCGTGATAGCCCCGGAAGTCTTTGGTACGACCGGGACCGTTGCATACCCTTTTCATCAGGGGAAAACAGCTGTTCATGAGGCCGGTCATTACCTTGGATTGCCCCATTTATGGGGAATGAATGCAGGAGATTGTACGGAAGATGATGGATTGGCAGATACACCGGTTCAGGCAGGACCCTATCTGGGATGCCCGGAATATCCTCAGTATTCCTGCGGGACATCGGATCTTTTTAATGATTATATGGATTTTACTGACGATGACTGCCTTTTGTTGTTTACGCATGATCAGGTGCAGCTGATGTTGGCCACCTTAACCGGATACCGGAAGGGCCTGCTGGAATCTGCGGGCTGTTCGGAGCATCCGGGCTGGTCACCCACTGATCAGCTGGTATTTGTTTCATATGCTGCAGCCAGAAGGCAGTTGGAGGTGGTTTGGAGGCGTCCGGGGGAATCGGTATACGATATCCGGATATGGGATGTAGCCGGCCGATTGCTGGTTCATCAGAAGGGTTACGGGTTTACCCCCTGGATCGTTCCCGTCACCTCGTGGGTTAATGGCTTATATTTTGTACAAATCATTTCCGCCGGGAATCAAACCACTCAAAAAGTGTTGATTTATTAATGATAACAATCTGCTGGATAAATTCTGCGTCTATGAGAGTAATCTATTTTGGAATGATACTGATTGGAATGGTAAGGTGCTCAGTGCCGAAAGGGATGGACTCGAGTGAGCAACCCATCGTTGAAATGCGTACAACGTCCTGTTTTGGCAAGTGCCCGGTGTATCATTTGCAAATCTTCGGCGACCGGAATATGGTATTCGGTGGGGAGTACAATGTAGATCGGATCGGTGACTTTAAAAAGCGGCTGAGTGAGCGGCAATACCAATTTATCCTCGATGAATTTGACCGGCTGGATTTTGCACACATGAAAGCGGTTTACGACGCCCCGGTCTCAGATCTGCCGGCCACGTACATTACCTTTCGCCCGCCTTTTGTCAAGGAAAAAACCGTAAAAGCGCGTTACGATTACCCCATAGAATTATCCCAGCTCATCGCAATGCTGCAGAATCTGGCCATGAATCCCGAGGGTTGGACACCGGTGCAGCCTGATACAACATCCCGGGAGATTAGCGATCACCTGATCATTCATTTACAGCCATCGGTGGATGTTTCTGCATTTACAGCAACGTACGCTGCCCAGGGGTTGCATGTGGTCAAAGCCATCAATGCGTTGGATAATCTTCACCTTTTTGCGTTTACCCCCGACTCGGTAGATCCTGAAACTTTTCTTCAGCAAATCCGTCATGACGACCGCGTGATCCATGCGGAGTATGACCACAAGCTGGAGTTGCGGAGGTGATTGGACGCTGTTTGCTGTATGCTGTACGCCGTTTGCTGTACGCTCCACGCTGTACGCTGTTTGCTGTACGCTGTTTGCTGTACGCTGTTTGCTGTACGCTGTTCGCTTATTTGACCAAAACACCAAAACACCAAAATACCAAAACACCAAAACACCAAAACACCAAAATACCAAAATACCAAAACACGTAAATACGTAAACACGTAAATACGTCAGCATTCCATGTAGCCACCAGAACACATGTTGATAGGTAATACTGAGCTGCATGAACAGATGAGATCCAGTAGAATCCCCTCCGGGGAGAGAATTCTAGCGTTTCCTTCAAATGGGCATCACCTTGATATCCATTCCACCTGCTAGCGGAGATCAATAAAAAACGGCAGCCGGGAGAGCCGACCGCCGTTTTTTTATTTTAAGGTGAATCGTATTTAGTGCTGTACGATTACTTTGGTTGTCTTGGTGCCTTCACGCGTAGCCAGCCGAACGATATAAGTTCCATTCGCCAGCTTAGCAGCATTGAACGTGAAATTCCGGTTTTGCGCCTGTTGGAAGCTACGGATGTCTATCACCCGACCGGTCATATCAGCCAGCACGACGATACCGTCATTGACCGCATCCAGCGCCATATCCACCTGAATTTGATCGGCGGTCGGGTTTGGATAAACCTTAACGGCGTATTCCGGTAATGCAATCTCGTCGGTGGAAGTTGTCATATCTATACGCAAGCGGATAACTGCTGCATGTTTCGGAGTAAATCCTCCTGAGTACCATCGGTCTTGATAGATGACCGTTGAAGTGTAGAAATACTGGATCTGATCATTGAACGCTTGCAGCAATTCATTGGCAGCATCAAAATACCGTACCAGTACGATGTACGTTTTTGCCGGATTGATTTTTACACCCGGATCAAATGTTTCAAAGTCCAGTAACTGGATGTCTACTTCATCAAAGTTGTCTTCACTGGTGAACGAGTGATTCGCCGTT
>Ga0116164_10000451_pt1 | contig 35924 bp, 32 predicted proteins | sample AD_UKC109_MetaG_FD_89888 | JGI IMG/M metagenome (GOLD analysis project Ga0116164, IMG submission 89888) | Active sludge microbial communities of municipal wastewater-treating anaerobic digesters from Hong Kong - AD_UKC109_MetaG | ecosystem: Engineered > Bioreactor > Anaerobic > Digestate... | reverse complement strand
TTTTGCTTTGTTGCAGTTGTCAGGCCGCATCTTAGTTTAGCAAAAGGAGTTTCTCGTTATCATTATCGGCAAAAGCCTTTTTTGGAACCACTGGCCTAGCCAGTGGTTTTCTAAATACAAAAAGGGGATGCCACAATTGCTGCGGCATCCCCTTGGTGTGCTTATAAACAGGTAAACTTAATTCGCGTAGGGATGATAGACGATTTCGCCGGTTTCCTGATCGCGGCTGAACTGCCTGAAGTAATCCCAGGCAAGCTGAGCGTATTCCTGATACAGGCCATGGGGAATGAACTCGATGACGTTCAGCCCGACCATAGGCGCGCCCTCATCATTGAGGAAGAACCAGGTATAGAGCGGATACTCATCATTGATCATCGTTTCGCGGTAGACATCGCCCTTGAAGCCGCTCATGGGATAGGTTTCAAAGTCGAACTCGACCGTCGGCATTTCGTTGTAGCCCAGATAATCGTTGATGTTCATCTGGAAGTCCGGCGCGATGTAGCCGTTCGCGGAATCAAAGTGCGTATAGGTGTCGTAGGTGCAGGTTGTCAGCAGCATGGGGATTGAGCATTTTGACAACCGTCTTGTCCGCGTCAAAGCCAACCATGGGATAGGACGCGAAATCGTAGGTCAGCGTTCCAAGCTCGTTAAACTCCGCAAAGCGGGCAATGACCTCCTGATAGCCTGCGCCCAGTGTACGCGCAACCTGATCAAAAGCGCCGCCAAGATCGAACTCCGAGGTCGTGAACATCATCGCCACATCGACGTTTTTGAACACTGCGGCTTGCTCCTCGGTGGGAACGTAGATGCCCCAGGGGGTGCCTGCTGCCATGGGGACGGTCGCTGCAAACAGCTGCGGGGCCCATTCAACGGCTTCCACCGTTGCGGCTCCACCCATGGAGTAACCGGTGGCATACACACGGCCGGGATCCAGCGCGGGGTACGTGTCCAGCATGTACTGCACCAGCGCGGGGAGGGTTTGTCCGTTCACGTCAAAGGGCGAGCCATCAAAGATCGAAGCGGTTGTGTCGCTGGCGTAGCGGGGCGCGACTAGCGCAATACGCTCGCTGCCGGCCAGCGAAATCATGCCCAGTTCGTCAGTCGCCTGCACCGGATCGTCTCCGCCGCCGTGGTTGCACAGAATCAGCGGAATGCTGTGCTCTGCAGCCGTACCATCAAGCACTTCTTCCGGCAGGAACTCGTACCATGTTTGCAGGTAGTCGCCATTTTCCGCCTTGATATCGGCAAAGCGCTCTTCCTGATGCTCCACAAGGTAGATATATTCCATTTAGGAATGCCGCATATACTTGCTCAGGTAAACAGAAAGATATGATAAGGAGACCGTACATGCTTCAGATCAACCATATATCCAAAACCTATACGACAGGGCAGCTGTCGCAGGCGGCGCTGGATGACGTTAGCTTCAACCTGCGCGATAACGAGTTTGTCGCAATTCTCGGCCCCAGCGGTTCCGGTAAGACCACGCTTTTAAACGTGATCGGCGGCCTGGACCGGTACGATTCCGGGAATCTGATCATCAACAACATTTCCACCAAAGATTACAATGACCGGGATTGGGATTCCTACCGCAACCACACCATCGGGTTTGTGTTTCAAAGCTATAACCTGATCCAGCACCCGTCCATTTTGTCAAACGTCGAAATCGCGCTCACGATCTCCGGCATTTCCAAAAGCGAGAGACGCAAGCGCGCAAAAGAAACGCTGACCCTCGTCGGCCTGGGCGATCACCTGCACAAGCGCCCCAACCAGCTCTCAGGCGGGCAGATGCAGCGCGTAGCCATCGCCCGGGCGCTGATCAACAATCCCGACATCCTGCTTGCGGATGAACCCACCGGCGCGCTCGATTCCGAAACCAGCACACAGGTGCTTGAGCTGCTCCGGGAGGTGGCAAAGGACCGCCTGGTCGTCCTGGTCACGCACAACCGTGAGCTTGCGGGGCAATACGCAAACCGCATCATCCAGCTGCGCGACGGGAAAATCACGGACGATTCCAATCCGTTTGACGCGGAAAAAGCAGCGCTTGCATCCCCGAAGCACCAGAACATGGGCAAGGCCTCCATGTCGTTTTTGACAGCCCTGTCGCTGAGCTTTAACAACCTGCGCACCAAGATCGGCAGAACGGTACTCACGGCCTTTGCAGGCTCTATCGGCATCATCGGAATCGCGCTGATACTATCGCTGTCCAACGGCGTGAATAACTATATCGACATGATCCAAAAGGACACGATGGTTGCGTACCCCATCACCATCGACGCGCAGACCATCGACCTGAGCAGCCTGATAGCAGCCAGGCGCGAGGTGAGCGATACCGAAATCACACACGGTCTGGACAATGTATATTCAAACATCAACAGCCTGGAAATGGCCTCAAGCCTGACCACAAGCATCGCCTCCAAGAACAACCTTACGGCCTTCAAAGCGTATCTGGATAATCCCCAGAGCGAGATTGCGCAATATCTCGGCGAGAACGGCGTGATTTATTCCTACGATATCCAATACGACGTTTACGCAAGGGATGCCGACGGGGCTGTGGTGAATACAGACGGCAGCACGCTGACCACCTCCAAATCAAGCTCCGGTATGGCGGGACTTGCGCAGATGGCAGGCCTTTCGGGCATGACCGGAGGCTCAAGCTCGCCCTCATTCTCCGGGATGAACGTTTCCTCGGTGTTTGAAGAGCTGATCCCCGGACAGAACGGCCAACCCGTCAGCGCGGCGATCACGGCCAACTACGATGTGCTGTACGGCGACTGGCCCAAGGCCTATGATGAGGTCGTGATTGTTCTGGACGAGAACAACGAGATCTCCGCCGCCACACTTTATAAGCTCGGACTCCTGCCCTCGCAGCAATATAAAGAGCTGATGACCAAAATACAGCAGGGCGAAGAGGTGCAGCTGGAAAGCCAGGCGTTCAGCTACGCGGATATCGCCGCGCAGACCTTCTACCTGATTCCGGCCAGCGACTACTACACACAAAACGCAAACGGCCTGTTTGTTCGCGCCGGAGAGAGCGAAGAATCCCTTGTGGCGCTCCTGGAAAACGCCATCGAGCTGCACATTGCAGGCATCGTGCGCCGTTCCACGGACGCCAACAGCGCTATGATATCCGGCACGGTAGGCTATACGGCGGCGCTGACTGAGACCATCATCCGCCATACTGATGAAAGCGCGGTTGTGCAGGCGCAGATCGCTTCGCCCGATATCAACGTGCTCAACGGTCTCCCCTTCGCCCCTGCCAGTGACACGGAAAAGGCTGCTTACGCCGCGGAGTACCTGTCCGGCCTGAACATCTCGCAAAAGGCCGAGATGAGCGCAACGATACTGCGGGCCATGTACGCAGCCGCGCCCGATCAGCTTGACGGGATGCTTTCCAGGAGCGAAACCGAGCTTGCCGGGATGCTGGATATGTTCCTGCAAAATCCCGACGATGCCATTTTGCTGAAGATTTACGACCAGTACATTACGGCAGGTTCGTATGCGGAAAACCTGGCGGCTTTCGGTGTTGTCAACCGCGATACGCCGATATCCATCAGCATTTACGCGGACTCGTTTGAGGACAAGGACGCCATATCCGCCTCCATCACCGCCTACAACGCTACGGCAAGCCAGGCCGACCAGATTACCTACACGGATTACGTGGGCCTGATGATGTCCTCCGTAACGACGATTATCAACGTGATTTCCTACGTGCTGATCGCGTTCGTGGCCGTATCGCTGATCGTATCCTCGATCATGATCGGGATCATCACCTACATCTCGGTGCTGGAGCGCACCAAGGAGATCGGCATTCTGCGCGCGATCGGCGCTTCCAAGAAAAACATTTCCCAGGTATTCAGCGCGGAAACGTTTATTATCGGCCTGTTTGCGGGCCTGCTGGGCGTCGGGGTGACCTATCTGCTGCTCATTCCGGGCAATGTGATTATCCACGCGCTGATCGGCTCTGCGGATGTCAACGCGATGCTGCGGATTTCAAGCGCAGTCATCCTCATCATCCTCAGTATGCTCCTGACATTGATCTCCGGGATCATTCCCTCCCGCAAAGCGGCAAAGAAAGACCCTGTCGCCGCGCTTCGCACCGAATAACAGAACGCCCCGATATACCGAATGCACGCAGAGGCAAACGCCTCTGCGTGTTTTATATTTGCAAAGAAACCTGCGTTCATACTGCTGATGATCTAGGAAAATCCCGTGCTTTAACGAGATTGAAAATACCAGGAGGCATATTTTGCTGTTTTCAAAGCGTACCAATTGCTATATACTGTTACTATGTTAGATCATCAATTGATGTGCGACCCTTGGGGATCAGAACAGCTCACCATGAAATCTTTATGAGAATGAGGGGATAAAGATGGAATGCAGGCAGGAAACCCTTAGGAGCCGCTAATATCTGCGTATATGCTGCCATGAACGCAAGGAAGCGGCTTACAAAGCCCACTCAAGTGTATGATCACCCTGCATTTGGAGCGATAGGTTCCATGACAGACCAAAAACTTAAGCGTCGCAGCAAAGCAGCAGGAAACCACCCAGATTCTCAGGTGTCAAATCAGAAGCAGCACAGGACCCTGCTTCCCCGAATATACTCTGAAACGGAGGAATTCTTATTAAACTCAAGGATTATTTTCTCAAGCAAAAGATGATGACACGGGTGCTGATCAGCCTGCTGCCCATTGTGCTGGCGGCTATTTATCTGTTTGGCTTGCGGGTGCTGGTGGTGCTGTCCGTCGTCACCACGACCGGTATTCTGTGCGAATATGGCATGATGCGTTTGATTGACGGAAAAAAAGCCAAGGTTTCTGAGGCGCTCTTTGTCACCTGTCTTTTGTTTACGCTGACCCTGCCGCCGACTGTGCCGCTTTGGATTGCAGCCGTTGGCATCGCGTTTGGCGTTGTCTTCGGAAAGTGTGTTTTCGGCGGCTTTGGCAAGAACGTTTTCAATCCGGCGCTGGTTGGCCGCTGCTTCATCTACGTCGCGTTTCCGGCGCATATGACGATTGCCTGGGCGGAGCCCTACACGGGTCTTTTAGGCGGATTTGTGCACTGGAGCGCCGGGGTGGATGCGATGACGTCCGCGACGCCGATGATTTTATTGGGCAAGGAAGGCGTTGTCACTGATTATCTGCGGTTGTTCCTTGGCAATATCTCCGGATCGCTTGGCGAAACAAGCGCGCTTCTCATCCTGCTTTCCGCCGTGTATCTCATCGTGACGAAAACGGCTTCCTGGAAAATTATCGTGTCCTGTGTGGCAACATTCGCCGCATTCAGCGCCATTCTTTACCTGACGGGAACCATTCAGGCCGATCCGCTATTTTCCATCCTGTCCGGCGGGTTCCTCTTCGCTGCCGTATTCATGGCGACTGACCCGATTTCAGCGCCGAGACAGGAACTGTCAAAATACATTTATGGAGCGTTGATTGCCATCGTCGCGCTCGTCATCAGAGCATTCTCCCTGTTTACGGAAGGTATCATGTTTGCCATATTGATCGTCAACGCCTTTGTACCGCTGATTGATCGGAACATTAAAAACCTCAAGGACAGGAAAAAAGCCAGGGGGCAGGTGGCAGTATGAAAAAGGGACGGATTTATACGATTGTTTTCATGTTGATCATCAGCGCGGTTTTCACATTTCTTCTGGCCGGGGCAAACTCGCTCTTCCTGCCAAAAATACAGGAAAACGCCAGGCTTGCGGACATGAGGGCAGTTCTATACGTATTCAATCTCAGTCAGGACGGCAGCGCCGACGAGGTTCTCCAGCGTTTTGAACAAAACATCAGGCAGACCACGATTTCCGGTATCGATCTCTATGAGTACAGTTCAGCGGATGGGCAGCCGGAAGCCTATGCCATTCCGTTTACCGGGCGTGGCTTGTGGGGCAGCATTTCCGGGTATTTGGGCGTTTTGGCCAAGCTGGATCAAATGATCGGTCTGGTATTCACCGATCAGAGCGAAACCCCTGGGCTGGGCGGGCGCATTGATGAATTGGCTTTCCGCGAGCAGTTCAGGAACATCGCGATTACGGCCAATACCACGCTCACCTACGGCCAAACGGATGGCAGCCAAATTGACGCCATAACCGGCGCGACGTTAACGTCCAATTCGGTGATGCGCATTATCAACCAGGTATTGGATACCACTGTGAGCAAACTGGGGGTTACGGGCAATGACTGAGAAAGTAAGAGACGTCATATCCAGAAACGTTTGGAAAGAGAATCAGGTCCTGCGCATGATTCTGGGAATCTGTTCCAGTCTTGCCGTCACAAACCTGATGGTCAATTCCCTGGTGATGGGGCTTGGGCTCACATTTGTAACCGCGCTGTCCAGCTTGACGATTTCGCTTTTGCGCAACGCCATACCCCACAGGGTCCGCATGATCGTGCAGACGCTGATTATCGCGGCGTATGTTATTTTGGTCGACATATTCCTCAAGGCGAATATGACGGATATCAGCAAGGCGCTGGGGCCGTATGTGGGCCTGATCATCACAAACTGCATTATCATGGGGCGTGCGGAAGCGTATGCGCAGAAAAATCCTCCGCTGCTTTCGATGCTGGACGGCTTTTTCGCAGGCATCGGCTATACGATTGTGCTGCTGATCATTGCGCTGTTCCGCGAATTCCTGGGCTTCGGCACCATTTTCGGGTTCAATGTAAACTTCATCGGGTTTGAAACATGGACGATTATGGTGATGCCGCCCGCGGCGTTCTTCCTGATCGGCATATTGATCTGGATCACCTCGAACATGTTCGCCAAAGGCAAGGCAAGCAAAGCCAAGTAGGCTCAGAAAGGATTGGGTACAGCTATGACAATCACAGTCAGCCCATTGATTATATTCCTGGCGTCGATCTTAACCAGCAATATGATACTGTCTAATTTTCTGGGCATGTGCTCCTATATCTCCATTTCCGGAGAGTATAAAACGGCATCCAGCCTGGGCAAATCCGTGACCCTGGTCATGGTGTTTACAACAATCATCAATTACTGGGTGAATAAGCTGCTCATCGTGCCTCTGGGGCTTGAATACCTGCAGTATATACTGTTTATCATGATCATTGCGGCCTCCGTGCAGATTATCGAAATGGCGATGGACAGGCTGCTGCCGGATTTGCACGTGAAGCTTGGCATCTTCCTGCCGCTGATTACCGTGAACTGCGCGATACTGGGCACAACGCTTTTCATGGTGATCCGCGATTACAGCTTTATACAGTCCGTGTTGTTTGGTCTTGGGAGCGGCATCGGCTGGTGGCTTGCGATCAGCGCGCTGGCGGCAATCCGCGAGAAAATGGGAAAAGCCAAGCTGCCCAAGGGTCTGGAAGGCCCGGGGATCGCGTTTATCATCACGGGGATCATGGCCCTGGCTTTTATCGGCTTTTCCGGCATCTTCTCCATAACCTGATTGTAAGGGAGTTATCACGATGGTCATACTGACAACAGTATTGAGCGTAACAGCGGTATCCGTTGCGCTGGCATTTATCATTATTGTTGCGGAATACTTCTTCAACAATTATGGGGAATGCGAGATTGATATCAATGGCGGCAACAAGGTGCTCAAGATCGAAGGCGGCTCCTCTCTGCTTTCAGCGCTCGCGGGACAGAAAATATTCATTCCCTCCGCATGCGGCGGAAAAGCAACCTGCGGATTATGCAAGGTGCAGGTTCTTGAGGGCGCCGGTCCCCTATTGCCAACCGAAGAGCCCTATCTGACGGAGGACGAGCGCAAGAATCACTATCGGCTCTCCTGCCAGGTCAAGGTGAAAAACAATATCCGGATCCTGGTACCGGAAGAGCTGTTCAACATCAAGGAATTTGTGACAACAATCGAGTCGGTTACGCAGCTGACCCACGATATCAAAGGCTTCAAGTTTAAGTTACCCGATGGGGAAACCGTACATTTCAAAGCCGGGCAATACATGCAGCTGTATACGAAACCGTATGCCAAGGTTAAAGAAAGCGTCTACCGTGCTTACTCAATTGCCAGCGCTCCGTCTGATGATGGGATCGTTGAGCTGATTATACGCCTGGTGCCGGATGGCATCTGCACAACCTACGCACACACGCAGCTTTCCGAGGGGGATCAAGTCAATATCAGCGGCCCGTATGGCGACTTCTATCTGCGGGGAGACTGCAAGGAAATCGTCATGATTGCCGGCGGTTCCGGTTTGGCGCCCATGAAATCCATCATCCTCGACGTGCTTGAAAAGAACATCGATATCAAAATGAACTTCTTTTTTGGTGCCGTCACCAAGAAAGACTTATACTATCTGGATTTCTTCCACGATCTGGCAAAACGCCATGAAAACCTTCGCTTTATCCCGGCCCTATCCAAGCCCGCGCCGGAAGACAACTGGGACGGCGAGGTCGGCCTGATTACCGAGGTCGTCGACCGGTATATTGAGGACTGCTCCGAAATGGAAGGCTATCTGTGCGGCAGCCCCGGCATGATTAACGCCTGCCTGAGTGTGCTCAACAAAAAAGGCATGAGCGACGACAGAATCTTTTTTGATAAATTCTAGTAAGGAGTGCGGAGAATGAAACAGAGTCCCGAACTGGCGCAGATTCAAGCCAACATGATGCCCGGAGCCTTGTCGGCTCACGGTTTCATTGGCGAGGACAGCCGCAATCTGATCGATATCATCCAAAGCGATCTTGAAGCGCTCCAGCAGCTTGGCATCACGCAGGAAGCCCTTGCTGATAAAATGCAGGAGATCACCGATATCGGGGCCAAAGGTCTGGGTCGGCCGGAATCCATGGACGAACACTTCGAAATCGCTGTGGAGGATTACAAGGGCGAGATCCCTTGCCCGTTTAAGGACAAGGCCAAGGCGAACAAACGCCAGACTCATGTCAGGCGGCTTGATACCGGCGCTACGATACGCTGGACAGATCTGAACATCCACATGATCCGGGAACATGGCTTTTTTGAGGGGTATGGAAGCCCATACCGTCTTGCTCCAGCGGAGCTGGTGAAATTTCTGGGAATGGTCTGACGCATACAGCTGCCCAGCTGAACCTGCCGCATCAACGCTTCTTCTGCCAATTATAAGCTTACGATCATGAGAATCATGATCAATATACGAAAAAGCCCCGAGTAATCGGGACTTTTTCGTTGGTCTGGGTGACAAGATTCGAACTTGCGACCTCTTGAACCCCATTCAAGCACGCTACCAAACTGCGCCACACCCAGACAGTATGTTTGAACGCGAAAAGTAGTGTATCACAGGCGTTGCGCGCGTGTCAAGGTGTAAACGCGTTACGGTAAAAATTCTATCAATCGCCAAAGCAAATGCCAATCGTTTTGGCCGTGGCGACGATATTGTTGTCCTTATCGACAAGCTTGGGCGAGCCTGCGATATCCTCCAGCTTGTTGTGGGTGATATCCTTGCCGTTGAGCGCTACGGTCACGCCGTAGACCTCGTCGCGGATCAGCTCCGCGGCATGCACGCCAAGGCGCGTTGCCAGTACGCGGTCAAACGCACAGGGGCTGCCGCCGCGCTGGATATGGCCGGGAACGCAGTTGCGTGTATCCACCCCGATCATTTTGGTCAGCTCGTTTGAAATGCGCCTGGAAACGCTATCGTAGGGCGAAGCCTTGCGCAGCTCCTCGCGTTCCTTTTTCTTCATACCGGCTTCTTCCACGGTCATCGCGCCTTCGGCCACGGCGATAATGGAGAACTTGTTCCTCTGCTCCCGCTTTGAAACTGCCTCGGCTATGTTTTTGATGTCGTAGGGTATCTCCGGGATAATAATCGCGTCCGCGCCGCCCGCGATGCCGGAGTAGAGCGTCAGCCAACCGGCTTTGTTGCCCATGATCTCCACCACAATGCAGCGGCCGTGGCTGTTGGCGGTCGTATGGATGCGGTCAATGACCTCCGTGGCAATGTCCATCGCGGTATGGAAGCCGAAGGTATAGTCGGTGCCGGTGATGTCGTTATCAATGGTCTTGGGCATCCCGATCACATTGAGACCCTCCTGCGAAAGCAGGTTGGCCGTGCGGTGGGTGCCGTTGCCGCCAAGGGTGACCAGACAGTCAAGCCTTAGCTTTTTGTAGGTCTTTTTCATTGCGGACACCTTGTCCACACCGTTTTCGTTGACTTCCGTCATCGAGCGGAACGGCTGCCGGCTGGTGCCAAGTATCGTACCGCCCAGCGTTAAAATGCCGGAAAACTGCTCGCGTGTCATTTCCTGATAATCGCCGTCAATCAGCCCACCGTAGCCGTTGTGAATCCCGATGATCTCAACGTCAAAAAGCTCGTAAGCCGCTCTGGCAACGCCGCGGATCGCCGCGTTAAGACCGGGGCAATCTCCCCCGCTCGTGAGTATGCCGATTCTTCTTTTCATGCTCAGACCTCCTCAGTTACAGCTACAGTATACCATGTTCACCGGAAATTTTACAATGCTTTCAACCTCCGGCCCGCCCATCAAAAAAGCCGGCCCGAAGGGACCGGCAAAACAAGGCGATACTTTTATTATACGGCAATCCAGCCCATGCCCTGCATGAAGATCACAGCGATGCCAAGCAGCACCACATACAGCGCAAACCAGTGCAGCGATACCTTGGTGATGATGCGCATAAAGAAGCGAATTGCCAGGTACCCGCTGATACCCGCGAACACCGTCCCGATGAAGAATGCCAGCAGATGCTCGTTTTGGGTAAACGCGCCCGCTTTATAGGCGTCGTACCCCTCGCTGACAAAGCTGCCCAATATCGCGGGCATACTCATCATAAAGCTGAACTTCGCGGCGGTTTTGCGATCCAGTCCTGAAGCCACGCCGCCAAAGATGGTCGAACCGCTGCGGCTGACGCCCGGCAGGATGCCGATTGCCTGCAATACGCCCATCACCAGCGCATGTACCGGGCCAACCTTGTCGGTTCCCCTGTTCACGTCCTGGTTGCGCTGTGATACCCACTGTGTGAGCGATAATAAAAGGCCTGTGAACAGGAAGCTCACGCCCAGCAGCGTGCTGCTGGTGACCAGCTCCGTCAAGCTGTCGCCAAGCAGCAGCTTGGCAAGCAGCGCGGGCAGCGAGGCGATGACCAGCAGGAGAAGCGTTTTATCCTTGATCGGATGCAGGATCATGTGCAGCCAATCACGCCAGAATACGACAAGAACGGCGATCAGCGTGCCGACATGCAGCAGAATATTGAATAGAAGCTGTTGATCCAGCTTGATGTTGAATAGAATCTCCAGAAGGTTCAGGTGTCCGCTGGACGAGATCGGCAGGAACTCTGCCAGCCCCTGCACGACGCCCAAAACGGACGCTTTGAGAATGCTCATGGGTTGTCCTCCTTACACTGCCCGAAAAATAGACTCCCCTTGGTTTAGCCGCGCCATTCCACCAGCTCACCCAGCGCCCGGCGCGGCCTGGCGACCGGTGCCTCGTCGGCATATCCCAGAGCAACAGCGGCGACCAGCAGGCCATCCCGCCCAAGCCACTGGGTGAGCTCGGCATACGCCGCGAAGGTATCACACATCCAAAGCGAGCCCACGCCCAGTTCCTGCGCCCGCAGCAGCATGCTTTGGATCGCCCCGCCGATCGACTGGGTATCGACGATACGGAAGATTTTCTCTGGAATTGTCTGCTCCGCCCAAGGTGTGCTGTCTTTGGGATTGAACACAAAAACAGTCGCCGGGGCATCTTTCATGATGCGGAAGGTATACTCCGCGCTGCCTGTGGGAATGCCCTGCTCCTTGGCGGATGCAAGCCCCGCCTGCAGGCATTTCGACATCGCCTCGCGCTCGTCTCCCCGTATCACTACAAACTGCCAGGGCTGATTGTTTTTGCCGGAGGGCGCCAGCCTGGCGGCGTCCAATATCATCTCGATCGTTTCTTGAGGAAGTGCATCCGGCTTGAAACGCCTGATGCTTCTGCGGGTTTCGATCGCTTGTTTCACATCCATCGTCTTTCCTCCTCCTATCGTAGTTTCACCAATGTATCATAGCCGGACAGCGCTGTAAATACCCACCTATGGCCATGTCAGCCGCAGCTTGCTTTTACGGCAAACCCGCATATTTACAATATATTCACAGTTCATCTCGTTATACCCGGTATCTTATGCTATAATAGGTATGTTATGGTAACCGCTAAAAGCCAGAAAGGATGGTTTTTTTTTGGAAAATAACGCAAAGACCGCGCTGATGACAGATTCAGCCTGTGATTTGAGCGATGAACAGCTCAAGCAATATAACATCCGCATGATCCCGCTGAGGATCGTTTGTAAAGATGCGGAATACCGCGACCGGCTTGAACTCAGCCAGGACGAAATCTACGACATGATGGACCGCGAGCTCCCCAAAACGAGCCTGCCCCATCCCGAAGATATTCATGACGCCTATGCGCAATTGATTCAGGAAGGCTACACCGACGTGGTGCATATCAGCATTTCCGCGGCGATGAGCGGAACCTGGAACATGGTTCGTATCCTTGCCGAGGAGTATAAGGACAAGCTGAATATCCGCGTGGTGGATTCCAAAACCCTGTCCACAGGGCTTGGCACCATGGTGCTCGCCGCTGGGAAAGCGCTGCAGGAAGGCGCGGACCCCGATGCTGCGGTGGAGGCGGCGCTCCATGTACGCAGCACGCAGCTAGGCATGTTTGTCATCAAAACGCTGGAGTACTTGCGCAAGGGCGGCCGTATCGGCCTGGTAGAAGGCGTTCTGGGCAACCTGCTGCAGATCAAGCCCATTATTTTCATCAACAACGACGGTATTTATGAAACGCTTGCCAAGGCGCGCGGCTACAAGGCCGCGGTGGACCAGATGATTCAGGAGGCCGCCAAGCGCTACGGCAAACAGAAGGTTGACGTATCCGTCGTACACGGGCAATCGCCTGAGGAAGCACAAACGCTTATGGATCGGCTTAAGCAGGTTCTCAATATCGCCAGCAGCTTCATCACCCCGGTCAGCCCCGTGCTTGCGGTACATTCAGGGCGTGGGCTTCTTGGCATTATCACAAATGTAGTCGATTAATCCAATATTCGCAAAATATTCCCACAGCCGGAGGAGATACGGATGCAAACGACAAATCCCGGACCGAGCGGCAAAAGCTTCAAAGTCATCGTATGGAGCTTGCTGCTCCTTCTTTTCATCTGCACATTGCTTTCAGCATCGGCTGAATCGCTTGGCTATTTTACAGGGCGCGTGTGGAACGACCTGAACAACAACGGCTTGATGGATCCCGAGGAACCGTTGATTCCGGGTGTCACACTGCACCTGCTCCGCGATGATACCGGCGAGCTGCTCACAGCCGTCAGCGATGAAACGGGCACCTATCTTTTTTCCGATCTCCCCAATGATTCCTACAAATTCAGCGTCGAGTTTCCCCAAGCCATGCTGCTGGCCCGTTATACCAGCGAGGGCGATCTGCGCTCCATTCTCACTGGGGATGACGAAAACAACTACCGCAGCTTTATCGTGCGCTATACCGATCCGCGCACGGACATGAACGTGGGACTGGTGGATTCCGCCATCATCCGGGGTATTACGTACCTGGACATGAACTACAACGGCAATTACGACGAGGGCGAACCGCCCTACGGCGGACTGAAGCTGCAGTTTATCCGCAATTATGTGGATCGCCCCGTACAGGAAGTGATCAGCGGCAGCGACGGTGTGTTCGAGTTCGATTATGTCCGCACCGGTAACTACCGCTTCCGCGCCATCGTGCCCGATGACGGCAGCGCGTTTACCCTGGTGCCCGCCAATCCCGGGTATTTCTCCAATCTGTTTGCGCCGCGCGACGGCCGGCGCGAGAACTCTGTAGAAGATATCGACGTGGAAAACGGGATGGTCTACGAATACTATATTGGGGTTACGCTGGGCGGCCAGATTTCCGGGTCGGTCTTCAACGACAAGGATTATTCGGGGGCGTATAACGGCGCCGACAGCGCCATAACCGGCGTAACCGTACAGCTGATCGACAAAAACGGTGAAGTCGTTTCGCAGATTAACACCAACAAAAACGGCGATTATACCCTCGCCGATGTGATGCCTGGCACCTATACCCTGCGCTTTGTGCGCAAGGACGGCTACACCTTCACCAAATACCGCCCGATGGAAACCGGCGGCAACGATGCCATTCTGTCCGTTTCGGGCCTCTATGGCGAAACCGAGCCCTTTAGCATCGCGATGAGCGAGACGCTGACGGATTTCAACGCGGGCATGGTGCAGGCGGCGACCCTCGGCGGCGTATTCTTTTATGACGAGAACGACAACGGCCTGATGGACGCGGCTGAAACCGGCTTCACCGAAGGACGCGTACGCCTGGTATCCACCGACGGCGAAATCGACCTGACCCAGCCGGTCAACGCGGACGGGTCGTACCTGTTCAACGGCGTCGCGCCTACGGACTATACCCTGTACTATCTGCTGCCGGAGCATGCCGAAATGGCAAAGGTCGCCAAGGGCGGCAACACGCTTGCGCACCAGGGTGCGGAAAACGCCGTGACCAACCTGACCCTTCAGGCGAAGAAGAGCTATACGCAGCCGCTGGTTGGCGCTGTGAAGCTGGGTACGTTTGAAGGCTATGCTTTTACGGACCGCAACGCCAACGGCATACAGGATGAAGGAGAAGCCCCGCTCGCGGGTGTTACGGTTTCGGTTGCGCCGTCCGGCGCGCCGGAGGCGGCGGTATCGGCTGTGACGGACGAAACCGGCGTGTTCTCCGTAACCGGACTCAGACCCGGCGACTATAACTTGAATCTTCAGCTGCCTGATGGGTTGATCTTTGCGGGCAATATCGAGCAGAGCGGCATCCAGCTGGACAGAACGAGCACCTACTCCGCCCCGATCCTGTTTTCCACGCTCTTGCGGCGTACACACAACGCCATCGGCGCCGTAGCACCCGCAAGCCTGCAAGCCAATGTGTGGCTGGACGAAAACCTCAGCGGCGCGCGTGACGACGGCGAACCCGGCGTCAGCGGCCTCAGTTATACCCTGTTTGACGAGATCCGGCAGCAAACGGTGATGACCGCGCTGTCCGGCGAGGACGGATCGGTATTGTTTGAAAACATCCGCCCGTCTGCCTATACTGTTTCCTTTGTGCTTCCGACGGATTCCTCGCCCGTCAGCGGTGTGGGCACTATGGCCGCATCCGGCGGTAACATGGCGCAGAGCGGCATCGCGCTTTCCGCAGGCGATGCCTACACGGATGTCTCCACCGGCATCGTCAGCACGACGAGCCTTGGCGGAATCGTGCTGGCCGACCGCACCGGCGGCAGAGCGCCCGTGCAGGGCGTAGAGGTGCTCCTGTACCGGGAAGGCGATTCCTCTCCCCTGCAAACAGCGGTTTCCGATGAAAACGGCATGTATCGCTTCGACGGCCTGTGGCCGGGAAGCTATCAGCTTGAAGTTGTCCGTCCGGATGGTTATGTGTTCACACGCCCCGGCGATCCGATGCTCAGCCCCGGAGACAGCGCCATCGCGCAAATCGGCGACACATCCGGTTATAGCGCCAGCATCGTACTACACATGGCGCAGGATCAGCTGCATCAAAACATTTTGTTTACCATCCCGGCAAAGGTGGGAAGCCTGGTATGGCTTGACGAGAACGCAAACGGCCTGATCGACGGCACCGAGCCGATGATCGGCGGCGTGACCATCAACCTGCTGCAAAACGGCGAGGCCGTGTATACCACCACCTCCAACGAGTGGGGATATTACGAGTTCCCCGACGTGTATCCCGGCGAATACACCCTGCAAGCCTACGCGTATCCGGAGCTGGATATTACCGCGCAGGTACCGGCAGTGCCGATCATCTCCAGCTGCCTGGCGCTTGGAGACGGCAGCATTGCCGCATCCGAACCCTTTACCGTGGAAAGCCAGACCGTGAACTTTATGTATCATCTGGGCTACGTCTTAAAGCGCGGCAAATCCCTTCCTGAGGACGCAATCCACGGCACCAGCAAGGATTGGACGTTCGGCGACTAACAGACAAAGCAAAAAGGCGGCCGATGTATCGACCGCCTTTTTTTGTATTGTCTTACATGAAATCGTTGAGCATTGTTTCCTGCATCTCGCCGATTTCGCAAACCGTATGATGCCTTTCCGGCATGGATTTGAGCGCGCTGATTTGCTTTGGAATCGGTACGCCTGTCATCTCCTGCAGCTTCTGGGCGCACTGGAACGCATCCAGCCCTTGCACAGCCTCGCTGCCCTGCAGGGCGGCCAATACCTCCGGCGCGAACTTATACGGGCTTGCTGTCGCCAGAATCACAGTCTGGGAGAAATCCCCCGTTTGCAGGCCATATTCACGCTGTACATAGCTTGCCACAGCGGTGTGCGGATCCATCAGGTAGCCTGTCTGCTCGTATACGCGGCGAATTTCCTGGGCGGTCATCGTATCATCGGCAAAGCCTGCGGCAAACGTCTGCTGCAGCGCAGACAGCCGCTGAGCGCCAATGGAAAAGCTTCCGCTTTCCTTAAGGGAACGCATCCACTCGCTGACAACCTTGGGGTCGCGGTCTGCGCTTTCATACAAAAGGCGCTCCAGGTTGGAAGAAATCAGGATATCCATGCTCGGGGACATGGTTTTGAAAAACGTCCGGTGTGTGTAATACACGCCGTCGCGGAAGAAATCGCTGAGCACGTTGTTGCGGTTGGACGCGCAGATGAGCTTGCCGATGGGCAGCCCCATGCGCTTTGCATAGTATCCGGCCAGGATGTCGCCGAAATTGCCAGTGGGCACCACGAAGTTCAGCGGCTGCCCCATGCGCAGTTTGCCGCTGCACACCAGCTGCGCATAACAGCTGAAATAGTACACCACCTGCGGCACAAGGCGGCCGAAGTTGATGGAGTTGGCCGACGAAGGCAGCTTATGCAGCGCGTTCATCTTCTCGTGGAACTCAGCGCTTCCAAACAGGGTTTTCACACCTGTCTGCGCATCGTCAAAATTGCCCTTGACACCGATGACATGAGTGTTATTGCCCTCAGTCGTCACCATTTGCAGGCGCTGCATTTCGCTGACGCCCTCATGGGGATAAAAAACGGTGCAGCTGGTGCCGTCCACGTCGCGGAAGCCCTCCAGGGCCGCCTTGCCCGTATCGCCGCTGGTGGCGACCATAATGCTGATTTCGCGGGTTTCCTCATTTTTCTTCGCCGCCATGCGGATCAGATACGGCAAAAGCTTGAGGGCGATGTCCTTAAAGGCGAGCGTCGGCCCGTGGAACAGCTCCATCACCTGCACGCGGTCGTCCAGAGATTTGAGGGGAACTATCGCGGGATCGTCGAAATTCTCCGGCGAATAGGCAGCCTGCACGGCTTCCCGAATTTCGGCTTTGGAGTAATCCTCTAAAAACGCGCTAAGGATACGCTCGGCGATACTCTGGTAGCTGAGGTCACAGAAGCCGAATATCCGGTCCTCCGGCAAAAGCGGGAACATCGACGGCACATACAGGCCGCCGTCCTTGGCAAGCCCCCACAAAATGGCCTGCGAGGCTGTAACGCACGCGCCTCCGCGCGTAGAGTAAAACGACATAACGCCCTCCTGCGGTGCAATGCGGCCCAATATGCCGCATAATAGGAAGAAGCGGAAGCCCGAAAGCCTCCGCTCCTGACTTGCCCCTTTGTTAAATCACGTACTTCTTGATGAACTCGGGCAGATCGGCCGGAGCTTCACTGATGGAGAGAACGAAGTCCACCGAGTACTTTTCGCTGATCATCTCAAGCCGTTTAAAAAACGGTTCGGTTTCGCTCAGGTCGAGCTTAATCAGCTTCTTGAACGCGTCGACTAAAATCAGGCCGACATCGAAGTTCTGCGCAACTGCGCCGGTGAGGAACCCGGTAAACATCTGGTCGTTGGTCAGATCGTATTCCGTGGCATTAATAAAGCGCACCTCATGCCTCAGGTCAAACATGTATCGGTTATCATCGTCGATGAATACGATATCACTCTTTGAATCCTGGCTGGCCTTATTGGCCATATCAATGATGCGCTTGGTTTTCCCTGATCCTTTTCTGCCGGCAATTACCTGAATCAACGGCAACGCCTCCTTATAATCTCTTCGGTGTTGATTACCGTTACGTAACCATTGTTCATTCTTATTATACATGAACATCCCTTGATGCGCAAGACATGCGGAACGGTTTTCGCCCGTCCCGCAAACCATGTCCCTGACAGATTTTCTTGCCCTTTTCCCCTCATACAGCGCCAAAACGGGTTGACAAACCCTTGAAAACGCGTATAATGATTTTTGCGCTCTTTGCACAAAGGAGCCGCGAGCACCATTAGCTCAGCTGGCTAGAGCACCTGACTCTTAATCAGGGTGTCCCCGGTTCGAATCCGGGATGGTGTACCAAAAGATCCGTTATCCCATTTGGGATAACGGATTCTTTAATTCCTCTGCTGGGTTTGGCATCATTGTTTTCTATGATGATTGAGTAATGAAACGAAACTCAAGAAAAACCAAAAAACCCGGCGTGTTCACAGCGCCGGGTTTTATACTAGATTGACTTTACGCGTACTTAGCCAGCAGGGCTTCGAGTTTTTTCTCGGAAAGCTGTTTGTCTACCATCAGGGTACCGTCGTAAATCGCGGGACGCTGCTGGTGGTAGGTGGGCTTTTGCACCTGGTAGAGGATGCCGATGGGGATCTTGGGCCCATACTCCATGCTACGCAGAACAGCGGTCTGGAGGTCGGTTTTGTCATAACCCTCTTCCAGCTCGTAGGTGTGCTCCTTATAATACCCGAAGGTATTGACCTTGTTGAAGCTCACGCAGGGCTGGAGAATATCCACCAGGGCATAACCCTTATGCTGGATAGCGGCCTTCATGGTTTTCGCTAGGTGCTCCTTGTTGCCGCTGAAGCTGCGCGCCACAAAGGTTGCCCCCGCCGCCAGCGCGATCATCAGCGGATTGAACGGCTTGCTCAGGTTGCAAGCGCCCGTGCGGTCCTCGCTGCAGGGATCGGAAGTCGGCGAAGTCTGCCCCTTGGTGAGGCCGTAAATCTGGTTATCGTGCGCGAAATGAGTAATATCCACATTGCGGCGGATATTGTGCAGGAAGTGGTTTCCCCCCTCGCCGTAGCTGTCGCCGTCGCCGGTATCGACAATCACGGTGAGCTTCTCGTTAACCATCTTGGCGGCGGCCGCCGCAGGCAGCGCGCGCCCGTGCAGGCCGGAGAAGCCGTTGGCGTTGACATACTGGTTCAGCTTGGCCGCCTGCCCGATGCCGCCGACCAGCAAGAGCTCGCTGGGCTTAAGCTTCAGGTCGTCAAGTACACCCGTCAGGGTGTTGACAATATCAAAATTGCCGCAGCCCGGACACCAGGCCGTTTCTGAACAATGAAAAACTCCGTTGCTCATTTGGACACCTCCTTAACGGTTCCAAAGGCTTCCAGCCCGTGCACAATATCATCCACGGACAGCTGTCTGCCATCGTATTTGAGGACGCTCTGGTCAACGCTCAGACCCGTTTCCATGCGGACGAGCCTGGCAAGCTGCGCTGTGGCGTTCTGCTCCACGCTGTACACAGCTTTGGCCTTGCTCCAGTAACGCTTGAGCTCCTTTGTGGGAAGCGGATAGATGTCGCCAAACGAGAGCGCGCCGATGGATACGCCGCGCTTGTTCAAGACCGAAACAGCCTCCGCAATCGCGTTGTGCGTCGTACCGAAACCGATCAGCAGCACCTCAGGCTCCTTCGAACCGACGTATTCCGGCTCCAGCAGCTCCTCGGCCAGCAAGTCAAGCTTCCTGGCGCGCTTATCCACCATCTGCACGCGCACCTCGGCGCTTTCGGTGATGGTGCCGTCCTCGGTATGCTCGTCGCTGTCGGACCGCACCAGGGCTTCCGTTTTGCCGGGAACAAGCATCGGCGAAATACCGCTGTCCGTTATCTTATAACGCAGATAATCGGCCGGGTCGACGGCCTCCTGCTCCAGCGGTTTCACGCTGCTTGCAGCCTTTTTAACATCAAACGGCTCCACGGTTGCCGCGGAATCCGCCAGGTACTGGTCGGAAAGCACCAGAACGGGGATCTGGTACTTGTGCGCCAGCTGCATCGCGCGCGCCGTTTGGTAAAACGCGTCGGCGTGATTGCGTACGGCAATTACCATGCGCGGGAACTCGCCCTGCGAGGCAAAGCAGGTGAACAACAGGTCGCTCTGCTCGGTGCGGGTGGGAAGTCCGGTCGCCGGGCCGGGACGCTGCACGTCCACAATCACTACGGGGAGCTCCGCGATGCCCGCAAGCCCAAGGGCTTCAACCATCAGCGCAAATCCGCCGCCGCTGGTGCCCACCATTGCCTTTGCGCCCGCAAACGATGCGCCAAGCGCCATATTGATGGCGGCGATCTCATCCTCAGCCTGCTCTACAGCCAGGCTGAATTCCTCGGCATGCGCCGTGACGAAATTCAATATCGAGGTTGCCGGGGACATGGGATACGCGCTGTAAAAGCGCAATCCGCCCGCGATAGCGCCCATCGACAGCGCTTCGGCGCCGGTCAGCAGAATTTGACCCTCTACCTTGGGCGAGACCAGCGCGTGTTTCTTCTCTACGCTGTCATAACCCTTTTCGATGGCCGTTATATTCATCTCCAGCAGCTTTTCCGGCAATGATTCCTTTAATACGGCCTTTGCCGTATCCAGCTCCAGTCCGAGCAGCTTGGCCAGAGCGCCGATGCAGACCACACCGATGGTGCGGGCGCTGCCCGATTCCTTCGCCAGCGTTTTCAGCGCCACCGGCAGCAGGCGTTTATCCTCAATACCCAGCTGCGGATCGGCCAATAGCAATCCCTCCGGCTTGAGGCGTGCCTGATGCTCCTCATAGCTGCGCAGGTCGTAAGCGATTAGAATATCCAGCGCGTCTATGTGCGCAGTCACAGGTTCCTCGCCAAAGCGTATTTGCGCAAAGTTATGCCCGCCGCGAATGCGGGACATGAAGTCGCGCATGGAATACACATGGAAGCCGGAGCGTTGCAGCGTTTTTTCCAGGATGCCGGCCATGGTTTCGATGCCGTCGCCTGCCGCGCCGCCAATACAAATGTTCATAGAATCCCCCCTTGTATGATAAGTATACCATACCCAAATCGTATGCAGATAAACATTTCATGAACAAACAATTTGCAGGCTCGCGGATTATTCCTATTCTGCGGTTAGTTTCTTAACGCGCTATTTGGCCGATGCAAAAGAAAACCATACCTGCTCCGGTATGCTCCCCAGAATCTAGTATTCCATTTTCACCGCTTACACATAATTATCCTTCCGCTGCCAGCAGCTGTATGAAGACCTCGACGATATTGGGATCAAACTGCGTTCCGGCGCAGCGCTTCAGCTCGGCAACCGCTTCCTCCTGCGTACGGGCCGCCTGGTATTTTCTGCCGGTGATCATCACATCAAACGCATCCACAATCGCAATGATCCGGCTGGCAAGCGGGATATCTTCCCCACGCAGGCCTTTGGGGTACCCAGTGCCGTCCCAGCGCTCGTGGTGTGCCAGAATATACTCGGCAACCTGCATGAGCTCCGGAATGGTTTTGGCAATTTTGTAGCCGATTTCCGGGTGCTGATTGATGATCAGGCGTTCCTCCGGTGTCAGGCGGCCGGGCTTGTTGAGGATCTCATCGGGAACGCCGATCTTGCCGATATCATGCAGCATGGATAGCAGCACCAGATCGTCCACCATCTCATCAGAAAGATGCAGCTTTTTGGCAATCCAGCGGCAATGGTCCGCAATGCGATCTGAATGCTCCTCGGTTTCCACGCTTTTTTCATGCAGCATGGACAGTAAAAGCCGGATAATCCCGCTGCGATGGCTTTGGCGTATCAGCAGCTTTTTTTGCAGGATCCACTTCTCTGCTTCCCGCAGCAAATCCTCGGCTGTTCTGCATTCCGTTTCACTGGTAGCGTAGCCAAAGGTTACCAGGCTGTACGTATCGTTGCAGATTGCATTTAGCTCTTTTTGCAGTCGTTTGATAATATGCTGCGCCTTGGCCTGGGACGCGTGCGGCAGCAGCAGCATGTATTGGTCGTCATTCCAGCGAGCCACAACATCGTCCCCGCGACAGTTGTCCTCCAGCGTTTTGGCAACCTTGATCAACAGATCGTCACCCGCGTGGAACCCAAGGCTTTCGTTGATCGTCCTCAAGCCGTTCACATCGCCCAGCGCTACCGAAAACGGAAGCACGTTGGAATCCACAAACATATGCAGCGCTTCCATGGCAAATACGCGGTCGTACAGCCCTGTCAGCGGATCGCGAAACGCCGCGTCGTAGGGTTCCATGGCATGGGCGTCGCTTGGGATGATTTCAATCGGCTTAAAATTTTCAAGAAACAGCATTTCCGCTTCCATGTTTGCGCTTGCGGCGCGCCTGTCATCGCAGGGAGCGTTATCCGGCACGCATTGCCTTGCCTTCATAAAGCTGGTTTGAATCACATCCCGCGGTATGGAACGGTGATAGTTCTTGCGGAAATACGCCGCATGAATGTCCTCAAAGAGGATCAGCAGCCGTGTTTCGCTGATAAACAGAAAGGATACCTTATAGATATGTTCAAATACCCTGGCTTTGATCTCGCATGCTTTGCTTTCGCTGCGAGCGGTTTGATTAATCAATTGAATCAGGTCGCGCACACAGTCCATGCTCATAGCGCCGAAGACATCCGATACATTTTTTCCAGCAATGATATCCTTATCAAGTCCGATGATCGCTTCAAGGCCCGAATTCATATAAAGAACAATGAAGTCTGTGATGTTGTTCTCCGCATCATACACAGGTTCAAAGCATGCGCAGCTCATGGGGAAACGCTCCACCAGGTTTTGAATCAGCCCCGACTCTTCTTTTGTGATCCTGTTTGCTTCACTGTCATTCATATCGTATCCTCTGGCGAAAGCTCGCCACTATCTTATACGGTATTATTTGTCTGGCAGAATACCAGGCAGATCCTGCCGGCAGATGTATTCTTTTCTTCGGGGCGAACCCTGATGGGATCGCATGCGAATGGAGAAAATGATGGCTTCGTGTCATTGCCGCTGATGAAATCGCATGGTTCGTATTTGCGAAAACGACAACTTGCGATATGCTATATCTATGTACTTAGTTTAAGTACATTATAAGCATAGTAGCACAGGTATTCTTTAGAATCAACATATAGCGAAGCAAAGTTGAGTATTCCTCTCGTTTCATGTTGATTGGATTGGAGAATGAACGATGAAGAAGGAAAAACACCTTGGCATTCGTATTGATGCTAGCCTGCATTACAAGCTGCATTACGTTGCGAAATTCGATGGACGTTCGGGGAACGCCGAAATACTATACCTGGTCAGGCAGCACATTGCGGAGTTTGAAAAGAAATACGGTGAGATCAAGGTGCAGAAGGATACTTCGGATAGCTAATCAAAGCCAAACACCTGCTCAGGAGAATGCCCATACGAAAGGCCCCGGAAGCTGCCGGGGCCTTTTTATCTATCATGGATTCGCTGCCTGGCACTAGACCGGCTTGCTTTCCAGCAAATTGAACACTATGGCTTTGGGCCGTGTCATCGCCTCAATGGCGTACTTCACGCCCTGTGTGCCCATGCCGGACGCCTTGACGCCCAGAAACGGGAAATGATCCGGTCCGCGCTCGGTTTTGTTGTTGATCTGCACGGTGCCGACCTCCAGCCGGTTGGCAATATAGAACGCGTCGTGGATGTCCTTGGTAAACACCGACGACTGCAAGCCGTATTCAGAGCGGTTGGCAATATCGATGGCCTCGTCGATATCCTTCACACGCAGGATGGGCAATACGGGGCCGAAGGGCTCTTCCCAGGCCAGGCGCATTTCGGTTGTCACCTGATCGACCAGCGTCGGCGTAATCAGATCACCCTCACGGGTGCCGCCCGTCAGGACCATCGCGCCCTTGGCTGCCGCGTCCTCAATCAGACCCATGACAAAATCCGCCGCCTGGGTGTTGATCAGGGGGACGATGGTCGCGTTCTCGCGTGGATCGCCGACCTTGAGCTTCCCGATACCCTCCAGCAGCCTGGGAATGAGCTGATCGGCCACAGAATCCGTTGCCAGGATGCGTTTCACCGCCGTGCAGCGCTGCCCGGCATACGCATACGCGCCGGAGATGATCGTCTGCGCCGCAAAATCCAGATCTGCGTCGGCAAGCACAATGGCCGCGTCCTTGCCGCCCAGCTCCAGCATCAGCGGCACCATGCCCGCCTCCTTGGCGATGCGGCGGCCAACCGCCGTGCTGCCGGTGAAGTTGATAAAATTAACGCCCGGATGGGTGACGATATAATCTCCGATCTCGCTTCCGCGCCCGGTGATGGTATTCAGCACGCCCTTGGGCAAGCCGGCCTCCTGCAAAATATCGGCCAGGTACAGCGCACTGATGGCACCCTGGCTGGCAGGCTTTAAGAGCACCGCGTTGCCGCCGATGAGCGCCGGGGCGATTTTGGACGCCGACAGGTTGATTGGATAATTGAAGGGTGAGATGGCTAGCACCGTACCCAGCGGCACTCGGCTGACATAGGAAACCTTGTTCTTGGAACCGCCGGGGAAGTTATCGCCGCTGATGGCCTCCCCCGCCATGCTCTTGCCCGCATCAGCGGTATAGCGGAAGAAGTCCGCCGTACGCTGAACCTCAAACCAGGCGGATTTCTTGTCCTTGGCGATTTCCATGGTCAGCACGGCTGCAATCTCGTCGGCATGCTGTTCCAGCAAGTCTGCCGCACGGTAAAAGACGCTCGCCCGCTCATGAATGGGCGTATTGGCCCACACAGGCAGGCTATCCTTGGTGTTCTGGATGGCCCTGTCCACATCCTCGCGGCTCATGGCGGGCACGCGCCCCACCAGGGAACCGTCCACCGGGGACAGGATGGTCAGGAACTTGCTGGAGGACGCCTCCACCCATTTGCCGTCAAACAGGTTGCAAAAGTCCTTTTCTCCGTTGCACATATGCTGAAACATATTCAATCCCTCGTTTTCTATGTCGTATCAGTTCCAAGTGTCGTTCTTCAATCTGTATCCATTATACCCCATAAAAATCGATTCAAACAAACCTTACATAAAGTGATGTTTCAAAACAAAGCCCCACGGGCAAAATGCCCGCGGGGTTTATTGGTTTATTGGACAAGAGCCTCGGCGAAGATCATCGCCTTTTGGATATCGTCTTTGTTCGGTCTGCCTTTGTTGAGGCCGCCGAAAAGCTTGAGGAAGCTGTTGGTATTATAGCCAGCGCAGCCAAAGTCGCCAACGATGGTATAGCCCTTGGCTTCCAGCGCTTTGCGCAGCGCCGCGTGATCGCTTAAGAGCTTCTTGCGGATGCGGCTCTCATCCATCATGGCGAGGCGCGGCATGCCGTCGGTGGAGAACAGAAACGCCCTCCTGCCCCCGGCCGGATGCAACGCCTCCGCCAGCTTGAGCAGCTGCGTGTGATGCTTTGCGCTGTAGATGCCAGACCCGAATCCCACAAGATCGTAAGCGGCCAGCGTATCCGGCTGTACCTGACTTGGGGTAACGATCTCCGCCTGTAAACAGTCCGCGATCGCATGGGCGACCTTCAGGGTATTCCCGTGGTGGTATGAGCTGACGATCAAAAGTGTTTTCATGCGTGTCCTTCCTGCTGCGTACCCGGCTTGTTCGCGGCTGCGCGTTCGCATTCCTCGCAGCTGAATACCTCGCCGATGGGTACGCCGAACACCAGCGCGATGCGAAACGCCAGTTCCAGCGACGGGGAATACTTGCCCGCCTCCACGGCGAGAATGGTCTGCCTGGATACGCCCGCTTTTTCGGCCAATAGCTGCTGGGACATCTCCCCGGCGAAAAAGCGCAGCGTGCGGATGGTATTGGTAATCGTTAAATGCTTATCCATGCGATCACCGCACCCTGTAGTAGATCAGTTTGGAAACGTCCTCGCCGATTGCGCCAAGCCCCGCTGCGCCGTAGAAGATGTTGAGCATCACTCCGAAGGGATAATCAAGCGCAAGCAGCAAAAGCCCCACAACGAAGCCGAACATGGAAACGATCACCGTGATTCTTGAGGATTTCAGGTCGATGAGCTTGTCCCGCTCGTCTTCCACCATGGCGGCCTTCACCACATGCTCAATGGTTTCGCTGTCCTTCTCCCGCTCTTGCACCGCAATGGAGATGGAAAACAGAATGTGGAAGATAATCTGCACTGCGATGGTCGCCACGATACCGATGCCGATGAAGATCAGCATGGTTACGGCAAAGAACTTGGCGTCGTCGAGCGTTACAGCCCCCGCGTTCAGCTTGCCGATGATATAGATGTAATAAACGCTGAGCAGAATGACGCTGATCACGATGCTGACGATGGATTTTTTCTGTTGATAATACATAGTTGTCTCTCTCTCCTCTTGATTGGTCGTACCTCAGTACGGCCACATAGTATCACTCGTTTTACTTGTTGTCAAGTATTTTTTACTTTTTGTATATTATTTTATTTTTCCATAAAATGTACCTGGCAGTGCAAGCATGTCACCGGCACAAGCAAACGCCTTCGCAGCAACTGCGAAGGCGTTTGAAGTGGCAGCTTTGTACCCTATGGATGATTACTGACAGGCGAGGCGGTACACCTCGGCAATTTCCTTGCGGGTCAGCGGGTGGAAGTGTCCCAGGGTATCGCCGTTATTCAGCAGGCACTTTCCGGCCATGAACTCGATATCTTCCTCTTTGGCATTGATCTCTTTGAAGCTCGTGGGCATCCCGATCTCGCGGTAGTAGGCTTCCAGGCGGCGGATACCTTCCAGCGCCGTGCGTTCGGGTTTTTCAAAGTCCATGCTGACGTCAAATACCCGCACCGCAAACTGCGCCACGCGCTGTACGCGGAACGGCAGCTGGTATTTCAGGAAGGCCGGGAACATCACCGCCAGGCCAGCGCCATGGGCAACGTCGTACAGACCGCTGAGCTCGTGCTCCATCATGTGCGTGCTCCAGTCCTGCTGACGGCCGACGCCCAGAACATCGCAGTGCGCGACAGAACCCGCCCACATAACGTTGGCACGGGCGTCGTAATCCTCAGGGTTCTTCATGAGGATTTTCGCGTATTTCATGATGGCGCGCATAATGCCCTCGCTCATGCGGTCGGTCACCTCAACCTCCGGGGTGTTGGTGAAATAGCGTTCCATGACATGCGCCATCATATCCACGCAGCCGCACGCCGTTTGGAACGGCGGCAGGGTGAAGGTCAGCTCCGGATTCAAGATGGAAAATTTCGGCCGCATCAGCTCCGAGTCACAAAAGCGCTTAAGCTGATCCGCTTCCTTGGTTACGACACTGGAATTGGATGCTTCGCTCCCTGCGGCGGGAAGCGTTAGGATGACGCCCAGAGGCAAAATATCCGTCATGGTTGCCTTATGTGAGTACAGGTCCCAGAAATCGCCGTCGTACTTGATGCCCGCAGCGATGGCCTTGGCGGAATCAATCACGCTGCCGCCGCCCACAGCCAGTACGACATCCACACCCTCGCGCTTGCAAAGCCTGATGCCTTCATACACCAGGGTATCGCGCGGGTTTGGCTGCACGCCGCCCAGTTCCACCCAGGCAACGCCGGCGCTCTCAAGCGACCGCTTCACCGCATCCAGCAGACCGCTTTTGATGACGGAGCCGCCTCCGTAGTGAAGCAGCGCTTTGCGTCCGTAGGCTGCGCACAGCGCGCCGGCCTTATACTGCGTATCGCGTCCGAAATAGAACTGCGTGGGGCTGCAGAACGTAAAATCCAACATGGTTTTTGCCTCCTAGCCAAATGCCCGCGGCATACATCCGCACGGGCTTTGGAAATTTATTGTTTCCGGTATAGAATTTCATTGCGTTTGGGTCCTGTGGACACCATACGGATCGGCACGCCGATCTGCTCTTCCAAAAAGTCTACGTATTGGCGGCAATGCTCCGGAAGCTTATCAAACTCCGTCAGACCGCGGATATCCGTTTTCCAGCCGGGCAGCTTGGTATACACGGGCTTGCAGCGCATCAGCTTTGGCGTGGACGGGAACTGATCGATGATCTCCCCGTCGCACTCGTACGCCGTACAGACCTGAATTTCGTCCAGGTATGCCAGAACGTCCAGGTTGGTCAGTACGCATTCCGTTGCACCGTGAACCATACAGCCGTAGCGGGTCGCCACCGCGTCAAACCAGCCAACGCGCCGGGGTCTTCCGGTGGTCGCGCCGTATTCGCCCGCGTCGCCGCCGCGCTTGCGCAGCTCCTCCGCCTCGTCGCCGAACAGCTCGGTTGTGAACGGACCGGCGCCGACGCAGCTGGAATAGGCTTTGGTCACGCTTAATACATCCTTGATCGCGTTTGCGGGTACGCCGCCGCCCACGGTGGAAAACCCGGCCAGCGGCGAGGATGACGTAACATACGGATAAATGCCATGATCCGGATCGCGCAGCGCGCCCAGCTGGCCCTCCATCAGGATGGATTTGTTGTCCTTAAGCGCTTGATGCAAAAACGCGGCCGAATCAATGACAAACGGACGGATTTTCTCAGCCTGAACCTGGAGCAGGCTCATCAGCTGCTCCACATCCAGTAAGGGTTTATGGTACAGGTGCTCCAGCAGAACATTCTTCTGCCTGACGACGCTTTCCAGCCGTTCGCGCAGAATGGCCTTGTCGAAAAGCTGGCTGACCTGCAGGCCGATTTTCAAGTATTTATCACCGTAAAACGGCGCGATGCCCGATTTGGTAGAGCCAAAGCTATTCTTGCCCAGGCGCTCCTCCTCGAACTTGTCAAAGTCCACATGATAGGGCATCATCACCTGCGCGCGATCCGAAATATACAGCTTGGGCGCGGGTACGCCGCGGCTGACAACCGATTCGTACTCGTTGAACAGCTTATCGATGTCCAGCGCAACGCCCGGCGCGATCAGGTTTGTGATATTCTGGTGGAACACTCCGGATGGAAGCAGATGCAGCGCAAATTTGCCATAATCGTTGATAATCGTGTGACCCGCGTTCGCACCGCCCTGAAAGCGTACGACCACGTCGCTGTTCTCCGCAAGCACATCGGTAATCTTTCCTTTGCCCTCATCGCCCCAGTTTGCCCCGACGATCACTCGTACCACGCTGAGCTCCCCTTTCGTTCCCTCAGAAATCCAAAAAGCACCAACGATCATTATGCCTTACGCGATGGTGACTGTCAACCTGCAGGCCCGCCTTGCCTGCGCATTTCCCCGGTCTGCGTCTGCTTGCGGCAATCGCAGGGCGCAACGTATATGCCGGTAATCATACGATGTCCCAACCGTAGTGTTGAATGTATTGAATATATTGCCGTAGTGATACATTATTTTGGGTACAGGACATTCATCTCAATCGCGTTAGGCATCTGACCACACCTCTTATTATATATGAAACATAGATCAATTGTTAAGAATAGTATCGCGGTATAATACCAGCTGAATTCTGCGTTCACCAGCAGCTTTACAATATTCACCGAACGTGGTTCACCTTGCGCGGACCTGTAAAACATGTTACAATACACTGACTATATTGACACGCACATTTGATGCGGAAGGATGGCCGTATGGGGATTACCAAGGTGATCGCGGAGGGTAAAGGGAAACGTATCTATGCCACCGATAACCCGGACGAAGCCGTGGTGTACTTCAAAGACGAAGCGATTGCGTTTCGAGGGTTGAAAATCGGGCGCATCATTGGCAAAGGCGAAATCAACAACCTGCTTTGCGAGTATATCTTTACGCTTCTGCAGCAAAAGGGCATACCCAACCATTTTCTGCACCGCATCAACGACCGCAGCATGCTGGTGCTCAGGGTCGACATCATCCCGGTCGTCATCAAGGTCCGCAACATCGTTGCCGGAAGCCTGGCCCAGCGCATCGGCTACCCCGAGGGCGCAAGGCTTAAAAACACAGTGATCGAATACTGCCTCAAGGATAAAACCATCGACGATCCGCTGGTTAACCAGACCCATATTACCGCAATGGGAATTGCCACCGCGCAGGAACTGCGCGCAATGGAAGAAATCTCTTTAAAGGTCAACAGCATACTCACCGATATCCTCAGCGACATCAACATCGAACTGATCGATTTCAAGCTTGAATTCGGGCGGTTCCATGGGGATGTTTTATTATCTGACGAAATATCGCCCGACACCTGCCGCTTCTGGGATGCAAGCACACACGAACCGCTGGATATCGACCGGTTCCGCCGCGATTTGGGCGACGTGGAAGGCGCGTACCGCGAGGTTCTGCACAGCATGACGGGATATGTACTGAAAAACAGTGAAGACAACACAGACGAAATCCGGTAGTCCATCACAGTTTTCGCTGCGGCACCGCATCGGCAAGCGGTTTTCGGTGCCCTTGATTTCTCCCCGTTTAGCGTATGGGTCAGCCATGCGTTTTTATATGCCTTCCCGGCTGAATGTATTCCTTCTGTTTTTTTCCAGTCTTCGGTCAAATCAGAAGAGTTTCAGGCAGGGAAAAAGGTCTACTTGAAGAACATTGAGAATATGGGTTAAAATCAGTTTTCAGCCAAACTCCCCATACGGGATGCGGTGGAAAGCAGACGGAAGGAGATCAACATGCGGAACTCTCAAGACCTACAACAAGTACAGGACTTGCGGCAATCCCTAGGTCAGGGGGATGAAAAGCGCGTCAAGGCGCAGCGCGAGGCTGGAAAGCTCACTGCGCGTGAGCGCATTTTGAAGATTGCCGATGTCGGCAGCTTTGTGGAGCTGTTTGCGTTCGTTTCGGCACAGGAGGAAGGCGCGGGCGTCGTGACCGGGTACGCCACGGTGCAGCAGCGCCCCGTATACCTGTTCGCGCAGGATTTCACGGTACACGGCGGGGCGATTGGCAAGCTGCAAGCACTCAAAATCAATAAATTGCTGGATATGGCGTTGAAAACAGGCGCGCCGGTGCTGATGCTGTGCGACAGCGCCGGAATACGGCTGGATGAAGGCGCGGAGGCGATGAACGCCTACGCGGAAATCTACCGCAGCATGGCGCGTCTCAGCGGCGTATGCCCCATGATCTCCGTTATTCTTGGGCCTTGCGTCGGCGGCGCGGCGCTGATTGCGCAGCTTTCCGATATCAGCATTCTGGCCAAGAATGTCGGACAGCTGATGATGTTCGGACCGCAGGTTTTGTCAGCCATGAACGGGATCAGCTACGATGTCCAGGCCGTCGGCGGCGGCGAAATGATGGCCAAGCAGGGCGCGTGCTCGCTGCTGGCCGATACCGAAGACAAGGCGATTGAAGCGGCGCTTGCCATCCTCTCTCTGCTCCCCGGCTCCAACGCCGAGGATGCGGATCTTTTGGAATCCGGCGACCTCAACCGTCTGCTCCCGGCCATGGAACCGGCCGATACCGATGCGCTGCTTGGGCAGCTGCTGGACGCCGGTTCAATGATCGAGCTGATGGGCACAAATGAGCCCGGCATGAAAACCGTGATGGGCCGCCTTGCGGGCCGCTCGGTCGGCGTTGTGGCAACCGCTTCCGATTCCCTCACCGCAGGCGCAATGCAGAAGGCCGCGCGCTTTGTGCATTTCTGGGATTGCTTCAACATCCCCGTCATCAGCCTGATCAACACCAAGGGTGTGGAAGTGAAGAGCCTTCATGAGCAGAGCTGGCTGATGAACGCCCAGAGCCAGCTTTTATATGCCTATGCGACCGCCACCGTGCCAAAGCTTGCCGTGATTACCGGCAACGCCATTGGCCAAGCCTATGTTGCCATGGGCGGCAAAGCCACTGCGGACGTCACCTTTGCCTGGCCCGGCGCCGTGATTTCGGCGCTTACGCCGGAAGCTGCCGTTGCCGTGCTGTATTCAGGTCAGGTCGGCGCAGATACCGACAATACCCCCGAAGCCTCCCGCGAGAAATTCGCGCAGGACTATATTGAAACCGTTGCAGGCGCGGTGCACGCAGCCAAAGCCGGGCTGCTGGATGATATCATCGATCCCGCCGAGACACGCAAGATGCTGGCTTCGGCGCTGGAAATGTTGTCGTCCAAGCGCGACTACAACCCGGCCAAAAAGCACGGCAACATGCCGATGTAGAGACAGGAGGAGAAGCAATGAATTTATCGTTCGGTCTCTCCGTCGCGTTCGTCGGATTACTGGTCGTGTTTGCGGGGCTCATCATTTTGATCGGATTTCTCAAGCTGCTTGAGGTTATATTCAAGGAACGCAAGAAAGCGCTCCCCGAAGTGAAAGAAGAGGCCCAGGCGCCCGCCGTGCAGGCACAGCCCGCTCCCGTTGTATCAGCCCCGGGTATCGCGCCGGAGGTTATCGCGGCGATTACGGCCGCCATTTCTGCCGTATGGCAGGAGGACTCGGGCTTCGTCGTCCGCAGGGTGCGCCGCATCCATACCGCTCCCGCCTGGAACCGCGCGGGCCGGGACGATCAGGTTTACTCCAGATTATAGGGTATAACCCTTCATTACATTAAGGAGGTTGACCGCTATGCGTCAATTCAATATCACTGTAAACGGTGTTTCCTATCAGGTTTCCGTGGAAGAAACTGCGCCCGGCGCGCCTGTTGTGGCCGCTCCCGCTCCTGTAGCCGCTGTGGCTGCGCCCGCTCCCGCTCCCGCGCCCGTGGCAGCCGCCCCCGCAGCCCCTGCCGCTGCTCCCGCCGCCAAGCCGGCCGCACCCGTAGCCGGCGGCACCAAGGTGACCGCGCCTATGCCCGGCACCATTTTGGATGTCAAATGCGCAGAAGGCAGCGCCGTCAAGAAGGGCGACGTCCTGTTGATCCTTGAAGCGATGAAAATGGAGAATGAGATCGTCTCGCCCGCCGACGGCAGCGTCAAGCAGGTCGCCGTTGCCAAGGGCGCTTCCGTCTCCAGTGGTGAAGTGCTGGTTGTGATCGGCTGATTTCACCGCACTTCGCAAATAGACTGAAAAGGGGTTGACGGACGTTCATGGAGACTTTGAATATCGGCAACAGTCTGGAAAAACTGCTGCAATCCTCCGGCATCATGACGCTGTTTGATTCGCCGCTGAATCTGGTGATGATCCTGATCTCCTGCGTGCTGATCTTTCTGGCTGTCGTTAAGAAATACGAACCGCTTCTGCTGCTCCCCATCGCCTTTGGTATGCTGCTGGCCAACCTGCCGCTGAACGATTTGATGGGATTGCCTGTTTACGAGTACTTCTCCACCGCCGAGCATGCCGGCAAGCATGGCGTGCAGGTGATTATGGAGGACGGTAGCGTGATGTACCAGTACATCAAGCAAACCGGCGGGCTGCTGTATTACCTGTACCAGGGCGTAAAGCTGGGCATTTATCCACCGCTGATCTTCCTGGGCGTCGGCGCGATGACCGATTTCGGCCCGCTGCTGGCCAACCCCAAGAGCCTGCTTTTGGGCGCGGCGGCGCAGGTGGGTATCTTCCTGACGTTCATCGGCGCCAATCTGCTGGGCTTCACGGCCGCTGAAAGTGCCTCCATCGGCATTATCGGCGGTGCCGACGGCCCCACCGCCATCTACCTGACCGGCAAGCTTGCCCCGCATCTTTTGGGACCGATTGCCGTTGCGGCATATAGCTATATGGCTCTTGTGCCCGTAATCCAGCCGCCCATTATGCGCGCCCTCACCACCAGGAAAGAGCGCGAAATCGTCATGGAGCAGCTGCGCCCCGTATCCAAGCGCGAGAAGATTATTTTTCCGATCGCGGTCACGATCATCGTCACGCTCCTGCTGCCCTCCGCTGCGCCGCTCATCGGCATGCTGATGCTGGGCAACCTCTTCAGAGAGTCCGGCGTGGTAGACAGGCTGAACAAGGCCGCGCAGAACGAGCTGAACAACATTGTTGTAATCTTCCTTGGCGTAACCGTCGGCGCGACGGCCAGTGCCGAGACCTTTCTGCAATGGACCACGATCAAAATCATCGTGCTGGGCGTTGTCGCATTCGGGTTTGGCACCGCGGGCGGTGTGCTGCTTGCCAAGCTTTTGAATAAGCTGTCCGGCGGCAAGATCAATCCGCTGATCGGTTCCGCAGGCGTTTCCGCCGTGCCGATGGCGGCGCGCGTCAGCCAGGTGGAAGGCCGCAAAGCCAACCCCGCAAACTTCCTGCTGATGCACGCCATGGGCCCCAACGTGGCCGGCGTAATCGGCTCCGCTATCGCGGCAGGCATCCTGTTAAGCATGTTCGGCACCTGATCTGAAAGGAGATACCATCATGGCGAAAGTCGGAATTACCGATACAATTCTGCGTGACGCGCACCAAAGCCAAGCCGCGACGCGTATGACCCTAAAACAAATGGAGCCCGCCTTTGAGCGGCTGGATAAAATAGGCTATTTCTCTTTGGAGTGCTGGGGCGGCGCCACCTTTGACAGCTGCCTGCGCTTCCTTAACGAGGATCCCTGGGAGCGCCTGCGCGTGATGCGCAAGGGCATGCCCAACACCAAGCTGCAAATGCTGCTGCGCGGCCAGAACATTCTGGGCTACAAGCACTACGCAGACGATGTCGTGGAATACTTTGTCAAAAAGGCCATCGAGAACGGCATCGACATCATCCGCTGCTTTGACGCGCTAAACGACCTGCGCAACATGGAAACCGCCGTCAAAGCCACCAAGAAGTACAAGGGCATCGCGGAGGTAGCCATGAGCTACACCACCTCGCCCGTGCACACCGAAGATTATTTCGTGAAGCTTGCCGAGGGCATTGCCGAGATGGGCGCGGACATCATCTGCATCAAGGATATGGCCAACCTTCTGCTCCCCTACAATGCCTATACTTTGGTCAAGCGGCTCAAGGCAGCCACCGACCTGCCCATCGTTTTGCACACGCATAACACCACCGGCACCGGCGCGATGACGCTTTTGAAGGCTGTGGAAGCAGGCGCGGACGTGATCGATACCGCTCTGTCCCCCCTTGGCGACGGCACGGCCCAGCCCTCCACCGAGGCGCAGGTTGCCACCTACCGGGGCACGGAGTATGATACCGGCATTGACCTGGAAAAGCTCATCGACCTCGCCAATTATTTCCGCGACGTTGCCGATGATCTGACCAAGGCCGGATTCCGCGATCCCGCCCGCGTGCTCGCCACCGACGCCAATACGCTTTTGTATCAGGTGCCGGGCGGCATGTTATCCAACCTCATCAATCAATTAAAACAAGCCAACGCCATGGACAAGTACTACGACGTGCTTGCCGAGATCCCGCGCGTGCGCAAGGACTTCGGATATCCGCCGCTGGTCACGCCCACCAGCCAGATCGTCGGCACCCAGGCCGTGATGAACGTGCTGTCCGGCGAGCCGTACAAGATGAACCCCAAGGAAAGCCAGGCGCTGATGCGCGGCGAATACGGCCGCCTGCCCGCACCGGTGAACGAAGAGGTGCGCAAAAAGGTTATCGGCGATGCGGAAGTCATCACGCATCGCCCCGCCGACGACATTCCCCCGGAACTGGACAAATACCGCGAGGAGATCCGTGAATATTACCAGCAGGAAGAAGACGTACTCAGCTACGCGCTGTTCCCGCAGGTTGCCATCAAGTTCTTCCAATACCGACAGGCCAAGCAGCTGCAGGTCGACTCGACCATGCTGGACAAAGAAGCAAAGGTTATGCCCGTATAGGAAGCCCATGGATGCCATACCCCGTCTGCGCTATGCCGGCGGGGTTTTGCAATCAAATCTTTAGGAGTGGTTTTGCTTGGAGTATCGCCTGGCAACCCTGGATGATCTGGAACACATTATCCAAATGCGAATCAAGTATCTGACCGAAATCAACAACAAGCTATCGGAGAAGGAGAAAGGCGCGCTTCTATCCCATCTGCCCGGCTACTATCAAAGGCACATGGGTAAGGATTTCTTCGCCTATCTGGCTATGGATGGCGAAACGCCCGCGTCCACCGTATTCCTGCTGATCATCGAACGTCCCGCCAACCTAAACTTCATTACCGGCAAAACCGCGATTCTGCTCAACGTATATACCTGCCCGGAGTATCGCAAACGCGGGCTGGCATCCGTGCTGCTCCAGATGGCTGTCGCGGACGCCAAAAAGCTGAA
>Ga0116164_10000449_pt1 | contig 35966 bp, 23 predicted proteins | sample AD_UKC109_MetaG_FD_89888 | JGI IMG/M metagenome (GOLD analysis project Ga0116164, IMG submission 89888) | Active sludge microbial communities of municipal wastewater-treating anaerobic digesters from Hong Kong - AD_UKC109_MetaG | ecosystem: Engineered > Bioreactor > Anaerobic > Digestate... | reverse complement strand
TGCTGTTTCAGATGCTATCCGAAGAAGCCGTGCCGGACTTCAGGACCCCCGCAGACCAATAGGTTCATTTATTTTTCTGGGAACTACCGGCGTAGGCAAAACTGAACTGGCGAAAGCACTTGCAGGTTTTCTTTTCAACGACGAAAACTCTATGGTACGCCTTGATATGTCAGAATATCAGGAACGGCATACTGTTTCGAGGTTGGTAGGAGCGCCTCCGGGTTACGTGGGTTATGACGAAAGCGGCCAGCTCACCGAAGCTGTGCGTCGTAAACCTTATGCCGTAGTGCTGCTCGACGAAATTGAAAAAGCACACCCGGACGTCTTCAACATCCTTCTTCAGGTGCTTGATGATGGCCGCCTTACCGATAATAAAGGGCGTACTGTGGATTTTAAAAATACCATTATTATCATGACCTCTAATATCGGATCGCACATTATTCAGGAACGTTTGGGGGTAAACGAAAATTATCACGATACAACCTTTGAACAGGTTAGAAATGAGGTATTTGAACTGCTAAAAAGAACTATCCGCCCTGAATTTCTTAATCGTGTTGATGAAATAATAATGTTCAAACCATTATCAGAACAACAAATTCTGGATATCGTCCGCCTGCAGATCAATCAGCTTAAGTTAATGCTGGCCAAAAACGGGATTCAGATTCAAGTTACTGAAGATGCTCTGGGCTGGATTGCACGTGCAGGATTCGATCCGCAATATGGCGCACGACCCGTAAAACGTGTTATTCAAAAACAGTTGATGAATGAATTGTCGAAATTGATTCTTGCCGGTAAAGTGAATCGTGAGGCACCTATCACTGTTGATGTCGCTGGCAGTAATCTTGAATTCCGCAGTTAACTGCTGAAGCGTCATTTAGCAATTATACCTGACGTCATGGAATCATTTTAAGATTTACCTTTTCAGGAATACCCTACCTGTCAAATATTATCCTTAAAATATTCTTCCGGGTGAAATTCCCGAGTGAGTTCACGATAGGCACGGGAAAAACTTCCTGATTGTTGCCGGAGTATAATTTTTTCACTAACCAAGTTATCAGGTTCAATCGGCGAGAATAACAACAATTCTCTGTTGGCTTTTTTCCCGGCAATTGGAATCACACTGCATTTTTTCATCAGATACCAATTCATTTCGAAACCAAGATTTTCAAAATAATCAGCTTCATTAACAGGGAGAATTACTCCAACAGTTCCATTAGCCGTTATCAGACCTGAGATACACTTCCAGAACGTCCTAAAATCAAGCTGATGATTGTGTTTGGCCAGTTCAAGTTTCGGATTTTTTGGTTTCAGGCTATTTTGAAAAAAAGGTGGATTGCACACAATCATGTCATATTTTTCAATGCTTTTAAATGAAAAATCCTGTAATGAAATATCCAGTGCTCTTAATTGGTTGGACCAGGGTGAATGGCGAAAATTTTCGGATGCTTCGGCAACAGATTCAATATCTATGTCAATAGCATCTATCAAAGCGTTTGAACGTTGCGCAAGCATGAGTGCAATAATTCCACAGCCTGTACCAACATCCAGAATTCGCTGTGTCGTCGTCGCAATTTCAACCCAGGCACCCAGCAAAACTGCATCTGTACCAATTTTCATGGCCGAACGATGGTGTGCAACGGCAAATTGTTTAAAATGAAATAAATCCATCAGATAAACGGCTATCAGGAATTAAGTTCGGTTAATCCTTCAGGGAGATCCATGATGAGGACTTTTTTTCGTTTGTTAACTTTAACAAGAAACTGATCTACCAAAGGAATCAGAAGTTCTCTTCCTCTGAAAAGAACCTTTAGAAGCACCTGTTCAGCACCCTCGAATACCTGAATTATTTTGCCCAACTCACCTGCTTGTTGGTCCACAACTGTGAAACCAACAATGTCATGGTAGTAGAAATGATTGTCATCCAACGCTGCCAATTTATCTACCGGAAGATAAACATTGCATCCAATCAGTGTTTGAGCTTTTTCAGAATTTGTAAAATCTTCGAGCAAAGCATAAAAACCATCATTCCCTCTAAGTCTCAACTCTTGCACAAAAAAGGGCACCAAACCACCGTCAATATCCAGAAAAAGCACCGGATTATCCAGATAATCTCCGGCATTGTCGGTATCAGCAACAATCACTAATTCGGCTGTTTTTTTGTTGAATTTTGTGATTTTCCCAAGTAAGAAGAAATCATTTTTTTCCATGATTACCAATAAAAAAACCGAAGAAAACAGATCAATGCTCTTTTCTCCGGCTCAAAATAAAATTATGAACTGACTGAAATTTTAAATACAGTTTTTTAAAAAACTATTCGGTTTCATTTGCCGGTTCCTCTTCAGCGGCGCCAGCCTTAGCAACTTCGGCAGCCTTTTCCTGAGCAGCTTTCACCTGCTTTTCAATTTCATCAGCACGTTTTTTTGCTATTTCAGCAGCACGCTCTTCTTTTATACGGGTTTCTTCCTCAAGGGCTTTCTTTTGCTGCTGACGTTTTTTGTTTTCTGTTTCCTTTAATGAATTGATGAAGCGCTGTTTCTTAGCTTCGAGCCATTCGGAAAACTTAACTTCTGCTTCTTCCAGAGTCAGGGCTTTTTTATCCACACCTTTCAGCAGGTGATTTTTGTACATCACTCCTTTAAATGAAAGAAGTGCACGAACGGTATCGCTGGGTTGTGCTCCCACTCTTACCCAATAAAGAGCGCGGTCGAAGTCAAGGTCAATTTCAGCCGGTATGGCTACCGGGTTGTAAGTACCAATCCTTTCAATAAATCTTCCGTCACGTGGTGCCCGACCATCCGCAATAACAATATGGTAGAAAGGACGCCCCTTTTTACCATGTCTCTGCAATCTGATTTTTGTTGGCATTTTACTTAGTTAAATGATTAATAAACAATTAAAAATTGGGGTGCAAAGATCAGACTTTTTCACGAATTACAAAATATTCTACCGAAAAAGATGAAAAATGTTCTCCGGTTATTATTGTCTAAACCTGATAAAGTCTCATCACACCTATATTTTGCATCTTCTCATCTGCCCAGGAACGCACGCACTCTGACGGCCATGTTTGCTTTCAGGTTCAGTCCGTAAAGCCAGGAATCCATAAAATGGAGGTTTCCCGGAGGGAAAAGATCATGAAATTCTTTGTTATAAACAATCATCGGGTCTATATCTTTACAAATCATGAAGTTATTGTACAGATGACCTCCGGTGAAATTTACAATGGTATCATAATGCCCTGATGTGTGATTATATTTGAGAAAACCAAGATGGGCACTTTTGGGAGCAAAAGTTGTATCAGTAGTCCAGTTGATAGGATTGATTCCAACCGCGGAAGCGCTGATTGAAGGTGATCGTGAATTGTAATCGGTTAAAGAATTAAACACAATTAACACACCTGTATCAGATTCTCCCCTTGCAGGTTTCAAACGATCCGGATAAACAGTGAGTTCATCCGGTGTAATAGTCCATCCTATCAAATACGCAGCAACCATGTGACTGAGGTAATCATTTTTCATTCCTGACTTCAATAGTTCGAGCAACATTTGCGACCCCTGGCTATGACCAAGCAGTATGAAAGGCTTGCCATTATTGAAATTTTTCATATAAAATTCAAAAGCATCCGCTATGTCGGACGCCGGGATTTTAGAATATTTGACTATTTCTTCCAAAGGCAGACTGTATGCCTCCATGGTAAGCTGACGATAATAAGGAGCATAAAAATTATAATCACCTGCAGCATAAACCTGATGATTATAGCGCTGATTTTCAAGTGCCGCTTCACGTTCAGCAAAATTACCGATATCTGTAAAAAACAATCTGTTACCCTCTTTATCAACTGATTTAGTACCCACTGTAGGGTAAACATAAAAAATATCCGCAACTCTTTCGGCAGAAATATCAGAAAGACCATACCAATTTACTGAATCGGAATAATCAGGTTCCGGAGGCAGAAAAGTCCTTTTATTTCTGTCTGTGGAACAGGAAATAATAATCAGAATGATGGTTGTAATTAGTCCAAAAACTCTCATCGTATCGGGTTGATATTCAAAACAAAGTGTCCAGTTCGGATGACTTTCCTGCTAAACCTTTTTAGCTGACAAAAGGAAAGTTTTTGCCTTAGCCAGGGCATTATCAAGACCATCAGGATTTTTTCCGCCGGCAGTAGCAAAATAGGGCTGACCTCCTCCCCCGCCATTGATCTCTTTGGCGATTTCGCGAACGATTTGACCAGCATTTAAACCTTTCGACTTTGTCAGATTTTCTGAGATCATAACCGTCAGACCGGCTTTACCTTCAGCAACAGTACCCACTACCAGAAATAAATCTTCGACAATATCTTTCATCATGAAAGCAAGGTCTTTTGCTGCCTGTGCGTCACCATCAATTTTTGTAGCAATGAAATTTACTCCGTTGATCTGCTGAGCATTTTTTTTCAGATCAGACTTCATAGCAAGAATTTCCTCACGCTTCTTTGCTTCTATCTGTTTTTCGAGTGCCTTTTTCTCATCGAGAAGCGCATAAAGAGCGCTGAGTATGTCTTTCTGATTTTTAAAAACCTCTTTAAATCCCGAGATCACTTCATCGTAACTGTAAAGTAGCTCTTCCACTCTGTCGGCAGTGATTGCTTCTATTCGTCTTATTCCGGCAGCAACGGCTGTCTCGGAAACAATTTTGAACATTCCTATCTGACCAGTTGCCGGTACGTGTGTACCCCCGCAAAATTCAATGGAGAAACTGGGATCAAAGGTAATTACCCTGACATACTCGCCGTATTTTTCACCGAACAAAGCTGATGCTCCCATAGCTCTTGCCTCGTCAATAGGAACATGTCGTTGGTCGTGAACCGGAATATTCTCTCTGATTTTTGCATTGACGATCTGCTCTACCTGTCGTATTTCTTCCGGGGTCATTTTTGAAAAATGGGAAAAATCGAACCGGAGTCGGTTTTCATCTACCAGAGAACCACGCTGCTCAACATGTGTCCCAAGAACTCTTTTCAGTGCAGCATGCATAAGGTGAGTAGCACTGTGATTATTCATCGTCATGCGGCGCAGGTCAGTGTCAACAATGGCTGTAAAAGTTGCAGACAAATCGGCGGGAAGTTTATCTGTAATATGTACGATCAGGTTATTTTCTTTTTGGGTATCTTTAATTTCAATTTTCTCATTACCGTTGTCAAGCACACCGCGGTCACCCACCTGGCCGCCCGACTCTGCGTAAAACGGGGTTTGATCGAGAACAATCTGATAAAAAGTTTCTTTTTTGGTCTTTACTTTTCTGAACTTGAGAATATTTGCTTCAGTCACCAGCGAATCATACCCAAGAAAAGTAGTCTGATCTGCCCCTTTTCTGATTTCCACCCATTCGTCAGTATCCACTTCAGCAGCCTGACGCGAGCGCTGTTTTTGCTGTTCCAGACCCTTACTGAAACCTGTCATATCCACCTCAAGCTCCTTTTCCCGTGCCATCAATTGAGTAAGATCAACCGGAAAACCATAGGTATCGAACAACTCAAAAGCAAAATCACCGGCAATCACTTTTTGACCGGGATGCCCTTCGAGGTATTGCTCAAAGCGTCTGATTCCATGTGAAAGCGTACGTAAAAAAGCAATTTCCTCTTCAAGAATTACTTTGACAATCAATCCCTGTTGTGCTTTCAACTCGGGAAAAAACGATCCCATTTCATCAACCAGCACTTTTACCAACTTATTGATAAATGGTTCTTTGAGATCGAGAAAGGTGAAACCATATCTTACAGCTCTTCGCAGGATACGACGGATCACATACCCGGCTTTATTGTTCGATGGCAGCTGACCGTCGGCAATGGCAAAGGCAATTGCACGCAAATGATCTGCAATGACGCGCATGGCCACATCCTGACGGGCATCATCGCCATAGCTTTTGCCAGCTAAGTGACCTATTTCGGAAATGATGGGCTGAAAAATATCAGTATCGTAATTGGATTTTTTCTTTTGCATCGCCATTGTGAGACGTTCAAAACCCATACCTGTGTCAACATGACGGGCAGGTAAAGGTTCGAGTGAACCATCATTTTTACGATTAAACTGTATAAAAACCAGATTCCATATTTCAATCACTTCAGGGTGACCCGTATTTACCATCTCATGACCTGGCTTTTTAACACGTTCTTCCTGGCTGCGCAAATCAATATGGATTTCAGAACACGGACCACAGGGGCCGGCATCACCCATTTCCCAAAAATTATCTTTCTTGGAACCATATAAAATACGATCCTCAGGTAAAATAGTTTTCCACACGTCAAAGGCTTCACTGTCAAAAGCAAGACCTTCACTGTCATCACCACCAAAAACGGTAACATAGAGACGATCTTTTTCCAGACCAAAAACATCGGTAAGCAGCTCCCATCCCCATTCAATTGCTTCTTTTTTAAAATAATCTCCAAACGACCAGTTACCTAACATTTCAAACATGGTATGATGATAGGTATCGTGACCAACCTCCTCAAGGTCATTATGCTTACCCGAAACCCGGAGGCATTTCTGGCTGTTGGCAATACGTGTAAATTTTATCGGTGAGTTGCCCAGAAAAATATCTTTAAACTGATTCATCCCTGCATTGGTAAACATCAATGTAGGATCGTTCCTGACCACCATTGGTGCTGAAGGAACAATTTTATGCTGCCTCGAGGCAAAAAAATCAAGAAAAGTCTGTCTTATCTGAGCTGATTTCATAGAAAATTAAATATAATATGTTTCAGGTCGATACTATACCTTAAAAAAAGGGGTGCAAAATTAGTTTTTTTGAGTAATTTTGCAGCGGTTAATCAACATTCTTCAATCAAACAGTTTCAAATGGGGAAAACGAAATATCACTTTAATCCTGTTACGATCACCTTTGAAATAGTTAAATACCCGTTCAGGCGAAAATTTGGAAGATTTCTGCTTTATTTGCTGGCTGCAGGTCTCTACGCCATCCTGGTTCTGTTTATCGCATACAAATTTCACGATTCCCCCAAAGAACGAATTCTTAAACGCGAACTTTCACACATGGAATTCCAGTATCGTGTACTCAACGACCGACTGGATCAAATAACTGAAGTAATTGAAGATTTGCAGGATCGTGACGATAACATTTACAGAATTATTTTTGAGGCTGAACCTGTTCCATCTGCTGTGCGAAAAGCCGGCTACGGCGGAGTGAACCGGTATGACCGCCTGGATGGATACATCTACTCAAATTTACTCAAAGCCACTACCGAAAAAATTGACCAGATCACCAGCCAACTTGTTGTGCAATCCAAATCTTTCGATGAAGTTTTCGAAATGGCCAAGAACAAAGCCCAGTTTATCGCCTCAATACCTGCAATTCAGCCGGTAAGTAATAAGGATTTACGAAGACTTTCCTCCTATTATGGGTATCGAATGGACCCTTTTTACAAAGTAATGAAGTTTCACGAGGGCGTTGATTTTTCTGCACCAATCGGAACTGAGATATACGCTACCGGCGATGGTATCGTCGTTTCGGTTGAAAAAAGCAGAAGCCACTACGGAAATAATGTTCTTATTGACCACGGCTTTAACTATGAAACTTTTTATGCCCATTGTAAAGACATAAAAGTCAAACCCGGTCAACACGTAAAACGAGGACAAATCATTGCCACAGTTGGAAATACCGGCAAATCAACAGGTCCGCATCTTCATTACGAAGTAAGGAAAAACAATAAACCGATCAATCCGATAAATTTTTTCTTCAACGACATCACTCCTGAAGATTACGAACTGATGATTGAACTCTCCTCCAGACCTTCTCAGACAATGGATTAAAATAGGATACGGTGAAAAAGGTTTCCTCCGATAATAAAATGTTCTACAAAATTGGCGAAGTTGCCCGGATGTTCAATGTTAACACTTCGCTGATCCGTTTCTGGGAACAGGAATTTGACATTATTCAACCGGCAAAGAATAAAAAAGGAAACCGCCTCTTTACTCCCCGTGACGTGGAAAATTTCAGAATAATCTATCATCTGGTGAAAGAGCGTGGTTTCACCCTCAAGGGAGCAAAAGAGAAACTGAATCAAAACAAGCAGGACACAATCGACAAGGTAGAAATTGTTAAAACCCTCCAAAAATTAAAAACGTTTCTGCTGGATATTAAAGCCGAGCTGTAACCTTTTACATTTCAAATTCTAATGAAGAATTTTGATTTTGCGCAAAGTTAAGAATGATATTGGTTTCAAAAGTTTTTAGCCTCCTTTTTGTCCATTATACCTGCTTTCCTCATTGTGAGCAACATCCGGAAAATTTAATTTCGAAAATCATAAGATGACTCCGGGTGTGATCAGAATAAAAACAAAACCCTTTGAATTAATTATTTTGGCCAATAGACCTATTAATTACTATTTTGGTCTAAATTTGCCATGCAAACTAAACGTCAAGCAAAAAAGCCTCAATCCATGAGTAAGCAGGTTTTGATAATAACTTGGTTGATAAGCCTAATTGTCCATTTGTCATTAAATTCAGTTGCAGAGGTAAAAATTATAGGCAATCCCCATGTTAAAAACTATGATAATTCGATGAATCAGGCCGGAACACAAACCTGGATGATTGATATCGGGACTAACGGATTAATGTATTTTGCCAACAATGATGGGGTGCTTGAGTTTGACGGCGTGAGCTGGCGAAAGTTCCCACTGGCCGGGCGCACGGTAGTTAGAAGTGTTAAAGCTGCATCAGATGGCCGTATTTATGCAGGAGGATATGACGAATTTGGTTATTTTCAGCCTGACTGTTCCGGAAATCTTGTTTTTTCTCCGTTGCAATCATTACTTCCCGAAAATAAAAGAAATTTCGGAGATGTCTGGAAGATATACGAATGGAATGAAAGCATCATTTTTCAGGCATTCAATCAGTTGATGATCTATCGCAATGATACCATTCACATTATCGAAGCACCGGATATGTTTCATTTCTCATTTCTGGTCAATGGCTATTTATATATCAATGACCAGTCGAAAGGTCTGTTTCAACTGATTAACAACAGACTGATTAAATCAACAGGTACCGAAAAACTAAACGGAAAGCTCATTTGGTCAATCATTCCTGTAGGAAATACATTACTGCTGGCTACAGCAAATGACGGAATTTTTAAATACCACAATAACCGTTTATCAGAATGGAAAAATCAAACCTCTGACCTTTTACAACAAAAACAGGTGTTTTGCGGACAAGCACTCGATAACAGCACGCTCGCCTTTGGTACCATCCAGGACGGGCTGATCATTTGCGACACGGCCGGAAGTCTGATTCAGCACATGAATATTGACAAAGGGCTACAGAACAATACAGTATTGAGTCTGCAAATTGACAACTCTGACAATCTATGGCTCGGACTCGACAATGGAATTGACTATGTGGAAATCAATTCACCGCTCACCTTTTTTTCGACTTACAACAACCTTAGCTCTTGCTATGCAGCAGTAATTCATAACAACCTCATCTATTTCGGAACAAACCAGGGAGTTTTTTATTCCAGCTGGGACGAACTTCTAAAAGGAGGTACTAACCAAAAGTTCAGTCTGGTTTCCGGAACACAGGGGCAGGTTTGGTCATTGGAAGTAATTGACGGAAACCTTTTCTGCGGTCACAATTCCGGAGTATTCATTATAGATGGTAAAAAGGCTGACTTGCTTTCCGACATTCAGGGCGGATGGACATTTATCCGGCCAACAGGTCAGGAAAATATGGTTATTTGCGGCACTTACACTTTTTTGGTAAAATTTGAAAAGAAAAACGGACAATGGTCCAGGGGAATACCAATAAAAGGATTTAAAGAATCGTCAAAGTACCTGGCCAATGCGGGTCAGGGCAGCCTGTGGATCAGTCATGGATATAAAGGAGTTTACAGGACACATTTTAACACGACTTACGACAGTGTTATAAAAACCGAATTTTACAACAGCCGCCAAGGTTTTCCCACCGACAAGGACATCAACGTTTTTGAAATCTCCAACAGGCCGGTCTTCACCACCGGAAGAGGTATTTACCGTTACGATCCCATTAATGACCATTTTGTCCCGGACGAATTCCTTACCTCACGCCTTACCCGTACCGATATGAATATTCTGCGCAAAGATTCCCATGACAATCTTTGGTATTTTACAACCGACGATGTCGGGGTTTACCGGTTGAAAGAAGATGGCTACTATACAGAAGTAGAAATCCCTTTCAGGGAATTGCACGGAAAATTTATCAGGTGGTTTCAGTTTGTTTACCCTTTTGATGATAATCATGTTTTTATTGGTACCCAAACCGGCATTGCCCATTACATGCCTAACTATGTAAAGAACTACCATAAACCATTCAGGACTCTGATCCGCAGTATGAAAATTCTGGCGGAAGGTGACTCGGTACTTTACAACGGAACCCCATCAAATGACCATTTCAGCACAACACTACCTTACAAATACAATCACCTGCAGTTTGAATTTGCAGCTACCGACTATGAAAACCCGGAACGTATCAGCTACCTGACTCAACTTGAGGGTTTTGACAAAGACTGGATTGACTGGAACAATCACACCATCAGGCAATTCACCAACCTCAGCCATGGTAATTACACCTTTAAAGTTAAGTCAGTCAATATCTTTGGTGTAGAAGGAGAAACAGCAATGGTCCAGTTCAGCATTAACCCCCCATGGTATTTGAGCCGGTTTGCCTATGCAGGATATTCAATCGGATTAATCCTGCTGACCCTCGCCTTGATCAGATTTATCCGTTACCGCCTCGAACGATCCAAAAAAGCATTTGAAGAAGAACAGCGGCAGCTTTTCATCGAAAAAGAAAAACAATTACAGATTGAGTCACTGATCGCAGAACAGGAAGTGATTAAATTGCGCAATGAGAAACTGCAGAACGAAAAAATTCAGAAGGACAAAGAGCTGGCAAATACTACTATGCAAATCATCCAAAAAAGCAGATCATTGAGAAATCTTAAGAATGATCTTCGGAAATTGACCTATGAGCTTGGCACACATCCCGCGGTCAGTCAAATCAACATGATCACAAAAAAAATCAATCGCAGCATTGACTCTGAGAAACAGTGGGAAGTTTTTGAAAACCATTTTGAAAATGTCCATGAAGAATTTCTTAAAAAACTGAAAGAAAACTACCCGGAACTCACTCCACGCGAATTAAAGCTCTGTGCTTATCTGAGACTTAATATTTCCAGCAAAGAAATTGCTGCATTAATGAACATTTCGGTGAGAGGAGTTGAAATCAGCCGCTACCGCCTGCGCAAAAAACTGGGTATAGACCACGATACTAACCTCACTGATTTTATTCTTTCCTTCTGAAATTACCAGGTCTTTTTCCAATCCGATCAAAATTCAAATTAATAGTCCGTCTGATTGATTTTAGTCATCGTTTGACTGATCCAGACTATTGAATGGGAAAAAGCCAGAAAATCATCGAAGCATTTATTTACACATTGATTTACAGTATTTTATAACTCATTTGATGTGGCATTGATGTAATGGAATTTTGAATTTGCTGAGTTTTTGATGTTCTCCTTTATTTTGAAAAAGGTATGTAATAGATTTATCTTTGGTTGAAATTTTTCAAAACCATAAAAGTCATCACTAAATTATTGATCTATGCAAAAGAACATTACGTTTCTGATTTTGCTGATTATGATCCTGCTTGCGGGTCACCAGACGCTGGCACAGCAGACCAGGCTGACCGGGGTTGTAATCGCAGCAGAAGACGGACTTCCGATACCGGGAGTAACCGTTTTGGTCAAAGGCACCTTTATTGGCACTACAACCGATATTAATGGTGCCTACACGCTGACAGATATCCCTGCTGAATCAACAATTTCGTTTTCGTTCATCGGAATGAAAACCGTTGAGGTTCAGTATAGCGGACAATTGGTCATTAATATTACGATGGAACTGGAAGCCACCGGTCTGGATGAGGTGGTTGTAATCGGTTACGGTGCGGTCAAGAAAAAAGACTTAACCGGCGCTGTTTCCACCGTAGGTTCAAACACCATCGAAAAGCTAAAACCTGTGAAAGTTGAAGAAGCCTTGCAGGGAACAATCACCGGTGTAAACGTTACCCCACAATCCGGAGCTCCGGGAGCAGGGCTGGATATAAGAATCAGAGGAATTTCCACTAATGGTGATGCTTCTCCGGTAGTGATCATCGATGGTTATCAGGGGGATTTAAACACACTGAATCCCAACGACATCGAAACCATTACTGTGCTTAAGGATGCTCTGGCAGCAATTTACGGAACAGTTGGAGCCAATGGAATTATTCTCGTTACCACCAAAAGCGGTAAGCGGAATATGCCTACCAAAGTGGATATTAACAGTTCATTTGGAATGCAGGAGACAACCCGCATGCTGCCATTGCTGAATGCATCCGAATATGCAGTGATACTAAATGAAAGCTACGCAGCCAATGGTCAGGAATTACCATTCCCAAATGTTGCAGGTCTTGGTGAAGGCACCAACTGGCAAAAAGAACTTTTTCAAACTTCTCCTCTCATTGACAACAATGTCAGGATTTCCGGAGGGTCAAGCAATATGAATTACTCCCTTAGCGCTTCAAATCTCCGCCAGGAAGGGATTATAGGAGGAGATAAATCAGGTTTTTCGCGAAATACAGCCCGTATGGCTTTAGGTGCAGATCTCACCAATTGGCTTAAAGTGAATACTACCTTAACCTATACCTACATCAACCGTAAGTCATTCAACGACTTTGGTCTTGGCTCGGTCCTGTTCAACGCTGTGAATATGCCTTCTACCGTGCCCGTTTATCAGCCCGGAGGTGATTATTTCCTGGCTCCTTCCAATCTCGGGATTGAAATTATCAATCCATTGCAACAGGTCGCCAATACCTTTAATGATTATAACCTGAACAAATGGAACGGTAATGTGGGTCTGGATGCAAGTTTTGCCAAACATTTTACGGCAACTGCAAGGATCGGATTTAATTCTACAACAGCAAAATACAAATCTTTCTCGAAAGAAGTTGATTACGGCGGAAAAGTATTTGATATCACCCGCAGCAGCGTTTATCAAAGCCGTGACAATTTCAATGATTATACTTTTGACGCATTTGTTACCTATGACAACACCTTTAATAATATACACCATATTACAGGGACGGCAGGTACGACCATTTTCAAAACCTATGGTGATAATTTGAATGCAACAGGATATGATATTCCCAATAACTCCTGGGATTTTGCAGACATTAGCCTGGCCAACGGACTGGTAGATTCAAAATCAACCGGGTCCTATACTTATGACCAGCGCAGACTCTCGTACTTTGCCCGGGCCCAGTACGATTATAAAGGTAAATACCTCGCTTCGGTGATGATGAGACGGGATGCTTCAACCAAGTTCGGACCCGAAAATACAGTAGCCTATTTCCCCTCGGCTACACTCGGCTGGATTATCTCTGACGAAGCATTTATGGAAAAATACAAAAATCTGAATCTGCTGAAGTTCAGACTAAGTTACGGCAGGCTGGGTTCCGACAAAATCGGGGACTATCGCTATATCTCTACCTTAAACGGTGAAGGAACCTATGTTTTAAATGGTCAGCTTGTCAATGGCAGAGCAATTGGCCCACTTGCAAACCCTAATATTAAATGGGAACAGTCAGAACAATTTGACATCGGTTTTGACCTTAACTATTTCAACGACCGGATCGAGTTTATGGCAGACTATTTCATCAAGACTACCCAGGACTTATTAATCAGCAATATACCGGTATCAGGAATTTTCGGAACAGCAGCGCCGGGTGCAGCGCCACCCACTGCCAATGCAGGCACCGTTCGCAACAGTGGTTTTGAATTTTCGGCAGGCTATCGCGGAATGGTTGGAAAAGATTTCAGCTACCAGGTTAATTATAATCTCACATTGCTCAATAACGAAGTTTTAGAAGTTAACAATGGAACCGGCTTTGTGGAAGGAGGAAGTTTCGGCGTAGGACAGCCGTTGCCCGCACGCATGGAAGTTGGTCTTCCGATAGGCTATTTTTACGGTTATCAGACCGATGGAATTTTCCAGTCGCAGGCTGAAGTTGATGCTCATCCTTCACAGATTGCCCTCGGTGCAGAAGCCCAGCCTGGAGATATCAGATACGTTGATACGAATAAGGACGGCGCTATCAGTTCAGCAGACAGAACCAATATCGGCAGTCCAATCCCGGCATCCATTATGGGTTTGAATTTAACCCTGAAATACAAAAACTTTGATTTTACAGCTTACGCTTTTGCTAGCCTTGGCAATGAGATCGTAAGAAATTACGAACGCACACAGCCCAACGTCAACAGGATGAGTTATGTAATGGACAGATGGACAGGTGCAGGTACAAGCAATGAAGTGCCAAGAGTAACTACTGCTGCCACCGCCAACAACATTTTTTCTGATTTTTATGTCGAAGACGGTTCTTACCTCAGGATGCAAAGAATGGTACTGGGATACCGCATCCCCGAAGCAACCACGACCAAAATCGGCATCCAGGAAGTTCGTTTCTATTTTGCCATCAACAACCTGTTTACCATCACGAAATACCAGGGATATGATCCCGCTGCATCCAGCGGAGCTCCTATAGGTTCAGGGTTTGATGATGGATTTTATCCTGCAGCACGCACCTATATTTTTGGTTTTAATGTAAACATATAATTCGAAAGCCATGATAAAAAAAATATTCAACAAAACCATTCTGACGGGGTTTTTCTTCATCACCGCATTTTTTCTTTCATGCTCTGATGATTTTGTAAAAGTTTCCCCGGAGTATTCCATCGATTCGGAAAACTACTTCAACTCACCTGACGATTATTATATGGCATTGGTAGCTTCATACGACCTCCTTCAAACTACTTATGCCAATACAATACTCGGTGAAATTGCTTCCGATAATACCCTTTGCGGAGGTGAAAGCCCAACGGATGTAATCGGCTGGCAACAGGTGGATGATATGATCCACACATCTACCAACAGTAATCTGAAAGACATCTGGAACTGGATGTTTGCCGGAGTCCAGCGAACCAATTATTTCATGGAATTTCAGGATAAAATCAATTTTGACGGTAAAGAGCAAATGATTGGTGAGGTTCGTTTCCTGCGCGCTTACTATTATTTTGAACTGGTGAAATGGTTTGGCCCCGTTCCTCTAAAAGTTGACAAACGGTTTCAGCTGGGTGATGAAACTTCCATCCCGCGTTCACCTGTCGGGGATGTTTTTGCCCAGATTGAAGCAGACCTGATTTATGCTTCTGAAGTTCTATCTGTAAATCCTCCGGAAGTTGGCCGTGCAACAAAAGGAGCTGCACAATCGCTGCTTGGGAAGGCTTACCTTTATCAAAACAAGTTTACAGAAGCTGCCAATGTACTCGAACAGGTAATTAACAGCGGAGTTTATTCCCTGGCGACAAATTATAACGACATGTGGGAAATGGAAGGTGAAAATGGACCCGAGTCAGTCTTTGAGGTTCAGTACACCGATATCGAAGGTGCCGGATTTGGCTGTTTACAATGCAGCGAAGGAAACATTGCTGTAGGTTTTAGTGGTGTGCGCGGATACGAAGGCCCGCTCTTCTCCCCCGGATTCAGTTTTAATGTACCGGTTCAAAAAGCAGTTGATGCCTTCGAACCGGGAGATTTACGACTTGGCGTAACTATACTTGATATTGTTGCCTGGGCTGATACTATGGATGCTGCTTATACTACCGGAAATGAACACACCGGTTATTTTAACCGCAAATATCTGCCCCGAAAAAGAACGCCTGAAGCCCAAAACGACCTTAACCTGACCAATCCCAATAATTACCGGGCTATCCGCTATGCCGACGTTTTATTGATGGCTGCTGAAGCACTCAACCGCGGAGGCATTGACGATACCAGAGCTCAGGATTATTTAAACCTTGTCCGCCGTCGGGCATTTGGCGATACAAATCATGATGTTACCCTTACAGGTGCAGCACTGACCGATGCAATCTGGCATGAACGTCATGTTGAACTGATGGGTGAAGGACACCGGTTTTTTGACCTTGTCCGCACAGGAAAAGCTGCCAATGAAATTGAAGGCTTTGTAACGGGTAAACATGAATTGTTTCCGATTCCTGTCGAAGAAATCAACTTTTCTAATGAAAACTGGATTCAAAATCCTAATTATTAAATTGTAATTATTATGAATAATTTAAGAAATATATTGCTGTTATTTGTCGCCTTATTATCAGGAATTTCCTGTGAAAAGGAAATCAATAACCTGGATAAACTGGAAAATTTATCGGCCCCGGTAATTCTTGCTGTCAAATTCGATATTACCCAGAATAATTCCGGCCTGGTTACCCTAATACCAGAAGCTGAAGGAGTTACAGGATATGAAATCAAATTTGGCGACACCGAAAATGAAATTCCTACCTCATACGGGCTAAATGACAAGATTACACATATTTATCCAGAAGGTGTTTATACCGTGGAAGTAACCGGCATAGGCTTAACCGGTCTGAAATCCTCCCTTGAACAGGATATCACCGTTTCGTTTAAAGCACCGGAAAACCTGGTAGTCACCATAGAGGTGGATGACGTAAATCCAAGAATTATCAAAGTTTCAGCTACGGCTGATTATGCCACCGTAATGGACATTTATTTTGGAGACACCGTAAATGAAGTTCCGGAAACAGTGTTGCCCGGCGAAGTGGCAGAACATTTGTATGACGAGCCTGGTAGTTATGAAATCAAGGTAATAGCCAGAAGCGGAGGTGCCGCTACTACCGAACATACTGAAATAATCAATATTTCGCCTGCATCTGATCCGGTAACTCTTCCCATAAATTTCGAATCTTTTACCGTTAATTATGCGTTTCTCGATTTTGGCGGAAATACTGCTACAGTTGTCGACAACCCTGACCCAACCGGCGAAAATACCAGTGCAAGAGTTGCACAGGCTGTCAAAGGTAACGGAGCCGAGACATGGGCAGGAAGCCTGCTAACTTTGGAAAACCCGATAGATTTTTCGACCAACAAGATTTTTAAATTGAAAGTCTGGTCACCCAAAGTGGGTGCAGTGGTCAAACTCAAGGTTGAAAATCTGACCAATGGTGAAATTGCCCATGAAGTGGATGCCAGCACTACTGTCAATAATTCCTGGGAGGAACTTCAGTATGATTTTTCAGCTATTGATATCAACAACGAATATCAGAAAGTAGTCTTTTTCTTCGACTTTGGTAATGTGGGCGACGGCTCTGCTTATTATTTCGACGACATAAAACTGGTAGCCGGAAGCCTTCCCTCAGTGATGCCCGTTCAAAATTTTGAAGGGGAACCTCCTGCATTCACAGTATTTGGAAATATTCCTGACATCGAAATCCTGCCTAACCCTGATCCGACTGGTGCAAATACAACAGCAACTGTTGCTAAAATGACCAAATCTTCAGGTGCAGAAACCTGGGCGGGAGCATTTTTTGAACACAGTGGAATACTTGACCTTGAAAATTATAAAACGGTTAAAGTATCCACGTGGTCACCGGTAAGTGGAGTGTTAATTAAACTAAAACTGGAAAATCAGGACGCCAGCATCACCCACGAGGTAGATATTGTCAATACCACTGCCAGTGCATGGGAAGAGCTCGAATATGATTTTTCCGCTGCTCCTGCTGCCGATTACATCCGTATTGTTATTTTCTTTGATTTTGGAAATCCGGGAAATGGAAATGAATATTATTTCGATGAATTTGAACTGATTGGTGAAGGTGGCGGCCCGGGAGCGGGATTGCTCATCACTGATTTCGAAGGAGAACCCATTACCTTTACCGACTTTGGCAACGGCTATGCATTCGTTACTGATAATCCGGACCAGACAGGAATAAACACCAGCACCAAAGTAGCCGAATTTGACAAACCTCAGGGTGCTGAAACATGGGCAGGAAGCTTCTTCGATCTGGCCTACTATCTCGACCTGGATTCCTATTCCGCCATAAGTGCAAAAACATGGTCGCCAAAAACGGGAATTATTGTAAAACTCAAACTCGAAAACTCAGCCAATGGTGCTGAGGCTTATGAAGTAGATATGACCACAACCGTTTCAAATACCTGGGAAGAACTGAAATTTGATTTCAGTGCAGCGCCCGATTTTACTTACGATCGTGTAGTCATTTTCTTTGATTTTGGCAATCCTGGTGATGATACCACTTATTATATCGATGATTTGACGTTAACCAACTAAATATGAAAAAGATGAAAAAGTACAGTTTGATATTTATTATTTCACTTATTGGCATCTTCTTCCTGTCAAATTCATGCCAAAAAGATGAGCACGATCTCGGTGCTTTGGTTGCACCAAAAAATGTTACCTTAAACTATGAGATCGTCGGAGCAGATGCTGAAAATCCTTTTGGCGACGGCAGTGGTCTGGTAAACTTCACAGCAACCGCCACAAATGCCAACACCTATACTTTTGACTTTGGCGATGGGTCCGACAAAATGATTTCTGCAAGTGGCCAGGTTACCAAACGGTTTTCAACAACCGGCATCATTGTTTATAATGTAACTGTCCACGCAGTTGGAACAGGCGGGATTACCTCCATCAAATCAACTCAGGTAGAAGTGTTAAGCACTTTCGAAGACACGGAAGCTGTTCAGTATCTTACCGGTGGCAGCTCCAAAACATGGTATTGGGCCTACGATCAACCGGGATTTGCCGGCCTGGGACCAACATCCGAAGACAATGGAAACGCTGAGTTTACATGGGCTGCATGGTGGAGTATTGCAGCAAATGATCCGGCTAAAGAATGTATGTATGATGCTGAATTTGTATTCACAAAAACCGAATCCGGAATGACCTTTGAGCAAACTACAGGACCAGCTTTTATCCCGGGTACCTATGCCGGAAAAATTGGCGTTCAAGGCGATGTTTGTCATGACCAGACAGTTGCTTACCCGCTTTACGGGGTAAAAAATGTTTCATTTGCCCCATCAACCTCCAATGCTTCAGTGGTTGGACAATACAGAGGAACAACCATGACATTCTCCGACGAAGGATTCATGTGTTGGTGGGTAGGTGCAAGTGAATACGACATTATCGAGGTAACCGATAACATCCTAAAAGTCAGAATTAAAGAAGACGATACCTACGCCTGGTATCATACCTTTACCAGCGTCAAACCTGAATAATCTGATTCCGGGAATTTATAAAAATGACTTTTCTCATAACATAAAGTTTGGTTAAATTAAATGTAAGCTTTGCAAACAGGATATCCGACTTATCCTGTTTGCATGCAGCTTATATGAACTATCGGGAAAACTGCTTTCAATCATCAACAAAACAAGGGCAAGGGAATAGATTATGACAAAAAAAACATTTACAAACATCAGCAAACAATGGGAAAAAATTGTCTTCATGTTGCTGCTCTCCTTAATGATTATTTTCGGCATCTTCAGTTGCAAAAAAGAGAGTGAACCGGTTTTCACCGCCGATTTCAGTTTTGATTATATCGATGACAATCATGTCAGGTTTACCAACAAATCATCAGGAGAGTACTACTGGATGGTATGGGATTTTGGCAACGGAACCACCGACACGATTGTGGAAAAAAATGAAGAACCCCAGGTATATTATTCACTTGCAGGGGATTATGTAGTCAGGCTTCAGATTACCAACTATTATGGTTCGTCCAGATCAATATCAAAAACAGTTTCCATTGCCAATGACGATCTGGTAGTCAGCTTTACAGCCGAAATTGACCCGGCCAGTCCTAATTATGTCGTTTTGACCAACACTACTCCGGGTACTTTTGACTCATTTATCTGGAAATATCTGGATCAGGAAGTGGCTGATGAGATGGTTCACACCGCATATTTCCCTATTGCAGGCGATTACACCATCCAGCTGGTGATAACCCTCAACAATACCGAATTCCAGGATAGTCAGCCGGTCACAATTATCTCGGATGATCCGAATTATGATCCAACCCTGGTATGGGCTGAAGAGTTTAATTATACCGGAATGCCTGATCCTGCAAAATGGAATATGGAAACCGGAGGCACCGGCTGGGGCAACAACGAACTGCAATATTACACCGACAGTGAAACCAACGCCTATGTGGAAAATGGTCTGCTTACCATAACCGCACGTGAAGAAGCAGTTGGAGGCAGGGATTATACTTCAGCCCGGATAACCACACAGGAAAAATTTGATTTTAAATACGGCCGTATCGAAGCCCGCATTAAACTTCCCTATGGTCAGGGTTTATGGCCTGCATTCTGGATGCTGGGCACCAACATTAACACCGCCGGATGGCCCGCCTGTGGTGAAATTGATATTATGGAAATGGTCGGCGGAACAGGAGGTGACAACACCTGTCATGCCACTATTCACTGGGATAATGATGGTGAACATGCTCAGTATGGTCTCTCTCATACCCTGGCCTCCGGTATTTTTGCCGATGATTTTCATGTATTTGGTGTAAAATGGGATGCACAGGAAATAAAAGCCTACATGGATGATGTCGAATATTATGTTGCCGACATAACACCCGATGCACTCAGTGAGTTTCAAAATAATTTCTTTATCATTCTAAATATAGCAGTTGGGGGCAACTGGCCCGGACCACCCAACGCTACTACAGAATTTCCGCAAACCATGCAGGTTGACTGGGTACGTGTTTATCAGAATTAACCAGAGGAATACTATCATACCATGATAAAAAAAAATATTATATTTTTTACCCTGGTTTTGGTAATTGCTGGATGTAATACCATTCCTGCAGGAGATGAAGAAAATCAAGATTCCGGAAAAAAACTCCGGCTGGTTTGGCAGGACGAATTTAATTACACTGGATTGCCAGATTCTGATAAATGGGATTATGATACAGCAGGAAATGATGCAGGATGGGGTAATAACGAAGTTCAATATTATAGCCGTGCCAACCGCGAAAATGCCTGGGTTGATAACGGCAGGCTGAAGATTGTTGCCCTGAAAAAAACTTTTGGGGAAAAGAATTTCACCTCAGCCCGGCTGTTGTCAAAATCCAACTGGAAATATGGCCGAATTGAAGTGAATGCAAAAGTTCCGAAAGGTAGGGGCACATGGTCGGCAATCTGGATGATGCCCGGTGATTGGAGCTTTTATGATGGCAACTGGCCCGATGTAGGTGAGATCGATATCATGGAACATGTCGGTCACGAAACAGGAATCATTCATGCATCAGCACATTCAAAAGATTATCAGTGGCAGAAAGGAACACAAAAAACAGCTGTTATCAACGTTCCTGATGCCTCCGAATCATTTCACACTTATGCTCTTGAATGGGATGCAGAAGTGATGAAAATCTCCGTTGACGACAGCATTTACTTTGTTTACGAAAACGAAAAAGCAGGTGAATCAAAATGGCCTTACGACAAATCGTTTTATCTCATTATGAATATTGCAGTCGGAGGAGCCTGGGGTGCCATGAAAGGAATTGATACCTCTGCTTTTCCTCAAACTATGGAAATTGACTGGGTACGGGTATTTCAAAAAACCGGATAAGAATATTGAAGCTGCCGATTTTAAAACAATCGCTTTGTTTTACCATATCTTTTCATTTTGAACTTTATCGGCAGCTTCATTTTATCCTTTAACATTTTGATTTATGTCTAAATATCAGCTATATACAGTAAAAATTTCTCTGATTGTTGCTCTGGGTGGTTTTCTGATGGGCTTTGATGCTTCGGTAATCTCCGGAGTGGTAAGATTTATAGAGCCTGAATTCGATCTGACCAAACTGGAGCTGGGATGGGCTGTAAGTTCACTCACACTGACTTCCACATTGGGTATGATGATATCGGGACCTTTGAGCAATGCATTTGGGCGAAGATACATTCTCAGATGGGCTGCAGTATTTTATTTTGTTTCAGCAATCGGTTCAGCGTTTGCTCCCGACTTTATATCACTGATTATCGCAAGGATGCTGGGTGGTTTTGGTGTAGGTGCTTCACTCATCATTGCACCGGTGTATATTGCCGAAATTGCACCATCCAACCTGCGCGGGCGACTGGTCTCAATAAACCAGCTTAATATTGTACTGGGTATTTCTGTTGCCTTTTTTACCAATTATCTCATTTTACGTTTAAGTCAGTCTGATGCCGGTTGGGTACAAAAAATCGGGATAGATATTTTTCAATGGCGATGGATGTTGGGACTGGAAACAATTCCGGCTGTCTTTTACTTTGGGTTTCTGTTTTTCGTACCCCGAAGTCCCCGGTGGTTGCTAATGAAAAACCGCGATGATGAAGCGCTCCATGTAATGAAAAAAGTTGCCGAGGAATCCCGGGTTATGAAAGACATAGCTGCAGTAAAAGCCAGTTTTGTAAATACTTACTCCGAAAAAAGAGTCCCCCTCTCCCACCTGTTTAAACCCGCTCTGCGAACGGTTTTATTCATAGGCATTGTTGTAGCCATACTACAGCAAATTACCGGAATCAATTCGGTATTTTTCTATGCTCCCATGATTTTCGAACAAACCGGAATTGGCGCTGATGCTTCATTCTCGCAGGCTATCTTCGTTGGATTGACCAATGTTGTATTTACCGTCGCGGCTATTCTACTGATCGACAGGTTTGGCCGTAAACTTCTGTTGCTCATCGGACTGACGGGAATTGCCATAAGTATGCTCGCACTTTCCTGGGGATTTCACCAGGCAACCTATACACTTACTGATAGTGCAATCAATACATTGCCTGCTCATATTGACCGCGAAAAAACTACACTATTGAGCGGAATAACATTTGACAGCGATGTAAAATTCAAACAGGAAATTGAAAAAATTTTCGGAGTCACTGAAGCTAAAAAAGTGGAATCCGATCTGATCGCCGCTGCAACAACCATGAATTCCTGGCTGATACTTTTGGGCATTATTGGTTTTGTGGCTTCTTTTGCTATTTCCCTCGGACCTGTAATGTGGGTTTTGTTTTCTGAAATCTTTCCCAATTTTATCAGGGGATTAGCCATCTCATTTGTAGGATTTATTAATTCCGGAGTGAGTTTCCTGGTACAACTGGTTTTTCCATGGGAACTAACTACCCTGGGCAGCTCGGCCACTTTTCTGATTTACGGTCTTTTTGCCTTAGCCGGATTGGTTATCATTGCTTTTTTATTGCCCGAAACCAAAAATAAATCACTGGAAGAACTGGAAAAGATTCTGATTAAAAAATGAAATGCACCCTGCATAATCATACCTGAACATTAATAAAAAGATAGAAAAAATGATCTTACCAAAGGGAATCAAAGATTTAACTTTTAATCAGGGTAAACCGGCTGCCAACCCTCACAACTTTTACACACAGGTGAAACTTGGCATTTTCGCCTTTCTCAGCATTATTTTAATGATTACCTGCAATAACATGAATCAAAAGAAAAATCAGGATGGTACGGCAAAAGTGAAATTAATTCAGGAAAATGATGGTTTCAGGCTTTATGTTAATAATAAACCCTGGTTTATCAAAGGTGCCGGAACACACACACGCAATCCATCCGAAGTCGCAAAATACGGAGGCAACACCATCAGAACCTGGAGTACAGGAAATGAGTCGATTACCGGACAGCAAATTCTCGACACTGCACATTCATACGGATTGATGGTAGTATTGGGACTGGATATTGCCCGCGAACGACACGGGTTTGATTACAATGATAAGAAAGCTGTCGAAGCCCAATTTGAAAAAATTAAAGCTGAAGTGATAAAATATAAGAATCATCCCGCTTTACTTGCATGGGGGATTGGTAATGAACTCAACCTGCATTATACCAACCTTAGGGTTTGGGATGCTGTAAACGACATTTCGCTCATGATCAAAGAACTTGACCCCAACCACCCCACCACCACAATGCTTGCAGGTGCCCGTACAGAAGACATCCAGGCAATTGTACAACAAGCATCCTCACTCGATTTTATCAGCTTTCAACTTTATGGTAGTCTGGAAAAACTTCCTGAATTCCTTGCCAAAAGCAAGTATCAGGGTGCTTATGCAATCACGGAGTGGGGAGTAACAGGTCACTGGGAGGTGCCAAAAACATCCTGGGGCAGACCTATCGAAGAAAACAGCCATGTGAAAGCTATGACCATACAAAAAAGATATGAAACAATTATCGCTGCTGATACCAGACAATGTATCGGTTCTTTTGTTTTTCTCTGGGGACATAAACAGGAACGGACACCTACCTGGTATGGCCTTTTCCTCGAAACCGGCGAAAAGACCGAATCGGTTGATGTTATGCAGTATCTGTGGACCGGAAACTGGCCTGAAAACCGCTCGCCACAAGTGCATGAATTAACGATCAATAACCTCACAGCCTATGATAATATCATTGTAGAAGTTGCACAGGAAGTAGAAGCTGAGGTAACAGTTTCTGATCCCAATGGCGATGCACTCACTTTCCAATGGATGATCATGCCTGAAGTTCCTTCTGAACAGCAAAGTGACGGCGGCGATTTTGAACCAAAGCCGGCAACCATTTTTAACATGCAGACTAATGAAAATAAAATTTCTGTTATGACACCTCAAAATCCAGGTGAATACAGACTCTTCGTTTATGTCGCTGATGGGAAAAACAATGCAGCAACTGCAAATATTCCATTTTTGGTAAAATGAGTCATTATCCAAATAATAAATTGTTTTAAGCACATTAAAAGAACTAGCGGAAAAAACTAACCAGTTTGCAGGCTGATAAACAGTATGAAGAAAAAAAGAATTTTTTTGGGAAATCATCAGATCAACATCACGAAAACTGATGTTTCAGGCCATTTTGTAGAAATTGACGGCGAAAAATATTACCAGATCCGGAATTACCATCAAATGCCGGATTTTTTCATCAGTATTGTAAGTGATTCAGATCATTGGATGTTCATCTCGAGCAACGGCTCACTGACGGCGGGACGGAAAGATCGTGACAATGCACTTTTTCCCTATTATACCGTGGATAAAATCCATGATTATAAAGGTAAAACGGGAAGCCGCAGCCTTTTTCTGGTGAATAAAAACAATAAAAAAATGCTCTGGGAACCTTTTACCAGCGATTCTCAGATGTTTTACAACATCACCCGGAACATTTACAAAAGCATTTATGGTAATAAAATCATTTTCGAAGAAATAAATGATGAGCTGGGTTTGTGCTTCAGGTATGCATGGTACAACAGCGAAAAGTTTGGCTTTGTCCGAAAATCAACACTCATCAACCTTGAAAACAAACCTGCAAACATTGATGCACTCGACGGTATAGTAAATATCCTGCCTCATGGAGTGGACTATAATTTCCAGAATGAATTCAGCAATCTTGTTGATGCTTACAGGAAAAATGAACAGGTGCAAGGAAGCACGCTTGGACTATTCATGCTGAGTGCCATACCCGTTGACCGGGCTGAACCCAGTGAATCGCTGATGGCAACAACAGTATGGTCGGCAGGAATCCCCAAAAAGACAGATATCCTGCTCAGTGAAAATCAAATTGCCAGTTTTATAGCAGATAACCCGATAACTCCGGAAATTGATATACGTGCCGGAAGAGGTGCTTACCTGGTTAATTTCAGTAAAAATATCAGGGCAAAAAATAAGCTCGACTGGTACATTATAGCCGAAATCAATCAAAGTACGACTGCTGCTGTTGATTTGAACCATCTCATCAGGCATACTCCTGATCTGATTGACCTTGTTACCAGTGATATTGCAAAAGGAACTGAAAACCTGAAGCGCATGGTTTCGTTATCAGATGGTTTCCAAATCACCAATACCGAGATTTGTTATGCCCGGCATTACACCAACACCCTTTTCAACATCATGCGCGGCGGAGTTTTTATCAATAATTACCAGATCGAAAAAACAGATTATATCCTCTACCTCAGGCAAATTAACCAACTGATTGCAAAAGAATTTCAATCCCTGACCGATCAGTTCCCTGAGAAAATATCCTATACCAGATTACTTGCTGCTGTTGAGAAAACGGGCAATGCCGATTTGCAAAGAATAACCAACGAATACCTGCCACTTACTTTCAGCCGGCGACATGGAGATCCCAGCCGGCCATGGAACAGATTTTCCATTCAAACCAAAAATGAAGACGGATCAGCCAAATTCAACTACGAAGGAAACTGGCGTGATATTTTTCAGAACTGGGAAGCACTGAGCTATTCGTTCCCTGAATTTGTGGAAGGAATGATTTCGAAATTTGTCAATTCTTCCACCATCGACGGGTATAATCCATACCGCATTATGCGGAGTGGCATCGACTGGGAAGCACCCGAGCCGGACGATCCGTGGGCTTATATCGGTTATTGGGGTGACCATCAGATCATTTATCTCCAGAAACTGCTTGAAGTCTCCGATAAATATCATCCCGGAAAAATAGACAATTTGCTAACCAGTGAAATTTTTACTTACGCAAATGTGCCCTACAGGATCAGAGCCAGTGAGGAAATTCTGAAAAATCCAAAAGACACTGTTGTATTCAATCACACATTGAACCAACAGCTCAAAACTGAAGCTGAACACCTGGGTGCTGATGCCAAAATGTTAAAAGTAAAAACCGGTGGTCAGCTCTATAAAGTCAACCTCACCGAAAAAATTTTGGCAACGCTGTTATCAAAACTCAGCAACTTTATCCCCGAAGCCGGAATCTGGATGAACACTCAGCGACCGGAGTGGAACGATGCCAACAATGCACTTGTTGGCAACGGTACTTCGATGGTCACCTTATATTATCTGCGCAGATTTTTAAAATTCTGGGAAGACAAACTTAAAAAAATCAAAATCAGCAAAATTGCCATATCCGAAGAATTGGCCAGATTGCTGGAAAACATGCATTCGTTCTTTAAAGAAAACGAAACACTGCTGCAGGGTAATTTTTCTGATGCCGACCGACTGCGTTTTGCCCGGCATCTGGGACAAGCCCATGCCAAATTCAGGAACAAAATTTACACTTATGCCTTTTCAGGTGAAAAGCTCCATGTTCAGGTGAAAGATTTGCTTGACTTCATCCATGTAAGCCTGAAATACACCGACCATTCCATTAAAGCCAACAAACGCAAGGATGCTTTGTACCACGCTTACAATCTTATTTCCATTAAACCCGACGGAATATCCATCCGTCATCTTTATGAAATGCTCGAAGGCCAGGTTGCTGTGCTAAGTTCAGGATATCTTTCAACCATTGAAAACCTTGAGGTGCTTGACGCATTGAAAAAAAGCGATATGTTCAGGCAGGATCAGTACAGTTATATGCTTTACCCTGACCGAAATTTGCCGAGGTTTCTGGAAAAAAACAAGATTCCGGAGCATCTGATCGAATCATCAGTTTTACTGAAAAAGTTATTATCCGATAATGATACTTCCATCATTCAAAAAGATGCAATTGGCGAATACCATTTTAACAGCAGTTTCCGCAATGCTGATGAACTGCTGAAAGCGCTGGATAAATTACGGATTGGCAATTATAGTCACCTGGTTGAAACTGAAAAGGAAATTATTCAAAATATTTATGAAAAAGTGTTTGATCATCAATCGTTTACAGGACGATCCGGTACATTCTATGGCTACGAAGGACTGGGTTCTATTTACTGGCACATGGTTTCAAAGCTATTGCTGGCAACCCAGGAATGCTTTTTTAAAGCAGTGGACGAAAGTGCTGACGAAACAATCATCGGCCGCTTGAAAACCCATTATTACGAAATCAAAGCAGGTATAGGTCTCTACAAAAAACCGGACATCTACGGCGCTTTCCCGACCGATGCCTATTCGCACACTCCGGGTAATGCCGGAGTCCGGCAGCCCGGTTTGACCGGACAGGTGAAAGAGGATGTGATTTCAAGAATTGGGGAGATGGGTCTGAGAATCATGCAAGGGAAAATAATGCTGGATGCGGCTTTGGTAAACAATGAAGAGATTTTACAGAAAAAACAAACTTTCGAATTTTACACCGTTGACGGAAAGATCAAAAAAATCCAATTGAAAAAAGGTCAGACAGGATTTACTTTTTGCCTTACACCTTTCATTATGAACTTTGAAGGCAAAAATGAAATCACGGTTTATTACACCGACAACAGTTCCGAGCTAATTCCGGGGAATTCGATAAACCAAAGAATCAGCAGCCTGATTTTCAGTCGCAGCGGTAAAATTGACCGTGTGGAAGTCAGTCTGAAAATCAAAAAACAGTAAAATGAAAAAATATAATGATCACCTCATTCAGGTATTTCTGATGATATTTGTTCTCATAAGCTGTAACCTATCAGGACCAAAAGAAATGAACGCTGAAAAAAAACCTTGGCAGTCTGAAGAAATGCTGCTTAATGGCATGGTTGAAGCTGTTTGCTATTCCGGTTTCAGAAGTGGTCAGCATCCCGACAGAGGCAATGGAGCGGTTAATCCCGGTTATCATGAAATTCTCGAAGATCTTAAAATGCTCATCCAACAGACTCCTTTCCGGCTGATCCGGATGTACGATTGTGGCGAAAATACCCAAATGACATTACGCGTGATAAAGGAAAACCAGCTCGGTCTTAAAGTCATGCTCGGAATCTGGCTCAGGGCAGAACTTAGCGCCCACGAAACCTGTGAATGGCTCACTGCTCCTATTCCGCAGGAAACACTCGACCAGAACAAAAACTTAAATGCCCGGGAAATCGAAACAGGAATTCTTTTGGCTAATACTTATCAGGAAATCATCGTAGCGGTGAATGTTGGTAACGAAGCGCTGGTCGATTGGAATGACCACAAAGTTTCAGTTGACAGTATGATTTCGTATGTGAAAAAGGTAAAAGCTGCAACAGATCAGCCGGTAACAGTTGCCGACAATTATAAATGGTGGTCAGACAAAGGAAAGGAACTTGCAGAGATTACTGATTTTGTGTCCATACATGTCTATCCTGTCTGGGAAGGAAAAGATATTGATGAAGGACTATCATATACCATCAAAAATGTGGAGGAAGTGATGACCACTTTGCCGGGCAAACAAATTGTAATTACCGAAACAGGATGGGCAACTGTAGCAAGCGAATTTGGCAAACGCGCAAGTCAGGAAAAACAAAAACAATACATCGGAGAATTACTGGACTGGGCTGAAAAAAACAATATTACAATCTTCATTTTTGAAGCTTTCGATGAAGATTGGAAAGGTGATCCGGGCAATCCCTTAGGTGCAGAAAAACATTGGGGACTTTTCACTGTTGACCGGCATCCCAAGCAAGTTGTTGATCTTTTTTCATCCACACATTAATATTTTAGAAACCTGACCGGCTTTCATTAATCACTAAAAACCAAGATAATGACAACGATTGCGGTAAAAGAAACTAAACTGGGTAATGTAAATGAAACCCAGAGCGATATTGTCCCTTTTGGGCAAAAACTGGCTTTTGGTTCGGGGCATCTTGCCAATCAACTGTTTCCGGCTGCACTGGGAGTATTTATGATCATTCTGGTGTTGGCGCTGAAGATGGACCCTTTCCTTGCAGGATTACTTGCCGCAATTCCTCGTCTGCTCGACGCCCTTACTGATCCGATTATGGGTTATATCTCGGACAATACACGTTCGAAATGGGGGCGCCGCAAACCATATATTTTCGCAGGCAGTATTCTTACAGGCCTTACATTTATGGTGATGTGGCAGCTTTATCCGGAGAATTCGCAGACTTACAACTTTTTTTATTTCCTCATCCTTTCTATAGTTTTTTATATCGGTTACACCATTTTCGCCACTCCGCTAATAGGCCTTGGTTATGAAATGAGCCCTGACTACAACGAACGAACCCGACTGATGGCTGTGTCACAATGGATGGGACAATTTGCCTGGATGATTGCTCCCTGGTTTTGGGTAATCATTTACAATCAAAATCTCTATGAAACAGCGACAATTGGTGCACGCAACCTTGCAATCTGGGTTGGAGGACTATGTATGATCCTCGGCATCATGCCGGCTTTTTTTTGCAAAGAACTTGTGCTTCCTGATTCACTGAAAATCAACCGGCTTTCCTTCAAAGACCTGGCTGTCAATATGAAAGAATTCATGACCGGGATAAGGCAAACCATTACAAGTAAACCTTTCCTGCGATTGTGCGGAGCTACTTTTTTTGTTTTCAACGGATTTCAGACAATAGCCCAATTTTCATTTTTTATCATTATCTTCTACTTGTTCAATGGCGACACCGTTGCTGCAGGCTACTGGCCTGCATGGTTTGGTACTGTCAGTGCACTGGCAACAGCATTTCTGGTTATTCCGGTAATTACCCTGATATCCCAGAAAACAGGTAAAAAGAACGCATTCATCATTTCCACCCTGATTTCCATAGTTGGATATGTGCTTAAATGGTGGGGTTTCAATCCGGCTAATCCTTACCTGATGTTTCTGCCGCTGCCTTTAATATCTTTCGGAATTGGTGGTCTGTTTACCCTTATGATGTCAATGACTGCTGATGTTTGCGATCTCGATGAACTGGAAAACGGTACACGCCGCGAAGGAACCTTTGGAGCTGTTTATTGGTGGATGGTAAAACTTGGAACAGCAGTAGCATTGCTAACCAGCGGCGCTGTGCTCAATCTGGTGGGTTTCGATAAAGATACAACAGTCCAGACAACCCAAACCCTGACCAACCTTCGTATTGCCGACATCGTTATACCTGTAATTACCGGCCTGCTGGCTATTATTGTCATGTGGAAATATGACATCAACAGACAAAAAGCTTTACAAATCCGTGATCTGCTGATTGCAAGACGCGGTAAGGTAAAACATAAGTAAAACCAAATCAAATGAAAAACCTGTACAAGTTTATCTTTCTCATCTGTATTGCTGCATTAGCATCAAATTGTAGTAATCAGCATAAACAACTTAAAGTCGAAGTATTCGAAACCTCAGCATCCGGGCATCAACTCACCAGAGTAGATGAATTTCCGGATATGGAAAATACCCGTGTTATCAGGCTGTTTCCCGGACAAAAACACCAGACTGTCATTGGTTTCGGGAGCTCCTTTACCGAATCATCTGCCTGGCTGCTCAATCAGTTGAGCACTGAAAAACGTGCTTCGGTACTAAAAGCCTGTTTTGGACACGAAGGATCAAGGTACTCACTCACCCGTACCCATATCAATTCCTGCGATTTTTCCCTTGGAAATTATTCTTATGCCCCCGTAGCAGGCGATACCCTGCTGAAAAACTTTTCCGTTGAAGAAGACCGGAATGATATTATTCCAATGATTAAGGAAGCCATGTCTGTTTCGAAAGATGGTTTCAAAGTGATTGCTTCACCCTGGACTTCTCCTCCCTGGATGAAAGACAATAACAGCTTTGTTGGTGGCAAGCTGCTGCCGGAATATTATGATACATGGGCTTTGTTTTTTTCAAAATACCTGTCGGCATATAAAAATGAAGGGATTGATATTTGGGCAATCACTGTCGAAAATGAACCACTTGGCAACGGCAACAACTGGGAAAGTATGCACTTTACACCCGGAGAAATGGCCGGATTCATCAAAAATCATCTTGGGCCTAAACTTCGTGCTGACGGACATCAGACAAAAATACTCGCTTATGACCAGAATCGCGGCGATGAGCTTATCGAATGGGCTCAGGTCATCTATAACGACAGGGAGGCTGCTGCTTTTACTGATGGTTTTGCTGTTCACTGGTATGCCAGTACTTATGATTGGTTCCCCGAATCATTGAATTTTACCCATTCACTCTCCCCCGAAAAACATTTAATCCAAACGGAAGCCTGTGTGGATGCCGAAGTCCCACATTGGAAAGAGGATATATGGTATTGGTCGAAAGAAGCCACTGACTGGGGATATGACTGGGCACCGGATGATAAAAAGCATTTGCATCCAAAATACACCCCGGTATTCCGGTATGCACGCGATATTATCGGATGTCTGAACAACCATGTGGATGGATGGATTGACTGGAACATGTTACTTGACCGGCAGGGAGGTCCCAACTGGGCTAAAAACTGGTGTGTAGCACCTGTGATCGTTGATGTTGAAACAGATGAAGTTTATTATACCCCGCTTTTTTATACATTGGCTCATTTCAGCCGGTATATCAGACCAGGAGCTGTGCGCATCGGTTTCGAAAATGACGATCCTGCTCTAATGGTTACCGCTGCCCATAACCCTGATGGTTCAATCGCAGTCGTCCTGTTGAATACCTGTGATGAAACCAGGGATTTTACTTTAGCCCTTGAATCCGAATCTAAAAAGCTTAGGATCAGCGCCAGAGCAATTCAAACCATCATTATTCCCCAAGATGAAAAACATTAAAAAGATGTTCAGATCAATGCACGTAATCCAGGTTTCCTTTTTTCTTGTATTTGCTTTGGCAGCCTGCTCTGACAACGGATCAAAAAATTCAGTTTCCTTTTCAGGCCGACAACTGCTTGTAAACAGCCATCCTTATCTTATTAAAGGGATATGTTACCATCCCGTCCCCAAAGGAACCAACCACCGAAGTTTCGAAAATCTCTCCGCTGACCTTGCGCTGATGAAAGAAGCCGGGATCAATACAATCAGGGTCTATTCTCCCGTAAATGACCGGACAGTGCTTGACCAGATTCATCACGCCGGAATCCGGCTGATTGTTGGTTTTGGCTATAATCAAAACGGATATTTTGATATCCTGTCAGGATCATTTGCCGAATACATTAAAACATATAAAAACCACCCAGCCATACTCTTTTGGGAATTTGGCAATGAATACAACTATCACCCAGAATGGTTTGAAGGTGATATCAGGAACTGGTACTTAGCCTTGGAAAAAGCAGCCCAAATAACCCATTCCATAGACCCTGATCATCCTGTGTCAACAGCACATGGCGAATTACCTGACTCGCTCGCTCTGGCTATGTGTCCTGAAATAGACATCTGGGGAATGAATGTGTATCGTTGGGACAACCCTGCTGAAATTTTCAGGGAATGGGAAAAAAGAAGCGAGAAACCCATGTATTTATCCGAAGCAGGAGCCGACAGTTATATGACCGTTTCAGCAAAAGGTTATGAGAAGGGGGTTAACGAAATAGCTCAGGCCGATGCCACCCAAAACATACTTAAAATCATTTTTCAGAACAAAAGGATATGCTCAGGCACAACGTTGTTTGCGTTCAGTGATGAATGGTGGAAAGCAGGGAATAATGAAACACAGGATGCCGGTGGATGGGCACCCGGAACAAGTGGTGTGCCTTATGACGGAGCTGCCAATGAAGAATATTGGGGTATTGTGGATATTGATAGGAACAAAAAAATAGTTTTTGGAACAGTCCGGGATTTCTACAAAGGAAATCAATAAAAGCACAATGAAATGAGCACAAAACTATCGTTGACTGAAAAAATCGGCTACGGATTGGGAGATACAGCCTCCCATTTTGTCTGGGATATGGTTGGTTTCTGGATATTGATCTTCTACACCGACACCTATGGTATTTCGGCTGCAGCGGCCGGTACCATTATGCTCATTGCCCGGATATGGGATATGATAAGCGATCCAATTATGGGAATCATTGCCGACAGAACAAACACACGCAAGGGAAAATTCCGTCCTTACATTTTATGGATGGCGCTTCCATACAGCGTAATTGCCGTACTTACCTTTACAACACCAGACTTTGGGAATACCGGAAAAATAATTTATGCCGGGACAACTTATTTTCTGCTGATGACCGTATTCACCGCAATCAACCTGCCTTACTCCTCTCTGGGGGCTGTGATGACAGATGACTCATACGAGCGCGCCGGCTTAAATTCATTCCGTTTCATCTTTGCCTTTACCGGACAATTGATAGTTACAGGCACAGCACTGTATTTAGCCCGTTACTTTGGTGGAGATAATCAGGCAAAAGGATATCAATACACTCTCCTGCTCTTTGCTTCAGTGAGTTTTGTCCTGTTTATGATAACTTTTAAAACTACAAAAGAAAGGATTCAACCTCCACCCCAACAAAAACAGAATCTCAAAGAAGATCTGATAAACCTTTTTAAGAACCGACCGTGGGTTGTACTTTTTTTCGTCGGAATCATTTCATTCGTGATGTTTGCCATGCAAAACCTTGCTATTGCATACTATTTCAAATATTACATCAGCGACGAACAAGGCGTGCAGCTTTTCAACGTGGTCGGAACGATTGCACTGATCCTTGGTATTCCGCTTTCAAAACCATTGTCAAAGCGTTTTGGTAAACGAAATGTTTACATAACCAGTTCATTGCTCTCAGGTTTGTTTTTTATTTCAATTTATCTTCCGGGCAGTCAGAACACCACCACAATTTATATCCTGAACACACTGGCAAAATTCACTTACGCTCCTGCCGTACCATTGTTGTGGACCATGCTGGCTGATACCGCTGATTACTCCGAATGGAAGACCGGTCGCAGGGCAACAGGATTGGTTTTTTCGGCTGCAACCTTTGCTCAAAAAGCTGGATGGGGAATTGGCGGAGCATTGGCAGGCTGGCTGCTTGCCATGTATGAATTTGTGCCAAATAACGTTCAGACCGACACTGCCATTAACGGCATCAAACTGATGGTATCTGTTTTTCCGGGTCTGCTTTACATGTCGTGCGCCATTCTGCTCTATTTTTATGCAATCGACCACCAAACAGTGCTGACCATGCAAACCGAACTGACCAACAGAAGAGCAAAACAACAAGATACAATGCTTAATAAATAACCATTTTCCTGTAAATCCTTAAAATTTAACATGTTGAGAAAATATTTATCCTTAGCCGGTTTTTTTCTTAAAGCCACTTTCTCGATGACACAAAGTACCACTACCATAAGTTTTAAACCTTCAATCATTATTGCCTGTTTGCATTACCTGGCGAATGAAAATAGCACCTCTTTTCCACCTGAGTTTGCAATCTATCCAAATACCGGCAAATCAAACAGCTGCATAACAGCAACCGGATGTAACCGCAGAAATCACATCACCTTTGATTTATTATTTTCAAAACGAAACAACTTTTATCGTTTGGTAAATCCCTCTGATATGAACACCTCCATTGATTAGCTATGCTCCCAAAACGATTAAACCTGAAAAAAATATTTTACTTGCACATGACTGAAACGACCGAAATTTCAAAATCAGCTTGCAGAAATTCAAACAATTAACATATTTTTATTTTGACTTATTGACCAACCTTATGTATCTTTGCTAAAAATTCAATTTTTATTCATTAACCAGTAATACCTTTACGTCAATAAAAAATATAGAATTATGACGACAAAGTTCATTCGAAATTTCTTTCCTTTATTTATAAACAATTTAAAATAAACAAGTTATGAGACATTTTTACATTTTTGTTCTTGTATTGCTAATGGCTTCCGTAGCCAACGCACAATACATTTACACTGATTTCGACGGAAATCAGAATGAAGAGTTCAGTGGCTGGCCCAATGCTCCCACACTGATTGCCAACCCCGACCCGACTGGTGTCAACACCAGTGCCAACGTGGGCGAATGGATTCGTACCAACGAAATGTGGGCACACATGTTTACCGAACTTGACGGGAAAATTGATTTTAGCACAGGTAACATTTTTCACCTCAAAGTCTGGTCACCCATTACCTGCAATGTTCTTTTCAAACTCGAGGACAAAGCCAACGGAGCAACTTTCATGGAAGTTACCCAACCGGTGGAAACCGCCAATCAATGGGTACAGCTGGCTTTCGATTTTACGGGTGCTGAGTCAGGGGTTTATGACAAAGTGGTAATTTTCCTCGATTTTATGGGAACAGCCGACAATACTTTTTACTTCGATGACATTGAAGGTCCGGAATACAATTCCGGCCTCGTGCCTTTAAATTACATCTACACCGACTTTGATGCAAACCAGAATGTGGAATTTACCGGCTGGCCCAATGCTCCCACACTCATTGCCAACCCCGACCCGACTGGTGTCAACACCAGTGCCAACGTGGGCGAATGGATTCGAACCAACGAAATGTGGGCACACATGTTTACCGA
>Ga0116164_10000446_pt1 | contig 36013 bp, 32 predicted proteins | sample AD_UKC109_MetaG_FD_89888 | JGI IMG/M metagenome (GOLD analysis project Ga0116164, IMG submission 89888) | Active sludge microbial communities of municipal wastewater-treating anaerobic digesters from Hong Kong - AD_UKC109_MetaG | ecosystem: Engineered > Bioreactor > Anaerobic > Digestate... | reverse complement strand
CATATTAGTCACTCCATTAATTCGGCCTTCATCAAAGCGCTGATAGTCATCTGTCCCTGTTGGGATAATACCCATGAAATATGTTGTACGCGTGTCAGTTATAATCCCAGGGCGCTTGCCCGCACTATCCCGTAATGGATCAAAGCTCCAGTCAGTGCCTTCATAGTCATTGGCATTTGCTGATACCACTGTTCCATCACTTCTTGTTATATCAGACATATTCAGGATATGTATACTGGTACTTACCAGACCAACACAATCAATTTTGTTAATTTCATTAAACTCTCCGCTCCTGTTTATTGCAGGGGTATAAGTACTTCCCGCTCCATAACTCGCATAACTTATCTTACCCGCGAACTCCTCTCCAAGGTTACGGGTTATGGCCCCGAAGGTGGTACTGTTCATCTATGAATATATATTCAGGTGCATCGAGTACAAAATAACCCTGGCTCCTGATCAGGCTGCTGCGCATATACATAAAAAATGTTCTTTCAGACAACTTATTTGATATAGTATACACTGTTTTGCAATTACCAGTTTCTATTCGAAATCACATCACAGCGTGACCCATGAATTAATTCTAATTAAAATCATAAGCTAATCCCTGATCATGCCAGGGAGTTTTGTCTTTAATATAAATTGTTATTGTATAATGGTATTTCATTTTATCATCAAAAGCCAAAATATATTCCAGTAATTTATAACTGCCACTCCAACTTTTATGATTTCCCTGAAATTTTACGATGAGGTTCCCATCTTTAATTTCCCATATTCCTTTTTCCGTAAATTTTACTTCCTCTTGATAATCATCAAATTTAAGTATAAATGTATGATCTTTCTTAAAAACAAAACATGAATATAGGCCTCCACAAAACTCAGAATCAGTTAGAATCTCTTTTATAAATTCATCGTTTCCTTCGGCTTGATATACTTGATTTATTTTGATTTTTGCTTTTATCATTGAACACTTTTCAGGCGATATTTTTGTTTCTTCTGCATTTAATTGTATATGCATAATAAATGTTGTAAGTATCAACGATACGACTATTTTGTTATAAATTTTCACTTTACCCTCCATTATATTTTCCTGTCTTTTTTTAATTTCAATTCCAGGTAATATTTAGTCTCTTGCGTATAAATATTACTTTTTCTTTTTGTTATACCTGTTGAACCACAAGATTCTACAGTAGCACCTCTCTTGTTTTCATCAGCATGCACATACACATGATTATAATATGAACGCTTCTCGCCGGCTAATTCATCGTTTACCGTTTTTCCTGTGATCCCTATAAGGCCGGTATAGTCACCACTATAACCTGACGCATCAAAACGGTCAAAGAGCGACGTATTATACAGCATGTTGGTAACACCATTATAACCCGTATTCGGATGTAGTAAAAAAAGTTTTAAAAAAGAATCAATTTAAAAGGTAATATTAGGGCTCATTAAACTTGCCGATAGTCCTCATCCATTATGTAATAAGCTTTTTAATGATCGGGAGCAATGGCGGCAGATATTTTTTAATCGTTTTCCATAAAATTTCGTTGTCAATACCGAAGTAGCCATATCACTAATATCGCGAAAGAAATCCTTGTATTCGCGCTTCTTCATACATACATTACTTCATTTAGTATGGATTTGCGAATATGCGGCTTAAGCCCCTTTGCTGAAACGAGATATATTTTCTCTATATATTCATCAAGATCCATAAATTCAAAAAAACCCATCGGCTTTGTAAATTCCACTATCACGTCCAAATCGCTCTGTTCCGTTGGCTCATTTCTTACGTATGAATCAAAAATATCGATTTTACCCACATGATACCGCGATAACAGTTCAGATTTATGGTCCTGCAATAATTGTTTTACTTCAACCCGTGTTTTTACTGTCAATACCTTTTATAATTAAGTTTTTTAAAAATAATACAGTCAGCTCGCCATATGTCAATTCATTTAGGATGTTCATAATTCGAATAATGCCGGTGTCGGTAACTCCGTTTACTATAAACAATTAAAATCGTGTCAATAAATTTTAATTATCTGTCACTCAATTGTTATTTACATGAATTTGACTAATAATCTTTCTGAAAACGGTCATTATCACTATTAAGAAGTTGTTAATACTATTTTGCAGTAGATGAAATATTATTATTATTTTCTTGACCTTCAGTGGCTATTTTATAAAACGTTTATGTTCCGTCCGCGACCGGCATTCACCGCGTGCCGGGGCATTATTCATTAAGGAGAAACCCATGGCATCAAAACTCAAGCTGGGCATCCCCAAGGGAAGCCTCGAAGCATCAACAATCGAACTTTTCGCGAAAGCGGGATGGAAGATCAGCGTTTCATCGCGCAACTATTTTCCCGCGATCGACGATGACGAGATTGAGTGCTCCCTGGTGCGCGCGCAGGAAATGGCCCGCTATGTGGATACCGGTGTGCTCGACCTGGGACTAACCGGGCTTGACTGGATCCTTGAAAACGATGCTGACGTCGAGATCATCTCCGACCTGATCTACTCCAAGGTGAGCACCAGGAAAGCGAAATGGGTCCTGGCCGTGCTTGAAGACTCTCCCATAAAAACGCTTGAAGACTGCGCGGGCAAAACGATTTCATCCGAGCTCGTCAACTTTACCAAAAAGTATTTCGCTGACCGCAATATCCCGGTGAATGTCGAATTCTCCTGGGGCGCGACCGAAGGAAAGGTGGTCGAGGGCCTGGTGGACGCGATCGTCGAGGTGACCGAGACCGGATCAACCATCAGGGCGCACGGCCTGAAAATCATCCACACCCTTCTCGAGACCAACACCAAGCTGATCGCCAACAAGCAGAGCATGAATGACCGCTTCAAGAGGGAAAAGATACAGCAGATCTCACAGCTGCTCAAGGGAGCGCTGATCGCCAACAATCTCGTTGGCCTGAAGCTCAACGTGCCCGAAAAGAACCTCGACGACGTGGTAAAGATGCTGCCGAGCCTTAACGCGCCGACCGTTTCAAAGCTCTACAACGCGGACTGGTTCTCGGTCGAGTCGGTGATCGCCGAAAAAACCGTGCGGGAGCTCATCCCCAGGCTGATCGAGGCGGGCGCTGACGGCATTATCGAGTATCCGCTGAACAAGGTCGTGAACAAGGAAGACTTCAGCCGCGGCTAAAAGGTCGCCTTTCCCGAAACATACACCAGGTCGTGCCTGCCGAACTGCCCGTAGGTCCCGTCGCGCGACCCTTCGATGAGCCACACCCCTGCGGCAACCTCGTAATTTGCCCCGATGTTGTACTTGAATTCAAGGTTTCCCGCGAAATCGAGGTCGTTGATAAAAAGGAACCCCCTGAACTTGACGCGCGCCTTTTCCCGGAGGAACGAATATTCAAGGGTCCACACCAGCAGGTGGGAGAACTCGTCGTCGGCGATATCGTTTTCGTAATCGATGATGATTTCCTGGTTGAACTGGAAGTTGAAATACAGGTTGTCGGTAAACAGGTCGGTCACGTCAAAGCCGACCGTATACCGGATCTGGTCTTTTTCAACCACGCCGTCACCCCCGGCGAGAAGGTCCCGTCCGTACGCGCTGGTGATCATTGAGGTGAGGCTGCCGCTGTCCCGTTCAAGGTCGAAGTATTTACCGCGCTCGAAATAGGCGAATTCGCCGCGCACTGCCAGGCCCCACTTGATCGCGCGCTGAAAATCCATGCCGAACATCTGCAGCAGCTTGTAATGGGCCTTGACCGCGTAATTAGCGTCAAGCGGCGACAGCGAATTCACGGTAAGATATCCTTTGTACACGGGCCAGTGGTCGTATCCCCAGAAATAGTTGAGGTGCGCGTCAATGTCGAACACGGTAAAACCGAAGCGCGCGCCGTAACTCATGTCAGAGAGTTTTTTGGGCGGGTATTTCGCGTTGTCCATGCTCGTGTTCAGCCCCGGGGTGGATGAAAGGGCGTCGAACTCATCGATCATGTTCGGGACAAAAACGCGCGACCCGGGGTCGTGCGCGACGAACTGGGGCAGGACCACGCCTTCGAGAAAAATCGATTCGGTAATGAAGATACTGAGCATGGCGCTGTACATGGCGTACTTTCTTTCCTGAAGGGGTTTCATGAACAGAAACGACAGGTCCTGAGGGTTGAGGATGTCAACCGGTTTGACCTCGTCGCAGCTGCCCCAGGTGTGGATTATTTTCCCCGCTTTCAGGGAAATGCTGCTGATGCCGCGGTCGAAGTAGAAGTCCTGGTTGATGTACGCTTCCCTCAGGTAGATGCGGGCGTGGGAGAAAAAGTCATCCGGGTCTTTTGAGTCATAGGGGTTGCTGCGCTCCGGATTGTTGATGCGCACGCTGTCTTCCTCGGCGCGCAGGCGGACCACGATCTCGGTCTCGTTGAAGGCGTGCCGCAGTTCAGCGTCCGCGCGCACTGAGGCGCGTGAAATGTCTTCGGTGTTCAGCCCGGCTGATCCGTACACCTCGACCTCGCCGCCGATCCGGGGCAGGGGAAACAGGGGGGATGTTAATCCCGCAATGAGCGCGGACACCGCTGCGAGCAGAATTTTTTTCATCGCGGAACCTTTTATTCGGCCCAGGACTTGTTCATCCTGCTTTTATTGAAATAGCCCTGATTGAGCGGCTTTTCAGCGGCATTTTTCAGCTGGACAGTTGTTCGGTGCTGTTCCGCGATATCGGTCACGGTCAGGCTGAAGGGAAGGTATATGCCGTTTGCGACCTGACGGACGTCATCAGCCGCAAGGGTTTTCACCACCCTGCCGTCCGTGCTGTAAAATTTCGCGGCCACCGGGACCCAGTATTCCCTGTCGATCAGGATGAGATGTTTCTGGTATTTTGATGATTTGTTCTTCGGAAACTTCTCAATAACGTAGCAGTCCCGGTTGTTCACCTGTTTATCGTCGAGCCGCTGGTAATCGTAATCAGCGGTTTTCGATCCGCCCATGTCCTCGTAGGACATGTCGGTGTCGACGAAGTTTTTCTCTTTGTCAGAGCTTTCAACCTGGCGCGGAGAGCCCACTGACTTGAGATAGATGTACTGAAGTTTGTCACCGTCGTTTTTTTCCATGGTTAGAAAGGTCGTGTCTTTATACCGTGAATCGGTAAACCTGAAAGCAGCGTTTCTCAATCCGCCCTTCAACAGGCCGAGAAGCGTGAATGAACGCGTTTCTTTCTTATTTGTTTTTAAATCCTCGAGCACGATAGTTCCAGTTGATACAAGCCCGGTAGCGGACTGGTTCTTTTTTTCCGCGATATCAGCGATCTGTTTTCCGGTCAGATCCTCCGCGCGGGATGCGAGCGAACAGCAGAGCAGGATCGCGAGAGAGAGGGCAATTTTTTTCATGGTTACCTCCGGTTATCTTTTTCCTTCGTTCATCGATTTTCGATGTATCAGCAATAAAATTGAAGGAATTATTATAACGGCGCCAAAGCCGGTAATGAGCATTGACAGTGAAATGAGCAGCCCGAACTGTATCAGGGGAACAAACCGTGAAAAGCACATCACGAGAAACCCGGCAGCTACGGAAAACAGGTTAAAGAAAATGCCCCTTCCTTTCTGAACGATCGACCGGGTGATCGAAAGAGAGACATCACCGGTATCGTTCATTTCTTTCCGGTACCAGGTAATGAAATGGATCGCGTAATCGATACCGATGCCGATCGCAACCGCTGAAGTCATTGCCGTGGCCCCGTTCAGGGTTATCCCGGTGTACCCCATGATCCCGAAGTTGACCACAATGGTGAGTATGATCGGGACAAGGCCTATCATGCTCATCACGAATTTTTTGAAGATGAGCATAATAAGGATGAAAACGATAACGATCGAAAAGAGCAGGCTCGACATCTGCCCATTGACCATTATCGTGTTCGCGACAAGATACAGGTAGGCGTAACCGGTAATGACCAGTGAGCAGTTGTTTTCTGCAAGATAAGCGGGAGAAAAAAACTTCTCGGTAAATTCTTTAATTTCTTTTATTTTCTGGGTGGATGAACGCTTCATGCTCACCGTGATCCGCACTTTATCATGCGAGGAGGTGATAACCGGTTCCAGGTCACCCGAGTACAGGAGCAGGTAGTCGTTGATTTTGTCCTCTGTTTCAGGAAGTATATGCTTCGCGGCGTCGCCGCCGTACATCTCCTGGTTCATTTTTTTCAGGTACGGGTTGACGGACACGATTTTTTTGACAATATCGAAATTCTGCATGAGTTCTGTTTCGAAGCGGTCCATTTTTTTCAGGAGAGAAGGGCTGAGAACCGCAGAGGAATCGCGGGATTCAAGGATAATATTCAGGACCTGGGTACCGGCGAGCTTCTGGTTCAGCTTGTCGTCAGCAATGTGAAGCGCCGAGCTTTTTTTAAAGAACGCGATATTGTTTACTTCCACTTTGACAAGGCTGATCCCGTAAATAAAAAGGCCGAACATAATTATCGTAACCACGAGTATCGGGAGATAATATTTTTTCACCAGACGGTCAATTGCGGAAAGAAGCAGGTGAACCCGGTCTTTCTGGTTTTTTTCCGGAACTACATTGAGCTTTTCGACCGGCGACACGAGAATGAGGCAGGGCATGATATAAATCGTGATCGCGACGCAGATAAAAATTCCCACCGCGGTGAAGATGCCGAAATTTCTTATGGGTATAAACCCCGATGTCGCCAGGGAGCCGAACCCGGCCACGGTGGTCACCCCGGCCATGATTATGGCCATACCGACCGAAGTATTGTTCTGCCGTATCGCGTTTTCCTTGTTATTGTTCTGGTACAGAAAATAATGGTTCATGAAATGGATGCCGTAAGCGCTGCCCACGGCTATGAGCAGCACCGGCATCATGGTGCTTACAAGGTTGATGGGAACGCCACAGAACGACATGAATCCCACTCCCACGATCGTTGTCATGGCAACTGCGGCAAACGGGAAAAGCACCCCTTGCAGATTTCTGAAAAACAGAAACAGCGCGATCATGACAACGATGACCACCAGCGGAAGCAGGACTGAAACGTCCGAAACAATGTATTCTGAAATCGTGTCCGCGATAACCGATTCACCGTCAAGATACAGGTTAAGCCCTTTCGGGTCTGATTTTTCCAGTATCTCTTTTAACCCGTGATAAACCGCGGTCCTGCGTATCTGGTCAACGTCGTAGAGCCTGACCAGAATCGTTGTCAGTGATTCGTCATAGGAGACGAGCCCGCCTCTGTAAAACGACCAGGAGTTTATTCTCTGTTTCAGCTGTGAGATATTGGCATAGTCAAGAGGGCCCTCATCGAGCAGTTTTTTTACGATAAAGGTATCACCTGATCCTTCAATATAATCAGCGTCTACGATTGAGGTGACCTCCTTGATGGGGAGTGCGTAATAATCCATCAGCCGGGTCAGGTCGGTTTTTTTGACACGGGAAGAAATTTTCGAAGCGAGCTTCTTTTCAATGAAAAATTCGTTTTCAAGCCGTTCCGGGTCGCTCAGCGCGGCCTGTACCTCACCGGTACCGAGAGGATAGGTTTCGCTGATCACTGATATTACGGACGTAGCTTCCTGTTCGGTTATATCAAGCAGTCGGGCCATGTTTTTCGGGGGAATGGTCCGGTTGAGGTTTTTAATTTCTGCGGTCAGGTTCTGAATGAATGAGAGCACTTCGGCGGTATAGATGTTATCAGCCTCAATCCCGATGAATATCAGCGAACTGCTGCCGAATATTTTTTCATATTTTTTAAAGGTTATTTTTGATTCATGCGTATCGGGGATCATGTTGGTCAGGTCATTGTCAAGCTTCAGGTGCGGTATCGCGGCGAGAAAAATTATGGTAATGATTCCCGCGGCAATAAGAACTGACCGCGGCCGCTTATACAGGATCATTGATTTTTTGAGAAAATTTTCAAACATTGTCGCTCCCCTGTTTTTTTTGCGTGTTCATTCCGATACCGTACAGAAGCAGGTCTCTGAGTACCGAAACATAATACTCAAGGCGGCCGGCCTCCCCGCGGAACACCAGTTCTTTTGCCGCCTGCATAAAAGCTGCGAGCAGAATTATCGAATTCGATTCCACGTCAATAGGGCGGATCAGTTTTCTTTTAAGAGCCAGGTCCAGAATCCGGTTCATGTAATCCAGGATTTTTTTCTGGTTCTTCTCTTTAAATCGCGAAAGCTTCGGGCTGAACTCAAAATCGATATAGGTGTTGGTGAGGATGATGTCTTTCATGTTCATGAATTCACTGATTGAGCGATAGATGATGTCGTAAATTAATTCTTCAAAGGGCCGTTCTTTATTTAAAAAACGGGCATACTGTTCTTCAAGGAGGGAAGAGATGTTATCAGCGGTTTCCTCTATGATTCGATATATGATGTCTTCCTTTTTTTTAAAATAGAGGTAATAGGTCCCTTTTGCAACGCCGGCGCGCCGGGTTATGCTTTCAACCGTTGTCCTCGCGTAGCCCTTGAGCGCGAATTCTTCACGGGCCGCTTTAACGAGAATGCCGCTCTTGTGATCTTTAATTTTCATTATGACTGACCGGTCAGTCATAAATAATACGGCAATATTAAAGTGTCAAGATATTTTTTACTCAGTGTATCGATAGCGCTCCCAGGCGGAAAGAAGGCTGTACGCGCACGGTACCACCAGAAGCGTGAGCAGGGTTGATACGATCATGCCGCCGAGAACGGCAACAGCCATGGGGATACGGGTCTCCGCGCCGGCACCCAGCGCCAGGGCGGGCGGGATCGCCGCGGCGATGGTCGAAAGCGAGGTCATCAAGATCGGCCGCAGTCTTATCGGGCACGCGGTACTGAGCGCGTCATGCACATTCCGGCCCTGGCGGCGCAGCTGGTTGGTAAACTCGACGAGAAGAATCGAGTTCTTTTTCACCAGGCCCATGAGAAGGATGAGCCCGATAAAACTGTAAATATTCAGGGTATTGCCCGTTATCATCAGGGCGATGATCGCGCCTGAAAAGCTGAAGGGCAGGGCGAGCAGTATGGTAAAGGGGTGTATATAGCTGTTGAACTGGCTCGCCAGAATCATGTATGAAATAATAATTCCGATTATCAGCGCGAACACGAGGCTGTTGAATGACTCGCCCGAGGTCTTTGCCGAGCCGGTCAGTTCGACGGTGTAGCCGTCAGGCAGCACTTCATCAGCGATTTTCAATGATTCCGTAATTGCCTCTTCCTGGGAAAAACCCGGCGCCGGGCTCGCATAGACCGAAATCGCCCGCTCGCGGTTGACCCGGGTTATTGAAAGAAGAGAAGATGAGGGGATGATGCGCACGACATCCGAAAGCCGCACCAGTTCGCCCCGGTTATTGCGGACGAATATTTTTTCAATATCACGGGCCTTCTGGCGCTCGGCTTCCATCAGCCTGACCCGTATGTCATAGCGGTGTCCCTTGTCCGAAAATTTCCCGACTTTGGTGCCGCCGATCATGGCGTTGATCGCGTTGCCGATTGAGGTGATGCTGACGCCGCGGAGCTGGGCCGCGTTACGGTCAGGGAAGATGCGTATCTCGGGCTGGCCCGTCGCGTAATCAGTATCGACATCCACCATTTTTCCGCTCTGAGTCATTTTTTCAGAAATTTTCTCTGAATACAGGGCGAGTTTGTCCCAGTCAGTCCCGCGTACGGTAAATTCAACCGGATAGCCCCGGGATGCGGCAAACCCGCGCATTGACAGGTCCTGCAGGGTGATTTTCATGTCTCTGGATATCTTGTTCAGATCTTCCCTGAATATGGTGGAGAGTTCAGCCTGAGAAAGCGGATGGTCCATTCCCTTGCGTACCGGGCGGTTTTCCGGAAGTTTAAGGCTGACGAAGAAGGTCGCGGTATTGGCCTCACCGCCGTGAAATCCCCCGACCGCGCACATGTAGTGAGACACCTCTTTCTGGGCAAGAACATACGCCTCGACTTTTTTCGCAAGGGAATCGGTATTTTCAAGCGATGATCCCACATATGTTTTCATGCGTATCACGAACATGCTCTGGTCCTGTGAGGGAACGAACTCCTTTTTCATCGGAACCAGCAGAAGAAATGAAAGCGCGAAAAAGACAACCGCAGCGAGAATGACCTTGACGCGGTTATTCAGGGAAAATTCGAGGGCCCGTGAATAAAAAAGGGTGAGCGCGTTGAAGAGACGGTTGACGACGAAGGTCAGCGAGCCCTCCCCTCGGTGCACATCGAGGAACTGGGAGCAGCGCATGGGCGTCAGGGTAAGGGCCTCGAGAAGAGAAAGGGCGACCGCTATGGTTATGGTAACGCCGAATTCGAGAAAATATTTTCCGATAATGCCCTTCATAAACGCCACGGGAAGGAATATCGCGATAACAGCCAGGGTCGCGGCAATGGCGGCAAAGGTTATCTGTCGTGCGCCCTTCATCGCGGCAATAATTTTATTGTCGCCCTGCTCCTGGTAGCGCGAAATGTTTTCCATGACCATGATCGCGTCGTCAACCACGATCCCGATCGCGAGCGAGAGCGCCAGAAGGGTGAACGTGTTGAGCGTAAACCCGATGAAATAGAGAAAAATGAACGTCCCCATTACCGAAGTGGGGATTGCAAGAATTATATTAAGGGTCGAGCTGAATGACCCCAGAAACAGCAGACAGACAACACCGGTAAAAATGGTCGAGAGGATGATGGTTGAGACCAGTTCATCGGTCGAATTTTTTACATAGGTCGTCATATCATGTGAAACTGAAATATGATAACCTCGGGGAAGTTTTTTTTGCATTTTTTCAGTAAGGCGGTGGACCGCCTCGGCAACAGCGATGACGTTTGCGCCGCGCTGTTTCATGATGCCGAGACCGACGGACGGCTTGCCGCTGAACCGTGAGATCCGCTGGATGTCATCGAGGCCGTCAACAATGGTCGCGACATCCCCGAGTACGATTTTTTTGTACACGGGCATTCCGCCGCGCGTGGTTATGGGAAGCATCTCCATTTCTTTTACTGTCGCGGCCTCTCCCATGGAACGGATAACGAAATCTTTTTCCCTGGTTTCAAGCGTCCCCCCGGGGACTTCTACGTGCTCGCGCCCGATCGTGTTCAAAACATCGTCGATCGACAGCTCCAGTGCCGCGAGCTTTTTCTTGTCGACCCATATCCTGATACACCGGTCCACATAACCGCCCATGCGGATATCGGCAACCCCGGGGAGGGTCTGGTACCGGTCGCGGATGTGGTTTTTGGTGTAGACCATGAGGTCTTTGAGCGGGCCTTCAGAGGTAACCGCGACCCACATGATGGGATAGTCTTCGGGGTTTCTCTTGGATATTATGGGGGTCTCGATTTCATCCGGAAGCAGGCGCTGGGCCTGGGCTATCTTGGTCTGGACTTCCTGGAGCGCGACGTCAACATCCCTCTTAATGTCAAGCTCAATGGTTATGCTGGCATTGCTCTGGCGCGCGGTCGAACGGACTTCCCGTATGCCTTCTACGCTCATTACCGCATCCTCAATGACGTCGATAACGTCCGATTCCATGATCTCCGGTGAGGCGCCCTCATACGTGACATCGATATTGACAACCGGGAAATCGACGTCCGGCATCTGGGATATCCCCATCCGGCCGAATGAAATCGCGCCGAAGAATATCAGGCCGAACATCAGCATCCAGGCGAACACCGGGTTCTTTATCGATATGTCTGAAAGGTTCATGGCTTTTTGCCCTTGAGCGAGCAGTTGCGCAGCAGCGAGATGCCCTTTCCGGGGAATTCACCGGTGGCGACCCCGAGCCGTATCCTGCTCAGGCAGTGATTGAGCACGCTCTGTTGGTAATCATCTCGCGAAGAAGCGAGGTCGGTCAGGGCGTTGAAAACATCAAGCAGGGTGACCAGGTTCAGGCCGTATTCCCTGACGACCGCGCGATAATCGCCCTCCGCGGCGTCAAGGGCCTTCTTGAACGAGCCCATTTCGTGGATCGAGCTCCGGTAGGTCGCAAAGGCGTCCTGGATTTCCTGAAGTGCGGCCCTGCGGACCTGGCTCAAACGGAGCTCGGCCTGGCGTTTCAGCGACTCGGCCTCTTTTATTTTCGCGACCGTGACGCCGCCGTCAACAAGAGGGAGCTCAGCGCCAAGGGCTCCATAGTAGTCAGGCCCGGTTTTGTCTTCGTGATACAACCGGTAATAGCCTTCAAGATAAACGGAAGGAAGATTACCCCTCATTGCCATAAGATATTCGGCTTTTGCGACCGAAACCTCTTCTGCGGCGGCGCGGACATCGAACCGGGAATCGACCAGGCGCGAGAGGTCAGGGGCGTTTTCAGCGCCGGGCGATGTTTCTGGATCAGGGAACAGGCTTTCAGTGGGGGGGATGTCGGTAACATCCTCAAAAATAACTTCCCGTGATAGCCCGGTAAGGGTCCCCAGCGCGAGGCGGATGCTGCAGTACTGGTTCTGCATCTGTTCAATTTCGGCTTCAAGTTTGTAAATCTGGGAGTTTGTCCTCAGGAGCTCGCTTTTTCTTGAGCGTCCCACTGCGACACGGCGCTGCAGCTCGGCTGCGATCCCACGGTAGTATTCGAGCACGTCCTTCCTGTTTTTCAGGGTCCTGTCAATCTGCATGGTCTGAAGGTAGACAATCGCGACATCGAGCAGGAGCTTGCCTGCCGCGTCATTCAGGCTGTATTCCTTCTGGCGGACGTTATGGGTGCTCAGTTTTATCTGCGCATAGTCATCGAGGCCGCTGATCAGGTTCTGCCGGGCATACAGGTTCAGGTACGATTTGAATGATGATCCGGCAGTCTTTTCATCCATCAGGTAACGGGTAGTTTTAAAGGAAACTGAAGGGAAGAGCTTTCCCAGCGCCTGCCACTTTTTATAGTCGGCCTGGATCGCTGCCTCCCCCTCAATGGCCAGACGCTCGGTCCCGGACACGGACAGGGCGTACAGGCCGAAAAGACCGATCTTCTCAGCTGATGACGCGCCTTTAACGTCCGCTTCGGTAATGCCGGAACATTTAAAAAGCATCTCTCGCAGGTTTTTTTGAGGTTCGGGAGACGCGAGAGCGCAGAGCGTCAATGCGATAACGGCAGCAGGAAAGGTTGCACGTAAAAAATATAGTAATCGTCCCATAGTGAACTATTATAAACTCCCTTTCGGCCGGAAGTCACGAAAAAAAATAACGCCATGAGTGAGAACGCGCCCATCGCTCACCGGCGACAGGGTAAATGTTTAGTAACCGGGATCATTTATTGCAACCATTATTTATCAGACACCGTTTCATTTGTAATGGGTAGCAAATTATTTTTAGGGACAACCGTTTCATAACACCTTTTGTTGTCATCCCGGTTTACCGAAGGTAATACCGGGATCTCATAGAAAATATTCATGAATTTATCGCGTGAGATTCCGGTATTTGCAAACTCGGAAGATGCAAAACCGGAATGACAAAACTACGTTACCCTCAAAATTATAGTGAATTGAATCTTCTCATCTTGCAAAATATAGTCTCATGATGATTTCGGTGGATTAACTGATTTTTAATTTGTTCTTATATCATCAACAACCGATTAATCAAATAAGGTTAATGTAATAAATCCTTAAATAGACCTGAAAAGATGACCCATCTATCGCGAGTACCCAAATTCATCCTGCTGTTCACCCTGTACCTGTCCCAGGGGCTCCCCTTCGGGTTCCAGGCAACCGCCTTGCCCGTGTTCCTGAGAAGCTCGGGCGTTTCCCTTGCCGACATCGGCTTTGTCTCGGCGCTCGCCCTGCCGTGGATGCTCAAGGCCCTGTGGGCCCCTGCCGTGGACCGGTACTGGTCAGCGCGCCTGGGCCGCAGAAGGACCTGGCTTCTGCCGCTGCAGGCCCTGATGGTGATCACCATGGTCGCCGCGTCACGGACCGCGCCGGGAGCGGACCTCGGCGTTCTGCTGGGGCTCGTGTTCTGCATGAACCTTTTTGCCGCGACCCAGGACATCGCGGTCGACGGGCTCGCGGTCGATATCCTGGCCCCTGAAGAGCTCGGCCCCGGGAACGCGGCCCAGGTCGTGGGCTACAAGACCGGGATGGTGCTGGGAGGAGGGGTCATGCTCTGGCTCAATGCCCGGCTCTCGTGGGAAGGGCTTTTCTTCGCCATGGCCCTGATAGCCGCGGTCCCCCTGGCGCTCCTGGTTCCCCTCAAAGAAACCGGGAAGGGGCTTGCCGAAAAAACAAGGCTGGGCCTGTCTGCCATCATCAGGCAGGCCCTGGAATTTTTCACGCTGAAGAACGCGCTCTGGGGAGTGCTTCTGATCATGTCGTATAAAATCGGCGAAGTGGCCATAGATGTGATGTTCAAGCCCTTCCTGGTTGACGCCGGGTTCAGGCCCGCTGACATCGGCCTGTGGGTCGGGACCTGGGGCATGGGAGCGTCCCTTGCCGGATCGCTACTGGGCGGATGGCTGGTGAAAAAGACGTCCATCGTGAAGGGGCTGGCCCTTGCCCTGGCCCTGCGGATCGTCCCCCTGGTCATGGAGTGGTGGCTCACGCAGATCACTCCCGGCAACAGCGATGTCATAACCGTGACCCTGCTGGAGCACGCGTTCGGGGGGATGCTGACCACGGCCATGTTCGCGTTCATGATGTCGCTGGTCAACCGGGACATCGGCGCGACCCACTATACCCTGCTGGCGAGCCTTGAAGTTGTGGGCAAATCTCCGGGAGGATGGCTCTCGGGAGTGCTTGCGGAACATCTGGGATACAGCGGGCTTTTCGCTCTGGGCATCGCGCTCTCTGCCGCGGTATTCATCCCCCTGTTTAAATGCCGAGACCTTGCAGGCACGCGCGGAGCCGTTCAAAAAGCGCGACATCATTGATATCGTAAATATTGCCGCCTCTCATGTCCGTGGTCCTTACGTTGTCGCTTTCAGGAAGCCACCCGAGAACGGGAAGGCCGGCCGGAAGCCTGACCATCGAAAGCTCATGATCGTCCCTGACGCGGTTAATGATCAGCCCGGCTTTTTCGAAATGCACGGCATCGGCCGAGACCGCGGCGATCGTTTCAGCGACGCCGATCCCTTTCGCGGAGAGGTCGGATACGACAATGAGATGGCTGACCCGCTCCATGACCCTGCGGTTGACCTGCTCAATGCCCGCCTCGCCGTCAATGACCACGTAATCGTAATTCGCCGCAATGGAGCCGATGATGTCCCGGAGAAGGCTGTTGACCTTGCAGTAACACCCTTCTTTCTCTGGCCTGCCGATCGCCAGAAAGGAAAGGTTCTCGCGCTCTTCGATCGCCGCAAAAACGTCATAGTCGAGCTGCTGCGCCAGGTCCTCTTTCGCGCCGGTCTGGCCCCGCTCGAGGCCGTCGATGAGTTCAAGGCGTATCCCGTCAACGGTCTTTGAGCCGGTAAACCCGAGCGCGGTTGCCAGGCCGATGGCCGGGTCGGCGTCAATGGCGAGTACTGTTTTTTCTTCGTCAGCGCCCAGAAATCTGGTCAGGGCCGCGCTTACGGTTGTCTTGCCAACGCCGCCTTTTCCGCACACAGCGAATACGATGGTCCCGGTATCATTCATGATCTCGCCCTCCTTTGTCCGTGCCTTGGTGTTCGCGCGCCTCCCTGATCTTTTTCAGGAGCTCAATTTCATTGCATGCCTTTGAAAAATCACAGGCGGCGCAGTCATGGTCTTCTTCAACCGCGAGCTTGTTCATCGCGTTAATCAGCATCATCGCGTCATCGGCGATCGGTTTCAGAGAAAGGACGTGTTCCGCTGATGACGTCACAAAAATCACTTCGCAGCCGCTCACGAAGTCCAGGGCCGCGAACCGGCCGATCAGGGCGCTGCCGAGCACCTGGAACGTGAACCCTGATTTAACGGCGTCCCGGCTCACCCTGACCCATTCACTCATATACCGTGACGAAGCGCGGATCATATATCCTTTGAGGTCAAGGACATGCCGCAAGGCGGCCATCTGCCGGTACCGGTCGTAACAGTTTTCTTCGTCAAGGCCCGTTGTTTCGGCAAGGATGATGCGGGCATAGGGGACGGTTTTCCCCGCGCACTCACGGATGTCCGGGCCGATAAGGGTTATGCGCCCGTTGGTGACAATGCCCGGCTCTCCGGTCCAGAGCATGAACGCGGTAGATTCAGCCGAGGGCCCTCCCAGTTCAACGCCGGTATTGTCCGCGAGGACCACGTTTCTCCCCGCGCCTGAAGGCCATGACGGTATAAGCGCAGTGAATCTGGTCATCTGGCCGTTTTCCATGTTCTTCATGAATTCGGCAAGCCGCGATAGTTCTTTTTCGAAGAGTTCCATCAGCGCGCTCCGTACAGGGCGGCGCCGTAAGCGGCGCAGAAGAAAGGGTCAAGGGGAAGCGGACGGACCGTCATCCCCGTGACAGACTGCAGGATTCCGGGAAACACCGCAAACGCGGCCACGCCGCCGGTAACGGAAAGAGTGCCGGACGCGTTGAGCCTGCCGGCCAGGGTCGCGGTTTTTGCCGCGATCGAATTCAGGATTCCCGCGATAAGGTCCTCACCGGGGCGGCCGGAATTGACCTGGGTTATGATCTCGCTTTCGGCGAAGACCGCGCAGGTGCTGGCGAGGGAATAGGGGGATGACGACCGTGCCGCCGTTTCGGAAATTTCAGAAAGAGGGATGTCGAGCGCATCAGAGATCATTTCAAGAAACTTGCCGCTGCCCGAAGCGCACGTGTCGTTTTTGACGGAATCCTCCATGCGGCCGTTTTCATCAATGGTTACCCCGTTGATAAAAAGCGCGCCGACGTCGACAATAGTTCTGGTCCCGGGAGCGATCTCTGCAGCTGCCCGCGCCAGGCAGCGCGGTTCCGACATGATGCGGTCTGCCCGGACAAGGTCGGCCCCGAAGCCGGTGGCGACCCGCGCGGCGACCTGTTTTTCTTTAAGCGCGGCCGCTTTGAGCGCGGCGTTAAAGGTTTCGGCAATGACCCGGTCAAAATCGCGGTCAATGGCGCTCATCTCTGTCGCGAGGATGTTCGCGCCTTCCGCGATGCATATTTTGACAAATCGGGTCCCGATATCCATTCCGGCTGCAATGGCGCGCTTAGCAAACATGTTCCCTCGCGGATTTCTGCCTTGCGTACAGCGCTGCGCCGACCGCGCCGGCAAGCTGGGGGTCGTGCGAAAGGCCGACGAATTTTTTCTCAATCATGGTTTCGAGCATGGCCACAACAGCGCTGTTCTTGGACACGCCCCCGGTTATGCACACTGAATCGTTGATGGGAACCGACCTGGTCAGGGCCATGACCCTGCGCGCGACCGCCTCGGTAATGGATGAGGCGATATCCGGAATCGGCATTTTTTTGTAATACATGCGCAATACTTCAAGCTCCATGAAGATAGAGCAGGTGTTTTCAATCGATTGCGAACGGCCTCCCTGCAGGGCGAGCGGGCCGAGCTCTTCGATCGTGATATTGAGGGCGCGGGCGAGTATTTCAAGGTTGCGACCCGTGCCTGCCGCGCACTTGTCATTCATGACAAAACCGGCGACAAGGCCCCGGTCGTCAAGCGAGATCACCTTGCAGTCCTGGCCCCCGATATCGATTATGGTGCGCACCGAGTCATTGAGCCAGTGCGCGCCTATCCCGTGACAGGAAATCTCGGTCAGGTGCATATCGGAAAAGGGGATGTCGAACCTTCCGTACCCGGTGCTGCAGCACAGCGCGATATCGTCCAGGCGTATGCCCGCGTTTTCAAGGACGCGGTCCATCACCTCGGAGGCTGACCTGAGCGCGGTGCCCTTGACGCGGATCAGGGACGAGGCGAGAATGCCGTTATCGTCAAGAATTACCGCTTTCGCGGTCAGGGAGCCTATGTCGCAGCCGGCGTAATACATTTTCTCTCAGTCAAAATTCCGAAGTTGTTCGATGAATGCCTGTATCCGGGTCTTTTGCTGCCCTTCTGTCCTGTCGCCGTATTCACGTTCGAGCACGAGCAGGGGATACCCGTGTTTTTTTGATTCTTCCTTGTACAGAAAGGTCTCGCCGAAAAAAAGCATGCAGAACTTGAGCTTTTCGGCGACAAGAGCCCGCGCGCGGTAGTCTTTCATGGTGTCCAGGATATAATCAAAGCGCCGCCTGGTATCGTTCATCATCCTCGGGCATGACAGGTGGCGATAATAGCGCTCTGTTATGGATGAGAGGGGGGCACCCTCTGCTGCAACGTCCCGGTCAGCGTATCGGGAACCAAGACAGATATAATCGGCGACTATGGCCGCGCCGAGGCTTTCCATCATTTCGAGGTGTTCCGGCTCTTCAACACATCCCCCCGCGAGCATCATGCGCATGCCTCCGGGTTCGCTCACGTTCCGGCCATTAAGCGCGTCCAGGAAACGCTCAAGAAGTGAGTTCGCGTGTTCAACGGGCATTGCGGTCACTGACAGCATGAGGCGGAGCATTTCGCTTGCCTTCACGGGAAGTTCCGGTGATTTTCTGGTCTCGTTGATCCGGCGCAGCAGCGCGCGCTTTTTGTTGTGCAGTTTGATCGCTTCAGTGAGGGCCGTGCCGGTTATGGAAACATTATAATGTTTTTCGAGTTCACGTACCAATTTTTCAAGCCCTTCGCGGTATTTCCCTTCTCCGTCTGAAGTGATGACATGGGGCACGTAAAGCATGTGGATGAATTCTGGCCCCTTGCCGGAGTGCCGCCAGTTGTCATGCATGCGCCTCGTGTGGTCGCAGTTGTTCATGAATATCACGCCGTCGAGAAAATCAAAATCGCCGTTTAATACCTTGTCAAAGCATGAGCGGGAAAACGTGCAGTTCATGGATGAATAATACGCGTCGGCCCGCGAGGTCCCGTGCGGTTCGACCGCCCTCATCCGGTAGGGGACCATGCCCGCGGCAGTGATTATCTCCTCGGGTACATAGGAGCAAAAATATCCGATTATTTTTTTTCCCTGCTTTCGCGCTTCGGCGATCACGCTGTTTTCGGTCGCAGCGGAAAGGATGCCGATCTCGTCAAATACGGTTGTCATGCCAGCCCCTCCGCTTTGAAAAATTCGGATATCTCCTGCTTTATCTGCTGCCGGGAAGCGAGCCTCGGGTCAAAAATGTCCGTGGTCAGGAACAGCGAGGGAAGGCCGGTGCGGCGGCATACGTCCCTGATTATCTTGCCGATCGCCCAGTTGTGTTTGCACCCCACGTGCCGAGAGAACATGAAACAGTCGGGTGAATATTCATTGATCAGGGTTTCGAGTTCCGCGGTAACGAATTCAGCCGGGCCGTGGCACTGCCGCGTCATACCGTGATAGATATGCGCCCTGGCGACCCCTTCCAGGATGCTTTCCCGCGATGAGGTATCGATCTGGTCCATCAGGTGCAGGCCGATATAGTCTGCGATGACGACCGCGCCGTACTGTTCGGTCATCCATGATGAAATGTCCGCGAAACCGACAGGAACATCCCACCAGATCACCCGTATCTTTTCTTTTTTCGCGACGCCTTTTCCTTTGTCGAAATTTTTTTTCGCTTTATCGTAAATCATTTTCGCGTTCTGCGTCGCCAGGGAAGTACCGGGCGATTCTTTCTGGCTGAACCACATGGCATCAAGCTTGCGAATGTAATAGGGCAGGGGGACCGCACGGCCCATCTCACAGGTCTCACGCAGGTAATAGTTCGCCCGGTTCATCTCTTCAATAGCCGCCGTAAACCGGTCCCAGTCAAACTTCCGGCCGAGGTGATCTTCGCAGAATTCAATCAGGCCTCGGAAGACCCCGGCGTGGTATTTCAGGTCGCTTTCGGTTCTCCAGTACGGGGTGTCGAGAACATACAGGGGCGCTCCGGTGAGGTATTGCAGGGTCTGATATATGGATACACCGGAATCGCAGGGATGCGAGGATGCGACCAGCAGTGCGGGCTGCGGCAGCTGCCCGAGCATATAGGCCCCGATCGCCCCTTTCTGGCACGAGCAGGTTTCATTGGAATAGCCCATTTTTTCGGACTCTTCAAGAAATTTAATGCCGTAGTTTTTATTGACCCCCAGTCCGAAAAGGATCGCGCGCTCCGGGCACACGGGCTGGACGCCGAATGAACGTATGAGTTCCCAGGTCACTGACCACTCGGCCCAGACTATCGGTTCGCTTTTTTCGACCGAACTGATGAGTCCTTCAAAATTTTCTATGAGCATTCTGATGTCATTTGAAAGTATCTTTATGTCAGTCGGGGTTTTGACATCCAGGCCAAGCTTTCCAAGGGAGCTTTTCAACCCTTTTCCCTGGACGAGCCCGACCAGGGGAATGATATATTTCAGCAGTATATAGGTAAGCAGTGGCTTGCCCGTCATGGATTCGGCCTTCTTTAAACGTTTAAGAAGAATGCGATACATCTCTGCGGATGACAAGATGTTCCTCCCCCAATGATCATTATTTGTTCCAGTATTTTGAGCGGCAGTCCGATTGGCAACAATTTTTCTTCTGATTTAAGCATTCCCTGTTTGGGATTCGAGGTCAAGCAAACGAAGCATCGCATCCTGGTACGAAGTGCCGCATAATTCCGGTGTCGGGGTGTAATTTCTGCATACCGGAGGCCTGACCGCGTATACTGCGCAGGTATTATCCTTCATCAGATTGGCACAGCGGATCCCTGCGGGCTTTCCTGACGGCATTCCGGGAAGGGGGCCGGTAATTGAAGGCGCGATACAGCATGCGCCGCATTTTCTGCACTTCATAGTATTTAAGAGCTGTTCCGTGAAGGAAAATTTTCAGTAATTATTTTCTCAATGATATTAATGTCAATCGGTTTTGTGATATATGCCAGAGGTTTGATCTCCTCGGCTTTTTTCAAATAGGCGTCCTCCTGGTAGCCGGTTGTGAAGACAATCGGCACCTGCCCATAACTGCGGATCTGACGTGAGGCTTCTATTCCATCCATTTCACCGGCGAGATGTATATCCATGAAAACCAGTTCGGGCATTTCACTTTTACAGAATTCAACCGCTTTTTCACCGGTTGAAACGGTTGTGACCGTATACTTTTTCTTTTCAAGCATCATCTTGATGTACAAAGCGGTCATGGCTTCATCTTCAACTACCAGTATTTTCATTGGTCCATCCTTGTTATACTCGTTGAGAATAGACATTTTCGTTAAATTCAATATGACAGGTAAGCCCGTTCACGGATTGGAAGGAAACAGAACCACCGAGCTGATGTTCTCCTATGTTCTGTATTGTCATGAGCCCCAGAGATGCATCAGCCTTTACATCAAAACCGTCAGGGAATCCCGAACCGTTGTCTGAATAGTGAAGGGTTATCATCCCCTGAGACGACCGTGAAAGAGTTATATAAATGTTACCTTCATCTTTGTTGTTGAACGCATGCTTCAGAGAATTGGTGACCAGTTCATTAAGCATCAATCCGCAGGGAATGGCAATATCAATAAGAACCGGAAAGACCTGAAGATCGAGAGTAACGGAAATATTTTTTTTTGTATTGTTGAGACTTTCAACAAGCAATGAAACAAGCTCGGCAACATACTCCTTGAGATCAATACTGGAAAGATTCTGTGATTGATACAGTTTCTGGTGAACCAGCCCGATAGTGTTTATTCTCTGGATCGTGTCCTTAACGATTTGCTTTACTTCATTGCTGGAACTGAGCAGGGAATTGATGTGCAAAAGGGAAGCGATGACCTGCATGTTGTTTTTGGTTCGGTGATAGAGTTCGCGCAGCAGGGTTTCTTTTTCATGCAGTGAAGATTTGATCTTTTCCTGGTATTCATTCGTTTCGGTGATGTCATGAATAATGCCGAAAATGACGTGTCTCTCCGAGTCATATTCGGCTATTGACCGGATGTCACGAATTTTGTTGTCAGCGGGACGTTTCATTTTAAAAACAACATCGTAAGGGGCCAATCCCTTGATCAGTTTTTCCATGGCATCATCAAGCATCGGTCGGTATTCAGGGAGCGCATGTGACTGTATTTCCGGAATGGTCCACTGCCGGTCAGGGAGGCCATAAATACGGCGGGCGCCCTCTGAGGAATAGACCTGTCGTGTAACCAGATCAAACTCCCAGGTCCCGAAACCGGCGACAATTTCTCCGCGTTTGAGCCGTGCCTCATTAATGCGCAATGATTCTTCGGCCTTTTTGCGTTCGTGGATACTCTGAAGAGAACCGAGCATCCTCACTGCCCGGTCATTCGAACCATATTGAAAAATTCCATTGTCCTCAACGTAAAAAAAACTTCCGTCCTGACGATGAAAACGGTATTGAGCATGGAAATTCGTCCTTTCTTTGAGGGCTTTTTTTAGCATCATCCGGGCCTGCTCGCGGTCTTCGGGATGGATGTTCTCTACCCATCCATTGATCGTGAAGCTGTTCATAATCCCGGGAGAATACCCGGTCATCTCCTCGATCTTGCCCGTCCACCGCACATCGCCGGTCGCGATGTCCCAGTCATATATTAACTGGCCGGTTGTTTCAGATACGACGCGGTAACGCTCTTCACTGCGGGCGAGCGCGTCCTCTGTTTTTTTCCAGTCAGTGATTTCCTTTATGCTTTCAATCGCGCCGACTTTGTTCCCGTCCCGGTCAATAAGGGAAGATGCGACAATCAAATAGTAGCCGCCTGCTCCATTGTTTAACCGGGGAAGAAAGCGCTGCGCGACGACCATGTTTGCCTTTTTAATAATCGAGTCGTAATTTGTTTCAGTTTCGGGAGAATCACCGTTAAGCAGGTCCACCAGGCCCGGTTTTCGAATTCCGTAAAAAGGGATTGAGTACTGGTAATCGCCTTTACCAATCATTTCTTTTCTGTTTATTCCCGTAAGCTGTTCGATAGCGTTATTCCAGGCTAATATTTTATTTTCTCTATCAATAATAAATGTCGGATCGGGAAGGAAATCTATAATAGTATTTATATGCTCGTCATTTCTTAATAATTTCCCGAAGGTCTCTTTTTCTCCGGCAATGTCCTGCTGTTCTGTTGCATAATTCCTGAAAATGATCAGTGAATTTCCCTTGCCGCAGTCTATCAGGCGGAAAAGGCCGGAAATATGGTTGCGGTCTTTTGTCACCAACTCACCGTTATAGGGAGCAGATTCTTTTATCTTCTTGTCAGGGGGAAAAGAAAAATCCGGGGAAAGCAGGATGTCGCTAATATTTAAAGTAGCAAGTTCATTTTTTGCATAATTGAGGCTTGAATAAACCGCGGGATTCGCTTCAATGCAATTACCATCAGGGCCAATTATCATTAAATAATCATCAGAATTATTAAAAAATATTCTATAAATATCATTAGAAATTTTATTCATAACTGGCGTATTCATCAAAGCAATCGGTGACAGTAAATAATAAACTAACTGACTATAGTATATATACTTAAATTAAAATTTCAAGTGCAATAATATGGGAAGTGAATCTGGGAAAGGGAATATAATATCGCGCGGGCCTCTCGCCCGCGCGGATGTTTTTTTTTTAAAAAAATCAGGCTCCTTCGCCGCCGGTCACAAAGCCCTTTGACGCAGGACCCGTATCAGCCGGTGTCCCCGCGATGCGAGCGAGGTAGGCCGCGCCGAGCTTTTTAATATGGTCGGTTACATTGTCGAAGTAATTAAAATGTTCCTGTTCTTCATCGATTATTGTTTCAAAAAGTTTCATGGTAGTGCTGTCGCCGTTTTCCCTGCATACCAGAATGAACTGATTATAAATATCAATGGTATCATCTTCAAGATTGGCGTCAAAAGGGAAAATCGATTCCACTTTCTGGCCTTTTTCTACTTTGTCGGATAATTCAGTAGTCGGTTCGCCGCCAAGCTCTTTAATGCGTTCCGCGAACATCTCGGCATGGCGCATTTCATCAATAGCGATCAGCTTTATATTCGCCGCAAGTTCGCCATAATCCATGTCATCAAGGTTATAGTGCTGGTTCATATATTGATGAATGGCCTGGAGCTCCATGGATCGGGCGCGGTTCAATACTTCAATGACCTTTTCTCTGCGGTCTTCTTTTGTTTTATTCGGCATGTTGTTTCCTCCCTTATAAGTTGTATGAAATTGTTACTGTAAAAGATAGAAAATGTCAAGCAGTGTTACATGTCAAAATAAAAAATTTGGGTATCCTGCATATGTTAAACTATTAATATTTGACATTACAATGATATAAGTGTAATGTCACATTCATTTCATCATTGAGGAAATAGATTGAAATGAAAAGAAAACAAAGCACGACGGGCTGCTGCCAGATTACGAACATTGAACATGATCGAAGCGAACTCGTCCCGCTCGGTTCTATCAGAAAACCCATTGTTGAACTGATAAGACATGATCATCCTGAAATCAGGAATGACGGCTTAATCTCGCTTGATGAATTAAACCGTTATCGCCAGAAATACCTCAATTACCTGCTTGTAAAAGAGAAAGGCGAACTATCTGAACTTGATACAGAAGTATTAAAAACCATTCATGACTCAGAACTGCTTTCAAAAAATATTGAAGACGCCTCTGATGAAAAACTTACACTTGGCCAGAAACTTGCAGATATGATTGCACGTTTCGGTGGAAGCTGGATTTTTATATGTTTATTTTTCTTTTTACTTGTCCTCTGGATGTTTACTAATGCTGTTATCCTGATTAAACATCCCTTCGATCCCTATCCTTTTATTCTGTTGAACCTTGTTCTTTCGTGTCTCGCCGCGATTCAGGCTCCCATAATCATGATGAGCCAGAATAGGCAGGAAAGCAAAGACCGGATGCGCTCGCTCCATGATTACCAGATCAACCTGAAGTCAGAACTGGAGATACGTCAGTTAAATGAAAAAATTGATCATCTGATAATCCACCAGATGCAACGCCTTATGGATATACAGCAGATCCAGCTCGACTATCTTGATGAGATCTCTTCTATAATTGAAAAATTGAAAGACCGGTCATGAGCATTGAAACTTTGATACAGAATTTCGGGTACCCCGCTATAATTGCCGGGACATTTTTCGAAGGTGAAACCGCTCTTGTTTTGGGGGGCTTCGCCGCGCACCGGGGTTACCTCAATCTATACCTTGTTATGCTTTCAGCCTTTATCGGAAGCTCTCTTGGTGACCAGATATATTTCTTCCTCGGGAGAAAAAAAGGGCCCTCAATGCTGAAAAAAATGCCCATGATGGAGAATAAAATTGCACGGTTCAGGAATCTTCTCGAAAAGATTTTAATCAGTGATCATCCCTGCTCATCCTGCTCGTTCTCATTGTTTTTTTCCTGAATTTTTTCCTGGATTTCAGCTCGGTTCAGGCTGAATCCAATTTTCACGGTATCAGGATAAAAAACCACTTTGAGCGGATGGGGATCGATCGAATATGAGGTAAGAATTTTCAAAACAAGGTTGATACCCATGCCCGCGCCCTCAGTCAAATCATCGTCTATATCAAAAAAGCTGTCAGCCTGAGGACGGTTCATGCCCAGTCTTTTTAAAATCTGCTGTTTTTCAACTGATGAGATATTTTGATTGTTCGTAACCCACATTTCAATTGAATCAAGCGTTGACTGAAAGGTCATGCTTATAAAACGGTCGCTTTTTTTCGCCAGTTCAAACAGGTTCCTGTTGCCGTTTTCGTCAATTTCGTCTCTGAACCGGGAAAGAAATTCATGGTAGTTGCTTTCAGAAGTCAGACCTTCTGGTGCGGTAATGTATTTTTCAAAAAGAATTTTATAGTTTGCCTTGCTGGCATTGATCACCAGCTCTTTTATGCACACAAAGAGTTCGGGAGTAAGAGCCTGCAGATTCTGCCGGGAGAGGAGCATCGAAATAATTTTTCTGATGAGTTCCCCGGTGTTGCGTTCAAGATCATAGAGCCTCATGACGACACGCCATTCGAGGTCGGCAATGCTCATTTTTTTGCAAACATCAGCAATTTTACTGGTTATTTCATCAACGTTGTTTTCAGTGCGGAGGTCAATTACCCGAATTTTTTTAAGGAAGTTGATATCGTGTTCATAAAATGGATCGAGAAAAAACATCATGAGAACATCATCGTAGATCCATTTATATTTTTTCAGCAGAGAAATAAAATCCTCTCTTCCCCATATGGAAAGTTCCCTGTTGTAAAATCGTTCACCTTCATGCTGAATCATGATTGAAAACAGGCGGACGATTTCGTCATCCTCAGAGAAATATTGCAGTAATGCATTCGCGGCTGTTTGACGCGGAACAGGCAGGTTCGGCCGGTATCCGGCTGCGCGGTTCAGATTAAATGCGGGATCAATTTGTTCTCCGAGGAAATTGACCTGCTGGGAGGTCAGAGAATTGTTTATTATTTTTCTGAAAAATCTTCTTATTTCAATGTTCATGGCTGGCTGTGCATATGTTTCAACTGCTCTGGCAGTGAAAGCTGGTATATTTACCTTCTCTTTTTTTATTTTCGACAGTATAATCAATTTGTTTTAATTTGTCACGCACTATTAGAATACTCTGATTTTAAATTAAACAGTATTAGCAGTAGAGTGCCCATGAAACAATAATTGCAAACTATTATAAAAAATTTTCCTTTTTTTTTATTGACAAATGTTCAGTATGTTTTATCACTGCGCATCATAAAAAAAGTCGATACGCGAACTTTTTAAGGAGATACTTGATTTTTCAATATCTCCTTTTTCGATTAATGGCCCTGCGTAATTCATCAGGAACAGCCACTACTCAACATCTGCCTTCCCCCATCGTCAATAACATTCTTTCGTAAATTTTATTCTCCTGTCTTTTGTCTAAAAAATTGAATTCAAATTCTTCGACAATTTTCTTGACAGAGAACATAATATTTTATATTTTTAAATTGGTCAGACCAATTGAGGAACACACGAGATGGACAACAGGCTTCATGAATCTATTTTTCTCGAACTGCAAAAAGGTATTTTAAAAGGAAAATATCCTCCCGGAAGCAGATTCCCCTCTGAACGCGATCTGGCACGCCGGTATAACGTGAGCAGGTCTACGATCCGGGAGGCAATGGGCAAACTCGCCAAAAGCGGCCTTGTTGAAACCAGGCCGCAGAGCGGCACGTATGTGAGCGAATATCAAACAAAAGCCTCCCTTGATCTTCTTATTGAAATAATGCAAAGGGGGGGAGAAGTCGACTCCGATATTCTTCTTTCGCTCATGGAAACCCGATCCGTAATTGAGCTCCACGCGGCGAGGGTAGCACTTGAAAACTTTTCTCCTGATGATATCGATTATTTAAAAAAAATCGTGACCGATGAGAAAGCAAACGCCGAAAATCCTGAACTGATTGCCGAATGCGACTATGCGCTCCATCAGTTTATCATGCAGAAATCCGGAAATTTTGTCATCCAGCTGATTTTTAATTCTTTCAAACCGGTTTACCGGTTTTACACCGGATATTTTTTCAGCATGCCCGGTTCAATCAAAAAAACAATACAGCAGCATGAAGCGTTTGTCCGTTTCGCAGAATTGAAAAACATGCCCGCCGCGGTTGAAAAACTGGCAGAAGCGCTGGATTACGGTAAAAACCGGGTTGTCGAAACACTGGGCATTCGCCATGAACGCAAAATGATCAGGCTTGTTGCCGGGATATAAGACGCGATCCAAACAAACAAGGGGAGGCCATCATGAGTACTGCAGCAGCATATAAAATCAAAGAAGCCAGGGGCTTGTCCCCGCGGATAACCTGGCTCAGGGATTATTATTTCAAAGGGGCTGAGCGCGCCTGGAATAACGAATACACTGCCTGGACCACCGGGATGCCGTGGGATGTCCAGTTTGATGAAATGTCCTATTACATTGTTCCCGAGATGTACGCTTTTAACCAGACCTTCAGGTCTTCGTTCCAGCAGTCAGCTCATCCGGTTGATCTGCATCCCGATTTCTGGAAATGGAGCCTGGTTGAACGAAAGGCCTGGTTTACCAGGGAAGTAATGGTAAACTACGTGCCCAGGGAAATCCTGCCAGGAGACCTTCTTGCCGGGGCCCGGTTCAACCTTCAGGGTTCCCGCTGCTGGAACAAAAAAGAGGCGGCGGCGCGCGACCGGATGATCTACGGCAAAAAAGGCGCGCGCGCGACGATGAAATGGTTCCATGACCATGGATACGGCAATTCCGGCGCGACCAGCGGCCATCTCATCCCCTGGTATGAACGTGTCTTAAAAATCGGCTGGAAGGGGATTTATACTGACCTTGAAACACGCTACAATGCATTGAACAAATCCGGGAAGAAGGGCCCTCGCGGGGCCCAGCTTCGCGCCATGATGACCGCCGCGACCATGCCCCGTGATCTTGCGCACAGATACAGCGAGCTGTGCGCCGAAATCTCACTTAATGAGAAAAATACCGACCGGAAACAGGAACTTGAACTGATGGCAAAAAACCTCGCCTCGGTACCCTGGGAGCCTGCAGAAAATTTATGGGAAGCGGTCCAGTCGCTCTGGATAACGCACATGCTGATCATGAGCGATGAAAACTATCCGGGACCGGGAGTTTCATTCGGACGCTTCGATCAGTACCTGCTGCCGTACTGGCGGAAGTCAATCGCCCAGGGCATGGACCGTGATTTCGGCAAGGAGATACTCAAGTGCTTCTGGTTCCACTGCAACACGGTCTATGACGCGATGGTGAAAGTCGGGAACCAGGGGATCACTTCGGGATTCGGCCAGCTCATCACCCTTTCCGGAATGGGAAAAGACGGTAAGGACATGACCAATGAGCTCACCTGCGTGATCCTTGAAGTGATCGACGAGATGACCCCGATCCTTGAGCCGAAACCGAACGTGCGCCTGCACCGGAACACGCCCGAGGAACTGCTCGACACGGTCGTTGACATGATATCGTCAAGCCAGGGAGCGCCGTTTCTGCTGAATTTTGACGAGCGGTCAATGGCGGGGATGATGCGCGAAGCGCGCCGCGCTGACATCGGCCATCTCATCAATGAGGAGAACGTGCATGATTACGCTCCGGTCGGCTGTCTCGAGAACACCATGCAGGGGAATGACCGGTCCGGTACCGTGGACAACAACATCAACCTTCTCAAGGCGGTCGAACTCGCCCTGACCGGGGGAAAAGACCTGCTCGAATTCACGGACATGATAACCGGAAAGACAGACCCGGTGCGGCAGGACGGCCCGCGCACCGGTGACGCGAAGAAATTCAGGAGCTGGGACGAGTTCTGGGCAGCGTACGCGTCTCAGACCAGATATTTGATAAAAAAATGCGTTTCCGTGTATGAGCAGTCGGAACGCATCCGCGCGGAGCTTGTGCCCACGCCGTATCTTTCATGCCTGGTCAAGGGATGCGCCGAGAAAGGCGTGGACGTCACCGCTGGCGGCGCTGAAATCAGTTTCGTCACCATTGAAGGCGTTACCTTCGCGACAACGGTCGATTCGCTCCTGGCAATCAAATACCTTGTCTTCGACAAAAAAGAATGCACCATGGAACAGCTCATCACCGCGCTGCGCGATAACTGGGAAGGGCACGACATCCTTCAGGCAAAAGCGAAAAACCGCGCGCCCAAATACGGCCAGGACGACAATGAAGCGGACGCCATGGCACTCGCGGTAATGGACCTGTGGACCGGCGAAACATGGAAATACCGGACGAAATCCACGGGCCGCAGGTTCAGGCCGGGGATGCTTTCGTGGAACTACTGGGTCGGCGACGGCTATGTCATGGCAGCAAGCGCGGACGGCAGGCCAAAGGGGCAGTTCCTCTCCAACGCGATCTGCCCGTCAAACGGGGCGGATGTGAAAGGCCCGACCGCCAATACCAATTCGGTCGGGAAAGCCCTGGGGGGAATTTCTGCGGACGGAGCCGGAGACTGGAACGGATATGTCAACAGCCTTCCCAACGGCGCGAGCCATACCATCACCTTCAGCCCGTCACTGATCCGCGATCCCGAGCACCGGGCGAAGTTCAAGGCATTTCTCCGCGGCTACGCCATAAACGGGGGCACGGCGCTCCAGGTCAACATGGTCGACGCCGACATGCTGCGCGACGCGCAGGAGCATCCCCGGAATTACCGGCATCTCCTGGTACGCGTCACGGGATATAACGCGTATTTCACCGCGATCGGACGCGAACTGCAGGATGAAATTATCGCGCGCGAAAGCCACAAGGGGTACTGATGCCTGAAACGAAAAAAACGACGGGGCTGGTCCTGAACATCCAGCGCATGTCCACTGACGACGGCCCGGGCCTGCGCACCACGGTTTTTCTGAAGGGATGCAGCCTTGCCTGTTCCTGGTGCCACAACCCGGAAAGCATTTCTTTTAACAGACAGGTTCAGTGGATTGAAACAAAATGCATTAACTGTAAAACGTGCGTCAGCGCATGCCCGAAACAGGCGATCGTCGAAACCGGTTCGGGCCTTTCCATTGACCGGTCAGCGTGCGACGCATGCGGCGCATGCGTGTCGGAATGCCCCGCCTGCGCCATGGAAATTCTCGGCACTGAATGGGACGCCGCCCTGCTTGCGGATGAAGTCCTGAAAGACCGGGCGTTCTTCGGTGAAACCGGAGGCGTCACCGTTTCTGGCGGCGAGCCCACGGTGCAGGCGGCGTTCACCGCGGCATTTTTAATGCACTGCAGGGAGCGGGGCATCCATACCGCGCTTGATACCTGCGGGCAGTGCGGCCGACCCGCGCTCGAAACGATTCTTCCCCACGTGAACATGGTATTGTTCGATTTGAAGGAAATCGACCCCGGCCTGCACCGGCGCTTTACCGGAGCGGTGAACGATATAATCCTTGAAAATATAAAGTATGTCGCCGGCTGCTGCGCAGACCGGAACATCGGCCTCTGGGTCCGCACGCCGGTCATACCCGGTGCGACCGCGCGCGACGAAAACATCGCCGGAATCGGCGCCTTTATCGCGGCGAATTTACACGGAGCGGTGCAGCGGTGGGAGCTGTGTTCCTTTAACAATCTGTGCAGGGACAAATACCGTCGCCTTGATCTCGGCTGGGAATTCGCGCATGAGGAGCTTCTGGGCCGCGACATGATGGAACACTGTACCGAAGTCGCGAAAAAATCCGGAGTCGATCCTTCCATTGTGCACTGGAGCGGCGCGACCAAAATGGAACTCAAAACAGTGGAAAATAATGGACAGGGTGAAAAAACATCCGGCCTGAGTCGTGAAAAAATGAGATGCAACTGATGGCATTGATGATTACACCATTGGTGATTTACGAATCCTGAATTAAAACAGCGCCAGAGAGGTATCCGATGAAAAAATCATACACAAGCTTCAATCCCGAAGACCTCGTCAAGTTTGAGCCTGACGCCAAGGTCGGCCTTATCGCCACGGTCAGCGAACAGGGGCTGCCGCATATCACGCTGATCACGACCTTCCAGGCGCGGACGGTCAATGAGCTCATCTGGGGCCAGTTCTCTGAAGGCATGAGTAAAAAATTCATCAGGGAAAATCCCCATGCGGGTTTCCTGATCATGAGCCTCGACCGAAAGATGTGGCGAGGCAAGGCCGCATGGAAACGATGCGTCAACGAGGGGGATGAATACCTGATGTTCAACAAAAAACCGATGTGGCGCTACAACTCCTATTTCGGCATCCACACCGTGCATTACATGGACCTGGTTGAAACGTATGGCAGCGAACCTCTTCCCATGGGCCAGATCGTCCGCGGCGCGCTGCTGACGAAAATAGCGAAGAGGGCCGCTTCAACCGGCAACAGCAACCGTATTCTCAGGCCGTTCGCTGAAAACCTGTTCAACAGCTTGTCGTCCCTCAGCTTTCTTTCCTATGTGGGAGAAGACGGGTTCCCGGCAATCATCCCCGTGATCCAGTGCCAGGCCGCTGACAGCACGCGGCTGGCTTTTGCGCCGACCGCTTATGCGGACGAGCTGCGGTCGCTTGAGCCGGGCATGACGGTCGCCGTGTTCTGTCTTTCACTCGGCATGGAGGACGTGCTGGCAAGGGGCGAATTCAAGGGGTTCTCCCGCCATCGCGGCGTTAAACTGGGACTCGTTGACATCAACTGGGTATACAACTCAATGCCTCCCAAGCAGGGGCAGATTTATCCTGAAAAAGAAATTGAATCTGTGGTTAATTTCTGAGAACGGCGTGAACCGGGCGGGAAGTTCCTGACATGGATTTCCATACCGGAGAGATATTTGAACCCTTTGCTTATCTGGAAATGATCTCTTTTATTTTTGAGGTAAGTTCACGGGAAGAATAGGGCTTATTGACAAAATCACTGATCCCGAGGTCCAGTGCCTGTTTTTTTAATGCAACATCAAGCATTCCCGATGAGAGCACCGCCTTTACTTTCGGTTCCATCTTTTTCAGGGCCGCGAAGACTTCCAGCCCGGTTTTGCCCGGCATGGACATATCAATAATCACCCCGGATATATCATCCTTATGCTTATCGAAAAGAAGAATGCCCTCATCGGGTTTGACCGCGGTAATCACGGTGTAACCGCTTTTTTCCAGAAAGCCGCGCGCGACATCAAGGATCATCTGCTCGTCATCAATGACAAGGATGGTGCCGACACCCGGGACCGGGCCCTCACGGTCAGGGGGCAGGGGGATGTCGGTCCCTTTCGATTCATGTAACGGGAAATACACGGAAAAACAGGACCCAGCTCCCGGCTCAGAATTGATCTGAATAACTCCTCCGTGGTTTTCTATTATATTATAGGTTATTGCAAGGCCAAGTCCGGTGCCTCCCTCGGATTTCTTTTTTGAAAAAAACGGTTCGTACACATGGTCGATCGTTTCCTGGTCCATGCCGATTCCCGTGTCCCGGATATGGATCACGGCCCACTCAATTTTCCGCGCCGGGCGGGTCGCATCAATGCCGGGAAGGTTGGCGTCATCGCTTGTGACATCACAATCAACCGAGAGGACTCCCCCCCGGCGTTCTTCGGGCCCTCTCATGATAGTCATGGCATGCGCCGCGTTGATGCAGAGATTTAATAAAACCTGCCCCATCTGGGCCTCGTCTCCCATAACAATAACCGGCCGCGGGAAATAGTTAAAATCGAGCTGTATTGATTTGGAAAAGCTGTTTTTGCAGATATCATGTATCTGCCTGAGCGATTCATTGATGTCGACCGGGCTCAGGTTGATCTCGTGCTTTTTCGACAGGGAAAGAAGTTCTTTGATGAGGTCTACGGAACGCTTTGCTGATTCCATACCGACATTCAGGTATTTTTCGATGCTGTCACGTCTATCGAGTTTTTCATCCTTCAGGTAAAGGTGAAGCAGGTCAAGGCTTCCCAGTATGCCGATGAGAAAGTTATTGAAATCATGCGCGAGGCCGCTGACCAGCGTGCCGATTGCTTCCATCTTCTGCGCCTGCGCGAGCTGTTCCTGAATCTTTTCTTTTTCACGCTGCGCTTTTATCTGGTCGCTGATGTCACGGGTAATGCCCGCCAGGCCAACCGGATTCCCTGATTCATCCCTGAGAAGTGAAGCGCGTATCTCAACATTAAACGTGCTGTCGTCCTTTCGTTTTTGATTGAACTGAAACACGATATGGCGGTCTCTTTCAGGCTCCATGCTTTTTTCCATTTCAAGCTGGCGCGAAAACGCGGTGGTGATCTGATCGTATGATTCCGCATTCATGATCGTATCAAGGGGATGCTGAAGGGCTTCCTGGACTGAATAACCGTACATGGTCTCAACTGCCGGGCTTATATAAATGAACTGATGCTTCATGTCCATGGACCATATGAGGTCAGTAACATTGTCAGCGAGGAGGCGGTAACGTTTTTCACTTTCTTCAAGGTCACGGTTATACCGTTTAAGCTCGATGGTGCGTTCGGTAACGATATCTTCAAGATTGTCGCGGTGTCTGCGCAATTCATTTTCAGTTGTTTTTCGAACGTCCATTTCCTGCTGAAGCCGCGTATTCACTGTTTCAAGTTCGATTTTTGCAGTGGTAAGGCGTTCCTTTTCGGTGATCAGAAGTTTCTGATCTTTCACAATACCTTCTTTAAATCTCATCCTGTCGGTTTCATAAAAAAAGGTAAAAAAAACGATAATACAATACGCGCTCATATGACGGGTCATATAATCAACAGGATAGTGCCATACATTTAAAATCGGGAAAGGGTTAATGAAAAAAAACGCGGTAATTGCGGCCATTATTGTTGTCCATAACAGGCCTTCTTTTCGGCCGGTGAGAAAAAAAGCAAAAAGTGGGTAAGCCAGGACCCAGATGCTCGCATACCCGTTGATAGCACCGGTTTTGATCCAGTACACGAACAGCGTTGTCATCATCAAGATCGAAAGCCGGTATATGACAACGCTTTTCTTGAGATATTTGAGTGCAATAATAAAACTTACGAGAACAAAGCCGGAAAGAATATCGGTGATACCATAATTATAAACACCTTTTTTAATGAGAAGTGCGCCGATTATGAAGAGGGGGACAATAATAAGAATTAAAAAAAAACTAAAAAGCCTTTTTTTCCCGAGCTCTTCGATTGTCCTGAAATCAGACGGAGTTTCCGGTTGTTGAGAAGTGTTGTTTTTTCCGGTAAGAAAGGATATCATGATAATGTATTATAACCCTGTCTAAAATGTGTGCAATATAATTTTTAACACTCGTTATTGACAGACTTCAGAACGAATAGTGATATAATCATTCCTTTTACTTTTTAAAGATGATGATTGTTGATAATATCCGCTTATACATTAAATAAGACGTCAAGAACAACTTAATACCGCAACGGGGTTATCGTGAAAAAATATAATTATTGGTTCGGCACGGCATAATATTCGGACGTTCCTTTATTGCAAAATACAATAAAGGAACGTCTCTAAATTATATCACGGTGGGTGTTGAAAAACACGATTTTCAGAGGTGCCCATAATTTCTTTATATTGCTGAAATGATGCTTTTTTCAGTATAAGATTTGAAAGAATCAGGAGTTATCACATTTATGAAAATGGGGACTCCATATTTTTTAATTATGTCGAAAAATAAAATGGTTGACGACTCCTGTCTCAGCATTTCTTTAGCCAGAAAAAATATCTCCCAAAGCTTGGATTATATGAAACTCGAAGATTGCAAAAATTGTACTTATCATTCCGGTTATGTCCAGGGCCAGATACTTTGCAGGTACTGGGGAACGAACATCAATAGCGTGGCCACGTATCAGGACCGCAACGGGATTATTTATGCCGTGGGTTGTCCGAAAGAGAAATAGACTCATTGTGATTACCGTGAAAAAATCATTTTCTGCTGATTGAAATTTTATAAAGTACACTCCGGACCAGAAATAACAGAGGAGAATCAAGGTTATGACGGTATGGAACCCCTGGCACGGATGTCATAAACTCAGCGCCGGCTGCAAGAACTGCTATGTGTATCGAATAGACTCCAAATTTGAACGCGACAGCTCTATCGTTGCCAAAACGGGATCTTATAACCTGCCGGTTAGGCGAGGGAGAAGAGGCAACTATAAACTCGCTCCCGGTGAAACCGTCTACACCTGTTTCAGCTCAGACTTCTTTCTCGAAGACGCGGATGAATGGAGAAAAGGTTCATGGGGGATGATTAAAGAACGCGCGGACCTGCATTTTTTCATCATCACCAAACGCATTGACCGCCTCCATGTGAACCTCCCTGAAGACTGGGGGAGCGGCTACCCCAATGTTTCCATAAGCTGTACGGTCGAAAACCAGGACAGGGCTGACTACCGGCTGCCGCTCCTTGTTGATGCACCGCTGGCCCACAGAAGCATTATATGCGAGCCGCTGCTTGAAAGAATCGACCTTCGCGCATATCTTTCTCCCGTAATAGAGGAAGTCGTTGTTGGTGGAGAATCGGGAACAAACGCCCGCGTATGTGATTATGACTGGGTGCTGGCCATTCGCGATCAGTGCATCAGTGCTCATGTTCCCTTTCACTTCAGGCAGACCGGCGCAAAATTCAGAAAGGACGGCAGGATTTATTATATCCCGCGCAGGCTTCAGGCTTCACAGGCGTATAAAGCTGGAATAGATTTTCCTGATGAATAACAGACAGTAATCGACTCACTGTTAATGCCGGTGAGCACTGAACAGAGATAGCAAATTATTTTTAGGGGCAACCGTTTCATAACACATTTTGTTGTCATCCCGGTTTACCGAAGGTAATACCGGGATCTCATAGAAAATATTCATGAATT
>Ga0116164_10000445_pt1 | contig 36032 bp, 33 predicted proteins | sample AD_UKC109_MetaG_FD_89888 | JGI IMG/M metagenome (GOLD analysis project Ga0116164, IMG submission 89888) | Active sludge microbial communities of municipal wastewater-treating anaerobic digesters from Hong Kong - AD_UKC109_MetaG | ecosystem: Engineered > Bioreactor > Anaerobic > Digestate... | reverse complement strand
TCGTCCATACGCCTGGTCATACGCCCGGTTCAATTTCTCTGTTTTTAGAAGATAAAACGGCAATTGTCGGTGATTTAATGATGAGCCTTTACATACCGGAAAAGCCTGAAAGACCGTTGTTTGCGTCAAACGTCGAAGAGTGGAAGGATAGCCTAAAAAGATTGCTTGATTTTGAGCCTAAAAAAATACTCGTAACGCATGGCAATTTTTACGTTTTTCAGGATTTTTTCAAGTTTGCACAATCTTGTCTGAAAAAATAATCGCTTTGCAGGTTTTTTAAAAAAAGAACAATCAAATAAAAACTATAAACGTTGAAGGTGATGAGATGGAGGAAAACAATTGGCATGCAAAATCGGTTGAAGAAACGGTCAAACAGTTTGACAGTGATTTGACAAAAGGTCTGGATGAGTCAGGTATTAAGCAAAGACTTGAGCAATATGGCAAAAATGAGTTGGCGGAAAAAAAGGGAAGAAATCCACTTAAGATTTTTTTGATGCAGTTTACATCAACCATCATCATCGTTTTGTTGATTGCCGCCGTGATAACTGGAATGATTGGAGAAATTAGGGATACCATCGTTATTTCAGTGATTCTTTTAATCAATGCTTTGATTGGTTTTTCACAGGAATATCGTGCAGAGAAAGCGATGAGCACGCTTAAGAAACTCTCTGTCCCCAAAGTGCGTGTTAAGCGCTCCGGTTCTGAAAAAGTCGTTTCGTCAACGGAAATCGTACCCGGCGATATCGTATATCTGGAAACGGGTAATTATGTCCCGGCTGATTTAAGAATCGTTGATTCCCACAATTTGAAAATTCAGGAATCTGCGCTCACCGGTGAATCCCAGCCGGTTGAAAAATCATATGAAGAAGTTTTGGATCAGGATACCGAGTTAGCCGGCCGAATAAACATGGCCTATTCTGGAACGGTTGTCAGCTATGGAAGGGCGACAGGCATCGTTGTAAAAACGGGAATGAATACGGAGATCGGGAAAATCGCAACCATGCTTCAGGAGGACTCAGAGGGTCAGACCCCTATGCAAAAACGACTTGAAAAATTGGGTAAAATACTGGCTTATGCTTCGCTGGGAATTGTGTTGATCATCTTTTTGATGGGCATCATGCGTGGAGAAGATTTAAAAGTCATGTTCATGACAGCCGTTTCTTTTGCAGTAGCCGCTGTTCCGGAAGGGTTACCCACTGTTGTAACCATTGCCTTGGCATTAGGTGCAAGGCGCATGCTTAATAGAAACGCATTAGTCAGGCGATTGATGGCCGTTGAAACCTTAGGGTCTGTCAACGTCATTTGTTCGGATAAAACGGGAACAATAACCGAAAATAAAATGCGAGTGACAGTGTTGGAATTGGCGGGAAACCGCTTGGATTTCGGAAAAGATGAAGCAGATGATCCGGATTCACTTCCCGAGGACGATCAGAGTGCCTTGAGCTTGATGCTTTTAGGTGGCATGATGTGTAATGATGCCAAATTGGAGCGAACAAAAAAAGGTGATTATGAAGTGATTGGTGATCCCACTGAAGGGGCTTTGGTTTATGCGGCGATGAAGGTAGGGATTGAAAAGGAAAATTATACAACAACATTTGAGCGAATAACCGAAATCCCTTTTGATTCTGAACGAAAAATGATGTCAACGGTCCATGATATCCAATTCATTGAGCTCAACAAAAAAAATCCTCGTGTCAACAAGTTATTGAAGGTGTTGGAAATTGATCATAATGTAGCCTTCACCAAAGGGGCTGTTGATCAGTTGGTCAAGCGATGTAACCAGGTGCTTGACGGGGACGAACTGTTGGATATGAATGAGGATTGGAAACAAAAGATCATGAAGGAACACGATCAGTTGGCGAAAAACGGTATGCGTGTTTTGGGTATTGCTTATAAAAATGTAGATGATGAAATTAGTGAAGACTATCATTATCAAGAGAATGAGATGACATTTATCGGGATGTTTGGCATGATGGATCCGGAAAGGGAAGGGGTAAAAGAATCCATTGCAACAGCAAAAGAAGCCGGAATCAGACCGATTATGATTACCGGAGATCATCCGTTAACCGCCGGTTACATCGCTCAAAAATTAAGGATGATAGAGAATAGAGAAGAAGTCATCCTGGGACGTGAATTGGAAGGGAAAAGTGAAACAGAAATCGATCAAATCGTTCAGACAAAATCGGTCTTCGCAAGAGTTACACCGGAGAATAAATTAACGATTGTCAAAAGTCTACAGAAACAAGGCAACATTGTATCCATGACCGGGGATGGGGTGAATGATGCGCCTGCTTTAAAACGTGCAGACATTGGTTTAGCGATGGGGATAACCGGAACGGATGTTTCGAAGGAAGTTTCAGATATGGTTTTGTTAGATGATAATTTTTCAACTATCGTAGCCGCAGTTAAAGAAGGGCGAACCATTTACGACAATGTACAGAAATTTATTAAATATATTTTGGCCTCTAATATGGCTGAAATATGGATCATGCTTTTGGGGCCGTTTTTAGGGGTGCCTTTACCCTTACTTCCCCTTCAAATACTCTGGGTCAATTTAATCAGTGATGGCCTTCCTGCACTTTCTTTATCAGTAGAACCAGCAGAGAAAAACATTATGAAAAGAAAACCAAATCCCATCAATGGCAACATCATCGGAACGAAATGGATTTATCTAATCCTGACCGGGCTGATCATTGGACTATTTGCCATGATTCCCAGCTTAGCCCTTAAACAATCCGGTGTTCAAGAGGGTACCTGGAGAACTATTTTATTCAGTACGCTGGTTTTTTCTCAGCTGTTTTTCACCTTTTGCATCAGAAGTCAAAAATCCGTTTTTAAACACGGTTCGGGAAATAATCCATATTTATATGCTGCGGTAGGCATTAGCTTTTTGCTGCAGCTCATGGTCATATATGTCCCGTTTTTCCAAGAAATATTCGGAACAACAGCCTTGAGTTTTATTGAACTGCTGATTTCCGTTATTTTCGCCAGTGCTATTTTGTGGATATTTGAGATCATTAAGTTGTTTAACAAAAATTTATGACAAAAAACATCAATGATCTGTTTATCCTGATTTTTGGGATTATCATACTATCAACTGCAGGACCTGTCATTAAGCTTTGTGATGAATCTCCCATAAAGGTTGCATTTTACAGGCTCTTTTTTGGGTTTTTGTTTTTTCTGCTTTTTAGTTTTGGAAAGAGAAGCAAAAGAAAAGACAAAATGGTAATGAATGGAAAGGATATCTTGGTTTTACTCATCAGCGGGGTTTCTCTGGGGCTTCATTTTCTGTTGTGGATTCAGGCCTTTTCGTACACTAGTGTTGCAGGGGGAGTCATTCCAATTTTAATCCAGCCGGTTTTGGTAAGTTTTCTAAGTATTATCTTTTATAAAGAGACCCTATCAAAAGCAATGTTGATTCCCCTGATGATTACGACATTTGGGATCATCTTTATGAGTATTGGAGATTTTAAAACCAATGCTCACTTGGGAATCGGAGACTTATACTCTTCATTGGGGATTGTGATGATCTGTTTTTACCTTGTGGGGGTCAAGAGACTGCTTGTGAAAATCAATCCGATCCATTTGAACATCCTTCTTTATATCATCGCCATGTTCGTTCTGCTGATTCCGCTTTTCCTTTCAAACGAAGGCTTTGGTATTGGCACTGGCAAAGATTTTTTCTTAATCTTTTGGTTGGGCGGCGCTTGTTCATTCCTTGGCTATCTATCGGTAAATGTTGCGCTGAAACATTTCAAAGCCCCCGAAGTGTCATTTGCCATTGTGGGCGAACCTATTTTGAGTATTCTTTGGGCCTGGCTGTTTTTAAAAGAGGTTATGAACCCCAATCAATGGGTTGGTTTTGCCTTTGGATTATCCGGGTTTATTATTTTTATCTTGCTTCTAAAACACGAGCGTCAAACCCTTTTACAATAATTTGTTTTAACTGGCCAAAGGAAATTTATCTTTCATAAACTGTTTCGCCGTTTTTGATGGTTTTGATGATCGTTAAATCCTGATCCAGTAAAACAAAATCAGCTGGTTTCCCGATGTCAATGATTCCTGAATTTAGGTTTGAACTAACTGAAGGATTTTTAGTCAGACATCTCAGAATGTCTTCCAGCGGAAGGGATAAAACTCGTTTGGCGTTGATCAAGGCATCATTTAATTTTAAGACAGAACCGGCAAGTGTACCGTCTTTAAGCCTGGCTGAATGTTCGTCAACAAAGACTTCAAGGCCGCCCAATGAATATTGACCCGGTTTCAAGCCGGTTGCTTCCATCGCATCGGAAATAAAGATGATTCGATCTGGATTTTTTGTTTTAAAAACGAGTTGAATTGTTTCTGGAGATAAATGAATCAAATCACAAATTAATTCCACATAGGCGTCAGAAAGAAGACCAGCTCCGGATGTGCCTAAATCCCTGTGATGTAGGGGAGTCATGGCGTTGAACAAGTGTGTGAAACGGCTTGCCCCTGATTGAATGGCTTCAAGGGATCGATGATAATTCGCACAGGTATGCCCAATTGAGACTGTGATGCCATTTGAGGAAAGAAGTTGAATCATTTCATCACCCACCACCTCGGGTGCCAAGGTGATGACCTTTATTAAGTCTTTATTTTGTAGAATAAAATCAATTTCTCGATCATCCGGTGACTTGATATAATCGGGATTTTGAGCCCCTTTCTTTTTGATGTTGATAAACGGTCCCTCCAGATGAATGCCTGCGATTGACGTTTTTGGATGATGCTCTCTATAGTTTCTAATCAACGCAACAACTTTTCTAATGGCATCAAACGGCAGAGAAAGTGTAGTTGCCAGAACCGTCGTGACGCCTCTGGAATAGAGGAATTTTTCCATCCTGCTTAATCCATCAAAATCAGTATTGGAAAAATCTTCTCCCATGCAACCGTGATTATGCGTATCCACAAAGCCGGGGACCAAATTATGGCAGTCTTTTGAAGACCGTTCATTTGATTGAATCCCTTCAACCTTTTCCCCGTAAATCATTCGGCCGTTGGGTATGATGATATCGGGTGTGAAGACATTCACTTGATCGATTATCATCTATGATCACCTCTTTTTTAAAGTAATAACATTATATCATGAATCGGACTTTTTTGGGATTTTCAATGCAAAAGGTGCTCCTATGAAGATATTCATATAATAGGACATGATCCGCCAGATGATAACTGCTCCGGCTATATTAGCTGGTGAGAAAAAATTCTTAAAGAAAAGATAAAATCCACCTTCTGCTGCGCCACCGGCACCTGGTACGGGTATAAAAGAGATGATTAAAAACAGAATCCCTTGAAAGGAAAAGATTTCAGAAAAAGAGATCAAAGCAGGTTCTAACATTCTGTAGATACAATACGGAATGGAGAAATAGAAAAAGATTTGAATGGCTGTAAAGGTAAACGCAATCAGCAATTTGAAAGGCGATTTACCAAGGTTTTTCATTGCAGTATGGAACTCCCCTATTTTTTCAATCCATTTATCTTCGCAGCTTTTCATCTTTTTTCCAAACTTGAAAGGGGAAACAACAAAAAGTATAAAGTCGAAAATCTTTCTGGTTAGAACTGGACTGAAAGAAAAGATAAACAAGAAAAAGATCACAGCCGAATTAATGATAAAACCAAAAATTGCCAATACTGAAAAAGAGGGTAAAGAATTCATTCTATCAAAAAAGGTGCACATAATAAACACACCCAGTATGGTGATGGACGTTTGGTAGATTAGGAATCTTGACATCAAAATAGCGGTTGCTTTTGAAACATCAATACCCAACCGATACAGCCTAACTACTTGCATTGGTTGTCCACCGCTGGCAAAGGGTGTAACAGAATTATAGAATTGGCCTACCATATTGGCTTCTATGGCCTTTTTTAATGGTAATTTTACCCCCGATATCTTTGCCGTTGTATAAATCGTTAATGATTCTGAAAGCCAAAAGATGATCAAGCATAAACCACTCAGAGAAAACCAGAATAAATCGATGTTTTTAAAGACGGAGATGTTTTCTTTAAAGTCGCCTATGAAGAAAAAACCAATGACAATGATCAATCCGAGAATAACAGTTACCATCAACCATTTATACGATACCGATTTATTATTCTCTGAGGCAGTTTCTTTCTGTTGAGAATCAACCGTGAGAGACTCCTTCTCTATTTTTTCCAAAAATCTTCCCCCCAATACTCACGATGTCGATAGGTATTATAGCAGATACCTGGCCTATAAAAAAAAGACCGTTTTTGAGTTGATGAGTGAACTACCAATAATTATTTCGCTTATTATTAAAAATAATGTTAAAAAAAGAAAAGACCTTCTCCCTTTATGGTATAATTATTGAAAATAAATAAAAAGGAGTTAAGGAGGATGAAGTGCGAGTGGATTGTCCAAGAGCCGGATAAAGAAGAAGTTCAAAGGCTGGTTCAAAAATATGGTATCCCTGAGCTTCTTGCTACGATATTTGTCAACAACAAATTGGAGCAGCGAACGGATATAGCAGAATATCTTCATATGGAAGACGAGAGGTTTCATGATCCCTTCCTTTTGAAGGACATGGAAGCTTTTGTCGAGACATTGCTGAAGATTAAAGCAAAAAATGAAACCATAGCCATTTACGGTGATTACGATGTTGACGGAGTCACATCAACCGCTTTGGTCTATTCGGTTTTAAAAGAATTGGGATGGAATGTGATTTACTATATTCCTACTCGTCTCGAAGAAGGTTATGGTCTAAGTAAAACAGCTATTATGGAACTCTTCAACCGTAATATCAAAAACATACTTACAGTAGATTGCGGCATTACCTCTATCGAGGAAGTCAAGTATGCCAATTTTCTTCAATTTAAAATTATCATTACCGATCACCATGAAGTTCAAGATGAATTACCCGAAGCCTGTGCGGTTGTCAATCCAAAGCGGACGGATGATACCTATCCGTTTAAAGGGCTAGCCGGAGTGGGAGTGGCATTTAAGTGTATGGACGCTCTGATTGAAAGGCTGGGTCGACCGATTGACATTGAAAAATATTTGGATTTGGTTTCACTTGGTACTGTAGCGGATATTGTCCCTATGATTGGTGAGAACCGAATGATTGTTAAAAAAGGGATTAAGAGTCTGGCTCAAACCAAACACATTGGTTTGAGAAGACTGATGAAGATTTCCGGTATAGATACCGATCACCTTCAAACACATGATATTGGTTTTAAGATTGCCCCCAAATTAAATGCAGTTGGCAGGCTAGGTAGCGCTGAAACGGCGCTAAAACTTTTATTGACTGAAGATGAAACCGAAGCCAGGGATTTATCCAATTTTTTAATGGAACAGAACAGCAAAAGGCAGTTTATTGAAAACCAGATTTATACGGAAGCCATCAATCTGATTCAGAACCACCCTGTTATTGCTGAAGCGCCTGTTTTAGTCCTGGCAAAAAAGGATTGGCATCCGGGAGTAATTGGAATTGTTTCATCGAGATTGACCGCAAAATTCTACAAACCCACACTCATGATTTCCATTGATGAAGCAGGGGTTGGGAGGGGATCGGCAAGGAGTATTGATCAGGTCAACATCATGGAATTATTTTCTTCGGTTGCTTCTAATTTTGAGGAGTTTGGCGGTCATCCAATGGCTGCCGGGTTCACCATCAACAAGGAAAATATCGAGCGATTACGGGAGGATCTAACCTTCCAATTTTATAAATTGTATGGAAGCGATTCGTTTACCTCAAAGATTTACATTGATGCCCAATTGGAGATTGGTGAAATTACGGATGAATTATTGGAAAAACTGGAATGGCTAAGACCTTACGGACAGTCCAACCATGAACCTGTTTTTTATATGAAAAATCTTTCCGTGGATAAATTGAAATTGATGGGTTCAAGAAATCAACATATTCGCATGATTTTAAAACAGGGTAAACACTTTGTTGATGCCATCGGATTCAACATGGCATCCAAGATTGACGAATTTCGATACATTCGCCCCAATTTGCTCAAATGCGATTTGGTCGGCAATATCAAAACTATTTGGCATTATAAGACAAAACATATTCAGATCTTCATTAAAGATATCAATTACTTTATTGATCCCACCTATAAAAATGAAGAATCGGATAAGAACTTTGTTTTCGATCTGATCAACAATTGGGAAACTCAGAATAACGTGCACAAAGAGCAGGATATTCACCTATTAAAAAAAGAATTGGATCATAAGCTTTTGACCAAATATCCGGCTTTTCTAAAGGTATTGGAGAACCGATCAGGGATTACCGGTTTGTTTTCTTCTTTGAAAGCACAGGAACTCATGCTTTTTTCGAAAATGGCTAAATGTGAAGAAGAAAAAACAAAACTGGTTATTGTATTGCCTTCCAATATGTTTTTATCTTCTCGTTTAAAAACCATTGTAAGGTACGAAGCTTTATCCACACAAGTTGTTGTTAATCCCAATCTACCCTTTACTGAAACGACTCTTTTTACAACGGTTCCCTTTCTGCTCAAATATTTTGATCGATTCTCCGGTATCAAGAATTTTATCTTTTTGGATCTTGAATATCTCCTGCCAGAAGAGATAAAAACCAGACAACTGCTTAAACACTTAAGTCACGTGATGACCTCGTTGGAGGATTCCAACGTCATGATCTTGTCCGGTATCCTTTCAGATAGTGAAAAAGGATTGATGAAAGACCTCTTTAAGTTTGATAAAATACTGATTGAACATCTCAAAAGACATAAGAAAGGGTTGGTTGATCGGCGAGATCATCCCGAACCAATCAAATATATTCAACAATTGGTTCAAAATAGTGATTTTACGGCTGTTTTTGTTAATTCAGCCGATAAAACCGTCCATTTGACCCGTTTGTTGGGAACAGTATTATCGGATAATTTCCATAATGGAGAAGTCGTTTTTTATAATTCTTCATTAAAATCATTTCAAAGATCTAAGATAGAAGAATTGATCTCAGTTTCCAAGGTCAAGCTATTTATCACAACCTATGAAATCAGCGGTACTATGACTTTCCCGAAAAATTCAAATATTTGTTTGTTGGATCCGCCTATTAACCCCATCGACATTCTTTCGATATCCAATCCAGTTGAAAAAAAAGGAGCAGCACCTATTTTTCATTTATTGTACAACAATTCGGATGTTACAGAACATATCCAAAACCAGTTTGACTTCCTTCCCGATAAGGATGATATAATATCATTGATCGAACTGGGCTGTTCAAATGGGCTTAAACTATTGGATCATCTTAAAAAAGAAGGTTTTGAAAGGCTTGCTTTGAATGAAAAGAAATGGGAACTTATCCTATCGGTTTTGGAAGAGATAGGAATGACAAATGAACAGCAAATCAAAAACAAAGATTGCCCGGATTTGGTGGAAAGATTAAACAGCTCTACTTTTATGTTAGAATCAATCATCGATAAAATCGTTATCGATGATTATTTGAAGTATTTTGTTGGAAAAAGTGGCAGAAAGGTTCTTAGTTTGATTGATTATCCACTATTACCTTTTTTGAAATAAACGGAGGTGTCAATTACTCAATTGCAAACCAAATTTATAGCTGCGGATGAACTCAATTCCTTGATGATATTTGTGGATTATACAGAGATGACCAAAGCTTTTGATTTAATCAAAAAGAATGGTTATTTTGCTAAGATTATACAAACCCCAAAGGAAATTTTTTCCGCTTCTTCGTTATCGATAGCGGTCAAAAATACCGATTTGGAGAATATCCAAAAGCAATTTGAGCTCGAATCGGTAAAACCATTAAAAAGCATCGTATTAAAACGATGCGCTTTGGATTATTTGTTTAGGTCTTTTTAAAACGACTGTTTATGGAAGTGCTTTCTTTCGATTATGGTGATAAGCGGATCGGGTATGCTGTTGCTTCTAAAAAAATGAAAATGGCTTTTGCAAAGGGCTTTATTATAAACGATCAATCATTAGAAGCGTCTTTAAAAGAGTTGATTTATCAGTATCAGCCAGAAGAAATCGTGGTGGGATTACCGTTAAGAAAGGATATGACTTTTACACCAGCAACCGATAAAGCGCTTCAGTTCGCTAGGTTTGTGTATGAATCAACCGTAATTGGCGTTTTTCTGGTGGATGAAAGGTATTCAACGGTTTATTCACAAACCGCCCTTCGATATGCCGGTCATTCCACCAAAGACTCAAAGCACATCATTGATTCGGAAAGTGCAAAAAGTATCGCTGAAACCTTTATTCATTCACCCTCATGGGCATTTCGATTTAATCTGAAATTTCTATCCGAAGATGAGATTAAATCTTGTATTCAAGAAAGTGATTCTCAGGTACTATATTTCATGGGTGGAATGAATGTATTAGATTTCGTAAAAAAAGATCAAAGAACTTTTCAAATATATGAACTGAATCCATATGTCTTTTCCATTCAAAGAACATTAGAATTGCCTTTGAATATCAGTTTATATCAATTTATTTTTTCGGTACCGGATGGTTGTAGCTTGTGCAAATCGTGTGCTCATGGCTCAATTGGATAGAGTATTGGACTCCGGATCCAAAGGTTGCGGGTTCAAATCCCGCTGAGCACACCATTTATTTTTAAGATGATGGAGGGATAGTCATGGTGCTTATAATGAGCGTTTTTGAATCTGAACTGGAACCAATAACCGAAACAATGGTTACTTTTGAAACAAAAACCCTTTTTGATCGAGAAACAAAAAGAGGGTTATTGGGAAGAAATGAGGTAGTAACTTGTTCAGGTATATTTGGGAAAGTTGAATCCGCTTTCATCACACAAAAACTCATAGATGATTACACCATTAATAATGTTTTCTTGGTTTCAGGAGCCGGAGCATTAACGGATGAGTTAAAGATCGGGGATGTGGTCATAGGCGAGGCTTATCATGAATATGATAAGCGGCTCAAGGAAAACGAGCCGAATCCTGCTGTCAGGGGGGATTTACAAACTCTCTCAAGTATCAAACTTCAGTTTCCGGGAGCTAAACGGGGCAAAATAATATCCGGAGATCAAATCGTTGAAGAAAAAGGATTTCGAGATGAATTATACAATCGATACCGAGCTTTAGCTTTAGATATGGATTCAGCGGTTATGGCAAAAGTAGCACATGTTAACGGCTGTAAATTTTTAGCGTTAAAGGTTATATTAGACAAATCTGACGAACAGACATGCGATGATTTCAACAAGAATTTCTCTGAATACAATACCGTTCCTGCAACTATACTCTGTGAATTTCTCAAAAACCATTTCGTTGCCGGTTAAACGTCATTGACTTTCTCCTTCGATGAGAAAATCAAAAATCTTTCTAGCAACGGGAGCGGCGTTTTGCCCACCGTATCCCCCATTTTCGATCAAGACCAAAAGTGCGTATTCAGGTACTTCTAAAGGATAAAAGCCTGCAAAAAAGGCATGATACACACCTTCAATCCCCGTTTCGGCGGTGCCTGTTTTGCCAGCCAATTTATTCTTATATGGGGCATCGCTGAAAGAAGCGTAAGCCGTTCCGTTTCGTTGAGATACAACAGCATTCATTGCCATTTTCAGATAGGTCCAATGAGATTTTGGTAAGGTCAAATATTGTTTTGGAAATGAGAATGGATTTGCGGTGATGTACGATTGCTGCTTTTTCCCCTCCAAACCAATTAATTCAAATAATTTCAACATCTGGAGAGGTGTCAGCCGAACATACCCTTGACCGATGGAGGATAAAACCGTATCTCCAAGATACCAGCTTTCTCCTATGTTTTCCTCTTTCCAAGAAGTTGAAGGATAAATACCTGGTTTTTCTTCCGGTAAATCGATCTGACTTTTAATCGTTAATCCTACCGTATCGCTGATATTTTTAAAATAATCGATCCCCATATCAAGGCCTTTGTTGTAAAAGTAAACGTTACAGGACTCTTTAATGGCATCAAACAAGGTGACTGTTCCGTGTCCAGTACTTACCCAATCGTGGTATTTATATTCTGTTGACCCGTCATTCGAAAAAAGAGAAAATGTCCCTTTACAAAATAATCTTTCGGTAACAGCTTCTGACACCGATATTTGATTATCCGATAAAATGGACAATGCCATAAACGGTTTAATCAAACTTCCCGGATTATAGGTGGAAGATATAGCCCGGTTGATAAAAAAGTTTCCTTCTGTCTCCATCATCATTTGCCATTCTTCTTCGATAATAGGTTTCGTCATTTTGGAACTCTCATAAAAAGGAGTGGAGACCATAGCCAACACTTCACCGGTAACCGGTGAAGAAACCAAAATAACAGAAGGTTTGTTGATGGCTTTGGCCAATTCTTCAGCATACTGTTGCAAGGTGTAATCGATCGAAAGGTAGATATTTTGACCTTTTTGTGGTTTTCTTACTGTTTGCTTTTTTAATTGACGGGTGACCGAATCAATTTCAACTTGACTGATTCCTACAATCCCTTTCAGATTTTCATTAAAAGTCTTTTCTACACCGGTCACACCGTTCAAATCACCGTCCACATAGCCAATAATATGAGATGTTGAGCCTGAAAAGGGATAAATTCTTTCAAAATCATATGTTAATGAAATATTGGGATTGACTACAGAAATATCCGGTCTGATCGGGATATCTTTATTTCCGTTGATGGCATCATTTACGTTCAGTTCTGAAATTCCGGTAATTTCAACGATGTCTTCTATTAAAGACTGCCTGGACTGACCATATAATCCTTTTATGCTTTCAGACAGATCGATATAGCGGTTGACTTTTGTATAGGCTAACAGTATACCCGAACGATCGTAAATATTGCCTCTGTATGCGGGAATTTCTTCTCTTTTCAGTCGCATGGAATCGAAGAATTTAGAGTATTTCTCAGATTGATTGAACTGCAAATCATAAGTTCGGTAAATGATAATAGAAAAGACTAAAAGAAGGATAATCCAAAGTAGGATTATCCTTCGACTATGGCTTTTATTATAACCTTGATGGTCGTTTATATTTTTAGCACCACTTTTCCGCATTTTCCTTCTTCCATTTTATCAAAACCAATTTGCCAATCTTCAAAGGGAATAACATCGGTAATGATTTTGTCTAAATCAATTTTCTTCGTGTTTAATAGACTGGATAACTTGTACCAGGTTTCAAACATTTTTCTGCCTGTGATTCCATACATCGTAATGTTTTTAAAGATGCCAGCGTTAATATCCAAGCTTACATTCTTATCAAATAAGCCTAAAATTGAAATATGACCGCCGGGAATAACAGCCTTCATTCCAAGGTTGAAGGCACTTTCATTTCCGGACATTTCCAAAACACAATCAACGCCTTCATGATGGGTTATTTCCATGATTTTGGCATATGCATCTTCTTTTGCCGGGTTTACTAAATAATCAGCTCCGTTCTTTTTAGCCAAATCCAGCCGAAAATCCTTGACTTCACTAACGATGATTGGACCGGCTCCCAATGCTTTGGCAACTTGCACAGTCATTACACCAATGGGACCGGCGCCGGTGATCAAGACACTTTTTCCGGATACATCACCACTTGTAACAGTGAAAACAGCGTTTCCAAGAGGTTCTTGAACAGAAGCCATGTATTCCGGCAATGTCGGATCATTTTTCCACAAAACCACTTCGGGCACTTTTGCATATTCAGCGAATATCCCATCTCGATCTACACCGAGAATTTCCATATTCAAGCAAATATGCATATTTCCGGTGCGACACATCTTACAGCGGGTACAAGGAATATGCGTTTCAGCTGATACAAAATCCCCCTCTTTGACTAACTTAACATTTTTACCAACCCTCACGACTTCTCCTGAGAATTCGTGTCCTCCGATTTGGGGAGTTTTGATCCGATTTTGGGCCCATTCGTTCCACTGGTAAATATGAAGGTCGGTTCCGCATATCGAGGCGTATTTAACCTTTATTAAAACCTCGTCGTCTTTTAGTTCCTCTGGCACTGGTACTTCTTTCATGGCGAATCCTCTTTCCGGTTTTTCTTTGACTAATGCCTTCATTGTTTTCAATTTGTTCATCCTCCCGTGCTTTTAATAAGGCTCTTTTTTTAAAATAATTTCTCTCTTTAGCCTGTCTCAAAACTTTTATTTTTTCCCTGGTAAAGGGTTCAATCCCGGTATAAAAAACGGTTGTTGATAGGGTGGCAGGAGTTGGCGTAAAGATTTGAACTGGCTGCTCTTTTTTCTTGAAAAATTTTCGGATATTTTCAACAAGTTCCGAATTTTCAAGTTCCCCTTCTCCCGGATGACCTACCATCAGATAAGCGGTAATAAATTGTTGTTTGTTATTTTGCCGACAAAGTCGATTAAAATCCCTAAAGACAGTTTCAAAAGATTCTTTCGTGTTTTTCCCCATTGCTTTAAGAACGGAATTTGAAAAATGTTCGGGTGCTAATTTCAAGTAACCACTGGTGTGATCCAGCGTTAATTTTTTCAGGAATGCCATACCATTTTTCTCGTCCGAATAGATCAAATCGGGTCGAATTCCGGAAGAAATGAACACGTGCTTAACACCTTTAACGCTGGATACAGCTTCTAACAAACTCAAGTAGTTCTCATGATTTGGCTTAAGACTTGAACAGACTTCAGGAAAAAGACATCTTTTATTCTCGCAAGGCCCCAATCTGATTTTCCGTTGGCATTCAAACCCGTACATGTTCGCAGTAGGTCCACCTAAATCACTAATGGTTCCCTTAAACGACTTCATTTGTGTTAGTCGCTCCACTTCTTTTACAATGGATTCTGGGGTTCTTGATTGAACCATTCGCCCTTGATGAAGGGCGATGGCGCAAAAATTGCATTCACCATAGCAACCTCGATGAGTAACGATAGTCGTTTGTACTGCCATCAATGCCGGTAATATCTTCTGGGTTTTTAGGTTTGGATGGATTTCTTTTGTATAGGGAAGCGCATAGACATGATCCATTTCTTCCGGGGTTAGAGGTCTTGAGGGTGGATTTTGAACGACGAATTTATTCCCGTCTTGCTGGTATAACCCGTGTTGATTGGAGGTGGTGTTCGCCGCATAAAATTGTTCATAAGCGTGTGTGTAAGCGATTTTATCGCTTGCTATCGAATCGAAAGAATCCAAAGGTTGATAGTTTTCAGGAATATCTTCCAGGTGAGTGGTGTAAAAGGCCGTACCTTCCAGGTATTTAATTTTTTTAAGAGGTACGCCACGCTTCAGAAGAGGAACCATTGTAGTTAATGCCAACTCTGCCATGCCGAAAATCAAAAGGTCCGCTTTAGAATCCAATAAAATGGAATGCCTAACCTTATTTTGCCACCAATCGTAATGACCAAAACGCCTAAGACTTGCTTCCAATCCCCCGATGACAATTGGTGTCTGTTTAAAACAGGATCTAACCCAATTTGAGTAGACAATAATCGCCCGATTTGGTCTTTTATCAGGTTCATATGAATAAGAGTCCATCTTTCTGGGTTTCCCGGAAGCGGTATAATTTGAAACCATTGAGTCCAGATTTCCTGAACTGACACCAAAAAAGTACTTAGGAGAAGGGAATAGGGCAATATCTTCAGGGGACATTGGCTGCGAAAGGACCAAAACTTTCATCCCTAAATTTTCCAATAATCTTGCAACAATGCCAATGCCAAAAGAAGGGTGGTCCACATAAATATCTCCGGTAATAAGTGTTACGTCAGGGCGTTGCCAGCCGGTCTTTTGAAATGAATCCAAATCTACCGGAATGGTAAATTCACTGCTTGTCATTACCCACCTCGGATGGTGTGTAATATTCCTTTTCTTTTTCAAGGATCTTTTTTAGCTTCTTTCTACATCTGAGCAGTTTTGTTCCGACAGTTCCAATGGGAATTCCCATTTCATCTGATATTTCTTTGTATTTCATTCCCTCCGCTGATAATAAAAGCATCTCTCGACAGTCAGGGGGTAGCCTTTGCAGGATTTTTTTATATTCTTCAATTTTCATTTCTTCTATAGCCAATTCGAGTGGATCATCAGATTTTTCATTTTCAGTGATCTCCAAAAAGGTATTGTCTCCTTCGCTTCCCATATCGGCATCCAACGCCACGGTATTGGAATCGGCTCTTTTCTTAGCGTTTCTTTGGCGATGCATATCGATGGAAATATGCGCAGCAGTTGTTGCCAAAAAGGCTTTTAAATTTTTTACTTTGGTCAAATCCTCAAAAGCCATTCTTAAAAAAGTCTCTTGGACAATATCATCGGCTGAATCTCGAAAATCCGGATATTTATACGCAACAACAGCTTTCAGATATTTTCCATATCTGTTGTAAATTTCTTCCCAGAATTTTTTTTCTCCAATCTTGGTTCTTTTTTGGATGAGCTCTTTATCATCCAGATTGTGTATCCTTTTACCTATCGTTATGGGCATATCAGCACCCTTTTCGAAAAATGTCTTGAGTCTCTACAATGATATTGTACCATATTATGGGTTTTAGGATAGAAAATTCACAAAAAAATTTGTCAAATATAACTTTATGAGTTATAAAAAACGAAGTGTAATCATTGTTATTATTACTACGCTGCGTTCAAATGATTGCCGCATGGTCATCATTCAAAAAATTCAATCTCCGTTTCCAAATGCACACCGGTATTTTGAGCGATTTTTTCTTTGATGATTTCAATCAGCATTTTGACATCCTTGGCTGTTGCATGCCCTTTATTGACAATAAAACCGGCATGTTTTGAAGATATACAGGCTTCTCCCACACAAAAACCTTTCAATCCTAATTTGTCAATTTCTGAAGCCGGGTGAAAATCGGAGGTTGGTTTTTTGAAGACACTGCCCGCTGAAGGAAAGTCAAGGGGTTGTTTTTTTGATCTTTCAATATCATATTCTTTCATGTCATTCAGAACGGTTTCTTTGTTTGCAAATTCCAATTGAAATCGTGCAGAAAGTATGATTTGAGTATGATCCATAAAACGGCTTCTTCGATAGGCTAAATGACAGCTGTCTTTTTCATATGTGGTGATTTTCTTTTTTTTAAAATCGTAAACGCTAACATCAATCAGCCGATCCGATATACTAAAGCCATATGCCCCGGCATTCATGTATATTGCTCCACCTATTGTTCCGGGTATTCCGCTAAGTCCCTGGACACCGGATAAGTTTTCTTGAGCGCATAGATAGCAAAAATTTCGGAGAGGATAACCCGCTTGAACATCTACGATATTTGAATGGACCGCACTTTTTCTCAAAGATAGGGTGCTAACCGCATAAGAAGTACTCATTTCATCTGCAAACAAAATATTCGAAGCTCTCCCGAAAAGCATAAACTGAATATGATTTTCATCAAAATAATCGATAAGCTCAATGAATTGGGAGATTTTCTCGGGTAGGAAAAGGAATCTAACATTACCGCCTATTTTAAAGGTGCTCAACTCTTTCAGAGAAGTGTTTTCTAACGTTTTGATCCCGATAGGGATAGATAAATGTTTTTTCATTATCTTTTTAGATATTGAAATCGTTTGCCTTGATAAGTATTGCGTTCCTGCATGCGCTTTTCTATTTGATGAATGATTTCAATCTTCGGCATCCCCCAATTTCCCTGTGCACCTTCTTTTGGTGGTTCAGAGCACAATCGGTGAATAACAATGTTAGGGTCAAGATGTTCTAGAAAGGCTATTTCCCTTTCTGCAAATTCATCGAAGGAAAGCAGCTGATATTGCCCGTTATTAACCCTTCTTTCCAATTCGGTCCCTTTTACGACATATAAAGAATGGAGCTTTACCCCTTCTACTCCGAGGGCACTGAGGATTTGCGCCGCTTCTATTACATCCTCAGCGGTATCCTGAGGAAGATCTATTATCATGTGCGCTAAACTGTCAACCCCTCTTTTTTTTGTTCTGACAACCGCATCGATAAAATCAGCAACGCTGTGTCCCCTGTTTAAATCCGATAAAGTCTTTTTATTAACAGATTGCAGCCCGTATTCAATAAGTAAATCAACCTTGTCTTTATAACTGTTGATTAGATCGAGTTTTTCTTCTTCTACGCAGTCAGGTCTTGTAGAAATGTCCAAAATTCGAATGCGTTCATCAATAAACAATGAATCAAATATTTTTTTTAGACGATCAACCGATGCATAGGTATTGGTGTAAGATTGAAGGTAGACGGCGAAAAGGATGTCTTTTCCGTATTTATCTTCAGCCTTGGCGATCATGTTTTCGATTTGTTCTCCAACAGGCATTCCAGGAGATTCGGCTGCAAATCCGCTACCTGTCGGGTCGCAAAAAATACACCCGGATAACCCTTTTCCGAGTGAACGATTCGGACAGCCCAACCCAGTCGACACGGGTATCCTTTGCACACGTTTACCGTATTTTTGTTTCCAAAACAGATTCAATTTGTTATATAACATCAAATATCGATCACACTTTCATTGATGACATCGGGGTTTTTGAAAAACTCAATCAACTGGTTCCGGATTTGCTTAAGCGTTTCAGCGCTATCACTTTCCAGATAAAAAAACCATTTCTCCTTGAACCAAGAATCGATGTACCGCTCATTGACTTCAGCTTTAAATTCACCCATTAAAAAGGGAATAGAAGTAAATGAAGATTGAAAGAGCCGGTCATTTTCTTTTGCAAATGCCCGCCAAACGTAATACACACCTCTGGATTGAGTCGTATGGGCACACACAATCTTTGCATGCCTATTATTTATTCCGTCATAAACGATGGTGATCATATTGCCTTCTATTTTGTCATTGTCAAGAAAATCAGAAACATTGCTGAATTCCAAATGAACAGGTTTAAATTCGGAAAGTCTCAGGTCCAAAAACTTTGAAACTGAGAAGTCTTCTTTATCAGGAACTTCTGAGCACGATGTGAATAAAAAAACGGACAGAAGCAAAAACAGAAACGGAAAAACAAATCGATTAGATTTTGGAGTTAGCTTTTTCATTGAATCACCTTCTAGCTTTTTTTGTTTCAAATAAAAGGGTTTCCTGAACGTACTGCACAGCTTTCAAGAAAAATTAAATTTCGTCCAAGATAAATGAGGACCAATTCTCCATCAGATGCCTTTGTTTTTTCAATTCTTCTGTGGTTTTCCAAAAAAAGTCAAACTTATCCTTTTCGTTAATGCCAAAAAAATCGACTTTTACTTTATAAGCCAATCCCAAATGAACCCGCCCCACATCAGTCGTATGATCATAGATAAGGCCTAAGAACTCCGGTTCTTCTTTTGCTGAGACATTGACTTCCTCTGCTATTTCTCTTTTCATACCTTTTTCAAAGGCTTGCAAAGGGCTTTTTGAATCTTGTATATTCACATGCCCCCCTACTCCTATACTCAATTTGTTGTGCAATCTCTTTTCGCTCTGTGTTTCCAATCTTTTTAGGGTTAATATTTCATCCGAATCATTATACATGGCTATATAAGGGATAATTTGTTTATAGGTTGAATCGTGTTCTACACTATCCCTTGCTCTAAAAAGTCCATGCTCACGTATACGATCCAAGACCAGGTTTTGATCTATTTTAATCAATCCCGGTTTGTGGCATAGTAAATCTTTTATCGATTTGTCTTCTACTACTAAAATGTCTTCGTACATAACCTCATCCTTTTTTAATCCTCTTTTTTTATGAAAAACTGCATTTCTAATACAACACCTTTATCGACTTCTGAAACGATCACCATTTTATCTGAATATCGTTGAATATTAGGCAATCCCATACCTGCTCCAAAACCCATTTCACGAATCTGATCTGTTGCGGTTGAAAAGCCTTCTGTCATCGCAACTTCCACATCCGAAATACCCTTTCCATGGTCTTCAATTCTTATTCTGACGTAATCATCATGTACAAAACAATAGATGGTTCCTGAACTACCCGAGTGGATAACTACATTTGTTTCCGCTTCATAAGTGGCAATCGCAATTTTTCTAACGATATCTTCCACAAGCATTCTTTTCTTTAACAGGTAATCTTTTAGTCTGGCGGCACCTATGCCGGATAAACTGACATCGGTATAATCAATGGGAAAAACAAAATCGGCACCGGGCTTATTGATCTCCTCGCCGGTAATTAAAGAACGATTTAGCGCATCTCCGTCTAGTACATCCGACATTCTCTTATCTCTGACGTACAATACCCTGAATTGTTCCAAAATACTGCGTAAAATATCCTCTTTGGTAATAATGCCAAGCAGTTTGTTGTCTGAATCCACAACGGGGAATCTTCCGAACCCATGCCTTGTAAATTGCTCAAATATCTTTGGGAGAGTGGCATCGGGTGAAATGACCTTTAATTTTTTACTCATATGCTTTTTGACCGGCTGTAAAATCTCTCTATTTTCAAGCGCTTTGATGATGTCTTCGATACTGACCAATCCTACCAATTTTCCATCATCCAAAACCGGCAATCCGGAGATCTTTTTCAATCTCATGAGTTCTTTTGCCTGTTCCATGGTTCGATCAGAAGAGATGGATATGACGTTGGGAATCATGATATCCTTTGCCAACAGGTCTTTAAACAATAACTGCATTTGGTCGATTAACTTATCAATAGCGGCTTTCAATTTCTGTCCCCCCTCAAATCACACCTCATAAGCTTTTAATGTCTTTCATCTTTTTTTCGTAAAGTTTTCCACAGGCCACATACATGGGCTGAGGTGAATGCAACAAGGGAATGCCAAATAATTTTGCTGCTTCAATAGTGGATTCTGGAATCTGCTTTTTTCTTACGATAACAACCGCACCAATTCCCACAATGCTTGCAGTCCTAACGACTTGGGCTGTATTCAGCCCGGTTATTAAAAGCATTCCAGGTTTTGCAAAAGCCAACACGTCGCTCATCATATCTGCTGCTCCTGCCCTTTCTATTTCCAAATCATCCTTTTTTTCTTCGCCCGCTATAATTAACGCTTCAAGTATCTCTGCAATTTCTCCCAGTTTCAAATCTAATCACTCTCCTGTTTTATCGATTAAAAGATCGCCTTTATAATAATGTTTGATAAACGATTCATAAGTCCATGGGCATTTTTCTTCAAATATCTTTGCGGTAATTTTAGCATATTCACGAATTTCATATTGAGCGTGAGAATCGGCACGCAAATTAATAAAATTCATGAGACTTCTAAGATTAATCGTCCAGTACCATTGGGTATATATATTCAAAGGGAGCACCATTCTTGCCATCTCCCTTGCAACCCCTTGACCAAGCAATGCCTCATAGGCTTGATAAGATGATTCAGTTTGTTTTTTTATGAGATCAATGGATGAGGATTCTTCAAGAGGATCAAAACCGAATAAACTCCCTTGACGATTGAGATGATCCTGTTGTCTCATTTTATCTGGAAAATAAAATTCATCCTGGATCACAGAATAACGACCTGAAATCTCGTTAAAACTCGAAATTCTGTGCCGGAACCACTGTCGAGCGACAAACATCGGGGCCTTTATTCGAAAAGTAAAGACGATATGTTCAAAAGGACTTTCATGACCATTCTCCATTAGATAATCAATCAGCTTTCTGTCTCGGTTTTCACTTGATAATCCCTTTTGAAACGAAACCCTAGCGGCTTCAACAGCCCTTAGATCGGATCCCATAAAATCGACTAATTCGATAAAACCTTTGTCCAATACCTCTTTTATTACTTTCATCTTTCAACTCCCCAACGGGAGTCCAACAACTCCCGATTGATTTCATGCTGTTGAATAAAATCCTTCATGACCGTAATGCCTCTTTGAGATTTTTCGGTTCTACGATTCTTTTTTGGTACTTTTTTTATCAATTCAGGCAGAAGTCCAAAGTTAGCATACATTGGTTTCATATCCTCTGCGGTTGTGCAATAATGAAAAAGGCCTCCTATCATGGTTTCTTCCGGAAAGGTTACTTTTTTCAAACCCAATAACCTTCTATAAATTGACATACCGGTGTAGTATCCCGAAGCGATGGATTCCACATATCCTTCAACACCTGTTATTTGCCCGGCAAAGAACAAATGGTTGTTCTTCTTCCAGGAAAAGTCAGATTCTAAAAGATTTGGGCTATTGATGAAAGCGTTTTTATGCATAACCCCATAACGATAGATTTCCGCCTGTTTCAAACCTGGGATCATACGGATGATTCTTTTCTGTTCAGGCCATTTCAAACGAGTCTGAAAACCAACCAAATTATACATGGTTCCAGCCTGATTTTCTTTTCTGAGTTGAACAACCGAATAGGGTTCTTTCCCTGTTCTTGGATCTATAATGCCGACGGGTTTCAGTGGCCCGTATCTCATTGCGTCCATTCCGCTTTTAGCGATCTCTTCTATGGGCTGGCATCTCTCAAACAGATGCTTTTTTTCAAAGTCCTCCACCGGCAATACTTGAGCACTGATTAACGCTTCACGAAATGCTTCATAATTAGCTTGATCCATCGGACAATTCAAATAAGCCCCGGGTTTGAAATTGGACTGCTCATCAAATTGATCATAACGGTCGGCTGAAAACACGATGTTAAGATCGATACCATCGGAATCGATAATGGGAGAAACCGCATCAAAGAAGAACAATTCCTCTTGGTTAAACAGCTTTTGCAACGTTTGCATCACAGGATTTGATGTCATTGGACCCGTTGCTACAACAACGTAATCATTTTCTAAATCGAAATCCTCAAAATCCTGAACTTCTTCTCGAAGGATTTCTACCTTATCTTTGAGTGTATCACTGATTGATTGAGAAAAGAGTATCCGGTCCACCGCTAAAGCCTTACCGGCATTCACCCGGCATTGTTGTGCTATTTGTAATGACCTGGACTGCAGCAAAGACAATTCAAGCTTTAACATGCCTGAGGCATTTTCCACCTGCTGAGATTTCAAGGAATTTGAGCAAACCAGTTCTGAAAGCATACCGGTTTGATGGACAGGTGTCATCTTGATTGGCCGCATTTCAAAAAGTTTTACTGAGATACCCCTTTCGGCCAGATAAAGTGCACATTCACTACCGGCAAGGCCACCGCCAATAATATTAACAACGGTCATTTTTTTCCCTCATCAGAGAATTTCTTTTTCATGTACAAAATATTCCCGTTTTCGATGGGGCGATACTCGATCTCATTCATAATATTTTTCATCAAATAAACACCCAGTCCATGATCCTTCAAATCATCAAGGTCTCGTGAACCTATTTTTTTGATATCTACAGGTTTTCCATGGTCCTGGATTTCAAAAATACATTCCCTTCTTTCATCATCCCAGAATAGTCTAAGAATAATAATTTCTTCTTGGGTGTATTGATAAGTATGCTCAATAACATTGGCAAGCGCTTCGTTGATTGCCAGTTCTGTGTCAAAGATCTCCGCATCTGATATTCGTTTGAGTTTTAAAAATGTTCTCAAAGAAGATCGGATTACTCTGATATTATCAATTTTCGAACTGAAAGTAAAAACAAATGTATCAGTCATTCATTCCCTCCCGAGATCTTTAACCACATCCAGTTCTAGTATAATAAAAAATGTATTCCTGAACATATCCGCAAAATTCACCAAAAATCTCTTGACCAACATACATGAGGCTTTCTGAATTACCGGTCACTTCAAAGTATTTGTTCAAAAATCTTGATATCCACACATCAACCGGGAAAGCCCGAAAGTCAGAAAAACCGAATAATGCGACGCAATTTGCTACTTTATACCCCACTCCGCTAAAGCGGGTTAAATAATCCAGTTTCTGTTCCAAAGTGCTTTGTTTCAGAGCCTTGAATACCTTTATGTCGATTGTATTTATCATTTCTTTTAACCATCCCGATCGATATCCAAACTGCATTGACCGAAAATGTCCCTCATCAAGTCTTTTCATTTGTTCAACATCCGGAAACAGGTAAAAAGATTCCTCTCCCAGTTGGACGTGATTTTCCGGAAAAACACGGACCAGGCATTCGCATCTTTTTTTTATCGTTGTGATGTTGGATTGGGTTGATAAAAGGTATTCAACCAGCATTTCCCACGGATCTTGCCTTAATATTCGAATCCCTAATGATGTATCCATTATTTGTTCAAAGATCGATCGAAATTCAGAGTACGATTTTTCAATGCTTTTCAATGCATTTCCTTTGATACTTTGAAGGGAATCGTTCAGACCCAGATAATGAATGATACCATTTTCAAGATCTTCACCTTGTATTTCATACGTGTTGGATGTGATGTGCAATACACCGCTGGCTTGATCGTGAAATAAAATTAAAGGTACTCCGTTTGCCACACCGTACCATTTACCATTCTTCTGATGCCATCTGAAGGTTTGTCCGCAATGAAACGTTTTTTCCAAATCCAAGGAAACATTGATAGGGATTTGGGTTTTCACCAGTTGATTATTTATAACGTACCACCGTCTTTATCAAAGATGGAATACTCACATCCGCAATAATTCTGTCTATACAAGCCAATAGAGTGACTCTTTTGCACACTATTTAAAAAACCATTTTGCTTTCTGAATATCTCGTGGTGGTAAAGAACGCCTGTTTGCCTCTGTACTGCAAGGCCTGCTTTTTCAATCCAATCTACATCTTTATGAGGGCTGGTCATCAACGAGGTTGTAAAAGATCCAATGCCTTTTGAATGAGCTACAACGGCTGTTTCTAACAGGTTTAAATAAATACATTTCCGGCATCTTGCCCCCCCTTCGGGAAGCCTTTCCAAACCATTCATTGCTAGTTTCCAGGAAAGCGGATTGTAATGACCGTATTCAATTTCTATTTGATAATACTGACCTAAAAGGGAAACCGCATCTTTTCTTTTGTTGTATTCTTCGAGGGGTTGTATATTGGAGTTTCCGAAATACCCAATGACTTGAAAGCCCACTCGAAGTCTTTCAATTGCCGTTGTGGCATCGGGTGCACAACATATATGTAACAAAATCTGATTTGTCAAAACAGTTTCTCCGAATCTAATAAAATGGTAACTGGTCCATCGTTAACCAAAGAAAACATCATATGCTCCTGAAATTTTCCGTATTCAACAAGAATGCCTTCGTTTTCGATCATTTTTCCGCAAGTCTGGTATAGATCTTTCGCTTGATCGGCACCTGCTGCCGCCGTAAAAGAAGGTCTTTTCCCTTTTCGGGCATCGGCGTAAAGGGTAAACTGCGAAACCAGCAATACCTTTCCGCCAATCTCTTTGATGGAGAGATTCAATTTATGATCATCATCTTCGAATACCCGCAAACCGGCAATCTTCGTTGCCATCCATGCTGCATCCTTTTCGGTATCCTGATGGGTGACTCCTAACAATACCGCCAACCCTTCGCTGATCATGCCTGTTATTTCACCTGCCACCTCTATTTTAGCCCATTTTACCTTTTGTACAACTGCTCGCATCATTTCCTCCTGGCTCTGTAGACCCTTGAAATGCCCTTTAAACCCTTCCAGTACTCGATTACATCTGTTAATTGAGCAGCTGATCTCACATATACTGTGATGGTGTAGACCACATAATCCCAATTGTTGAATTTGGTGTTCACTTCTCTCATTTTTAAGTTTTTTTCTTTGGTTTTTTGAATGATATCTTTTAGTACCTTGCCGGAAGTATCGGAAGATTCGAGTATGACTCTGGCAAGATAAAACTCATTTTCCGTATCGCCCCATTTGACTTCAACCATTTCGCCGTCTTGAACGTCTTGAGCATTCGGGCAATTGGCAGCATGAATGGTGATCCCTTTTTTGCTCATAATTCCAACGACTTTGTCTCCTGGCAAAGGATTACAACAATGGGCAATCTTGACTTCAATCCCGGATTCTCCGTTCACAAAAACCGTATTACTGGATTTGATCTTTCCGCCGTCTACGATAAATGGTTCTTCTTCATCATCCTCGGTAAAAAGAGAACAGATTTGCTCGGGAGAATAATTAGAGTCTCCGATTTTCATCAAAATGTCGTTTTCTGTAAAATTCTGGTTTAAGTTTAAAAATTCCGTTAATTTCTCCGAGGATAAGATTTCATCTATTGAAAGATTCAACCTTTTAGAAGCTTTTCTCATGATGTCTTTGCCTAAATCAATCAATCGGTCGCTATCTCTTTTCTTAAAAAACCTTCTGATCTTGGCTCGAGTGCTTGACGATTTGGCCCATTTCAGCCAATCAAGACTGGGACCACTGCGATTTTTATTAACAATGATCTCAACGATATCGCCATTTTGTAATTCATAGCTGTTTTGTACAATTTTCCCGTTGACTTTTGCCCCTGCAAAATGATGACCGACTTCCGTATGAACAGAATAGGCAAAATCAATGCTAGTTGCCCCTGCCGGTAGATGTTTTACTTCACCTTTTGGGGTGAATATGTACACTTCTTCCACTTGAAGTTCGTTTTGGAAATCTTTGAATCCCGTAAACCCTTGTTCATAATCCTGATGCCATTCCACCAGCCTTTTTAACCAATTCTGCTGATATTTTGACATTTTGCCCTCTTTATAGATCCAATGGGCTGCCAATCCATGTTCTGCTTCATTATGCATGTCTTGGCTTCGGATTTGAATTTCTAACGGTTCCCCTCGATGTGTGATGACCGTTGTGTGCAAAGAGCGATATCCGTTTGATTTGGGAGTAGCGATGTAATCCTTGACACGGCCGGGAATCGGTTTCCACAAATTGTGAACCAGCCCCATCACATAATAGCATTCACGTTCTGTTTCAGTTAGGACCCTCAAGGCAATCAGATCGTATATTTCATCAAAGGATTTGCCTCGTTTGGTCATTTTTTGCCAGATACTGTAAAAATGTTTTTCCCTTCCCGATATCTGGCAATCAATCCCTTGTCTGGCAAGTGATAACTGTAAAAGGCTTTTGTATTCTTCCGTAATCAACTCTCGATTAGCCCTTTTTTCGTCCACCATATCCGCTATTCGCTCATATTCATTTGGGTAAAGGTGTTTGAAGGCAAGATCTTCAAGTTGCCATTTCAACGAATGAATGCCAAGTCTGTGGGCAATAGGCGAGAAGATTTGGAAGGTTTCCTTGGATTTTTCTTCCTGTTTTAATCTGGGCATCGAATCGATAGTACGCATATTATGCAATCTATCAGCTAATTTCACCAATATTACTCGAATATCTTGTGCCATGGCAAAGAACATTTTTAGGATGGTCTCAGCCTTTTTGTCGATATTGGTTTTTGAAATGTCGATTTTATCTATCTTCGTCACACCATCAACGATATGGGCAACTTCTTCGCCAAATTTCATTCTGATATCAGCAAGGGTTGCATTCGTATCTTCTGCAACATCATGAAGAAGGCCGGCTTTTACACTAACGATATCCAGGTTTAGTTCGGCAAGAATCAAAGCAACGTTCAAAGGGTGTATGATATAAGGCTCTCCGGAAACTCGGGTTTGTGATCCATGACAAATTTTAGCGAACTCATAGGCTTCTACAACGCTTAAAAGTTCTTCTTCTGAATAATTTTTAAACAAATATCCTAACGTCTTTCTAAGTTCTTCCGGAAGCTTTTCCATCTTTAATTTGGTCATAAATTCCTGCCTTTATTCCGTTTGGTCTATTTTAACATATTGAAGCGTTCTTTTTCTTGAAAATCCCAAGAAGAATCGTTTTCTATCGTACCGGTTCAACCCATCATATCCATTAAATAATCTTGAATGATTTCATATTCATTTGGCAGAATGATAAACGCTTCTTTCTTTTCTAGTCTTTCTTTTAACCGCATGGGAATGTTCATGGGATTTCCCAGTATCAAGTCCATATCCTTTTTAAATTTTGCCGGATGGGCTGTCTCCAATGTAATACCCTTTCTATGGCGAAGCTCATGATAATCGATTGCCCCTTTTTTCATGGCCAAAAAACCAATGGCACCATGGGGATCCAACAGATAATGATGATCATGGTAAACTTCTTTAATAAGAGACTTGGTTTGTTCGTCTGTGAAAGACATACCGATCAAATCCTCTTTTATCTGTTGATCATTGTCCCGATAGAGTTCAAGTATACGCTCAAAATTACTGGGATTTCCCACATCCATTGCATTGGACAACGTCGTTCTTGAAGGCTTTGGATTGTATTCACCGGTAAGAAGGTACTGGGGTATCACATCGTTGATATTGGTGGCTGCTATGAATCGATGAATTCCCAACCCCATTTTTTTAGCAATGATTCCAGCACATAAATTTCCGAAATTTCCGCTAGGGACGCAAACATAGGGCTTTTCATCGTTTTCTATTTGAGTAACGGCTTTGAAGTAATAGACGGTTTGTGGCAATAAACGGGCAATGTTGATGGAGTTAGCCGTTGTGATCCGGTGCTTGGTTGTGATTTTTGGATCTCTTAACAGCTGTTTGACAATTTTCTGGCAATCATCAAACGTTCCCTTTATTTCCATAGGGTGGATGTTTGCCCCATAGGTAGTGATTTGTTTTTTTTGATTCTCGCTAATCTTTTCAGACGGATAAAGGATAAAAACTCGAATCCCTTCTACATTAAAAAAACCACTTGCTACAGCGCTACCCGTATCACCTGAAGTTGCCACAACAAGATTGATTTCCCTGTTTGCGTCTTTATTCAGTTTTGATAACAACCTCGACATAAAACGGGCTCCGATATCTTTAAAGGCTAGAGTTGGGCCGTGGAACAGCTCCAACACAAAGAATTGTTCTGAGATGGGTATTAAAGGCGTGTCGAAATTAAGAGCTTCCTCTACAATTTGATTGATTTCAGAAGGATTCAAATCCTCGCAAAGGTATTTATCCAATACGATCTTTGCAATCTCACGAATAGACAATTTGTTCATTTGGGATATAAGCAATGGGGGGATTTGGGGTATCCTGGCGGGCATAAACAGACCTCCATCGTCAGGCATTCCCTTTATGACGGCTGTTTTTAAGTCACAAACGTTTCTTATGTTTTTCGTACTGTAAAATTTCATGCTTTATTCCTCCAAACGTTGTGCATAACTTCCATGATGATTGAGTTTAAAAAGGTATGCTTGGCATGCGATTCCTTTTTCTGTTAAGAGTCTTTCTATTTCTAATCTGACGGTTTGAAGATTTTTCTCTTGGTCGGATAATGAAAAGACGGTGGGACCGGACCCGGAAATTGAAAGATTAAACGCCTGATATTTTAGCGCAATGGTTCGCATTTCTGAAAAGTAAGGGATAAAATCAACCCGATGGGGTTCAATGAGGAAATCCATTAACGAACGTTTCACTATATCCAAATCATTGAGAAAAAAGCCCGATATCAGTGAACCGATATTCGACCATTGTTTAACAACCAAATCAAGCGGGACTTTTTTAGGTAAAACCTCTCGTGCTTTTTCTGTGTTGACTTCCACATCCGGATGAATCAGTAGGCAGTACAAAGAATTGGGAACAGGTAAAGAAATAACCTGCATTGGTTGAGAATGTTGAATGAGTGTAATCCCACCATAGAGTGATGGGGCGATATTGTCACCGTGCGCTGAGCCACAGGCCATTTTTTCACTATTCAGCCCGATTTGAAAAAGTTCTTCCCGTGTAGCCAAATTGTCAAAGAGGGTGTTGATTGCCAGCAGTGCGGCTACTGAACTGGCAGCACTTGAACCCATGCCGCTACCAATGGGCATTCGTTTTTCCAATTCGATAAAGATTCCTTGCCGAGTGAGCTGGAATTTGTTGAGATACTCTTTCACCGCAAAACCAGCGGTATTTTTGTCCGGATCATCTGAAATGGTCTTGTTGTTGAGAACTTTTAATCTGACACCTTTGAAATCGTCTGTTCGATGGATTCTGACTATATCATAAAGGCTATCAACTGAAAAACCTAATATATCGAATCCGCAAGAAATGTTTGCAACCGTAGCCTTCCCAATAGCTTGGACAATAGGCATCAATAATCCCACCTTTTATTCATGGTGGTAGCTATTCGAAAGATGTCTGACATCACACCCCCTGCAGTAACTTCAGCTCCAGCGCCTGCTCCTTTAATAACCAGCGGATTAGTATATCGGCGAGTATAAATAGCAATAATGTTATCCGTTCCTTGAAGGGAATAAAAGGGATGATCTTGGTTGATCTCTACTAGACTGATTGATGCTTTTCCCCCTTCATATTTACCGATCCAACGGATTATCTTGTTGTTTTGAGCGGCTTTTTTGATCCATTGAGAATACCGATCATCTTGCTCTTTAAGAATCATATAGAAATCTTCAAGCTTGTCGACTTGATCGCAGCGTTTGGGAATCAATCTGTCGATTGCAATGTCCCCAATTTCCATAGATGCTCCCGATTCCCTTACCAGTAAGAGAATTTTTCTTGCAAAATCTATTCCTGACAGGTCAATTCTGGGATCGGGTTCAGTATAGCCGAGTTCTTTTGCCTTCTTAACTGTTTCACTAAATGGAACAGATTCATTGATTGAATTGAAGATAAAGCTGATGGTACCGGATAAAATGGCCTCAAATTTGATAATCTCATCACCGGAATCTCTTAAATTTCTGATCGTATCGATGATTGGAAGTCCTGCACCGGCATTGGTTTCATAAAGAAAGTGCACTTTATACTGAGCAGCTGTTTTTTTAAGCAGTTCATAATCTGTCATGGGTTTTGTATTAGCTATTTTATTGGCTGCCACTATCGATAATCTGTTCTCCATCAGTAATAGGTAATGATCAGATATCTTTTCACTCGCCGTACAATCTATAAAAACGGTATTGATCAGGTTGTTTTCCTTTATGAAAGTCAATAATTTTGGAATATCAGAGGGCAAATCTGATTGACTCAACTGCTCCTTCCAGTTCGATAAATCAATTCCATGGGGATGAAAGATCATTCTTCTGGAATCCAACACGGAGATAACGCTTAGTTCCACGCCGTTTAATTTTTGAAAAGATTTCCTGGAAATTTTGATTTGCTCAATCAATTCGCTACCAATGAGTCCCTTTCCTGCAATGATTAGATTGAGAATTCGTTTTTGAGTGAAAAAGGCATTATGAAGGCTGTTCAATGCCCTTTCCTCATCCTCTTTACTGATTACGATAGAAATATTTAATTCAGAAGCTCCCTGTGCAATCGCAATGACATTAACCCCGTTTTCTCCAAAGGCATTAAAAATTCTTCCCGCAACACCAGGCGTGTTTTTCATACGATCTCCCACAACTGCGATAATGGAAAGATTTTCCTCTACACCAATTTCATCAATCATTTTCGACATCATTTCAAGTTGAAACGCTTCTTTAAGGTTTTTACAGGCTGCTGATGTGGCTTTCGGTTCAACGGCAACACATATGGACTGTTCAGATGAAGCTTGGCTGATGAGGATGACGTTGATGTCATGATCAGCTAAAGTTCTGAAAATTCTTGCGGAGATTCCTCTAACGCCGATCATACCACTACCTTTGATATTGATCAAAGAAACTCGATCTATTGAAGTAATGCCTTTAGCGAAGTGTTTTAGGGGGGTTGTTTTTGTTGAGCAAATTGTTCCTGCAAAAGAAGGATCGAATGTATTTTTTATCACAATGGGAACCCCTTTTTCTTTTGCGGGTCGGATAGAATGAGGGAGCAACACTTTTGCACCAAAATAGGACAATTCCAATGCCTCATCATAGCTTAGCATTGATAAACTGAAGGCGTCTTTAACCTTATTTGGATCAGCCGACATGAAACCATTAACATCTGTCCAAATCTGAACTTCATCAGCTCCTAATACAGCACCGATGTATGTTGCGGTTAAATCCGATCCGCCTCTTCCCAAAGTAGTGATCACGCCGTTTTCCGTTCTGCCGGTAAACCCGGGTATGATTTTCACCGTTTGACTGTTCTTTGAAAAGTATTCATTAATAGCTTTAGAGGAGAGTTCAGAGTTTATTTTCGCCTGGCCAAATACTTCATCAGTAAAAATAAGATGATAGGAATCACAAAATTCAGCCGCTATGTGTTGACTGTTAAGAAAAAGAGCCAATAAACGTGCAGAAATCTTTTCACCAAAACTTATGATTAAATCACGTGTTCGAGGTGAAAATTCCCTGATTAAAAAAACACCTTCCAGTAATTGTTCCATTTCTGTATGAATTTCATCTATTTGATCCAAAAGAATGTTTTTTTGGGTAATCAAAAGGTCATTGATTGCTTGTTCATGTCTTTGAATGATTGTTTGTGAGAGTTGTCTAAAGTCAGGATTTCCTGATGCTGCCTTAATCCCAGCGTTGATCAGTGCATCGGTTGTTCCCGAAAAAGCAGAACAAACGACGATTTGTGCCTTTTCACTTTGGATGATTTGTGTGCATCTGTTTATACCTGTTGCATCCGATATTGAAGTTCCTCCAAATTTCATTATTTTCATTGTTAACACCTACCGTTTTTCTTTTGAATTTCACAAATATACCACAAACGAATACAAACAACAGAAAAGCCATTGTTTTTTAATCAAACATTTGCTATAATGTCCTGTTAGAATGAACAGATTTTTCATTGACATAAAGAACGAGAATAATTTTCATTTAAATTATGGTAACTTTTCGATTAACCTTGAAAATTTAAGCCGGTATTGGTATAATTGCGTTCGTAAAATAGAAAAAGAGGTAGAAAGGAGGAATCGATTATGGCATGGAGATGCGATGTTTGTGGAAAAGGAACCACAACAGGAAACAGTGTGAGTCATTCGAATATTAAGACCAGAAGAACCTGGAAGCCTAATTTGCAATCTGTCAAGATTTTGGATGAAAATGGGCAGAAAAAGAGAATTAAGGTTTGTGCGAAATGTCTGAAGGCCGGAAAGGTTAAAAGGGCAATTTAAATAAAGCGCGTTTGATCGCGCTTTTTTATTTTTTTGGAGTGAATTGATTTGCCAATAAGTTTCTTCGTTCGTGCTTTAATAATCCTCTGTATGGCGGTATATTTGCAATTTCTACCCTTGATGATTATTTTCAAAATAGTTGCATTGATAGTTGCCTTCTTCTACTTATATGAACTTTTTTTCAGTTCAGTTTTTGTTGATCTTTCTGAAAGCATCCTTGTTTTCAACAATGACCTTTTTTTATTAGATTTTTGTAAAATGAATATAAAAAATTGTTGCCGCATTAACCTTCTTGTGGTAAGATTAAATCATAGGGTTTTTTTGCTATTTGGGGATGTCGAGTCACTTTATGGCTTGATAAAAAAATATAAAAAACAATATACATCTGGAGGTGTCAAGAATTGGTGAGCCAAAAGAAACACTATCTTGTTAAAATTAACGATGACCTTTGCAAATCATGTGGAATTTGCTATACCGTATGTCCCACTCAGGCGATAAGAAAAGGAAAGGGGAATGCCCCTGTAGTCGCTGATGAAAAAGCTTGTATCGGGTGTAGACAATGTGAACGCTTATGTCCTGATTTTGCAATAGACATCATCGAAAAGGAAGGAGAAGAGGGTAATGAATAAAGTAGGGGATTATGTTCTCATGCAGGGGGATAAAGCCTGTGCTTTAGGTGCGATAAAGGCGGGTTGCCGGTTTTTTGGAGGCTATCCCATCACCCCGGCTACTGAAATTGCTGAAACGATGGCTGAAGAACTTCCAAAAGTTGGTGGAAAGTTTATCCAAATGGAAGATGAAATAGCCAGCGCCTGCTCAATAATCGGTGCTTCTCTTTCTGGTGCCAAATCCATGACAGCCACCAGTGGTCCTGGATTTTCGCTCATGCAGGAAGCCATAGGCTATGCAGCTATGACTGAAACGCCGTGTGTATTTGTCAATGTGATGCGTGGTGGGCCCAGTACAGGAATGCCTACAAGAATTTCTCAAGGGGATATTATGCAAGCAAAGTGGGGAACTCACGGAGATCATCCGATTATCGCATTGTATCCCAGTACCGTAAAAGAAACCTATATTATGATCATCAAAGCGTTTTTCTTAGCTGAAAGATTTAGAACGCCGGTTATTTTCCTAATGGACGAAACTTTGGGGCATATGCGAGAGAGCTTTGAGATTCCCGAAATTGACTCGAAATATATTTTGCCTCGTTTATCCGGTGAAGAGTTGGAAGACGAAGAGATTTATCATCCTTTTGAGAGTATCAATGATACGACAACACCCCTTATGAGTATGGGAAAGAGCCGATTTCATGTTTCAGGATTAGTTCATGATGAAACCGGGTTCCCCATGGGGAGTTCCAATATGGCCGACAAACTTCTCAGGCAATTGGATAAAAAAATACGGATGCACCGTGACGAAATCACGGCTTATGAAGAATATATGACTGAAGATGCTGAAATATTGATTGTAGCCTATGGAACAGCTGCAAGAGCAGCTAAGCGTGCTGTAAAACTCGCAAGGGTAGACGGTATGAAGATTGGCTTGTTTAGACCCATCACCATTTGGCCATTTCCCAATACAAGACTTGTTAAGTTGCTTCAGAATGTCGATGCAGTTTTAGTGGCTGAGTTAAATTTAGGTCAAATTTTTCAAGAAGTATCCAGGTTGAATAAACAGCAAAAACTTCTCAGGCTTCTGAGTCGTGTCGATGGGAGCCTTATTCCTCCGGAACAAATACTGGAAGCCATTACGGAGTTGAGAATCGAATTAGATGAATATTGATTGAATTATCATTTTAAAAGGCAGGTGTATCGTTGTGGCCAGTAGAATAGAAATTAAAACGGATGCCAATAACCTGAATGCGTTTTTGATTTTCAGACCCATTGAAGGGTATGATAAACCAATATCGCCTGAGGAGATTGATCAAGTATTAACCATCTGGAAGGTTAAATACGGAATTGATCAATCCGCTGTTGAGAGATTCATACAATTGAATACACCTGATATCCCCGTTCCGTTTGCCAAAGGAGTTCCGCCTAAGGAATCTCACGATGCGGAAATCGTTTATAATTTTGATTTTGAAAAATTGAAGACTTATTCAACCGGAAAGGTCGATAAGCTTCATAAAAGCATTTATAAAGACTTCATTGTGAAAAAAGGTCTTCTCATTGCAAAAAGAATTCCCCCTCAGGAAGGTGAGCCCGGCATAGATGTTTTCGGAAAAGAAATCTTGCCGAAAAAACCCAAAGACACCAGTCTAAAAAAAATGCAGGGCGAAAACACCGTTGTCGATCCCACTGATACAAAATTAGTTGCTTTAAAAGAAGGGATATTACGATATGAAAAAGAGAAAGTCCATGTGGATCAAATTCTCATTATTTCGGGAGAACTGGATGCCGGCGTTGGAAATATTGATTTCGAAGGGACCGTTATCATAGAGGGAACGGTCAAGCCGGGGTTTATTGTTAAGGCCAGAGAGGATATCAAAGTCAACGATATTGTAGAAGCGGCTACCTTGGTTGCCGGACGGGATATAGAAATACAAGCGGGTATCAAGGGAAGAGGGAAAGCATTTTTATCCGCTGGACGGGATATTAAAGTTCGGTTTGCTGAAAATGCAGAGTTTGAGGCAGGTAGAGACATTATCATTGAATCAGCATCTGTTAATTCCACGTTAAAAGCAAAAAACAGCTTAAGAATTGAAGGACATCCGGGAGAATTAGTTGGGGGCTTTGCTTCAGCCGGGCATGAGTTGGTTGCCAATCAGATCGGTTCAAACATGAACCTTAAAACAAGTGTTGAAGTCGGGATTGACCCTTCTCTACGAGAAAAGATCATGTTGTTGCAATCGCAGATTAAAGTAGATGAAGAAAACGTTCAAAAGCTACAATTGATTGTGAAAAAACTAAAAACCCTTAGGGATCAGTTAAAAGATCAATTCCCTAAGGATAAACTGGATATGTTACTGAAAAGCATTCAAACCATCAACAATTTGAATGTAGAAATTCCCAAACTAAAGTCAGAACTATCTGAAACTGAAGATAAAATTGAACTAATGGTTTCCGGGGCAAAGATTATTGCAAAAAACATCCTTTATGCCGGGACCGAGATTACCATAAGGGATAGAAAATTTTATGCCAATAGAGACTACGAAAAAGCCATTCTTGTACTAGAAGGCGGAGAGATCAGAATCGGTGGGTACAGTCATTAGAATTAGCGAAATAATATGATATAATACCATTCGTTTGGTAGGAGGCGTGTCCGAATTGGCTAAGGAGCCGGTCTCGAAAATCGGTGGGTATATTACCTATGTGGGTTCGAATCCCGCCGCCTCCGC
>Ga0116164_10000433_pt1 | contig 36886 bp, 35 predicted proteins | sample AD_UKC109_MetaG_FD_89888 | JGI IMG/M metagenome (GOLD analysis project Ga0116164, IMG submission 89888) | Active sludge microbial communities of municipal wastewater-treating anaerobic digesters from Hong Kong - AD_UKC109_MetaG | ecosystem: Engineered > Bioreactor > Anaerobic > Digestate... | reverse complement strand
ATCCGGAATATCCAGCGGATTCTGGGTGACAAAATAAACGCCCACACCCTTGGAACGAATCAGACGGACAACCTGCTCGATTTTTTCCAGAAGCGCCTTGGGCGCGTCGCTGAACAAAAGATGCGCTTCATCAAAAAAGAAAACCAGCTTGGGCTTTTCGGGATCGCCGATTTCCGGCATCTGCTCAAACAACTCAGCCAGCATCCAGAGCAGAAACGTCGAATAGAGTTTGGGATTGTTGTAGAGCTGATCAGCAGCCAGAATGTTCATGACACCGCGTCCCTCGCCGTCCGTCTGGATCAAATCTGCAATATCCAGCATCGGTTCGCCAAAGAATTTATCGCCACCCTGCTCTTCGATAGTCAGAAGACCACGTTGTATCGCGCCGATGGAAGCGGTGGAAATATTTCCGTATTCCGTCTTGAATTTTTTGGCATTATCCCCCACGAATTGAACCATGGCCCGCAAGTCTTTCAGGTCGATCAGCAGCAATCCATTGTCGTCGGCGATTTTGAAGACAATCTGAAGAACGCCGGATTGCGTGTCGTTAAGATTGAGCAGACGCGCCAAAAGCAATGGCCCCATATCGGATATGGTTGCGCGCACCGGATGACCGGACTTTCCGTACACGTCCCAGAAAACCGTCGTATTGGAACGGGGCGTAAATTCCTTGACGCCAATGCCTTCGAGCCTTTTGAGCAGTTTTTCCGAAGAGACGCCGGATGCCCCGATGCCGGAGAGGTCTCCCTTAACGTCGGCCATAAAAACCGGAACGCCGATTGAGGCGAAGGATTCGGCCATTTTTTGCAATGTCACGGTTTTCCCGGTTCCCGTTGCGCCGGTAATCAGTCCATGCCGATTGGCCATTTGCGGTAAAAGTGTAATTTCCTTGCCCTGTGACATGGCAATAACGAGCGGTGTAGTCATAGTGACTCCTTGTTGGGTGGTTTTATTTATAGTGCGAAAAATTATAGGAAGAACTAAAACATATGTCAATCATGAAAAAATTTAATAATTTTCCTTGACAAACAATAATTCATGGCTTAATCACTATTAAAACGATAGTAATGGTAGTAATTACATAAAGGATGAAAAGATGAAGCTTTCAACAAGAACGCGCTACGGGGTCAGATTGATGACGGCGTTGGCCCGTAATTACGGCAAAGAACCTGTTTTTCTTAAAGATATTGCCAGAGGAGAAAATATTTCCGAGAAGTATTTGAGCCTGATTATTATTCCGTTACGGGGCGTTGGTCTGGTCAGTTCGGTTCGTGGCGCATACGGCGGCTATAATCTGACCAAAGAACCCTCGCAGATAACCTTAAAGGAAATAGTGGATGTTCTGGAAGGGGACTGTTCTCTGGTTGATTGTGTGAAAAATCCCGCTTCCTGTCCCCGTGTGCCGACATGCGCCAGCCATGATGTCTGGGCGATTATCGGCGGGAAAATTTCGGAAACCTTGAGCTCGATTACCCTCGATCAACTGGTAAAGATGAATCAGGAGAAAGAGGGAAATGCGGCGATGCAGCATATTTGAAGATAATTTGAAAAAGGAACTGCCAAAGGAACAATGATGGGTAAAAAAGTTTTAGTGGCGATGAGCGGCGGTGTTGATTCATCTGTAGCCGCGCTGCTGCTCAAAAATGAAGGTTACGATGTTTCCGGCGTGACGATGTGCCTGGGCATCTCAACCGAAGATGACGCGAAATGCTGCGGAGCTTCCGCGGTTGATGACGCCAAAAGAGTCTGTGACCGCATCCGGATTCCGCATTATGTTTTCGATTACGCGGCACAGCTTGAAGAGAAGGTAATAGCGAAATTCATCAGCGAATACAAAAAAGGCAGAACGCCGAATCCCTGCGTGGAATGCAACCGCCATTTGAAATTCGGCACGCTTTTGGACAAGGCGCTGACGCTCGGCTTTGATTATCTGGCTACTGGCCACTATGCGGCCATTGAAAAAAATGAAAACGGCTATTGTCTGAAAAGACCAAAAGACAAAAGGAAAGATCAGACCTATTTTCTCTATTCCATCCCTTATGAGAGGCTGGAAAACATTTTGTTCCCTCTCTCTCATTTCACGAAGGACGAGGTGAGAGATTTAGCGAAACAAAATTCCCTGCCCGTAGCGGAAAAGCAGGAGAGTCAGGATATTTGTTTTGTGACGCAGAAAAACTATCAGGAATTTCTCCTGAGTCGCGGACACGAATTTAAGCCGGGTCCGATTGTCAACATGCAGGGGAAAATCATGGGCACGCATCGAGGGATTGTTTCCCACACCATCGGTCAACGCGGCGGCCTCGGTATCAGCCATCCCACGCCGCTGTACGTTGTATCCATTGATCCGGTTAAAAACCGTATCGTTGTCGGTGAAAAGAAAGATTTAATGGCCAAGGGGCTGACGGCGGGAGATGTGAACATGTTGGTTGAAAAATGGCCAAATCAGGTGTACGCAAAAATCAGATACCGGAAAAAGGAAGTGCTTTGCGAAGTAAAAGAAGAAAATAAAGGATTAAAAGTAATTTTTGCCGAAGAACAGGAGGCCATCACTCCCGGTCAGTCCGTCGTCTTTTACGACCACGACCGCGTCCTGGGAGGCGGAATCATAGATGAGGTGTTGCATGGAACTGATTAAAGAAATCAACCGGCTGAAAAAAGAAAGAAACGCCGTCATTCTGGCGCATAATTACCAGTTGCCCGAGGTGCAGGATATCGCCGACTACGTGGGCGATTCTCTGGGATTGAGTATTGAGGCCTCCAAAACCGACGCTCGCGTGATTGTCTTTTGCGGCGTTTATTTCATGGCGGAAACGGCGAAGATTCTATCGCCGGACAAAACTGTTTTGATTCCCGATAAAAATGCGGGCTGTCCGATGGCGGATATGATTACCGCCGAAGAACTCCGCAAGCTCAAATCGCGGCATCTGCAGGCCAAAGTTCTTTGTTACGTGAACACCACGGCGGCGGTCAAAGCCGAATGCGACGTCTGCTGTACGTCGGGAAATGCCGAAAAGATTGTGCGCGAGGCTTTTCACGGGGATGATGAAATTATTTTTGTTCCCGATCAATATCTCGCCGGTTATATCGCAAAGCGGGCGGGCTGCGAATTTATTTTATGGAAAGGATTCTGCCCTTCGCACGTGAAAATACTGCCGGAAGACATCGCGAGGGAAAGAACGTGGCATCCAAACGCGGAAGTTCTGGTACACCCGGAATGTCCGCCGAGCATTACGTCTTTGTCCGACCGGGTTTTATCCACGGAAGGAATGTGCCGCTACGTCAAAGAATCGAAGACGCGCGAATTTATCATCGGGACGGAAATCGGCATTCTTCATCGGATGCGAAAGGAAAATCCCGGAAAAGTGTTTTATCCCGCATCGGAACGGGCAACGTGTCCGAATATGAAGCTGACGACGCTGGAAAAAGTCTTATGGTCTCTGGAGGAAATGGGGTTCGAAGTAACCGTGCCCGCGGACATCATGCAAAAAGCAAAGACCTGTCTGCAAAGAATGATTGATTACAAACCATAAGCAATGCTGAAAAAGGAGCAAACTCAATGAGCAAAAATGATGCAAAATTAAAAATAGAAACGCTGGCGCTGCATGGCGGGCAGGAATCTGATCCAACAACCGGTGCGCGCGCCGTGCCGATTTATCAGACAACATCGTATCAGTTTAAAGACACCGAACACGCGGCCAATCTTTTCGGCCTCAAGGAGTTCGGCAATATTTACACGCGTCTGATGAACCCGACCACCGATGTTCTGGAAAAGAGAATCGCTCTGCTGGACGGCGGCGTGGGAGCGCTGGCGGTAGCCAGCGGCCAGTCGGCCATTACGCTGGCGCTGCTGAATATCGCACAGGCCGGCGACGAAATCGTTTCGGCGGACAATCTCTACGGCGGCACATACAATCTTTTTCATTACACGTTTGCCCGCTTCGGAATTAAGGTCAAGTTTGTCAAATCCAATGATCTTGAGGCTTTCCGGAAGGCCATTACGCCGCAGACAAAAGCGATCTACGCGGAGTCCATCGGCAATCCCAAACTGGATGTAGCCGACATCGAAGGTCTCGCCGGTGTGGCGCATCAAAACGGCATCCCGCTGGTTCTCGATAATACCGTCTCGCCTTATCTGCTGCGCCCGATTGATTTCGGCGCGGATATCGTTGTTTATTCGGCGACAAAATTTATCGGCGGTCACGGCACATCGCTGGGCGGTTTAATTGTTGATTCGGGGAAATTCGACTGGACCAACGGCAAATTTCCGCTCATTGCCGATCCCGATCCCAGCTATCACGGAATCAATTTTGTGGAAGCGCTGAAACAAAATGGCAACATTGCCTACATCATCAAAGCCCGTGTGACGCTGCTGCGCGATCTGGGACCTGCTCTTTCGCCGTTTAACGCGTTTCTATTCCTGCAGGGGCTGGAAACAATCCATTTGAGAATGATTCGTCATTCTGAAAACGCCCTGGCTGTGGCCGGCTTCCTCGAGAAACATCCGAAAGTCAGTTGGGTCAACTATCCGGGACTTCCATCCAGTCCGGAACAACCGCGGGTGAAGAAATATCTGCCCCAAGGCGCGGGGGCGATTATCGGGTTCGGCATCAAAGGAGGTGCGGAAGCGGGAAAGAAGTTTATCGAATCACTGGAACTGGTTTCTCATCTGGCGAATGTGGGCGATGCGAAAACGCTGGCGATTCATCCGGCAACGACAACGCATCAGCAGTTATCCGCTGAGGAACAGTTAGCCACAGGTGTAACGCCTGATTTCATCCGTCTTTCCGTAGGATTGGAACATATTGACGACATCAAAAACGATATCGAACAGGCTTTGTCCAGTGTATGATGAAAGGAGAATTTTATGTACAGAATATTTGATGATATTACCAAAACGGTAGGCAATACGCCTCTGGTGCGTCTTAACCGAATAAAACAGGAACTGGACGCGGATATTCTTGTTAAACTGGAATCCTTCAATCCGCTCTCCAGCGTCAAGGACAGAATCGGCGTGGCGATGATCGAGGCGGCGGAAAAAGCCGGTCTGATCAAACAGGACAGCGTGGTTATCGAACCGACCAGCGGCAATACGGGCATTGCGCTGGCCTTTGTCTGCGCGTCCAAAGGTTATCGTCTGATTCTCACGATGCCGGACACGATGAGCATGGAGCGCAGGCAACTGCTTTCCATTCTGGGGGCGGAACTGGTTTTAACCGAAGGCGCCAGGGGCATGAAAGGCGCCATCGAAAAGGCGGAAGCACTGGCGGCAGAAAGCCCGAACAGTTTTATGCCTCAGCAATTTAAAAATCCGGCCAACCCGGAAATTCACCGCCGGACGACGGCGCTGGAAATCTGGAACGATACGGACGGTAACGTCGATTATATCGTTGCCGGCGTCGGCACGGGCGGCACGGTTACCGGCATCGGGGAGGTTCTGAAACAGAAGAAACCTTCTTTGAAAATCATTGCCGTGGAGCCGGTCGATTCTCCGGTGCTTTCCGGCGGTAAACCCGGACCGCACAAGATTCAGGGAATCGGCGCGGGATTTGTGCCGGATGTTCTAAGGAAGGATGTGATTGATGACATTATCCAGGTGGCTCACGAAGAAGCCGGAGAGACGGCGCGAAGAATTGCCAGGGAAGAAGGGATTCTGGTCGGTATTTCCAGCGGCGCGGCTTTGTGGGCGGCGCTGAAAGTCGGCGCAACGGAAGAGGCAAAAGGCAAAACCATTGTCGTTATCCTTCCTGATACGGGGGAGCGCTATTTATCGACCTGGCTGTTTCAGAAGTCTTAATACCCCCCCTCCCTTCCCTCGAGGGGAGAGGATTAAGGTAAGGTGATTGAAAACATTGCTTAATATGAAAAAAACGAAAAACGAAAATGTAAATAATAATTCTATAGGCGTTGTGGAAACGCAGTATCACACGATTGCCGGGCAGGGCGACGAACTTAGTCTGGAAAGCGGCGAAAAACTCGGCCCGGTGACCCTTGCTTATGAGACATACGGAAACCTGAATGCTGATAAATCCAACGCGATTCTTGTTTTGCATGCGCTTTCCGGCGATGCCCATGCGGCGGGACTATCTCTTGAAGATCACAGTGTGGGCTGGTGGAATGACATGATCGGTCCCGATAAGGCTTTCGATACCCACCGGTATTTTGTCATCTGCTCGAATGTGATTGGCGGCTGCAAAGGATCCACCGGGCCTTCTTCCATCAATCCGGCTACGGGAAAACATTACGCCCTGGACTTCCCTTTTATCACCGTTGCCGATATGGTGCACGCCCAGCGCCGTCTCATAGATTATTTTGGCATAGACAAGCTGTTATGTGTTGCCGGCGGTTCCATGGGAGGCATGCAGGCTCTGCAATGGGTATCCTCTTATCCGGAAAAAGTAAGATCGGCTGTGGTCATTGCTTCAACTTTGAAACATTCTCCCCAGCAGATTGCCTTTAACGAAGTTGTCCGGCAGTCCATTATGGCGGATCCTTCCTGGTATGAGGGGAGTTACTACGAATACGGACAGCCGAAGAAGGGGTTGTCGGTTGCCCGCATGATCGGTCATATCACGTTCATGAGCGATAAATCCATGGAGGAGAAATTTTCCCGGCGCCAGAAAAGCGATAAATTCAGCTTTGGATTCGATCCTGCTTTTGAGGTGGAAAAATATCTGCATTACCGGGGATTGAACTTTGCCCAGCGCTTTGACGCCAATTCCTATCTCTACATTACCAAGGCGATAGATTATTTTGACATGTCCGGCCTGAATCTGATTCCGCTGGGGAAAACAGTGGACACCCGGTTTCTGATTATTTCCTTCAAGTCGGACTGGCTCTATCCGTCCTATCAATCTCAGGACATCGTCCGCCTGTTGAAAAAGAGGCACGCCGACGCGACGTATTGTGAATTGAATTCCACCTATGGACATGACGCTTTTCTGGTGGAAATCAATGAACAGACGACTTTAATAAAACATTTTTTGGATAAAACTTTTAATGGATACATGGTGGCGGGCAAACATGGCAGATGAAAAGATTCATCTTGATCATAATATAATTTATTCGATTGTTGAACCGGAATCACGGGTTCTGGATCTGGGATGCGGACAAGGCGATCTGCTGTATCCTCTTGTGCGCGACAAGCGCATCCGGGCGCAGGGCATTGAGCTGGACGACCAGGCGATTCAGGAATGCGTCAGGAAAGGATTGAGCGTTTTTCAGGATGATATTGAGAAAAGTCTGCGGGAATATCCCGATGATTCGTTCGATTACGTCATTTTAAATCAGAGCATGCAGGAAGTCAGAAAAGTCGATTGCGTTATTGGTGATGCCCTGCGTATCGGCACGAAGGTCATCGTCGGATTTCCCAATTTCGCCTATTTCAAATCGCGTTTCGCGCTTTTTTTCCGCGGAAGATCTCCGGTGACAAAATCGCTGCCCTATCTCTGGTACGATACGCCCAATGTGCGTTTTTTGAGCATTAAGGATTTTAAAGATTTCTGCGCAGAGAAAAATATCCGGATCGTGGAATCCTATTATCTTGGAGAAAAATCAACCGTGAGGCTCATGCCGAACCTTTTTGCTTTGAACGCCGTTTTTGTTTTAACGAAGAAAAAATGATAAATCAGGGTTGAAATCATATATAATGGTGAATATCTTACGTTTATGTTAATTAAAGCGTAACCGGTTGATTTAAAGATGTAAAAACAGCCTTTAAGGAGTATTTATGTGGGACTACACCGATAAAGTGAAAGAGCACTTTCTTAACCCGCGCAATGTGGGCGATGTGGAGAAACCGGACGGCGTGGGCGAGGTCGGCTCGCTGGCCTGCGGCGACGCGCTGAAACTGACCTTCAAGCTGGATGAAAACAAGCGCATTAAGGAGGCCAAGTTTAAAACCTTCGGCTGTGCCAGTGCGATTGCTTCTTCGTCGGCTCTGACGGAAATGATAAAGGGCATGACGGTCGAAGAGGCGCTCAAAGTGAGCAATCAGGATATCGCGCAGTATCTGGGCGGCCTGCCGGATGAAAAAATGCACTGTTCGGTCATGGGCAAGCAGGCGCTGGACAAGGCGGTGGAAAATTACCGCGGCGCTCCGCCGCTGGAACCGGGAGCGAAAATCATCTGCGAATGTTTCGGCGTGACCGATAAGGAAATTGAACGCGCCATCCGCGAAAACAATCTGGCCACGGTCGAAGATGTTACCAATTACACCAAGGCCGGCGGCGGCTGCGGAAATTGCCACGACGCCATTGCCCAGCTTCTGGAAAGGGTGAAGGCCGAGCCGAAAACCGATGCCAAACCGAAGCTCACGAACATCCAGAAGATCCGCCTGATCGAAGAAACTATTGAGCGTGAAATTCGTCCGTCACTCAAGCACGACGGCGGCGATATCGAAATCATCGATATTATCGGCAACCGCGTGATCGTGGCGTTGCGGGGAGCCTGCTCAACCTGCAAGGCGTCGAACATCACCCTGAAGGATTTTGTCGAGCACCGGTTGAGGGAACTGATTTCACCGGACATTACCGTTGAGGAGGCATCAAAATGAAAACCATTTATCTGGATAACAACGCGACGACCAAAGTCGCCGATGAAGTTCTGGAAGTGATGCTTCCTTATTTTACGCAATTGTACGGCAATCCCTCGAGTATGCATACCTTCGGCGGTCAGGTCGGCCAGAGAATCCGTGACGCGCGAGAGCAGGTGGCGGCGCTTCTGGGCGCCCTGCCGGAGGAAATTATCTTTACCAGCTGCGGCACGGAAAGCGACAATGCCGCCATTCACTCCGCGCTGCTGACCAGGCCCGATAAAAAGCATATCGTGATCAGCCGAGTGGAACACCCGGCCATCCGCGCGCTGTGCTCGCATCTGGGAACGCAGGGTTACAAAATAACCGAACTGCCGGTGAATAAAAACGGACTTCTGGATCTGGAGAATCTGGAAAATAGTCTGACACCCGACACGGCGATTGTCAGCCTGATGTGGGCCAATAATGAAACCGGGGTTATCTTTCCGGTCGAGGAGGCGGCCAGGCTGGCGCACGACAAAGGCATTCTTTTTCACACCGACGCGGTGCAGGCCGTTGGAAAAATCCCCATCAATATGAAAAACAACGCCATTGATATGCTCTCCATCTCGGGGCACAAACTGCATGCTCCGAAGGGAATCGGCGTTCTTTACATCCGGCGCGGAACCAAGTTTTCGCCGTTTCTGATCGGCGGCCACCAGGAAAAGGGGCGGCGCGGCGGAACGGAGAATGCGGCGGGCATCGCCGGTCTGGGCAGGGCCTGCGAGTTGGCTGCAAAAAATATGGATACGGAAAATAATCGGGTCAAACGTCTGCGGGACAAGCTCGAATCAGAGCTATTAAAGAAAATCCCGCAGAGTCGCGTCAATGGCGATATTGAAAACCGTCTGCCCAACACCACCAACATCAGCTTTGAATACGTGGAGGGTGAAGCCATTCTGCTGCTGATGAATGAACTGGGCATCTGCGCTTCGTCCGGGTCGGCCTGCACGTCCGGATCATTGCAGCCGTCGCATGTGCTACGCGCGATGGGGGTGCCGTTTACGATGGCGCACGGGTCTATCCGGTTCAGCTTGAGCGTTTATAATACCGAAGAGGAAGTGGATTTCGTCATCGAGAAAATGCCGGCCATCATCGAACGGCTGCGGGGCATGTCGCCCTTCTGGAATCAGGCGGGTCAGGCCTGCACGAATCAATAGGAGTTTATTTATGAAACGCTTGAAAAACGGCGACACATGCAAAAATGAAATTAAATCGGCGAAGAATTTTCGCAAGGAAGTGCCCTCTATTGTTGACGAACTCGTCGCATCTTGCAGCAGCGCCGGATGCTTCGATCACGTCAGCGCCGAGCCGATTCCGCACCGCGAAGCCATCATCGACATTCTTCACCGTTTGGCGCTGGTTCTATATCCGGGATATTTTATCCGCACGCGCCTGGATTCCGTCAATCTGGAATATTATCTCGGACAGCAGATGACCGCCTTGTATGAGACGCTTTCCGAGCAGATTATCCTGGCCATTCGTCATGACTGCATCCGCCATAATAAGCCCTGTGTTCAATGCGAACCGCTGGGGCATCAGTTGACCGTGGAATTCCTCCGCAAACTGCCGGCGCTGCGGATGATGCTCGCCATGGATATCCGCGCCTCTCTGGAAGGCGACCCGGCGGCAAAGGGTTACGATGAAATCATCTTCAGCTATCCGGGTATCCGCGCCATCACGGTTTACCGGATCGCCCATGAACTTTACCACCTCAATATTCCCCTGATACCGAGAATCATGACGGAATACGCGCACAGCCGCAACGGTATTGACATCCATCCGGCGGCGCATATCGGCGAGAGTTTCTTTATTGACCACGGCACCGGCGTGGTCATCGGCGAAACATGTGTCATCGGCAACCGTGTGCGCATTTATCAGGGCGTTACGCTGGGCGCGATTTCCCTGTCCAAGGCGGAATGCCGGAAACTCAGATCAAAAAAGCGCCATCCGTCCATTGAAGACGACGTGATTATTTATGCCAATGCCACGATTCTGGGGGGCGATACGGTGGTCGGCGCCCGTTCCGTTATCGGCGGTAACGTCTGGCTGACTCATTCTGTCCCGCCGGACACGGAGGTGTTCATTAAGAAACAGGATCTGATTTTCGGCGCGAAGCAGTACAAGAAACAGGCGGGCAAACAGAAACTGCGCCAAGAATAACGCAACACATATATCGGACATAAAGACATGGACGAAAAATTATTTTCTCATTTTGAAATAAAAGAAATTATTTCCGATAAAGGCGCGGTCCGACTGCTCGATGGCGCGAAAGACGTCATCGGTGAAATATCGCTCAAAATCTTCATCAACGGCACGGAATACGCCTCGCTTTTGTGTCTCAATCAACTGACGGAAGAACTGGCGCTTGGTTTTCTCTATAGTGAAGGGGTCATCGATACCATCGAGGATGTCGCCTCCATTTCCTATAACGAGCGGCTCTTTGCGGTGATGATTAATCTTGCGGAAGGCAAGTCCGTCGAAAAGTGCGAGAGTCTACGGAGTGTCACGTCCGGCTGCGGCAAATGCTTTACCTATATCAACCCGCTGAAGCATGATAAATTTGTTGCATTATCCGGCGATAAAATATTTTCGTTGAGCGCTATCCTACAGGCCATGAAAGATTTTGAGCGTCGCTCGGAAATATACAAAACCGTCGGCGGTGTACACAGCGTGTTGTTTCAGCACGATGAATTTACCGTATTCAACGAGGACATCGGGAGGCACAACTGCTTTGATAAAATAAACGGCGTGCTGCTGAAAAACAAAAAAATGGACCTCGTTAAAGATGGATTATTGTTTGTCAGCGGCAGGGTGTCTTCGGAAATCATCACCAAGGTTATCAGAATGGGTGTACCGGTGCTCGTTTCCAGAGCAACGCCGACAGCGGCCGCGGTCAATCTGGCCCGGGAATATAACGTGACGCTGTTGGGGTATGTAAGAAAAGAATCCGGATTTGTCTATTCGGGTGAAAATCGCTTAAGTTAAACAGGTGCTGACGTGAAAACATTACAAGGGAAAATTCTGGCGGTGAATGTCTCTCAGAATAAGGGAGAAAAGAAGAACAACATTGCCTGCGGCTTGTTTCTGGAAAACCTGGGACTGAAAAACGATGCTCACGCCCAAGCCGATATTATCCGGCAGGTCAGTCTGCTGGCCAAAGAAAGCTTTGAGAAAATCAGAGCAAAGGGACTTGATGTCCAGTATGGAGATTTCGCGGAAAATTTGACGACCGAAGGCATTGATCTGCCGTCGCTGCCCGTCGGCACAAAATTAAAAGTCGGCGACGGGGTGCTTTTGGAGGTTTCGCAAATCGGCAAGGTCTGTCACAACCGATGCAATATTTTTTATACGGTTGACGATTGCGTCATGCCCAGAGAGGGCATCTTCGCTAAAGTTCTGGCCGGCGGTGAAATAAAAGTAAGTGACAGGATGGAAGTTGTCGAATGAGGCAGACGGAGTGATAACCGCGACCATTTTGGCGTTTATTATTTATCCCGCAATCTACATGATCTGGCGGGGAAGATCATTGCAGAAGCAATAACGACATTTATAAAAGAAAGAGGATAGCATTATCAATTACGGCCGACGTTCTTATGCAGATGATTGATAATGTCGAATTTCAAAAAATCGCAGAGGCGGTATCCTCAGTATGCTGAGGTTCCACCAAATATTGAGGGCAAAAGAATCACCCCTTGCTTTTAGTAGTTCACTCTCGTTAATCTAACCAATTGTTAATAAATAATAAATTAATATTTTACTTCTCCTCGGTTATTGGCACGCCACTTGCGTTTGCTATTCCACACGAGAACACGACCAAACTATTCTATTGATTGAGAAAGGCGGATTAAAGCTAAACAGGTCATCCTGAACGATGACCTGGAAAGGGGTGAAAGTAAATGAAGAAGATTTATTTGTTTATTATTTTAGCATTGGTGCCACTCATAAGTATGTGTTCCGGACCTTATGGACCCATGAGGGACGGCTATGGTGGTTATGGTATGGGGCCTGGCATGATGGGCGGATACGGCTATGGATATGGAGGTATGTTTATGGGGATATTGTTTTTAGTTCTTCTCGGTGTAGCGATTTACTTTATTGTTCAAAATGTAAGATCGAAGGATGGAGTTGGGCAGGCACCGGAGTCACCCATAGACATTCTAAAGAAGCGTTACGCCAAGGGTGAAATAACAAAAGAAGATTTTGATCGAATGAAAAACGAGCTACAGTAACATCAATTTGATCTTTATTGCTAACTACTGACCGGACTTTCTGCTTGGTCAGTAGTTAGCGTTTTATAAAAATGCAAAGCACGGACAGGAGGAAAGTATGAAAAAGACTATTTTAATTATTTCATTGGCACTGGCTGTGGCATTTGTTCTTGGCGCCGCTACAGTACAGAGTCAGATGGGCCGAGGCGGATATGGTTATGGCTATGGCATGGGCCCGGGAATGATGGGTGGTTATGGCATGATGGGTGGTGACTGGCTTGACGTTCCAGACAAATTACCCACACCAAAAAACTCGCAATGGGTACAAAAACTTAAGGAAATTCTGGCACTGGAAAAAGAGTCTTTGGCTCAGTATGAGGCCGACCAGGGGAAATTCAACGCCTATATGCCGTATATGATGGTCATCCCACAAGAAGAGAATCACGTTGAATGGATCGGGCAACTGTTTAAAGCCTACGGTTTGCGTGCCGACGGGAAGACGCCCCCTGTCGTGGACAATCAAACACTGACGAAGGCCTATGAACTTAGTGTAAAAATGGAAAACGATTTGTTGCCCCGTTATGAATGGCTCATTAAAAAGGCCGAGGATCGTGATACGGCTCAAGTGCTTAATGTCATCCTCCTTCAGAGCCGTTGGCATCTCGTGATGTTTGATCATGCCTTGCGTATGGGACATGGCTATGGATTCAGCAGAGGATGGGGAATGGGACATGGCATGATGGGCCGCGGATATGGTTCTGGATACGGCATGGGTCCGGGAATGATGGGCGGCTATTACGGTTCTGACACTGGCCGCGGATATGGGCGGCATTACCAGTCAACGGGTAAAGCCATTAATGCAAAGGAAGCCGAGACCATGATGAAAGACTATCTAAAGTCTTCCAGAAATCCCAATCTCAAGCTGGGTAAGATTAAAGACGCTGGAGACAGCTTTGAGGCAGAGATATTAACGAAGAAAAATGACCTTGTCGACAGGGTTCACATTGACAAGGCAACCGGTTATATAAGATCGGCGTATTAAGAGAGGGTATATTTAAGGATTGTCCTTCAATCTTGTTTTAAGATATTATGTTATCTTGGAGGCAGAGATTAATTACTGCCTCCAGGATAACAGAGAATGTAATCATTTATAGAAAAATGATTAGGGAAAAATGTTGAAAACGTTATCTTATCATAATTATTAAGGGGAAATTAAGGAGGTATTAAAAATGGGGACGGTAGCTAAGACAAATGAGAATCTTAAGAAATGTATCTGTATGAAGTGTCCAAGTTATACATTTACCTGTAAAATGTTGAATATGCCGGGGAATATGATTGCTATGATGAGTGATGTTTCAAAAAAGGTTGAGCTAGAAGCCATGTATTGTGCTTTTGAAAAAAGTAAATGCATTAAGGAAGAAAAAGGTTGTATTTGTGCAACATGCGAGCTCTTTAAAGAGAACAATCTAGGAAAGGGATATTTTTGCGTCGCAACCGGCGGGAAATAAGAAGCTGCACGTAAATATTCATCATCTGTCAGGTCATAGGTCAGGACATATTAAAGGATGAGTCTTCAACCTTGTTTCAAGATGGCAATTTTATTCCGGAGGTAGCTTTTATAATCGCTGCCTCCGGAATAAATAGAAGGGAAACAATTTTCAGAAGTTTGTCGCATTATATATCTTGAGGGGTGTGGCATATAAGAAATAAGCCGTAATATGAATAAGCAAAGAGAGGTGATTTAGATGAAAAACTTGATCGTGAAAATAATTGCATTGTCATTCATATTGCCGGTCTTGTCATTATCCGTCGCCTATTCCAGCGAAAATCCGACATCTATAAACAAAAACAATGATAAACAGTTAAAAGAAAAACTAAAAGGAATTGACGGGAAAACAGCAATGGCAATTGCCAACAAGTGGCACATGGATAAAATTGACGTTGTCACTTTTGTTACACCGGATAAGGTGAATTTCAAGTTCAAAGACGGAGAGACTATCAGCATACTTTTGCCTGATGATGTAATGATGGTTTCAATTGCTCCATACATCAACAAAACTCATACGTGTGCAACACATTATATATCGAGTTGTGATGCGGAATTAAAGAACACAAAAATAAAAGTCACTGCTGTTGCTGCCGGTGGTAAAATTCTGATCAACAAAATTATGAAAACAGCTCCGACCGGTTTTTTGGATCTTTGGCTGCCCAGAAATCAAATCATTGATATAACAGTGAGCGCCAAAGGTAAAAGTGCAACCGGGAGAATATTTACCAATAGAGACAGCAAAACATGCGAAACAACTCTTAAACTGGAATAATGGAATCAAATCTGAAAAGGAGATGCGGAAGATGAAAACATTGCTTAAGTTATTTGTTTTTATGATGGCAGGTTTGCTTACGTCCTGCTCCGGTGAAGGTTATTATGGTGGGCAAGGTCCCGGTGGATGGGGACCCATGATGCATTACGGATTTGGATATGGAGGAATGTTTATGTGGATTATTTTTCTGATTGTCATTGGAGTGCTGATCTATTTCATTGTTCAGGCCCAGAAAACAAAGGGTCAGACACCGGCACAGGGTGAAAGCTCCCTGGATATCCTGAAGAAGCGTTATGCTAAGGGTGAAATCAGTAAAGAAGATTTTGACCGGATGAAGCATGATCTTGAAACGTAATGTATTTCGAAAAAAGTTTCTGTCTGCACCAGTTGGCACTAAGTCGAAGAGCCAGCCTGAATGATGCTATGGGTACAAGCGCGAGATATACGCCAGCCTCGTGTTTGTTTCCATTTACAACTTACTCACCGGTCTGTGGGGTGTGCCGGCTTTTTTGCACGTGCAATAGGTAATGGCGATATTTTGAGTTATTTAATCGAGTCCGTGGGGGAAAGATGAAGATCACCGATCCGGTATGCAAGATGGCCATTGAAGAAAAGGATGCTGCAGCAACCACGTCCTATAAGGGAAAGACGTATCGTTTCTGTTCGTCTCATTGTAAAGAATCTTTCGACAGCAACCCTGAATCGTACCTCGGTGCGTCAGCAGATGACGGGGAAAAAGAGCAGGCAGTTGGTAAAACCAAAGCCGAATGGACCTGCCCCATGCATCCTGAAATTAAACAGCAGGGACCCGGTAATTGCCCGAAATGCGGCATGGCCCTGGAGCCGGAAACTCTTATGCCGGCAGAGGAAAAGATAGAATATACCTGCCCGATGCATCCGGAAATCATCCGCGACAAGCCGGGAAGCTGTCCGAAATGCGGCATGTCTCTGGAACCGAAAACCGCATCGATGACCGAGACAGAGAGCAACCCGGAATACGAAGACATGCGCAAGCGCTTCATTGTGGGCGCTATCCTGGCACTCCCGTTGCTGATGATTGCCATGCGCGGTATGGTCCCGGGCGGTCAATTTCTCGACACACTGGCTACTGCCAGAACCTATCAGTGGCTGGAACTGATCCTTGCGACGCCGGTAGTCCTCTGGGCGGGATGGCCCTTCTTCGTTCGGGGTGTCCAGTCCGTTATCAACAAAAGTCTTAACATGTTTACCCTGATCGGCCTCGGGGTTTCGGTAGCCTACCTTTACAGCTTAATCGGTGTATTGTTCCCTCACCTTTTCCCTGCGACGATGCGGACAGCAAACGGCACCGTCGGAGTTTATTTTGAGGCCGCGAGTGTCATCGTTGTCTTGATATTGCTGGGCCAGGTTCTGGAACTGCGGGCCAGAAGCCGGACCGGTACAGCTATAAAGAAACTGTTGGGTCTGGCTCCGAAGACGGCCCGAAAAATAGACACTGAGGGGAATGAAAACGATATTCCTTTGGCGCATGTCATGAAGGGCGATCGTTTGCGTGTCCGGCCGGGAGAAAAGATTCCCGTGGATGGCGTCGTTCTGGATGGATCAAGCAGTGTCGATGAATCGATGATCTCGGGCGAACCGATACCGGTTCAGAAGCAAGCTGGAGACAAACTAATCGGTGCTACAGTCAACGGCACCGGGTCATTAATTATGGAGACTCAGAAGGTAGGCGCTGAAACCGTTCTATCACAAATAGTCAAAATGGTGGCCGAGGCCCAGCGAAGCCGGGCGCCCATTCAGAAGCTTGCCGATGTTGTAGCCGGATATTTTGTGCCGGCTGTGATCGCTATCGCACTGATGGCTTTTGTCATCTGGTACTTTTTCGGTCCTGAGCCCCGCTTAGCCCACGCGCTGATTGCCGCTGTCTCCGTGTTGATCATTGCCTGTCCCTGTGCTTTGGGTTTGGCAACGCCGATGTCGATCATGGTCGCAACGGGAAAAGGAGCAACCATGGGGGTCTTGTTTAAGAATGCCGAGGCGATCGAGACCCTAAGGAAAGTGACGACGCTTGTGGTTGACAAAACCGGAACGCTGACTGAGGGCAAGCCGAAACTAATGCAGGTTGTCGCGGTTCCCGGTATGGAGAAAGACAGCGTGCTGTTACTGGCGGCGTCCCTGGAGAAAGGCAGCGAACACCCCTTGGCGGCAGCCATTATTGAAGGGGCTGTCCATCAAGGGATCCACCTGACCGATACGAGTAATTTTGTCTCCCATACCGGCAAGGGCGTGTCCGGCGAGATTGACGGAAAAAAGGTATTGCTTGGCAACAGTTCGCTATTGGAAGATTTCAAGATTGACGCCGGTCCTTTGGCTGAGCATGCCCGGACGATGAGGTCCGAAGGACATACGGTTATGTTTGTGGGGATTAACGGTGAAGTGGCGGGAATGCTTGCGGTTGCCGATCCGATCAAAGAGACCACGCCCGAGGCAATCAAACAACTGCACACCGAAGGCATCCGGGTTGTAATGTTGACCGGTGATAATAAGGTAACGGCCCAGGCCGTCGCCAAAAAGCTTAATCTGGACGAAGTGGTAGCCGAAGTTTTGCCGGCCCAAAAGGCAACGGCGATTAAAAAGTTTCAACAGGGCGGGCATGTTGTCGCCATGGCCGGCGACGGGATCAATGACGCCCCCGCTCTGGCCCAGGCCGACGTGGGGATTGCCATGGGAACGGGCACGGATGTGGCCATGGAAAGCGCCGGCGTCACCCTGGTGAAGGGCGACCTCACCGGGATCGTCCGCGCGAGAAATTTGAGCCGCGCCACCATAGCCAATATCAAGCAAAACCTGTTCTTTGCTTTCATTTACAATATTCTCGGCGTGCCGATCGCGGCGGGCATCCTCTACCCCAACTTTGGCATTCTTCTCAGCCCGATGATTGCTGCTGGGGCTATGAGCCTTTCCTCCGTTTCCGTGGTCGGAAATGCCCTCAGGCTGAGGAGAGTAAAGATATAAGACAAAGTGAAATTATTACGGGGGCCAACAGATCATTCCCTAAATTTGAGTCTCTCAAATAAAAAATGGAGGTGGCAAAATGTGGAAGGAATTAATGACAATGCCTCACGTGTTATTCGGCGTGTTCGGGATTCTCTTTGCCGTCTGGGTTGCCGTGGAAGCAGTCAATAGCAGCGAGGCGAATCAACGCCGGTTGAAACTGGCAAGCATCGGGACAACGCTATTCCTTTGGCTCTCCTATCTGATCGGGGGTTGGTGGTATGTCGTCTATTATGGCGCCGCCGTCAGTAACAGCGATAAATCAATCATACTGGCCGGACCATGGAAGTGGTCCCATTCTTTTTTCATGGAGACCAAAGAGCATCTATTCTTCATGATGCTCTTCCTGAGCATTCTGCTTCCTATCGTCACTTTCCGCAACCAGATTTTTAAAGACAAGAAAGTCAGAAATCTGACAATCGTGATCGCATTAACGATTGTTGTTCTGGGACTGGGCATGGAAGGTTTTGGCGCAATGATCAGCAAAGGTGTCAAAATGAGCCTGATGGGAGGGAAATAACATGGAAAAGCGACTTGAAAATAAAGCATGGGACAAGTTTTCTGTAGGATTTGGGTTATCGTTTCTCATTGCAAGCATTTTTAACGGACTGCTGGTTATTGCGAAAGAATCCTATGGCCCTTTGAAGAGTTCAATGAAATCTCTTTCCGGCCATCACTGGATTACACATGGAATTTTTATTATCCTCTTGTTTATAATTTTCGGATATATTTTTTCCAGAACCGGCATAGACAAAAAAATCGATGCGGACAAAGTATCCTTTCTAGTCATTATCGGAACGATACTGGGCGGATTGATCATTGCGGGATTCTTCTTCAGGCATTTTTTTGAATAGACCGGCTCCTTGAGTGGTGTGATAACCTCGACCATTCTCGAGTTGATTATTTATCCGGCAATATATATGATCTGGCGCGGTAAAAAAATGACAGAAAATTAAAACCTTAAGGCAGACAATTTTTATGAAAAAAATGATTGGGAAAATACTGGCGGTGAATATCTCCCCCAAAAAGGGAGAAAAGAAGAACAACATTGAGTGCGGCTTATTTTTGGAAAATCTAGGTCTCGAAAACGACGCCCACGCCGAAGCGGATATTATCCGGCAGGTCAGCCTGCTGGCCCGGGAAAGCATTGAAAAAATCCGGGCCAAAGGCCTGGATGTCAGCTACGGCGATTTCGCGGAAAATCTCACAACCGAAGGCATTGATCTTCCGGCGCTTCCCGTCGGAACGAAATTAAAGGTTGGTGACAAAGTTCTGCTGGAAGTTTCGCAGATCGGCAAGGTCTGCCATAACCGCTGCAATATTTTTTACACCGTCGGAGATTGCGTCATGCCCCGGGAAGGAATCTTTGCCAAGGTCATTGCTGGCGGTGAGATAAAGGTCAATGATGAGATTGAAATCATCGAATAAAGAAAATATCCGTTAAACCTAAAAGAATGAACAAATTCGCTTTCGTGCTCAATCCCTTCAATATCCAGAACATTCACGATTATTGTTTTATATCAAAGCTTGCGCCTCAGGCATTCATAAAAGTCATTTTAAGGCCCCTGCCGCCGTTTAAAATTCATCGCGCGAAAAACATGCGTTCCGCTATGGGCGCGGAAATTGAAGGATGCTTCATTGTCTGTCCGTTGCTTTCCAAACAGGTGCTGGCGATGAAGGAGGGGGCCGTTTTAAATAAGATATTGAAAGCGGTACAAGTGGGTGAACGAAACGGCGCGAAGGTCATCGGGCTCGGAGCATTAATGGGAGTTGTCGGAAAAGGCGGACAGTGGATTGCTGAAAAAACGCCTGTTGCCATTACCACCGGTGCCAGCCTGGCTACCGCCGCAATTCTGGAAACGTTGGATCGAGCGGCAGCTTTGCGCAAAATCGATCTCTCCAAGTCAAAAATCGCAATTGTCGGAGCGACAAACGCCATTGGGCAGAACTGCGCTTTAGGATTGTTGAACAGTGCGGATACTGTTTTTCTGCTCGCGAAGAACTCCGAGAGATTGGCAGATCTTAAAGAATCTCTCGTTGCTCAAAAATCAAAAACAAATATCATTGATAAAGGTTTGGCGCTGGAGAGTGTAATCAAGGACGCGGATATTATAATTTTTACAACTTCCGCCATCGAAGTACCATCCGCCGCAACCGCCCACAATCTCAAAAAAGGAGCGATTATCTGCGATATTCCTTCTCCGCGAAATGTTTCCAAAGAGATCTGCGACAAACGCAAGGACATTCTCGTTATCGACGGCGCCGTGATCGAGCCGCCGCCGACAGCGCGGCTCGGATTGAAGCTGCCGATCAAAGATGGATTTATTTATGCCTGCATGGCGGAAACCATGATTCTCGCTTTTGAAGGACAGACCCAGGATGATTTTTCAACAGGCTTTAAGCCGGATCTGAATAAGGTCAATCAAATAAAAACATTGGCTGCCAAGCACGGATTCAAAATCAAATTCACCAGCTTTGGAGTACCTGTATAAATCAACTTCTTTCTTGAAAAAACATATGGTGCTATAATCAAACGAAATTATAAAAAGGATAGTTAAAACTTTCGTTGAAGTCTTTTAACCAATTTACCACAAGGAGGTGTTCATTATGAGGAGAATATTCTTTGTTTTACTGGTTATGACAGGCGTCCTGCTTTTTGTAGACAGCAAAATTGCGCCTTTCTTCCTGCCACTTGTTTTTGCCCATTGCGATACGCTGGATGGTCCTGTTGTAAAAACTGCAAAAGCTGCCCTGGACAAAGGCGATGTGACACCCATATTGAAATGGGTGAAAAAAAATGATGAAAAAGAAATAAAGGATTTGTTTCAGCAAACATTGATTGTCAGAAGCAAAGGCAAAGAGGCCAAGGAACTGGCAGATATGTATTTCTATGAAACGCTTGTGAGAATTCATCGTGCCGGTGAAGGTGCCCCCTACACGGGATTAAAACCGGCAGACGCCGTTGACTCTGGAGTATTGGAAGCCGACAAAGCTCTGGCAAGCGGTACCGTGGACAACCTCGTTAAACTGATTAACGAAGAGACATCCAAAGGAATTCGTGAGCGGTTCAACAAGGCAAAAGAGACCCAAAAACATGCGGAACACAATGTGGAAGCCGGACGTGAATTTGTGGAAGCCTATATCCAGTTTACCCATTATGTTGAGCGGCTGCATCTCGATGTCACATCAGTGACGTCGCATCACCACGGAGAACAAGGGGAAGGCCAGAAGGAAGAGCTTCACAAACACTAGAAAAAGCGGTGATTATGGTAAGGTGGCGGCATTCATGATGGTTGATTAATGCCCAGGCAATCGCCCGGCCGCCGGAAGCGGCAATGGTCGCGTCGATTTCCTTCATGACAAAAGAATAAAAGGAATATAATTATGCCTGAGATTATAAAGTTACATGCCAGAGAAATTCTTGATTCCCGCGGGAAACCAACTGTTGAAGCGGAAGTTGTAACCATGTCGGGATTTCGAGGGAGAGCGTCAGTGCCTTCCGGCGCGTCCACCGGCGAACATGAAATGCTGGAATTGCGAGACGGCAATAAAAAAAGATATAACGGCTTGGGCGTGGAAAATGCCGTAAAAAATATTATTTATAAAATCGGTCCGGAAATAATCGGCATAGATTGCCGTCACCAGCGTAAAATTGACTTTGCCATGATTGATCTGGATGGAACAGCTAACAAAGGCAAACTCGGCGCTAATGCAATTCTTGCTGTTTCACTCGCCTGCGCAAAAGCGGCGGCGGAAATATCCGGTTTGCCGCTTTACAGATACCTGGGTGGGGTTAACGCCAAAGACTTGCCGGTGCCGCAGTCAAATATTTTAAACGGCGGACAGCATGCCGACAACAATGTTGATATTCAGGAGTTCATGATTATGCCCGTGGGTGCGCCCGACTTTAAAGAGGGTATTCGAATGAACGCGGAAGTCTTTTATTCTTTGAAGACAGTGCTCAAGAGCAAAGGCCACAATACTTCCGTAGGTGACGAAGGCGGATTCGCCCCCAATTTAAAATCCAATGAGGAAGCTTTATCCCTCATCATGACTGCTATTGAAAAAGCAAACTTGCGCCCCGGAAAAGACATCATGCTTGCGCTTGATTCAGCGGCTAGTTCCTTTTTCTCCAAAGGCAAGTATATTTTGTCCGCGGAAAAGAAACCTCAGAAATCGGCTGAAGATATGGTTCGTTTCTATGGCGAACTTGTTCGAAAATATCCGATTATTTCGATTGAAGACGGATTGGCAGAGGATGACTGGATCGGCTGGAAATATTTAACGGACGAACTTGGCCGTAAAATACAGATTGTCGGCGATGACCTTTTCGTCACCAATATAAAGCGGCTTGAAAAAGGCATTACCCTTGGTGTGGCTAATTCCATTCTCATAAAATTAAATCAAATCGGAACACTGACAGAAACACTGGAAACCATTGCGCGTGCTAAAGAGGCAGGTTATACCTGCGTTGTATCACATCGTTCCGGCGAAACGGAAGATACCTTTATGGCTGATGTCACCGTCGCCACAAATTGCGGCCAGATTAAAAGCGGTTCTGTTACCCGCTCGGAAAGACTGGCTAAATATAATCAGCTTCTCCGCATTGAAGAAGAACTGGGCAGCGCCGCGGCCTATCGCGGCAGGAAAGTATTTTACAGCATAAAATAAGGATGCATTGTTGCAAAATACAAATTCAAGTAAAAAACCTAAGGTTGTAATTATCGGCGCCGGCTTCGGCGGCCTGTGGGCGGCACGTACATTGGCCGATGAACCCGTAGATGTGCTGGTGATCGACCGCAATAATTATCATACCTTTCTGGCACTTCTTTATCAGGTAGCCGCTGCGGAACTCACGGCTGAAGATATTGCTTATCCTGTACGCAACATCTTCTGGAAAAAATCGAATATAGATTTTATGCTGGCACACGCGCGGCGAATTGATGTCCAGAATCATCAAATCGAGACGGATGTTGAAACCATATCTTATGATTATCTGATTCTGGCAAACGGCAGCGTCACGTCAACCTTCGGTGTGCCGGGCGTCGAAGAGCATGCCTATTTCCTGAAAACACTGGAAGAAGCCGTCACCCTGAAAAATCATATTATCTGCTGTTTTGAAGCGGCGGCAAGAGAAGCCGACGCGAGAAAAAGAAAGCGTTTGCTGACATTCGTTATCGTCGGCGGCGGTGCAACCGGTGTGGAATACGCGGGAGCGCTTACAGAACTTATCCACGGCCCGCTCATAAAAGATTACTCAAACATTGATCTTTCCGAAACGCGGATAATCCTGCTGGAAGCGGCCGAACAACTGGTTTTGTCCATGCCGTCGGACATCCGGGATTACACAGCCGGACAATTGCGGAAAATGGGCGTGGATGTGCTATTAAAGAAAATTGTCGCCGAAATATATTCGGAAAGGCTTGTTGTGAAAGGCGCGGAGAATATTGAGGCCAGTACCGTTGTCTGGACGGCGGGCGTCCAGGGAGAAAAACTTGCCGCTGTTTCCAATATCCCGGTTACAAGCGATGGCCGTGTGTCCGTTAAAGAAACACTGCAGATTCCTGATCAGCAGAATATTTATGCGATCGGCGATCTGGCGGCCATCAACGAAGGCCAGCGTATCCTGCCAATGGTCGCTCAAGTCGCTATTCAATCCGGTGTGACATCAGCCAGAAACATATTAAGACAAATTGCGGGATTGGCGCCACAACCTTTCATATATAAAGACCGCGGCTCAATGATAACTATCGGACGCAAAGCCGCCGGCGTCGCTATCGACTCGTGGTCATTTACCGGTTATTTTGCCTGGGTGATGTGGCTGGTCATCCATCTTTTTAATCTAATCGGTTTTCGCAACCGGATCATGGTCATGATCAACTGGGCATGGGATTATCTGCTCTATGAACGGGCGGCGCGCTTTGTGTTTCCATCAAAAGCAATTTCCAATTCCCAATCATCTTCCTGTCATTCCGATAGCCGTCCTGACAATGGTCACGATAAAGGAATGTGATCATGGGAAGGCGGCGGCATTCATGATGGCTGATTAATGCCTAGGCAATCGGCCAGCCGCCGGAGGCGGTGATAGCCGCGTCAATGTCCTTCATGAGCCGGATGGTTTCGGCCAGCGCGGAAACGATTTGCTGATAGTGCGATAAATCATCATAGGTGAGTTTGCGGCCCTTGCGGTCTTTGAGCCACTTGGCGCAGATCTGATAACCGCCGACATGAAATTCCCATACTTCTTTCGGAACATTATCAAAAAACTGTGTCGTGTTGATCCAGACGCGCCCGCCTGCGTCGCACTGCGGCTCTACATAGCGCACGGTCTCCACGGTGTTGTCGCCGGCGACGGGATAGCCGGTGATTTTCTTACCCTGCTTTTCCATCAGGTGTAACGAAACCAATTCATCGCCCAGCGCGCAGAGTGTGCGGAAAAGTTCCTGATTTGAAGTTAAAGGCAGGCGCGGAAAATCCATTTTTAGAAATTCTGCATAGCGTGTGCGATAGGCCGGTGAATGGAAGACAGCGTACATATAATTGAAGATGTCTTCCGGCCCGAAGGTCTTTTTTCTATCGCCTTTTCCATCGGGGATGAACTTCATTTTTAATCGAGCGGAAAAGTCCTCGATGAACTTTCGTGCTATATTGGGCTTACGACCATGTTTATTTATAGATTGGTCATTATCAAATAAGATCGTTTGGGAATCATCTGAATAATAGAGATAGAGAGGAAAGTATTGAATACCACCACGACGGAATAAATTTTTATCTGCAACATAATTACCTGTAGTAATCAAATCCCATTGTTGATTGCCAACAGCTTGCCCTTGGCGTCCTGTTGCAATACATAAGTTACCAAAGAGAACATTCCTAAGCTCTGCCTCACGTGGCCGATCCATCAAGTAATTACCGTAGACGCAATGTCTTTTATCAAATGGTCTATATAGACAATCAACAATCAATTCATCAATGCAATGATGATTGGCTATTAAATTTCTTGCTTTCGAGAGACTCCAATCTTCCGTATCTTTTAGATCGAAACGGTCTGCAATATCGCTATCCTTAAATTGTCTGTCTGTAAAAGTTGTTAAACGAGATTTTAGTTCTCCTCTACTATATGCAATAGTAAAATGATCTCTATGTGTCGTAAATCCATTTGAACTGTGAATAAGAATTTCATTAATTATTCGGTAACTTTCATATTCTGTGAAAAGAACATCATCTTGAATAGACATCAGATAAAATGGCTTTTGTGGAGTTACTATTTTCCAGGCCGTATCATTAAGATAATGCTCATATAACCAAAGATATTTTCCACCAGCAAGGTTGCTTTCTTCGCCATTTTTTTCAAATATCTCACGCTTGCCCCAAAGGTCGGCATGGCGCACAGTAGCTAAAGCGTTCTTACTTTTTGTGCGTTTGATAAAAATACCGATGGCAACGCCTTGCTGAATATCAAACACGTTCTTATCTTCGGAACCGTCCGGGCAGCGTTCTTTTTTCTTACTGTTGCCATGCAAATCAAGAATATAAATATCATCAAAGGTCTGCATGAGGCTCTGGCGCATGCCCCGGAAAGTGGGATTGTCCAGATAGCCATTGTTGCTGATGAAAGCTAAAATTCCATAACCGGTTTGTTCAATACGCCATTGAGCAAACCGGATGAACTTTACATAATCATCCTGCAAACCCTTTGGATTACGTTCACCCAGTGGTGCACCATCAACCTTATAATAGTCCCTTACTAATGATGAAATCCATTCCCCCTTATTTTCCGAATCATAAGAATAAGGCGGATTGCCCAGCACGACCATCACAGGCGCGTCCTTTTTGATGTCGCTGGCGGCATTGGCTTCTTCGGCAATCCATTGGGTAAATAGCGGCAGGCCGGACATGGCGTGGGCTTCTTCCAGCGTGTTGGTCAGATAAATACCGAGGCGCTCGGACGATTGGAAATCGTAGCCCGATTCTTTGAGTTGCAGACCCAGCTTCATGTGCGCGACGGCGTACGGGGCCATCAGCAGTTCAAACCCGAAAAGCCTTGGCAAAAGATGCTGTGACACGTAGCTGGACCACATGCCCTGATCGTCTTTAAAGCCGTTGCGGATATGGTCAATAACGCCGTAGAGAAATGTTCCCGTGCCGGTGGCCGGATCAAGAATCTGGACTTTATGCACGTCCATTTTCTTTTTGTTTGTCGGGTGAGTTACCTTGATTTTTGCGGCATCGGCCAGGCCGTCTTTGAGCTTAAAGTCTGTTTTTAGAATATGATCAATACTGCGGACAATGTAAGAGACGACCGGTTCCGGCGTGTAGTAAACGCCTCGTGCTTCGCGCATCTTGGGATCGTAAGCGGCCAGAAACGATTCGTAGAAGTGAACAACGGGGTCTTCCTGACGCGTGCGCTTGCCGAAATCCTTGAGGATAGCTTCCATGTCGGTGTGCTGCAAAAGCTCGGCCAAATCATCCACCGCCCAGACAATGCGTTCATCAAGGTTGACGCCGGCGATATGGTCGAACATCTTTCTCAAAAAAGGATTTGTTTTGGGCAGCGCGTATCCGGCGTTCTGGCGCGTGAAGCGCTCAGAGGAAGAGGCGTTGCAGCGCGCGGCAAAAAGGCCGTAGCAAATCGTTTGCGCGTACATGTCCGCAAACTGCGCAGGCGTTAGATCATGAATTAAAACCTTGCGGAAACCGTCGAGTTGTTCATGCAGCGGATCGGGTTCGTCATCGGTCAGGTCTTCTTCGTCAAAGGCTTTCTGTATAATATTCCGTATGAGTCTGGCCAGAGCCGCCATGCGCCGGGCCAGCTCTTTGGGCGAGTTGACGGTCGGGATGCTCGCGGTCAGAAACGTTTCCAACAATTCCTGCAAAGATCGCGCGGCATTTTTGACCGGCTTGATTTTGCCGTCCGCAACTGTTGCCAATTGCACGGTTAAGCGATACTGCCCGCCGGCATACCAGCGAAATTCCAGATAATCGGTCAGGATGAGATTGCCCAGGGATTCGCGGTAGCGTTTCAACTGGTCGGTGCGTTCCTCTTCAGCAAGCGATTTGCCGATATCCTTGCACTCGACATAGCCGAGCGGTGATTGCCCTTTGGTGATGATAAAATCGGGAGCGCCGCACTTGACGCGCCGCGGTTCATTGGTTGCCGTGATTCCGGCGGCTATGCTTTCCATCAATTCTTTCAGAGCGGGGCGGTGGGTATGCTCGGTGGCATTGCCCGCGGCATAAGCCTTTTCAATTTTTTTCAGATAGTCGGAGATAGCCGTCACAAATTACCCGCCTGTTGCCTGGATTTGGAAAAGATGAGTATCTATACCATATTACGGCAAATTATCAAGACGGGTTATGCGATTTGACGATCAAGGCGATTAATATTGTAGGGACTGCTCCCCGAGCAGTCCGGAGTGCGGCGCGTTTGGGTAATAACCTAAATACCCTGAATACCCTAAAGGGCACTATAGGGGCACCATGGGGTCACACGACGCGCCCTACATTTCCTCGTCATGCCGGCGGCGGCCGGCATCCAGACAAGACAATGGATCCCCGATAAGCCCATTCGGGGATGACAGGTACATGAATGATGGCATTCAGGATTTCCCTTAAGATTCGTCGCGTCTTTCGGGCTCGCCCGATTATTTTATGAACAGCCGAGTCAAAAATACTTGCGTAAATAGCGGGGGTATGAATGATTTCTTTTATAAAAAAATATTTTACACTTGAGCAAGGAAAGGTATTGTTTCTCTATGTCATGGACAATCATTCATTTCATCCTCCATTTTACGGTACCTATTGTGCTGGCGAGGTTTGCTTTTCCCGACCGATGGAAGAAGGTGTCTTTGATTATGGTTTCAACGATGGTGGTCGATCTGGATCATTTTCTGGCCAATCCGGTTTTTGATCCCCTGCGATGCAGTATCGGCTTCCATCCCCTCCATTCTTATTATGCTATCGCCGCTTATCTATTGATGCTTGCCATACCGCAGTTACGATTTGTTGCTCTGGGCTTACTGGTTCACATGGGTGTCGATGGATTGGAGTGTTTCCGTCTGGCACTTATCCATTAGCAAATCAATCCTTCGCCAAAAGTTTAAAAAAAGTTGTTGACATATTGAGCGGCCTGCTTTATATATCCCATCCAGGGGGATAGGATATGAAGATGAATACACACGAGCATACCAGTGAAGTTGTCAAAAGACTGTCCCGGATTGAAGGCCATGTCCGGGGCATTAAAAAAATGCTGGAGGATGGTCAATCCTGTGACCAGGTGCTTCTGCAATTATCAGCTGTCAAAGCCGCCTTAAACAAGGCGACAAAAATCCTGCTGGAAGATCACTTTGACAATTGCTTGCTGGACAAGAACAAAGACAAAGCCCTCGAGAAAGAATTAATGGAATTCCGCAAGATATTCGACGGCTTTCTTAGTTTAAAATAGGAAGGCATTGATGCACGACGAACAAATAGAATTGTGGCAGCATCATCACGTCTTCAACGCCGATAAAAAATCCGTTGAGAAAAGCACGCTTATTGTTGTGGTGATTACCTTCGTCACCATGATTGCGGAAATCCTGTTTGGCTGGATTTCCCATTCCATGGCGTTGCTGGCTGACGGCTGGCACATGGGGACCCATGCCTTTGCCCTGGGCATCTCTCTGATTGCATACGTCATGGCCCGAAAATTCGCGAAGGATCGAAGTTTTACATTCGGCACCTGGAAAATTGAAATTCTGGGTGCTTATACCAGTGCTATCGTCCTGGGCCTCGTCGGCCTGATCATGATTTATTCCTCAATCAACAGAATTTTGCATCCACTGAACATTTATTATAATCAGGCGCTGCTTGTTGCTGTCATCGGTTTAACGGTAAATGTCGTCTGTGCAGTCATACTCAATAGCGGCGGCCATTCTCACGAAAATGCTCACCATCATGAAGAAGATGATCATCATGCGCATAGCCATCATCATGAAGACCTGAATTTGAAATCAGCTTATCTGCATGTTGTGGCCGATGCGCTGACGTCCGTTCTCGCTATTGCCGCGTTAATCGGCGCAAAATATTTTAATTTTGTCTGGCTGGACCCGTTTATGGGTATTGTAGGCGCCGTCTTGATTATACGCTGGTCATATCTGCTATTGAAAGATACCGGCGGTATTTTGCTGGAACGTGAAATTGAAAATCCGATCAACGATGAAATAAAGCACGAAATCGAATCGGATGGAGATTCCATTATTAGCGATCTGCATGTCTGGAAAGTTGCTCAGGATAAATATGCCTGTATCGTGTCTCTGGTGACAGCAAAAAATTGTTCCATTGAAGACTATAAAAAGCGATTGGCTAAAGTTCATGAACTGGCGCATGTGACTATCGAGGTTCACGAATGCAAAAGATAGATACTGTTAAAGGATTTTTTCCATTCCAATACAGATAGTGTAGAAATAACTTAAAGTTTTTCAATCTCTTCCATCAACTGATTCAGTTTCTTCGGTGAGACGGGATAGGGTGTTTTGAGTTCCTGCGCGAACAGAGAGACCTTGTATTCTTCAATCATCCAGAAGAATTCGTCCACCAATGTTTTCTTTTCTTCCGGACAATCACTTGATATGTCCTCTTTATACTGTGTGATTGCCTTAATCCCCACATTCAAAATTGCCATAGGCTCAGTCGAGTCTTTTGGACTCGACTGTTTTTTGCCGACAGCCAAGTCAAAAAGACTTGGCTGAACAAGGGAGGGGAGAAGATTGTCAGTTAGCACATGCTTTAATTGGCTCGTATAAATTGCCACGTCCTGCAATTTCCTTTGCGCGGCGGAAAGATTCAGGCTTCCCCGCTCGGCTCGCAGGGCAAGGGCCCTGCAATAACGCGGCAAATCCTTCATGCGATCAAAGGTATAAAGTTCGGGAAAATCAACAGGTACAAGCATATGCAATTCCGTTTCTATATTATTTTGCAGTTTCAGGACGGGATTGTTGCCCGTGCTTTTCTTTTTGAGTTTTTGCACGCAGGTGTAAGTATCATCAAAGGCTTTCAATACCGGTTCGATTGCTGTAAGAACCTGTTGTCCGTACGGCAGAATCTTCAGCTTGATCGAATTGGCGTAATCGAGAAACTCTTCACGGTTGTGCCACGGCTTGCAAAATAAATCTTTCTGCACCCGGTTGATGATGGAATGTTCCAGTTGTTTGGGATTACCGATATTGGCAGCCATAGCCTTGAGCGACGGCGGCAAGGCAACATTTTTTTTGAGCTGTTTGAGTAAATCGGCAAAGTGAATTTCATAGAGAGCGGCAACGCCTCGCTGATGATGGAAGGCGCTTTGTTTCTCATCGGAAAAAAGCCGGAGATTAATCGAGCCATCGACAACATTCAGCGCCGGATACGTGTAACCGATCAAACCGTGAGTTCCCCGAAGAGGAATCTGTTGCGGCAATTCACCGAAATCCCAATCGGTAATTTCCTCTCTTTCCCAATGACTTCTGATTTTATCCATGGCCGACGTGCTGACGGTGTCGGCCAGTTCTTTTTGCAATAGATTGATGTCCCGGCTTTCTTTGATTTCTTTTCCTTTTTCATCAATGACGCTGTAGCGGATATTCAGGTAATCCGGCAGTTTCTCCATTGCCCAATCATCCCTGGAAACCTTCACTTTGTATTGCTGGAGCAGCAACTGACTGAGCGCTTGAGGTAAAGGCTTGTCCAAATTCGATTTATCTTCCACCAAAAGCTCAACAATTTTGGCGGGTGGCGGTAACTTCAGGCGAATTGTTTTGGGCAGCGACTTCAATAAGTGAACGGCCTTTTCCTTTAATAACGAAGGCAGATGGCGATCGATATTTTCTTTTGCGGCTCTGGAAATAAACCCCAGCGGAACTTTAACGGTGACGCCGTCATCATTTTTCCCCGGTTCAAAATTATAACGGCAGTTGAAAGCGGCATCCCCGATTTTAATCTGATCGGGATATTGAGCAATTTCCACCTCATCCGGTTCGCGGACAATCAAATCCTCTTCCCGGAAACGCAGAAAGTCATCGCTGCCTTTTTCTTTAATCAGATTCTGCAGAGACCGGATATCGGAAAGCACCGGGAGTCTCTGTTCGTAAAGATTGGCAATGGTTTCTTCATCGGCGACAATGCCGCGGCGGCGCAGTTTTTCTTCCATCGTTTTGACGTACTCGTATAAAGACAGATTATGCTCGAGAAATGGAATCCGGCGGGCAACTTCTCCCGTAACAAGCGCTTCCCGGATGAAGATGGATTTGGCTTCCTCGGCATTGATTCGTTCGTAAGCGACAGGACGGCTTTCCACAATCGTCAATCCGAAAAGCGTCACCTTTTCCAGAGCGACAACCTGCCCGCGGTTTTTCTCCCAGTGAGCGGCGGCATACGTGTAGCGGCAATTGTCACCGCCCAGTTTTTCCAGCCACTCGCTCTTGATGTTGCCAACATTACGGGCAAAGACCCGCGAGGTCATGCTGATTTCCCCCGCTACAATCCACTGTCCGGCGCGGTTGAACAAACCGGAGCCGGGGTAAATCATCACCTCTCTGCTCTTGGCCGCGTTGTAAAAGTTTTTCTCTTTCTTCCGGGCGATGTTGGAAAGATAGCCGCTTAAAATACAGCGATGAATCCGGTCCGCAATGTCCTGATTGATTTCAATCTTATGATGTTTTCTGCTTTTTGTTTTACTTTTCCCGTCAATGATGTCCAGAATTTGATGGTAAATGTCGCGCCATTCGATCATCCGCTTGTAGGAGAGAAAATGATCGCGGCAAAATTTTCTTTGTTTGCTCTGCGACGTCAGGCTCTCCAGAGAACCGTGATAACGGTTCCAGATATTGAGATAGGTTAAAAAGTCCGACTCCGGATGCGCGAACTGGGCATGAGCCTTGGATGCCTCATCAGCTTTTTCATAGGGACGTTCACGCGGGTCCTGAATGCTTAAGGCGGCGGCAATGACGGCGATTTCGTTGACGCAGTTTTCTTTCTGCGCTTCAATCAGCATTCGAGACGCGCGGGGATCCAGCGGAAACTCGGCCATCTTCCAGCCGGTTTCAGTCAGCATGTATTGGTTTGTTTCTTCAGCGCTGTTGTCTCTGGTCAGCGCTCCCAGATCACGCAGGATATCGATTCCGTCACGGATGCTTTTGGGTTGAGGTTTGTCGATAAAAGGGAAGGACGTAACTGCGCCGAGATTAAGTTCCAGCATTCGCAGAATAACACCGGCCAAATTGGAACGCATGATTTCCGGCGATGTGTAAACGGGCTTTTGAGAAAACTCTTCCTGCGAATAAAGCCGGATGCAAATACCGTTTTGCACACGGCCGCAACGCCCCTTTCGCTGCTCGGCGCTGCTGGCGGAGATTGGTTTGATCGGCAGACCGGTGGTTTGGCTGCGCGGATTGTATTCCAGGATACGCGCCAGTCCCGCGTCAATCACATATTTAATGCCGGGAATCGTCAGCGATGTTTCCGCGATATTGGTAGCGACAATGATTTTCTGTTGCTCGGCAGCGGCAAAGATAAGCCTTTGTTGAGAACCGGATAGCCGCGCGTACAGGGGAAGCACCAACCCTGAACATCTTTTGGTCAACAGCCCGCAGGTTTCCCGAATGTCCTGCTCAGTCGGCATGAAAATCAGAATATCTTCGTAACGCCGTTCGCTCTGCAACTGTTCCACACAGGCCACCGCTTCATCGATATAGGTTGTCTCGCCTTTTTCTTCCTTGTCAGGATCGACAGGCCGATAGCGAACCTCCACCGGGTACATCCGGCCGGAAACCTTGATAACCGGCGTCTTATTGAAAGCTTCCGAAAACTTTTCCGTATCAATGGTGGCTGAAGTAATGATGACCTTTAAATCTTTTCGCCTGGAAAGCAGTGTGCGCAAGTAACCCAGAATAAAATCGATGTTCAGGCTGCGCTCATGAGCTTCATCGACGATGATGGTATCGTAAGCAAGCAAGTCTCTGTTCCTGACCGTTTCCGCAAGCAGAATGCCGTCCGTCATGACTTTAATGAAAGGTTCGGCGGAGCTTTTTTCTTCAAAGCGGATTTTGTAGGCAACGGATTGACCGCATTCCTCGCCCAGTTCCGAGGCAATGCGCTGGGCGATACTGACCGCGGCCAGGCGCCTGGGCTGGGTAAGGCCGATCATGCCCCGCAGGCCCAAGCCAGCGGCCAGACACATTTTGGGGATCTGCGTTGTTTTTCCCGAACCCGTTTCGCCGGTAATGATCGTGACCTGATGTTTTTGAATGCTTTCGATAATCTCTCTTTTCTTCGTGATGATCGGCAGATTTTGCGGAAATTGAACCGCGGGAGAATTTTGTTTTCTACCGCGGTAGCGAGTGGTGGAAAGATCGGCAATTCTTTTCAGATAGCCTAACTTTCTGAAAGCTGATTTTTCATCCCTGGCTCCATGCGCTTCGATGTTTTTAAGCTGGCGGACAATATTATAAAAATCGGCAATCATAACCGAATCAAGATTCTGCCTGATTTGCCGAATATCTTGCCTTATGCTTTGCAACTCTTTTCTCCGGAAGAATTAATAGAGTGCTTTATTTCATATGGAGAGGTATACTGTCAATGGCGGATGTGCATCAAAAATTGAAAGTTTATCCTAATTCTGCTGTAAGCGGAGTTCACCTACAAACAAATGAAATCAAAATGATTAAATATTATTGATTAACGATTGAAAGTTAGGAATAGCCCATATCAGAAGGCGTCACCGACCTTACCGCATATGCGCGGTGTTTCTTCCGTTTTGGCCTTGAATGTGCGGATTTCTTGGCCTGATTCAACATCCCACAACTTCATGGATTCGTCTTCGCTTCCCGAAAGAATCAAACGACCATCAGGACTGAAGGCAACAGAACGAACTTTACCACGATGTCCTTCAAATCTTCGGATTAATCTACGAGACCCTAATTCCCATAAAAGTAAGCGGCCATTTCCATTGCCCGAAAGAGCATAGCGACCATCAGGACTGACTGCCACTGAGTTAACATTTCCTGAATTTTGAGCAAGACTTCCGATTTCCCAGCCCGATGAAACTTCCCAGAGTTTTATTGTCTCGTCTTTCCAATCACCACCGGATAGAGCATATCGACCATCAGGACTGAATGCTACAGAGTTAACGTCCATATAATAATGCCCTGAAAATGTCCGTATATGCCTGCCGGATTCAATCTCCCAAAGATTCACTTCCGTGCCGCTGCTGCCGGAAAGAGCGTAAAGCCCGTTCGGACTGATTGCAATCGAATATATGCTCAGGGGCTGTTTGTGAAATATGCTGGATTCTTTCTGGAATGATCGAATCTCATTTCCTGATTCTACATCCCAGAGCTTCAAAGTTTGGTCCCAGCTGCCTGATAAAACGCGTCTACTATCATGGCTGAAAACAACGGATTTAACTCGCCTTGTGTGTCCCTTGAAAGTTCGGATTAACAATCCTGAATCAAGGTCCCAAAGTTTAATAGTTTTATCCATGCTTCCTGATAAAGCATACCTGCCATCTGGGCTGAAAGCAACGGATTCGACCTCGCAAGAATGTCCTTTAAAGACACGTATGTTTTGTCCAGTTTCTATATTCCAAAACTTAACTGCATTATCTGAATTTCCTGACAGAGCATATTTACCATCAGGGCTGAAGGCGACTGAATTGAAATAACTGTGCGGTTCATACTCTTTTGGACTTTTAGAATAAGCAGCTACTCCAAGGACTATTGAAAGCGGATACCCAACAATATAAAAAGGGATTGCGATGGGTGCAAGGACTGTATTGATTAATTTTACTATTATACCAGACTTTATGTGCCAGTCGGTAGCATCTGCAATAGACCAAGAAATGTCATCGTTGCCAGGACCTTTCCGGTAAGCAACATAAATGCGTTCTTCATTTTTGTCATTGTATAAAACTATTATTGAAGGATACCCCTGCCAGCTTTCAGGAGGAAGCAAAGACGTAATATTTTTAATTCCTCTTTCACCAGGAGGATTGAAAATAACTTTGACAGGTTTATGAACAGATATTTCTTCTTCTTTTTCGGAAGAATCAAGCCAGATAGATTTGCCATATGGATAATTTCCCATGGGAATAAGCAGAACGTACTCAGATTTGTTACTTTCGGTAAACAAAAACCGGGCATAAGTATTTTTGCGAATTCCGCCAATTATGCTATTTTCTCCAATATGCATTTCTTCTTTATGTTCTGGTTCGTAACCTTGATACTCACATGTCACCGGTTCTGATAGATCAAGATAAGATGAATCTGTAGGATTGGCAAAAGCATTATATCCGAAAAAACCAGGTATCAGAGTTAAAACAAGCAACATTTTTAATAATAAAAATTGAATTTTGCTTTTTGATATTATTTTTTTCATATCAAAATATCCTTTATTATGTTTCATGTAACATTGTTTATATGGATCGGTGCTAATACTGCAAACGACACAAATTTACTTATTAATACTTTCAATGGAAAATGATCTTTAACGATTACTGGTTGTAACCTAGCATAAAATTAACATTTTAGACAAATGAGACTTACAGGAAGCTATACGTACCAAATTCTGCTTTTCTTATTGATGTTAATCAGTTACACGTTGTTTAAATTTTCATATTTTTGTTCTTTCGTCAAGCGCTGTGTTGGCTGCAAACCGTTCGCTGCATAATCACCTCCATCGCTTTAAAGTAATCCCGCTGTACTTTAAGATTTGATATACGACAATAACGTTGCGTGGTCTTAACGCTGCTGTGTCCTAAAAGATCCTGGATGGTGGAAAGATCAGCATCGGCATTCAACATCTGCGTGGCCATTGTGCGCCGGAGATGATGACAGGATAATTTGATGAAATCCGGGGACACCTTACTGTTTTTCATCTTCATTCAATAATAACGCCACCGAAACATTAAGCTGGTCCCGTTTCAGCAGGGCAAAGAGAAGGTCGCCAGCCAACATCAGGTTTCACCGCACAGAGCCTTTAGTTCACGCCGAACCGCTTCAATCAGTTCGTCCTTGTTCTCCAGAGTATAAGCCGAGGCGTCAATCGGTTTACCGATATAAATGTCCACCTGCTGATCCAGATAGAAGTCCCACGTCTTGGCCGGAAGCACTTTCTCTGAACCCCGGATGCCGACCGGTATAATCTGTGCGCCGGTTTCAATGGCCAGGATGAAACCGCCTTTCTTAAACGATCCCAACCGGCCGGTTCGCGAACGCGTGCCTTCCGGAGCGATCCACAATACAATGCCATCCTCCATTTTTTCGCCGGCTGCTTTGAGATCCTTTTTGGCTTGTTCGATGTTATGGCGATCGATGGAAATGAATTCGCCCGCCGCCATCCCGCGTCCCCACAAAGGGATCCTGAACAGTTCCTTTTTGGTGAGCATGCGAATGCTGCCCGGCAGCGAAAGAATCGACAGGGGAATATCATAGAGGCTGCGGTGATTCGACATGATGATGTAGCGCTTGCCCGGTTCGATGCGAACGTTGAAGGGATCGAAAACCGTCTTTTTAATACGGGCGGCATTGACCAGACCGTTGGACCACCAGGTCAAAAGTCCGTCTCCGTCTTTTCTGGGATACCCGCCCTTGATGCCTGTCCAGTACAAGACGATGACAGTAATTCTCAGCGTCACATACAGACTGACGATCATGATCAGAACTTTGCGGATAAAAGAGGCTTTCATAACATTCAACTTCCCCTTCTTATTTTGAAAATATTTTCATCATCGCTGGGTATTT
>Ga0116164_10000432_pt1 | contig 36905 bp, 31 predicted proteins | sample AD_UKC109_MetaG_FD_89888 | JGI IMG/M metagenome (GOLD analysis project Ga0116164, IMG submission 89888) | Active sludge microbial communities of municipal wastewater-treating anaerobic digesters from Hong Kong - AD_UKC109_MetaG | ecosystem: Engineered > Bioreactor > Anaerobic > Digestate... | reverse complement strand
CAGGCTTGGTTTAAGAGAATAAGTAAAGGGGAGTCCTTTCAAGGGAATCTCTACGATCAGATACTGGATGGCCTGCATGAAATTGATTTATATGAACTGAAGGAGCATGAAGGTGTTAGAGAAAAGTTGATGCTTTTTGCTAACCATTACAAGGGGTTTGACCGGTTGGATCAACAAAGGCAGCGTAAACGGATTGACAATGCCTTTGTGATGTTGGAAAAACTCAGAAGGGATTATTTGTTTCCAAATCCCATGTCAGCGATTGAGAATTGTACAGAGTTGAGAATGCCCATTGAGCATATTCGTGGAGTTGGACCCAAACGGGCAAAGTTGTTTAATTCACTGAATTTAAATACGTTGGAGGATTTGCTTTTTCATTTTCCGCGTGTTTATGATGACCGGAGAAAAGTGACACCTTTGAGTCAAGTGAGCCCGGCTGAAAAGGTTACGGTCATTGGAACAGTTCACAGTGTTAATCCCAGTCGAACGAGACGTGGAATGAATATTCTGCAGGTTCAGTTAACGGATGAGAGTGGCGTTCTAACACTAAAATGGTTCAATCAACCCTATTTGAACAAGGTCTTTAAAGAAGGGCAGCGTATCACGGCCACCGGAAAGGTGAAATCCACCGGTTTAGTGACAAGGGAAATGAATGTTGCAGAATTTGAAGTGGTGAATGAAAATGTGCTGGCCAGAAAGATCTATCCGATCTATCCGCTAACGGCGGGACTATATAACTCTCAATTGAGGTCTATTATCGGCAACCATATTCAGTATGCTGCTTGTATCAAAGATCACGTTCCAGAACCCATCAGGCAGGCCAATCAATTAGTTGCCCTACAAGATGCAGTATATGGGGTGCATCTGCCTCAAAGCGATGTGCATTTGAATGAATGTACCAAAAGATTAAAATTCGATGATTTTTTCTATTTCGAACTGGCGACCTATTTTGCCAAAAGAAAAAGAGAACAACGCCTGAAAAAGACACCAAAAACGTCAACGGGAGATTTGGTTAAACAATTAAAGGATAAATTGCCGTTCCAGTTGACAGACGCTCAGAAAAAGGTTTTCAAAACCATCAGGGACGGATTGAAAAAGGATACTTTGATGAATTTATTGATCCAGGGAGACGTAGGCTCCGGGAAAACCATCGTAGCCCTTATGGGGATGTTGGATGTGATCGAAGCAGGATTTCAATGTTGTATCATGGCACCCACTTCAATATTGGCTACACAGCATTATCAAAACATTTCCGCTTTTTTAAATCAAATGCCGGTGAAATGCCGGTTATTATTAAGTAAAACACCCACGAAAGAAAAAATCGAAACCAAAGAACAAATCGCCTGTGGTGAGGTGGATATTGTTATTGGCACTCATGCGGTTATTCAAGAAGATGTGGAGTATAAAAAGCTTGGATTGGTGGTGATCGATGAACAGCATCGTTTTGGCGTTCGTCAGAGAGAAACCTTAATAAAAAAAGGAGACCAGGTGGATACCATTGTGATGACAGCTACTCCTATCCCACGTACGCTCTCGCTTTCGGTGTTTGGAGATTTGGACATTGCTTCAATTGATGAGATGCCTCCAGGAAGAAAACCGGTCAAAACGATGGTGTTACCTCAGGAGAAACTGGCTCAGCTTTATGCGTTTTTAAAAAAAGAGATAGACAACGATGGCCAGGTATTCATCGTATACCCGTTGGTGGAAGAATCGGAAGCCTTGGATTTAAAAGATGCCACATCCATGTATGATTCGTTGAAAGTGGGGTATTTCAGTGACTATCGAGTGGGGCTGTTGCATGGGAAGATGAAAGCAGATGAAAAAGATCAGATCATGGAAGATTTTATCAGCCGAAAATACGATATTCTGGTTTCTACAACGGTGATTGAGGTGGGAATTGATGTGCCTTCTGCGACCGTGATGGTCATTGAGCATCCGGAAAGATTCGGACTGGCTCAGCTTCATCAGTTGAGGGGAAGAGTTGGAAGGAACAAAAAAAAGGGCTTTTGTTTTTTAGTGACAGCGGATAAATCACGAGGAAATTTTGAACGGCTGACTTATTTTGCATCGCACAACAACGGGTTTGAATTATCCGAATACGATTTGCAATTGAGAGGGCCCGGTGAAGTGATGGGGGTTAGACAACACGGGATGCCTTCTTTCAGATTGGCAAATCTGATGGATGACAGGGATTTGCTTTTACTGGCACGCTCAGAGGCCATTAAATTACTAGAAAATGACCCTTCTTTGGAAACAGCCGTTCATTTAAGAGAGTATATCGAGCATGCTTTTCAAGATAGAATGAATCTAATAGATATTGGATAGGAGGTTTATGATGAATGCAATAGAGATCAGGCATCAGATGCACATGAATCCGGAAACGGCGTTGGAAGAATTCGAAACCACAGAGCTTCTGGAACACGAAATCGGCAAATTTTCGAATATTAAGATTCACAGACCTTTTAACACCGGGTTGATTGCCGAATACAAGGTAAACGACGGGAATTATCTGCTGTTCAGGGCAGACATCGATGCATTGGACATTGAAGAGCAGACTGGTTGGGAATATGCCTCAAAAAACAAAAAGATGCATGCCTGCGGGCATGATGTCCATACGGCTATTTTATTTGGACTCATTGAAAAGGTTTGTCGTTTGAAACCGGATAAAAACCTTTTGTTTTTTTTCCAGCCTGCTGAAGAAGGCGCAGGTGGTGCACAGTTGACAATCGACACTGGGTTTTTTGAATCCTATGCCATTCAGCATGCCTTCGCACTACATGTGTCTGATGCGTTCGATTATGGAACCATAGCCTTTAATGATGAGGTGTTGTTTGCCTCTGCGATGGAGTTAATCGTTGACTTTCACGGCAAACCTACCCATGTTGCAACGCCTGAAAAGGGTAAAAACGCCCTGAATGCCCTTAGATTATTTTTAGATGCTGCCGAAAGAATACCCGTTTCAAAAAATACGCCCTTGCTGTTAGCGATCGGACGAGCATGGGCCGGAAATGTCAGAAATATCGTTCCGGAAAAAGCCAGAATGGAAGGCAGTATCCGATCGCTGGACATGGATCAAAGCAAGGTCTTCTTTGAACAGCTGCTTCAAGTAGCACAGGGAGTGAAATTAGCCACCGGTGTGGAAGTTGAAGTGAAGAAACGGGCTTTTTATCCGGAAGTCAGAAATGATTCAAAATTGTTTGATCAGTTGTATTTGGAACTGGGTAAACATTACAAAACTCTCAAAACCGAATACACCATGACCGGTGAAGATTTCGGATTTTTCACCAGAAAGTATCCATCGGCTATGTTCTGGTTTGGAACGAGGAAAGATGAAGTACATGGCTTGCACAGCCCCCACTTTCTGCCATCGGATGATATTTTGCCTTTGGGAAGTGACATTCTGTATTCAATTTTAGAGTTGTTTATCGCTTAATCAATGAGGGAGCCTTGATCTCAGACAGCGCCTTCAAGGCTCTATTATGTTTACAAAGGGGTGCTTGAATATGAAGAAAATACTTTTCAAGGATTTTTTGATATTCACCGGGTGCCATTCTCATGATCTGTTTCAAGGCAGTGTATTGGTAATAAATGGAGAGATTATTCAGGTTTATCGTGATGAGCAGTTTATCGTAGATAAAGATGTGGCAATCATCGACGGCAATGGGAAAATTCTTATGCCGGGGTTTATCAACTCACATACGCATATCTATTCGACCTTCGCCAGAGGCATGGGATTGCCTGTGTTTAACCCAACGAATTTTCACCAACTGCTAGAGCAATTATGGTGGAGATTGGATCGAGCACTAACATTGGAAGATGTTTATTACAGTGCTTTGGTGTCATCTGTCGAAATGGTGAGAAATGGGATCACTACTTTTGTGGATCATCATTCCAGTCCAAATGCCATCAGGGGAAGCCTGAATGAAATTGTGAAAGCTTGTATCAAAGAAGCGGGGTTGAGAGGCATCGTCTGCTATGAGACCAGTGACAGGGATGGTGAACGGGCGAAACTTGAGGCCATAGGAGAAAACAATGAGAGCCGTTCATTCGTTGAAAGCTACCCTAAAAGAGCAGCGGGTTTGTTTGGATTACATGCTTCATTTACATTGACAGATGAAACACTTGCCGAATGCGCCCGATACGGCATGCCGATTCATGTTCATGTTGGAGAAGGCCCGGAGGATGGTTCGCTGCATCAGCAACGCTTTGGAATGACAGCTGTGGAGAGATTGAATCACTTTGGATTGTTAAATCCCGCAAGTCTTTTGGTGCATTGTCTTCATGTGAATGAGAGCGATTTACCCATTATTAAAAGCAGTGGTGCCAGGGTGGTTTTTAACCCGCAATCCAATATGAATAATGGTGTGGGCATACCCGATTACTCAAAATTTAAAGATCATGACATTTTGGTCAATCTGGGCAATGATGGGTATGGTTTTGATTTGACACGTGACATGAGAACACTGCTGATCAGCCAGCACCTGTTAAAAAAAGATCCCAAAGTATTTTCCGTAGAGGATTTATTTCAGGTGGCTTTCATCAATAACGCCGAATATGTCTCTAACAACCTGAAAGCAAATTTGGGTAAGATACAAAAAGGGTATCGGGCAGATTTTGTCACTTATGATTATGCTCCGCCGACACCGTTGAATGGTGATAATTTCCTCTCGCATTTTTATTTTGCTATCATGGAAAATTGCAAACCAACCGATGTCCTCGTCGATGGTGAATATTTGTTACAGGATGGTATTTTAAAACGACAAGACGAACAGGCTATTTACAAGGTATCTCAAAAACAATCTGCTGACCTTTGGAAAAGAATTTAGGTAACTTTTTCATCACGTTTTTTCAAAAGGGTGATCAGCATGATCATGACAAAAGTGCCAAAGAACAGGAAGAATGGAAAGAAATAACCCCATTCAATCCCCATGGCACTACTCATTTTTCCAATAACAAAGCCGGCTGTAAGGCTTCCAAAGGAGGCAAATACCGAAAACAGCGACAACGAAAATCCCAATCCCTTTTCAATCGTTTCTACCAAGAGGGATTGAAGGGTTGGAAATATGGAGGAATGAATAAATCCGGAAAGTCCAATGAACAATGCCAAAAAGATGTAGGAGTCCAGAGGTTTTTGGGCCAGGAATGTAATGGGTAATCCCGCTAATGTTGCATATATCAGCCACTTTAAATGGCCTACCTGATCAACCCATTTTGCAGAAACAAATCTGCCAACCAAGAGTCCTATCCAGAACAATGATGGAAGAATGCTGGAGAGTTCGTCAGGGTTTCCCATTTTATCGGTAGAATAGATGGGTGCCCATGAAAAAACGCCAATTTCAGAACCAACATAAAAAAAGGCAGCCATACAGATTAGCCAAAAATATTTATTTTTCAGTGTCATGCCCACCCCTTTCAGGGTGTTTTTTCTTTCTGCTTTTTGTGACTGGGGCAAATGGATTTTTAGAAGATATGAAAAAAAGAATGGGATGCAGGTATAACCTGCGATGACAAAAAAGAAGGCATGATAAGGCAGCTGTTTGGATATAAAATAGGAGGCTACGAAAGGGCTCAACATGGAGCCAAGGGCGAAAAAGGCATGAATCAGATTCAGCAGTGAGCCGCTTTTTCCTTTAAATTTGCTGCTGATAGGGGGAATGGCAATTTCCATAACGGAGATGCTAAATCCGATGATCAGATTTCCGAGGAAAAGAGATGACGTGCCACCTGCAAATGCAAAAAGCAATATGCCGATTGGAAATAGCAAAAAGGATAATGCCAAGGGCTTTTTGGAACCGATGGCATCGATGAGTAACCCCGTGAGAAAAGCCCCGGTCAAAAAACCGATGGAGTTGGCTGCATAGATCAAGCCGATGTCGCTGTAAGAAAGATTAATGGCCTTGCGAATAACCGGCATGACTGCTGATATATAGGTGTTGATTGCCCCCATGATTAAAAAAGTATTGTAGCCCAATGCCTTATAAGCGGTTAAATCGTTCATGTGACCCCCTTATTCTTTTTATGATGCTTTACTCTTTTTGTTTATTAGATTGACTGAAATAACAAAAGTCAGAATTCCTGTTATGACAACGGGAAGATAAAAAACAACCAATCGCCACATTAAAATCCCCGCCCCCATCATACCATCAGGAACCAAGCCGTTAAGAAAGATGGCATAAAGGCCTTCAGCCCCTCCGGAATTTCCGGGTGTGGGAACGATCAGCGCTGAAGTGTTGATGAGTACCAATCTGGCAAAGATCTTGAAACTGAAAAAATTCCCGAATCCATTGAGGATTACAAAGGCACTAAGATTGAACAAAGTGAATTGAAAGCCGGTGGTAAAAAAAAGACAAATCAATCTTTTTTTCTCAAATCGAAATTCTTTAAAAGCAACGTTGAATTTCTGGATATTCTCGTATATGGCGGATTCGGTTTCATCTTTGAGATGAAAGATTTTTATCTTTTTTATGAACTGGACAAAGAACCCAATCATTTTTTTTGCGATCGATTCGCTAATTCCAATCACCAGGATGCCCAAAACGATGGACAGGTTAATCAAAATGCCGATGATGGCAGCATTCTTCGACAGGGTGTCCAGGTCATTAATAACCGCTAGCAGTGCCAGGAATCCGGATAAAGAGAGAAAAAATTGATACATCATGGATTTGACAAACATAGCTGAAAAGGAAGAGGCAATGTCCATCCCAAAACGGTTCAAAATAAGAAGGGTTGCCGGTTGACCTCCGGACATAAACGGGGTGATCATGTTGGTGAATTGTGTAACGATGACCGTTTTAAAGCATTGAAAAATGCTCAAAAACTGATATTTACCCGTTGAAATTCTGAAGGATAAAGATTCTAAAAGCCATCTGCAGAGATAGAGTAAAAAAGCCAGTAAGAAAAAAAAGAAGGGATAAGAAGACATGGCGTTGAGGATTTGCTCCAATCCATAGGCTGAAGTGATGATGGAGATGGCAATGAGACTAATGATAGTCAATGAAAACAACGGATAGGCTATTTTTTTGTTCCACTTTTTCTTCATCTGTCTTACCCCTCTCAGTGGTCTGACTACTGGCTATTATACAATATATATCGATGTTAGAAACAAAAATCAAGAAAATTTTCAGCAGACAATACGACTCTGTTATAATCTTTTCGGTTTTACTCAGAGAACTCAAGGGGTAATAAGTTCAGCCGGTACTCCCCCAGGGTGCCGGCGCTTTTTTTTCACTCTGTTTCACTGAGTATGATCGTTTCGTATGAATGATGGAAAGAAATTAAAATTTTAAACGGATATGCTATAATAAAAGTAAGTTATAATAATCGACAACAGAGAAAAAAATAGTGAGGTGAGAAGGATGAAAAAGAAATTCGTGATATTTTTGGCAATTGTTATGATTGTAGCAAGTGCTTTTGTAATCACTTCCTGTAGAGTTCCGGGGCCGGATATTGCCTATCCCTCTGTGCATTATATAACAGACACAAGGGTCAATCTTTATTGGGATTATGAAACTCGAGCCAAACCTTTTACAGTCTACTTTAAAGAAAAAGGTGCTGCTGAGTACCAAGTTATCGCAACGGATTTACAAGTTCCTCCGGTTGGCAGAGATGTAGAAGCAGGAAAGACTTATAATTGGAAAGTTGAAGGCGGAAATGGTTCAACTGGTGGAGAATGGGAATTTCAAGTTCAAGCCCCATGATTGATCTGGTGATTTTGTTCCAATCATTATAAAGTTAAGGATATTTAAAAAGGGTTGAATTTTGTTCAACCCTTTTTAAATATCTAAATGAACAAAAAAGGGTGATAAAGTTGAAGAAGCAAATCCTCATGCCGGTTATGATTCTTGTCATTTCGGTGGTGTTTTTTCTTATGTCTTGTGTGATTTCCAGTCCAAAGATTGATTTTCCAACACCGGCCAATTACAGCCGTATTTTTTCTACTACGGTAACATTGTTCTGGGATCATTTGAATGCCTTTGAATCCTTCGAAATCTGGTTTGGCAATTCACCGGAAGACCTTCAGGAAGTGGCGAGTGTTACGGTCAATCATTATACGATTGAGGGATTGGAATGGGGGAAGACTTACTATTGGAAGATTATTGGATATAAAACCGAAAAAAATAGCGTAGAAAGTTCATTATGGCAGTTTGCAGTTGGAAATCCTCATCAGGGGTTACTTTTAGGAATAACTGATTATGACGGTGCCTCCGATTTAAATTTAACAGACGATGATGCACTGAATATGAAAACAGCTTTTGAAGCCACCATATTTGATTATCAAATAGATACACTCTTAGGGCGTGTAGTGAAAACCGATATCATCAATATTTTGGAAAATGTTCAGGAATCAAACGAAGAAGGCGTATTTACCTTTTTTTATGCAGGACATGGAGGCTATGCCAACAATGAATCCTATCTGTACTTATCCGATGGCTACCGTCTGTATATGTCTGAGCTAAGATTGTTGCTTCAGCAGTTGCCCGGAAAGAAATTAGTGATTATCGATGCTTGTCAGTCGGGGAATTTTACCCAACTTCTTCCCGGTCGAGATCCGCAGCAACTTGCCAGGATTGAAAACGAACTGTTTAACGCATCTGTATTAAAAGCCTTCAGCGCCGATACCAGAAATGGGGAGCCTGAATTTTATGTGATGACAGGGGCCAATATCTACCAGTCCAGCTGGGAGAATAACAAGTTGCAAAATGGGGTATTTAGTTTCTTTCTTTTGGATGGTATTGGGGATGTGGGGATAGACAATCCGACACAACTGTTTGATTTTACCTTTGATGCCGATGTGAACAGCGATGGGCTGGTGACCATGAGTGAAGCCTATACTTATGCCGCACCAAAGGTCGAACAATATGTACACGATTTGAACGGGTACCATCAATCGATACAGGTTTTTCCACAGGGCTCTGATTTTGTTATTTCGCAATGGTAAATCAGTTTGTCAAAAGACAATAATAAATGAGATCTAACAGAAAAAACCAAGAAAGGGGCGGTCACCTTGAAGAGAATGGGCGATTTTTTACTGTCTCAAGATCCGGTTAGCGAAATTGTCATCGGCAACACCGCAGTGGTAAGGGCTATGATCGAAACAGGCGTGCGGGTGGTGTCTTCTTATCCGGGATCACCCACACCGGAAATAGCCAATGCCATTGCCTCCATCGATGTGGATAAAAGACCCTTTTACTTTGAGTTTTCGGTAAACGAAAAAGTAGCGACAGAGGTAGCCTTTGGTGCCTCTGTGAATGGGCACCTTTCCTGTGTGTTTTTTAAAAGCGTTGGTATCAACGTGGCTGCTGATACGTTTGTTCAATTGGGACTGATGGAACTGATCGGAGGCATGGTGATTATCCTGGGGGATGATCCAGGTGCCAATTCTTCACAAAATGAACAAGACAACCGTCATTATTCACGACTTAGCTATATTCCCATGCTGGAGCCGGCAACCCCTACGGAAGTTTATCAGATGTTCAAAGAAGCTGTTTTAATTTCCAAAGAAAAGAAGATGCCTGTGATACTCAGGATGAGTACCCACGTTTGTCATGCCAAGGAAAAAGTATCCTTTAAAGCGATGCCGCAGCTGAATCATTCCGATGAGCCGTTATTTTCACCTGAAAACGGACCCTACATACCCCTGACATCAAAGGCCTTAGACATGAAACGCAAAGCCTTACAAAAATGGGCAGTTGTTAAAGAGATTTCCAATGAGAGTGCTTTCAATGTTGAAGAACGCTTTCAGCCAAAAAAGGGGTTTAATGCTGATTTCAAATTGGGAAAAAGTAAGGTATCCATTAACATCGATACACAAAAGGATCAGAAAAGGGGAATTATCACGGCAGGTGTTCCTTATTTATCGCTAAAGGATGTGCTTGAGGAAGTAGTTGACAAACCCGACATCCTGAAATTAGGATTTGTCAACCCTTTGCCACAAGACAAGATTATCCGTTTTTTAGAGGCGCATCACGAAGTGAAGGTGTTGGAAGAACTGGATGACTTTTTGGAGCAGGAAATTAAACGCCTTGCATTTGAGCAGGAAATAAAGGTCAAAATTATCGGTAAAATGGACATAGAAGACTGGATCGGTGAATATACCCCGGATAAAGTCAGGGAAGTGATGGCCAAAACCTGGAAGGATTTCCCCCAGCCGGTAGCAGAAGATCAAGAAAAGCCCAAAATCAACCCAAGACCGCCCCAGATGTGTCCCGGATGCGGTCATCGTTCCGCATTTTATGCTATCAAAAAGGCATTAGACGCAACCGATATTACGGTTGCCGATATCGGCTGCCACACGCTGGGCGCTCTGGAACCCTACAACGTAGGGCAGGTGCTGCTGTGTATGGGTCATTCCAACGGAACCGCCGCCGGGTTATCGCTTTTAAATCACAAAAGGCGAGTGGTGTCTTTTCTGGGAGACTCCACGTTTTTTCACGCCGCCATTCCTGGGATTATCAATGCTATCTACAACAACCACAATCACACACTGATCATCATGGAAAATGGTACGACGGCAATGACCGGACATCAGGAGCATCCGGCGACAGGGAAAAACTTCAACGAAATCACACAGAAGATTCCATTGCGACAGGTTCTGGAAGGGTTGGGGGTAAAGGATATTGAGGAAGTCGACACCTATTCTCAGCAGAAACTGACAGAGGCGGTTAAAAAAGGCATGGACAAAGAGGGATTTAGCGTGATAATCGCCAAGCATCCGTGTATGCTCAAATTCACTCGTGATCAGAGAAAGGCCGGAAGAAACACCCCAAATCCCGTCCATATCGGCGACAAATGCAACCGGACTTACGAGTGTATTAGTGAATTTGCATGCCCCACGTTCCAACTGGCACCGGATGGTTCCGTATGGGTGCAGGAGGATTTGTGCATTGGTGATCGTTCCTGCATGCAGACCTGCCCTGTGCAGGCCATTGAACCTACGGCAAAAAGGGGGGCAAGCCATGAATCAATTTGATATTTACCTTTCAGGAGTAGGCGGGCAAGGCATTGGCCTTCTCAGCGAGTTGATTGCACGGGCTATCGATCATTCCGGGCAACGTGTCATTGGTGCCGATACGCATGGATTGGCGCAACGTGGCGGCATGGTGGCTTCGCATATTCGAATGGGTCAAACCGTACATGCTGCTTTGGTGGGAAAAAACCGGGCGGATTTATGTGTCAGTTTGGAAAGGCATGAGGCATTAAGAGCCATGAACGATTTTCTTAAAAATGAAGGGACATTGGTCTATTACGATGCCCTCTGGCAGCCTTTGGATGTTCGTCTGGCAAAGGCAAAGCAGGTTGAAAATACAGAAATAGAAAAAGAGGCCAGACGAAGAGGTATCACTGCCATACGGGTATTTGAAGATAGTTTGGAAGAGGCAAGAATGCAGAACATAGTTGTGTCAGCGGTTATCTGTAAAAATTCCCTCATACCCGGAGTCAACCAAAATCATTTTTTGTTGGCTATGGATGATTTGATGAAAGGAAAGATGCTGGAGGACAATCAAACGTTATTTCAAAAAATGGTAGAAAAACCATGAAAATGTTGTTAAAAAACAAGGATTGATTAAGTAAAAAGAAGGCGTATGGATGAGCGAAGTATTGACGAAGGCAAAGCGAGTGAAAAGCGCTGAAAAGACCTTAAGGCTGGCAACAACGGACGAGAAAAACCGGGCAATTCTCGAGATCGGCAGACAAATAGAAAAAGAACAGCCTATGATTTTAAAAGCCAATCAGGAAGATGTTCGCAAGGCACGCCAAAACGGCATCAGTGAGGCGATGATTGACAGACTGCGGTTGAGCGAAGTAAGAATGAGTGATATGGTTAAGGCTTGTTCAAAGGTTGCCACATTGGCAGATCCTGTGGGATCAGTCATGAAGTCCTGGGTAAAAGGCGCATTGAATATCACTCAAATCAGAGTACCCATTGGCGCCATCGGGATGATTTATGAATCCAGGCCAAACGTGACATTGGATGCCACCATTCTGGCTTTGAAAAGCGGCAATCCCGTTCTGCTAAGAGGCGGAAGTGATGCGCTGGCTTCCAACATGGCGATTGCGAGAGCAATTAAAACCGGATTGTCCAAGACGGGTATCCCCGACTTTGCGGTGGAGATCATCGAAGATACCAACCGGGAGAATGTGAGTCAATTGGTGAAGATGAATGCTTATCTGTCTCTCATTATCCCAAGGGGTGGTGCCGGGTTGATTCGCTATGTGATTGAAAATTCATCGATCCCGGTTTTAGAAACCGGTGTGGGCAACTGCCATATTTTTGTGGACTACAACGCTGATAGAGAAAAATCCATCGAAATTATTGATAATGCCAAAACCCAACGTCCCGGCACCTGCAATAGTGTAGAGACAGTTCTGGTCCATGAAAAAATAGCATCACAACTGTTACCCCCATTAAATGAAAGATTAGGCGCAAAAGGCGTTGAGATTCGGGGCTGTATCAATACCTCCAAGATCATCGATTGCAAAGTAGCTCAAGAGAGTGATTGGGAAACGGAGTATTTGGATTTCATTCTGGCGATAAAGGTTGTGAAAGATGTACAGCAAGCCATAGATCATATCGAACAGTATTCCACACGACATTCTGAAGCCATTCTGACCAACGATTTGACAAATGCCCGACTCTTTCAGGCTTCTGTCGATTCAGCAGCCGTTTATGTAAATGCTTCAACACGGTTTACAGACGGGGAGCAATTTGGCTTTGGCGGGGAAATCGGTATCAGTACACAAAAACTTCATGCCAGAGGCCCGGTTGGGCTTGAGGAACTCACAACTTACAAATACACTCTCATCGGCGATTATACAATCAGGGGATAGCATGGCAAAGATCGTGATTAAAGTAGGCAGTAATTTATTGGTCAAAACAAGCGGAGATATTAATAAAAGCTATATTATCGAACTTTCACGTACTATTGCTGGATTGAAAAAGAATGGCAACAGCTGTATTTTGATTACATCCGGAGCAAGGGCAGCCGGATATGGTAAAGCGCAAAAAGCGAACGGTGAGGAAGAACTGTACATCAAGCAGGCACTTTGTGCCATTGGCCAGGTTCAGCTGATGAAACTGTATGAGCTGGCTTTTGATATGTATGATGAAAAAGTGGCCCAAATATTGATCAATCGAGATGATTTTGGTCATCGGCAACGGTTTCTTAACCTGAGAAACACACTTATTGGGTTAAATGAAATGGGTTTTATTCCCATTGCCAACGAGAATGATACCGTGGCGACCAGCGAGATTACTTTCGGTGACAATGATATTCTGGCAGCGATGACGGCCATTGGATGGAAAAGCGATTATCTGGTCCTTCTATCAAGTGTTGACGGGTTAATGGACGATCAAGATAGGTTGATCAAGTTATTTACAAAAGACACGGTGTTAAAAAAGATGGAAAAAACCCGGTGGGGAAGCGGTGGTATTGAAACAAAAATTCGTGCTGCACGTGCTGCCTCGGCAGCCGGTGTGAGAAGCTGTATTTGCAATGGAAGGGATTTATCAACAATCGAACGTTTTTTAACAGGAGAAAATCCCGGAACGGGGTTTGAGCCATCAAAAAAACCGGCATCAAAGAAGGCCTGGATCGGTTTTCTATCCCGCACCAAAGGCGAGATTATCATCAATCACGGTGCCAAGAAGGCACTGATGATGAAAAAGAGCCTTTTACCAGTTGGGATTGTAGACGTGAAAGGGTCTTTTGAGACCGGAGATGTGATTGATGTCAAAACCGTTGATGGGGAACAAATTGGTAGAGGGATCGCCAATTTCTCCTCATCTCAAACGAAAAAAATCATGGGCTGTCAGAGTTCTCAGCTAACTCAACAGCTGAACAGTTCGGGTTCAACTTGTATTGTTCATGTGGATAATTTCTGGCTTGTTCCGGAATAAATCTCTGATCATGAAGATCAACAGTTGCATAGAAGGAAGTGACGCTTTTTGAAATCAAAATCGATTAACGCTCTTAAAATGGGTGTTTCAAACAAAATCGTTATCTTGGATCTCATTCGTTATGAAGCCGGGATTACCAGAAGGGAAATCGCCAGAAGAACAGGCTTGAACCCCTCAACGGTAACCAATATCATTAACAGTTTAAAGGAGATGCAGTTTGTTTTTGAAACAGGAAAAATTTCCACTTCCAACCCAGGGCGAAACTCCATTAAACTTGGAATTGTCAAAGACGCTGCGTCGGTGTTTGTCTTTCATACGAATGTGGACGATACCCTCTTTGGAATGGGGTATATGGACAATACCGTTGAAATCTTAGAGCATTTTCTCACGCCGGATGATCCGGGAACGTTTTTTGATCAAGTCGTCCAAATTATCAAGCAATATTATGAAAAGGCTCAGAAAAAACCCATAGGCGTTTCTTTTTCCCTGCCTGGTATCGTCAACAGGCTGAAAAACAAGATCAACATCATTCCACACTTGGGGTGGAAATGCATATCGGTAGAAGAGGAATTGCAAAAACGGATGGGAGAGATACCTCTAGAAGTGAGAATCGCCAATGAGGCTAAATTATCTCTGAAAAGTGAAAAGGCTATCAACCCGGCAATCAAAGATTTTAAAAACGGTGTCTATCTCTACCTTTCTCAGGGGGTAGGGGGGTCTGTTCTGATAAACGACGTGATTTATACGGGCTCCAATTTTATCGCCGGTGAAGTCGGCCATATGAGTATCAACAAAAATGGCCCTCTTTGCAGATGCGGCAATAGAGGTTGCTTAGAAACCTACATCGGAATTGATGTGATTATCAAACAATATGAAGAATTTGAAAAACTCAGCGGTGAGACCGTTCGGGATAAATTCAAGCATTTAATGTCTTTGTACCTTAAAGGACAAGAGAAAGCGGTCGAGACAATTGAGGACATGTTGGTATTCATGGATCAGGGACTAACCAATATCACCAATATTTATGATCCCGATTTCATTATCATAGGGGGAATGGGTTGCGAATTTCCCCCATCCATCTTTGACAGGTTGAACGAAAAGATCAAAACAAAAGCCCTGACACCTGCCGGAGAAAATGTGTTGATCATTCCGCCTTCAGGAGATGAGGAACTGTCTACGCTGCATGGCAGTACAATAGAGTCAATGGACGATTATGTGAGAAAGGTGATCATTTAAAATAAAGACCTTTTGAGCGACAGCAAACAAGACAACAGCATGCCAAATCGGAACAATTATCAAAATAAAGGCAGATAGTGTATAATACCCTGGCGGTAACGGGAATGATACCTGATCTGCAATTTCGAATTTTATGATTATAGAAAGGATGATTAGAACATGGGCGTAAGCATGGAAGAAATTAAAGAATTGAGAACGAAAACCGGAGCAGGCGTTTTAGATTGCAAAAAGGCTCTTTTGGAAAGCAACGGAGACGTGAAGGAAGCCATTGATTACTTGAGAAAAAAGGGTCTTGCAAAGGCAGCCAAGAAGAGCGGAAGATCCACAACCGAAGGACTTGTAAAGAGCAAAAAAGGCGAAGAGGGCAAAGACATCTTTTTATTGGCCGTTATGTGTGAAACTGATTTTGTGGCCAGAACAGATGAATTCAAGGCTTTTGCCGACTCTGTCACATCCAGTATCTTCCAGGATGTACAAGAGACAAACAGAGCGGTTGCTGTTTCAGAAGAACTCGTAGGCAAGCATCAGGAAGAAATGACTCAGGCTGTTGCCAAAATCGGCGAAAACATCCAGCTTGGCGATTATGCCAAATTCACTTTAAGCGGAGCGGGAAAAATCTACGACTATACCCATTTCACAGGAAAAATAGGTGTTGCAGTGGAAATCCTGTGTGACCAAGTCAGCGAAAGATTGGACGAATTGGGAAAAAATATATGCCTGCACATTGCAGCATTCTCCCCGGACTTTGTTTCCGGCGAAGACATTGACGAAGAAGTACTGAACAAAGAAAGGGAGATATACACCGCTCAAGTGAGGGAATCGGGAAAACCTGAAAATATCGTTGCCAACATCGTGGAAGGCAAGATTCGAAAATTCAAAGAAGAAAGATGCCTGCTGAGCCAGGGTTTTGCATTGGATGAAAGCAAAACGGTTCAGGACCTTGTTAATGAATGTTCCAAAGAAATGGGCGAAAAAATCACTGTAAAGCGATTTGCGAGGGTTTCAATAGGAGACTGATCGGGTTACTGATATAGCAAGGACGTTTCATTGTGAGGATAACCCTCATGATAAACGTCCTCTTTTTTTAACAGGGGGATGATCACATGTACGAAAGCGTTCTTTTGAAACTTTCGGGAGAGGCCTTGTCGGGTGAAGGCAACAAGGGATTTAGCGAAGAAAGTATTCAACATTTGACCAGCGAAATTAAAGCGGTATTTGAAAAAAAAGTGGCCATGGGAATCGTCATTGGTGCGGGAAATTTGTTTAGGGGTAAAGAATTGGAGAAAATGGATCCCAGATTGGCAGACCAGGTGGGAATGCTGGGAACCAATATCAACGCTATCTATTTAAAATCTTCATTGGAAAAACAGGGGATGAAATGCCGGGTTTTTTCACAACTCGTAAGCCTCCAGTCTACTGAAACTATCAACTACGATCGTGTGGAAGATGCACTTTTCAAAGGGGAAGTAGTCATCTTTGGAGGGGGAACCGGTAACCCGTTTTTCACAACGGACACAGCAGCTGCCTTAAGAGCCGTGGAGATGAAAGCCCAGCTCATCATCAAGGCAACCAAGGTTGACGGCGTTTTTTCTTCGGATCCCAGGCGTGACCCAAAGGCCAAAAAATTCGATCACCTCACCTTTTCTCAAGCCATTGAAAAGGATTTAAAAATTATGGATGTTGAGGCCTTTTCCATATGCAGGCGATACAGTATGCCTATTCAGGTCATCGACTTTTTTAAACCGGGCAATCTATTAAAAGCGGTAATGGGGGAGAAAATTGGAACAAAGTGTACAGCGTAGAAAAGGCCTGTTTATATCCCTGGAAGGTTTAGACGGCTGCGGAAAAACGACTCAGATCAAATGCCTGCGAGAAGCCTTTGAAAAAGCCGGAAGGCAGGTTATCGATTTTCGTGAACCCGGGTGTACCCCTTTGGGGGAAAGGCTCAGGGAAATCGTTTTGCATTCGGACTCGACTATTGGAGAGAGGGCGGAATTGTTGATTTACCTATCTTCAAGGGCACAGGTAACTGATGAGATTGTCATACCATCATTAAATGAGGGGAAAGTGGTCATAGCCGACCGATACGCTGATTCCAGTGTGGCCTATCAGGGCTTTGGGCGGTTGATTGGGGCTCAGCAGGTCAAAACCCTCAACGATTTTGCCATCAAAGAAACCTATCCGGACATCACCTTCCTGCTGGAAATATCGGTGGAAGAAGCGTTAAAAAGGCTTCAGAACAAACCATTGGATCGCCTTGAAAAAGAAAGAGAGACGTTCTTTCACCGGGTTCATCAGGGATATGAATGGCTTTGCCAAAATAATCCCCGGCGGTTTGTGAAAATACCCGGAGAATTGGAACCATCACAGGTCAGCAAATTGTTGATTCAAGCACTTGAAACAAAGGGATTACTGTCTCCTGATCCATCACATTGAACGATAAGGTGAAAGAGGAAATCATGGTTAAACAAGCAATTTTGATGAAAAACTTATCAAGAAGGATAGCCAATGGCCATCCTTACATTTATCAAAATGAAATTGAGGATATTAAAGGAGAGATCGAAAAAGGTGAAATCATCCACATCTTCACTTTTTCGGGACAATTTGTGGGAAAGGGTTATTACAACCCGGACTCAAAGATACCCATTCGCCTGCTGACCCGATCAAACGAAAAAATCGATGCCTCGTTTGTTGAAAACAAGCTGAAGACGGCCGTTGACTATCGGAAAAAGGTTTTTCCAACAGAAAGTGTTTATCGTGTTTTTAACGGTCTTTCAGACGGAATCAGCGGACTTTCTTGTGACAAATTCGGTGACCTTTTCTGTGTTTCCTCTTCCACAGCGGGTGGTGATCGACTGCAAAACTGGCTCATTGATGCTCTTCACGGAATGGGGGCGCAACAAATCCTGATCCGGAATACCGCTGCTTCCAGAATAAAAGAAAAGATCGACATCACAATCAAGCCGGTGAAAGGCCACATCAACTCTTTCCACAAGATCGAACTCAACACAATCCCTTACATTTTGGATCCGTACAGTGAAGAAGATCCCTTTTTTTATCTGGAGCAACGTCAAAACGCCACTCTATTTGCCGAAATCGCCAATAAACTGATTGATTTACCCACTGCCAAAGGGTATGACTTTTTTTCCGGGTACGGTCAGTTTGGGTTGAATCTGGCAAAAGCAGGCTTAAAACATGTGGAATTCATCGATACCAACGGTTCTTACGAAGAACGGATTCATCAATCAGGAGAACGGATGCCTTTATCCGAAATCATTACAAGCCGTTGCAATGCCTTTGATTTCATCCATCGCATGGACATCGAAAACGATAAAGCCGATATAATCATTCTGGACCCGCCTCCCTTTACCGACTCAAGAAAAAAGAAAGGACGGGCCATGAACGCCTATAAAGAGATCAATCTGCGAGCGTTGAAAATATTAAGAAAAGGCGGTTTGCTGGCCAGTAGTTGTCCTTCGCAAAACGTCTCCCGAGATGAAATGGAGATGATGTACTATTCCATCGCCAGCGACATCAAGCACGAAGTGACCATCTTGTACAGGGGAGGGCAACCGTTGGATTTTCCCGTCAAGATTAACGCTTTTGAAACGGATTTCTTGAAATTCTTTGTGTTGATGAAGGGAGATGCCGTTTGATAGAAATCTGCGATCTTCATTTTCAGTTGGGACAAAAAATAGTATTCAGCCATATCAACTTGGAGATCAAACAAGGGGATTTTTACGCTGTCATTGGAGGAAACGGCAGCGGGAAAAGTACGTTGCTGAAGTTGATCGAGGGTTTGCTGATGCCGTCATCCGGCAAAATCACCATTTTTGGTATGGATACACACAATGAAGAACTGCGGTTTGAGATTCGAAAAAAAATCGGATTTGTTTTTCAAAATCCTGAGAATCAGATCATCGCTTCAACGGTTTTGGAGGACCTTTGTTTTGGCATGGAAAATCTTGGTTTTTCAAGGGAAATGATGACAGAGAGATTGAAAGAGGTATTGACTTTCACCGGGCTGAAAGGCCTTGAAAATCGTAACCCCCTGACGCTTTCTGGAGGACAGAAACAGCGATTGGCCATTGCATCGGCCATCATCACCGACCCGGAAATCCTGTTGTTGGATGAACCGCTTTCCATGATTGATCCGGAAGGCCAACGGGACGTGTTCAAATTGATCGTGGATTTTCACAAGAAGAATAAAACGATTTTAATGGTGACTCACGATATGGCTATCGCATCAAAGGCAGAATATCTCGTATTCTTAAAAAATGGAGCAATCGAATTGTGTGGAAAAACAGCCCATATCTTTCATCGGTTGAGTCAATATGAAGAATTGGATATCTGATAGGAAAGAAAACGGACGGTGAGAGAGAAATAATGATTCAATTTGAGCAATGTACTTACCATTATTCAAAGAAAACCCCTATGGAAACTGTGGCATTGCAATCCGTGAATCTCACCCTTGAAAAATCTCAATTAACAGCCTTGATGGGACGCACCGGTTCCGGCAAAACTACATTGGCGTTGCTAGCGGCCGGATTGTTGCAACCCATAGGGGGAAATGTTTGGGTTGATGGACTCAATACAAGGATCAAAAAAAATCGGCCGGAAATTTCACGAAAGGTTGGGGTTGTTTTTCAATACCCTGAACAGCAATTTTTTTGCCCCAGCGTGGGTGAAGAAATAGAATACGCCCTGAAGAATTATCAAATTGACAACCCCCAACGCAAATTAACCTTACAAGCTCTAGAAGATGTGGGATTGAATGCTTCTTATTTAGACAGAAACCCCTTTCAACTATCAGGAGGGGAACAGAGGCTTGTGGCGATTGCCAGCATCATTGTGTCCAAGCCGGAGTATCTATTTTTTGATGAACCCACTGCCGGGTTGGATGCCTTGGCTAAACGGAGTGTATATTCGATCATCAAAAATCTTGAACACTCAGGAAGGGGTGTTTTTTTGATTACTCACGATACCAAACGAGTCAAAAGAGAAGTGGAGCGCTTGATTGTGCTGCATCAGGGACGGGTTTATTACCAAGGTTCTGTGGATGATTTTTTTACCCAATCGCATAAAATGGAAGAAACGGGAATCATCGAGCCCTTTTGTTAGAAAACCGAATACACAGATCGAAAATAGTTGTTATCAGCTTAAAAATACTGTATAATAGAACTTGTCCGTAATACTTGGGGGGGGACTATGCGTATCGCACACAACAAAACATCATCAATCATCCTGTTTGTTTTAATCATCAGTATCTTATCCATTACAGCTTGTGCACCTGAGTCCAAGCTGAATCCGCCTGATACATCCATCGAGCAAATGCAATCGGTGTATGGACAGTCCGGTATTAACATCAAGCTTTCCGGCCAGGATGACAAAACCCCCTTGGAAAAATTAACTTACCAATACTCCTTGTATATCAAAGAAAAAATAGATGGCGAAGATGAGAAAGACACCCTTTATTTGAAAGGAACTTCTGAAATAGGCGGGTTGTTCCTGGAATCCAAGCGATTTCAAGAGGGTGAATACCAGATCAAAGTAGCCGCAGTGAATGAATTTGGGCTGGTCGATGAGACTCCCGCCGAAGGAACCTTCAGAGTAGATTTAACGCCACCTCAAACTCCGGAAATTGATTATCAAATCATTGCCGGTGAAGTTTTGCTGCAATTTTCTGCGGATAATACAGAAGATGTTGCAGGCTATGAAATGGTCCTAACCAACACCGTTGATTCAAAAGCTTTTTCCAGTACACAAAATATGTTCACCTTCAAAGCAAATAAAGGAGATCATTACGATATTTCGGTACTGTCCTATGACAATGCCGGAAACAGCTCTGATAAAGCAAATTTGCTCATTGACACCACTATTGATGAAGCGCCGTATTTAGAAACACAACTTCCGGATTTTTTGGGTGCAAATGATACCATTGTCCCCCTTTCTTTTTACGATGATTGGGCAAAATCCAATGAGATTACCGTTCAGGCAACATTCAACGGCAAAAGAGCAGAATTGCAGGAAGAAGGACTTGAAGTTGATGTGTCGGTGATGAATGAGGGTACTCATACCTTGGCGATTGTTTTGAAAGATAATCAGGAAAACCTTCGGGAAATCAATCAGGAAATCTTTGTCGATCTTACACCGCCTCAAATCCCTTATGATTGTCAGTTTAAAGAGGAGAACGGGGTTTATGCCATCAGTTGGGATGGCCAGGTGGAGGACGGTGAAACCTTTAAGGTTTATGGCTTCAATCAGGAAGAGGATAAGGTTCTGTTGGACAGCGTAGAAGATAAGTTGTACAAAACACCGGAAAGGTATTTGCATTATGTCATTACATCGGTTGATAAAGCGGGAAATGAAAGTTCTCCCTCTTATCCGGTACGAACGTATAACGAACAATACCGCCCGGTAACGTCTTCCGATTTGGGGGAAATTCGTGAAAACACCTTGCTTACATCGCTTTATTCTCCGTATATTGTGGATAAGCCGGTCATCATTCCAGCCGATATTTTATTGGGTATTGAGAAAGGTGTGGAGTTGGTTTTGACTGAAAAAGGTTGTTTCGAAGTAGCCGGCCAAATACTCAGTATCCCCTCCAAATCCTCCAAAGAAAGAATTTTTACCTTGGCATTTGGCGGTTCAGAAAACAATCCAACAGATTCACCGATCATCAGGATTAACGGTGGGTCAGTCTGGTTGAATGAATCTCAAATCATCGGTGACAACACCTCAAGAATTCTGTTTGAGATTAATAACGGCGGAGAATTTAGGGCACAACAAATATCAATCACAGGCGTTCATACGATTATTAACAGTGTGGATTCGGATACGATCGTTTTGGATGACAGTATGATCAACGGTGTTAATCTTGCTGTTGGGGTCAGTGCAAAGTCTTTTAGGTTAAGCCATTCTCAACTGAAAGTTGAAAACGGTATCGATCTAACGAACATTCAACAATTAGAACTAAACCAATGTATGATAGAAGCAGCACAAACGGCACTTAATTTAAACGGTTTTACCAATGCCGTTGTAAATGACAGCACCTTAATCGGTAGAAATACCCTGGTAATCAACAAACTCTCGGCTGTGGATGCCAAATCGGTCAATGTATTTGCATTGGAAGACGCCATCAGTATAAGAGGGGCTTCGACGTTAAATCTTAGAGAGGCTACTGTCTCAGCTTCAAAAACCGCTCTTTTTGTCGATAGAAGTGCTTATTTATGTGCCATCGAAAGCGTGATCAGAGATTCTGAGGTGGGCCTGAACACGCTAAATCCCAACATATATTTCAACCAAATTATTCTAAGCGGTAACCGTTATGGAATCATGGGGAAAGCCAATCCCCATTGGTTGGAAAACGGATTTGAATTCATTGACAACGAAGAGGATTATTACGATTAACGCACATGTCCTTTAATCGAATGAGTGAAGCATTCGTCGCTTTTCAAGCTTGCCTTAAAGACTATCCCATCAAAACAGTATCTCCACACGAATCAAACCGGGTAAACCACGCCTCAGTCTTATTGTTATGGAACAGTCAGCCGCCAAATCGAGTTAAAAGGTTTATGGAAATCGGTTGCGGTTCCGGGTTTGTTTCCTTTGGGTTGGCTAAACTTTACGGGTTAAAAGGAACCGGAATGGATATTCAATCTCAGTTGCAACAAGCATTTGAACAAGGGGCGAAAATAAACGAAGTCAGTGAAAAAGTGGAATTTTTGAATTTGGATACCGCTCAAATCAGAAATGTACTTTCTCCGGAGGGATATGATTTGTGTGCTTTCAACCCCCCTCATTATATTTCAGGCAGGGGTGAAAGGGTTTACGATCAAATCAGGGAATTATCCAGAACGGCCAACGAGAAGATCTACGAGCAATTTGCAGATGGGGTTTCTTATTTACTTAAAACCAAAGGGATCTTTTCATGTGTTCTTTCTCCACACAATCTGGAGGATTGGATGCAGGCTTTCGAGCATCACAATCTTTTTGTAAAAACCCTCACACCGGTATACGGCAATCCGGACAACGATGCTCAGCTGGTTCTCATCCGGGGGATCAAAAATTCAAAAAGCAGCTTTGTCAAACTGACGCCGGCTGTGTTTTTACAGTCGCTTCTTCCTTTTCCAACCGATTCCAAAAGATCCTGATAAAGGCTTGAATGAGAACTTGTTCATCCACCAAATCGGCAAAACGATCCTGAAAAACCAGCTCTGTGATTTTTTTTGTCTCGTCTTTTAGTTTCTCCTTCAAAATCCGTTCAAATTCCTCATATTCAATAGCGTCCATCCAGTTAAAAAATTCTTCCATTTCTATTTCCTGAAGGGATTTAAACCACAAACACCGCCAATCATATTTTACCGCTTGCACACAGTCAAAAAATGCATTGATAAAAAAGCTATACAGCATATTCTTGAGCTCACCGGCATAAGTAAATACTTTGTAGTCGATACTCCTTTTGCGGGAAACTTTTTGAACTCTGAAGGGATTATCCTCCGACACCGTTGAAACAAGCTTATCAACAGACTCCAGCAAGGCATCCATAACCTCGTTATCCAAGTGGATGTTTTCCGGAAATTGCGGATTGAGTACAAATCGTTTGGCGGCATCAGCAAAGCGCCCGGCGATACCGACCCCTTTACCCAGCCACATCGGTTTAACCCCTTTTTCAGCTGGAATCACTTGAAGGATTCGTTTAAACGGATCGGATTGAATGACTTTCCAGGCCATTCCGGCCAGGATAAATCGTTGAGAGAACTCCGCCCCTTCCAGTTTTTTCTGGGAAGAGAGGGTGGCGTAATGAATTTGGCCGATTTCCTTTTTTCCGTGCATGACCTTATAGGTTTTACCCGCATCAAACACACTGACAAATTCCCCCATTCCCGTTGAGCTGAACAGGTTGTTTCCAAGAGAGCCCATACGGATCTCATCACCCCGGATGCTCAGATACCCGTTTTTGTGAAGTGCCTGAAGCAGCGCATGCAGATCCTGCGGGGTGATATTTTTAAAACTATAGGCATTTTTTAATACTGTCAAATCGCTGAATCGAATGCAACCCTGGGAAAGGGCCATGGAAATGATCTGATGGGCCAGGATTTGCGGATAAAAATCGATCATGTCGATGGGTTCAACGGTATTGTCCATAAGCAGCTGAATGTTGGCAAACAGATGCAGGTGTTCGTTTAACAGCTTTTGTTCATTCTCCAATTCTGTATTCACATAAATCAAAGACTTGGCTATCCCTGTTTTTCTACCCGCCCTTCCCAGACGCTGCATAAAAGAAGCCGCTGACTTCGGAACTGAGTAAAAAAAGACATAAGCCACATCTCCGATATCGATTCCCATTTCAAGTGTAGTGGTGGCGATCATCAACTTATAATCCGGATGGTTCTTGAACGTATCCTCCGTTTCCTCTCGCAGAAACTTCCCGATGGAGCCGTGATGCAGCAGGGCTCTGATACCCTTTCGGGTGAAAAAATGATTCAGTATTTCCGCCTCCTGTTTGCTGGCGGTGAAAACGATTCCCTTGCCTTGGGTAGAGAGCATCCGTTCAACATCAGAGAGTAGAATTTCCAGATTCTTATTGCGGATCATCAGCATTTTTTTACCGCTTTTTGAATCGTCAATGTGAACGGTTTCCCTGTCACTGCCACCCCTAATCCATTGCAGTACCTCATCCGGGTTGCCGATGGTTGCGCTCATGGCGATCTTTTGAACGTCGTATTGGCTAATGGCGTTAAGCCTTTCGATTAAGGAAGCTAACTGTGCGCCTCTGGGTCCGTTGATCAGAGCGTGTAACTCGTCAATCAGGACAAACCTGAGATTTTGAAAAAAACGGTGATGATCGATCTTCCCGGAAATTAACATCCCTTCAAGCGATTCGGGAGTGGTGACAATAATGGAAGCGGATTGTAAAGCATCCCGCTTCTCACCGGCTGAAACATCCCCATGCCAGCAGAAAGTGGTCAGCCTCGTTCTTGCGGTCAGCTTTTTGATCCTTGCATAGATATCGTTGATCAAGGCCTTCAAAGGGGCACAATAAATCATAACAGGCGTTTGGGAATTGCAAAGTTTTTCATCATTCATCAACACCGATAAAACAGGCAATAGTGCGGCTTCTGTTTTACCTGAAGCGGTACCGGCAGTCAATAAGGCGTTTTTACCTTGTACGATATCAGCATAAGCCTTATTTTGAAGTTCACGCAATCCTCTCCAACCCATGTCCTTAAAGAGTGTTTTACCAATATTGTGATCAACGGATGATGTCATGATTAATCAACCTCCAACGGCTCAAGGTAAACGGTTATGTGCTCCACTTCGCCAATAGGTGTTTCAGGAGCGGGTTCCTGTTTAACGACTAACCCTTCCCCAATGATTGTCAAATGATCCGGTTCAATAGAAAGGGTTTGAAGCACATCGTAAACATCCTTTTTTGAAAAATAGGTCAAATCAGGAAATTTCCATGGTTGTACGAGAATGTTCTCCGTATTCTTCTTTTCCGGCCTTGTAATAATGGCAACAATTGCCTCAACAATCTCTTTGAATGCGGGGGCAGCCACATCACCTCCGTAATACACTTCTCCGATTGGTTCATCGAGGGAGACCAATAGGGTATAAATCGGATCATTTGCAGGGAAATAACCGACAAAACTGGATGTATAGAGTTCATGGGAATAACCGATTCCGGGGATGGCTTTTTGGGCCGTTCCGGTTTTTGCGGCAATGGCCAGGCCTTTTACCTTTGCCAGTTGACCCGATCCCGATGCCACAGTTTCAATCATCATATCGGTGATTTGGCCAGCCACATCTGATTGGTACACCCGATGAGTGTTCTCGTCGTTTCGCCTTTCTTGTAAAATGGTAGGGGCTATATAGACGCCATCATTTGCCAAGGTGTTGATGGCGCAGATGAGTTGCATGGCGGTCACCGCTATCCCCTGCCCGATAGACATTTGAATGCCGGTAAGCATATTCCAGGTGTTGGGATCGTGCAGGATGCCGCTGACTTCACCGGGCATTTCGATGCCAGTTTGCCGGCCAAAACCCAATTCTTTAAACTCATCATAGAATGCCCAATTCCCCATCTGTTCCAGGAACTTCAAGGCGATTTCAATGGTTGCGACGTTACAGGAATGGGCCAGGGCATCTTTGGTGTTAATCTCTCCGTGGACATGCGTATCATTTATAATCGTGGGTAAAGACGGATAAGGCTTGATCTTTCCCTTGCAAAGAAAAGTATCGTCGGGGGTGATCAAGTGGTATTTTAAAGCAGAGGCAAAAGTGAACGGTTTCATGGCTGATCCGGGTTCAAAAATACTCATAATGGGTGCTTCCCAACCAAGGGTGCTGTACATGGCGGCAATTTTACCTGTCTTGGTTTCCATGAGAATAGCCTGGGCTGATTTGGCGTTAAACGCCTCACAAGCTTTCACTAAAGATTCTTGAAGGATATCCTGCAGTCGCAAGTCAATAGAAAGGGTTATCGGCTTACCGTCTATGGGTTCTCGGATGCCGGTAATATCCCCCAGGCGATTATAGCGATCGAAGCGTTCATAACTGATTTCGCCGGCACTGATGGGGGAAAGGTGTTGGTCAAATTGCTTCTCAATACCGTTCATCCCACTTCCAAAGGCATCCGTTTGGCCAATGATCTGGCGCATGATTGGGTACAAAATGGTGCGCTTGCTAACCGTGTCAACGGAGACAAAAATGGAAAGTGGCTTATCAATCTGTAACGGTTCCATTTCACTGGAGCCGATTCGGATGATCCCGGAGGTATCAAGTTTCTTTTTCATTTCATCTACAGGTATAGCAAACGTGTCCTCTATTTGCTTGAGGACTGCTTCTTCACTGGTTCTGCCTATTTCAAGAACACGTTTAAAATACGGAACATCGAAGTAATAATAAACTCGCTGATGATTGTTCACCAAAGGAATACCGTTGGAATCGTAAATGATACCTCTGGAGGGATAAATCGAAAACTTCCTTTCAGACAAAGAACGCTGACCTTCTCCCGTAGAAGAAAGATACAACCCCCTAACCAAAAGAACAACAAACAGTATTAAAAAGAAGAATGTAAGGAAACGGACACGCTTTTCATTCACTTTTCAGCTTTCTTCTGATTCAAGATTATTTTGTCACTGAAGGCGGCAATTTTCTCGTTGTAATCAATGATTTGTGCGTTGATCCTGTGAAGATCCAATTCCATGTTGGAAGTCTCGGCCTTCAACCTTGATGTCTCCATCCCGACCAAGAACGGAATTAAAAAAGCCCCCAATAACACCAATGTTATGATGACAACCTTCGCAGCCGCACCAACCAACACAAGCGCCTGATCCAAAGAGACTCTTTTTTGGCTAACTTGTTCGTTGGTTCGAATGACAACTCCTGAGCTATCATAATCATCGGATTGCTTTAGATAAGACATACAATCCCCCCAATATTAGATATTCCCCAAAAAGAAAAAATAAAAAATTAGATAAATTCTACTACACGCATCTTGGTGCTTCTGGAACGACGGTTGAACTTCACTTCCTCGTCAGATGGGATTAAAGGCTTTTTGGTAATAATACGCAACACGCCTTCCTTGTCTTTTTCCCTAAAAAACAATTTGGCAATTCGATCTTCCAAAGAATGAAAGGACAACACTATTATTCTACCATTATGGTTTAAAATATTCAAGGATTTTTTTAATCCGTCTTCAAGCTCGTCTAATTCACGATTTACAAAAATACGGATGGCTTGAAAGGTCTTCGTTGCAAAGTTTTTACGCATTTTGCTTCTAACTTTAACCGGAATGCCTTCTTTCACACACTGAACCAGATCAAACGTTGTTTCAAGTGGTCTGTTGGCACAGATTCTTTTCGCAATGGAGCGGGCAAATTTCTCTTCCCCATAGGTACGGATGATTTCCTCAAGTTTTTTTTCGTCAATTTTATTGAGGATATCCCTGGCGCTTTTCCCACTGTCCACATCCATTCGCATATCCAAAGGACCGTCCGATTGGAAGCTGAATCCCCTTTCTTCATAATCCAATTGATACGATGATACGCCTAAATCGAAAAGGATACCGTCAACCTTTTGAATGCCCATCCCCTTCAAAACGATGTCCATATCGGTGTAATTCGCTCGAAACAAATTGAGCCGATTCGAAAAGGCTTTCAAACGATCCTCTCCCCATTTCAGAATCTGTAGGTCTTTATCGATTCCGATAACCCGTGCTTCAGGGAAATTGCTGAGTATCTGAAGGGAATGACCCCCTTCGCCAAAAGTTGCATCGAGATAAACCCCCTGCGGGTTATGAACCAGACTGGCTATGACCTCTGAAGGCATGACACTGATGTGGTACTTGGCTTGAGTAGACAGAGTAATCTCCCTTTCCGTTAAGGTATATTAAAACGCTCTTTAGGGTTCATTATACCATGCGCCATCTGAAAATGAATTGGCAATCTATTATCTTCAGCATATCGGCAATCCTTGACAAAGAAAAAAAGGTAGACATAAAATCTACCTTTTCCATCATTTTTAAGGGGTAATAAGTTCTATCTATCTTTTTTTATTGGTTATTTCCCGAAAGTTGGAAGCATCATGGGATCAAATTTCTCAATGCCCAGTCGAAGTCTCAAGACTTGGTTATAGCGCTCAGCCGCATAATAGGCATCGACAAATTCCAGTAAGGTGAACAGTGCGAAGCCGCCCATGCCAACTGTTCCAAGCATGGTTCCTGAGGATTGTTGAGATTGTGCATTGCTGATTTCATCGTCTGTAGAATTGGTGTCGTTAATAATAGCCTGAGCAGCTGCAGCCTGGGACAGGCCAAATATACCTACGCCACCGAAAGCGGCTCTGGCTCCAAGGAAAAGGAATCCTCTTTCCCATTCTCCGGTATATAGATGGCCGGCACTGGGTATAATCAGCGAAAGTTCAGCGGCAATCCAGGGTTCTTTCTTTAAATCCGAATACATCAGCATTCTTTTCCTCATCTCGATGTCCGGATCAGCATACATGGTTGGCAGAGCATTCGCCGCAACGGGCAAATCAATGATAGGACCGGTTGGGAATTGTGTGGCAATGCCTTGGTTTGAATAACCCGATGCAGGATAAAGCTCGGAAGGGTCGTTGGGAACACCGGTCATGATTTCGTCAGCGCTTGGAGAATCAACCGGCTCCACATGCACGATGAGATTCTTATTCACGTTGACAAACTGTCCGTTATCCAACAGGATATCGGCGGTGTTTTCATTGTAATTAACAATCTTGCCAATTAATTTAGTCCCGTCGGACAAGTAGATATTATCCGCATACAGAAAGGTGACTAAAAAAAAGGAGATCATAAAAAGCAGAAAGGTTTTTTTCATAAACATACCCCCAGATTTGTCTTTTTCACTGATACTTTTCTACATCGTTGATGTTTTTTCCTTATTTTTTAATTTCCTGGAACGTACATGAAATTTTTTCGCCTAATTCGATTAAGGCAACTGTCCCGCCTTTTCTGCAGGTTCCCGGATTGATGAACCGGGTAACACCGATCATTTTATCGGTGGGGCAGTGAGAATGCCCATAAAAGCAAACGTGGGGTTTTTCTGTGGGAAGGCTTTGATAAATCCTTTCTTCCAACCCGTCACGAGAGCCCCAACCGTGCACCATATACAACGAATGGCCTTCCAAATTTAAAAGCCTTTTGATCGGCAGATAATCACGCAGTTCATAGGCATCCATATTTCCCAAAACCCCGTAAAAGGGCTGTGAAAAACCCTTGAGAAAATGAACGGTTTCTTCTTGTGTGAAATCACCCAGTCCGAAGATCATATATGCCCGTTGAATGGCATCAATCGCATCTTGGGGCAGAGAAGATTGAACGGAAGGGATGTGCGTATCGGAAAGTACGAGAATGCGCATAAACACCTCCAAAAAAAAAGACGGGAATGAAATTCCCGCCGATTCGCTGAATTGCTACTACCCTGACATTGTATCAGTTTCGAATGCGGGAAAAAAGAAAAACTGATATTTTGTTTCTGAACCTTTTATTTAGCTGATTTGATGGCTTGACCTCAGCGACTATATTTCATATAATAGCACGTCATCTCATGTTACAAATCTAGATGAAAAAAAGGAGAGGTAACAGTGAATCGAACAAGGAAATTGATCATAACGGCTTTGATGGTTTCCCTTACGGCGGTGGGGGCTCAGATTGTCATACCCATCGGGAGCGTTCCCGTGACCATGCAAATCTTTATGGTTTTTTTGTCCGGGATGATTCTCGGTCCGGTTTGGGGAGGAATGGCTCAAATCGTCTATTTATTGCTGGGTCTTTTTGGCCTTCCCGTATTTGCCATGTTGACATCCGGTCCCGGTATCCTGGCTGGTCCCACGGGAGGTTTTTTGCTCGCTTTTCCTGTGGTTGCTTTTCTAACCGGCTTTGAGAAACCGAAACAAGTGATACTATTTCGAATAACCGCTCTTTTCCTCTTGTACATGTTGGGTTGGTTCAGGCTGGCTCTTTTTACAGGCAATGGCTTAACGGCCTTGATCACAGGTGTTTTACCGTTTATCGGATTTGATTTTTTAAAATTATGGGCTGCCGCATTCGTTTATCAACAACTCAAAAGACGATTGCTTTCAGTTGGTTAATTGTGCCACGATTTTAAGGTCACATCCGCTGCCCTGAAGGATAATCGTTGCCCTTGGCTGGTTTTGATTTCAAGGGTTTCATCCGGATAAGCACTTACCTGGCCGGTGTGGATTCGATCGTTCAGAACATCGTGAACTTGAATTATGATTCCTGGTTTCAGGATGGAGTGGCGCTGATAATCGGCTTCCAATGCTTCTTTTGAAAAATAGGTGTATTGTTGCTGAATGCGATCCAGGATCCGTTGATAAAGTTGTTCCAAATCGACTTCCTTTCCCGTGATGGTTTTCAAATTAATCGCTTTATGGCTTAACACTTGAGGAATGGGGTTGTTGACGTTGATACCGATACCGATAATGCAGCTCATAAGATGATTGGCGAACAGATTTTTTTGAAGACAGCCGGATATCTTACTCGATTGATAATAAATGTCGTTGGGCCATTTAAGCCCGAACCCTTCTTCGCCTGAAAAGCTTATCAGTTCATGCAATGCAGATAATCCGCAAATTTTTTGCAGTTGGGAAGGCGAGTGTGATCCGGATTGAAATAGAAGAGAAAACCACAAACCCCCCAGTCCCGAATCCCAATGCCTTGACAATCTTCCCATGCCGGCTGTCTGTATATCGGCTCTCACCGAGCAAAGATCGGGACATTCATTCAAATGCCTCTCCAGATACAGATTAGTGGAATCGATTTGTGTCAAATGAATTTGCTTCATATTTTAAAACCCTTTGGCCAGGGTTGTTGATAGCAGCTTTTCCATGTCTTGTCGATGTAAGCGTGAGTCAAGGCTTGTTCAGCAAGATGATAGAGATAAGAACCCTTTCGAGTTAACCTGTAGCCGTCATCGGTCGATTCAAGTAATTTCAGGCGACATCCCAGGTTTAAATAAAAACAGAATATTTCCTGAAGCGACTTGTTGAAAATCGCTTCAAAGCTTCTTTTTGAAAGTGTCATCTCGTAGCAGCTCCAGAAAAGCCAGTATAGCATCCGAGTTCTTTCGCTGAAATCCTGTTGAACACTGATAGGCCGCCGACCTTGATCCAGGGTGTCACAATAGTGCTGTAGAGAAAAAGTGTTAATATAAAACCGTTCCAAAGTCAATGTGGTGGCACTGGGACCCATCCCGATAAAAAAATCCCTGGTGATGGATGAATACTTTTCACTGCCTTTCTTCTTGAAAGTCCACACGCTGGAACGCTCAAATCCCTCGCTTTCAGCTGTTTTAATCAACCTTTCCAGCAGTTGTTTCATTTTCTTTTTTTTCAAAGGCTTGCCTTTGTTGTTGGCATATGAAAAATCGATGAAGGGGTAAGTTGAAATCTGGGTAGCACCCGCTTGAACCGCTCGTTTGAAATCATCAGACAACAACTCAGGGGTTTGTCCGGGTATTCCGAAAATCAAGTCCATATCCACTGTTTTAAAAGAATAGTGAGAAAGAATCGACAGTCTTTTTTCAGGCGGCTGAGGATTATTCCGGCCCAGATTTTCCAACAGCCCACGGTCAAATGACTGAATCCCGATACTGATCATATTGAACTGAGCTTTTGAAAGATCATCCATAATTCTTGGTGTCAAATTATCCGGGTGTAATTCGATGGCAAATGAACTGGCTGAACCAAAAAGTCTCTTGAGCTTTGTGTTGACTTGTTCAAATCGGTGACTGATCAAAGCCGGTGTTCCCCCGCCGAAATAAACTGACGGAACAGATGCGATGGCATAGCGTTCTTTGACCAGGTCCATTTCTTTTAAAAGCGCCTCGGTGTATTTTTCAGCCAATGCGGGGTGAAATTTGATCTTGAAATACGGGCAAAAATCGCATAGCGTGATGCAAAAAGGAACGTGAATGTACAAACCGGCCTTTTCAAAAGAAACAGGTAACTCCCTTTGAAAAGGCTTGAATTCAAATTTTTTGATGGTTTTACCCAACAACAGTTTCAACAATCGAATCATCATGTTCACGATGCCCCTTTTAAGCAGATGTACTATTAGAACACAAAAACATGTTAAAATTATATATTCAAATTGGATGTTGAAGATTTCAAATCCCAAACCTATAACTTAAAAAAACAGGAGAGAATCATGGATCATATTGACAGATTGGAAGCTAGAAGTGTTCACATCTTTAGGGAAGCTTATGCAAACTTCAAAAACATGTGCATGCTTTGGTCCATAGGAAAGGATAGTACGGTATTGTTATGGTTGGCCCGAAAGGCTTTTTTTTCCCATGTCCCTTTTCCGCTGGTGCATATTGATACCAGTTACAAAATCAGGGAGATGATTGAATATCGAGATAAACTGGCCAAGCAATGGAAATTGGATATGATCTACGGTAAAAATGAACAAGCCCTTGAAGCAAAGCATACTTTTCCGGATGGTAATGCCACACGGATTGAATGTTGCCGTTTACTGAAGACAATGGCTTTGAGAGATACACTAAACGGGAGAGGAAAGCGGTATCGGCTAAATCACGACATAGGTGAATACGAAATAGACAATAATCACGAACCCTATACAGGTGTTATTGTAGGTGTTCGGGCAGATGAAGAAGGGAGTCGTTCAAAAGAAAGATATTTCTCGCCTAGGGATACTGAGAATCTTTGGGATATTGCTGATCAACCCCCAGAATTTTGGAATCAATATAAAACAGATTTTGCACCCGGCACACATCTGAGAATCCACCCTTTGTTAGATTGGACAGAAGTGGACATTTGGAAATACATCAAAAGAGAAAATATCCCCACCGTATCTTTATATTATGACCAGGGATACGGTAAACGTTACAGGTCCCTGGGTTGTTATCCATGTACATTTCCAATTGATTCAGTAGCTAAAACGGTGGATGATATTATCTGTGAACTTGAGAGTGGCAAGCTGAAAAATGTTGCAGAAAGATCAGGAAGGGCTCAAGATAAGGAAGACGGTGGTGGGCTTGAAGACTTGAGAAGAAACGGATATATGTGATGGAGGGCTAATGCGGATGATTGACATAAAGAAGGAAAAAGAGGATCTGAATCTGGTATTTGCCGGCCATGTGGACCATGGGAAAAGCACCATTATCGGCAGGCTGTTGGTGGATACGCATTCATTATCGGATGGAAAACTGGAACAGGTGAAAGAAACATGTAGACGTAATGGCAAACCCTTCGAATACGCCTTTTTATTGGATGCATTAAAGGACGAACAGAGTCAAGGGATCACTATTGACTCCGCCAGATGTTTTTTTAAGACATCCAAACGAAATTACATCATCATCGATGCCCCCGGTCATATTGAATTTTTAAAGAACATGATAACCGGTGCCTCAATTGCAGATGCTGGTTTGTTGGTTATTGATGCCAAGCAGGGAGTTCAAGAAAACTCCAGACGCCACGGATACATGCTGTCCATGCTGGGGATCAAGCAGATAGCTGTTCTTGTGAACAAGATGGATTTGGTAGATTACAAAGAGAGGGTTTTTAACGATATTGTTCAGGAGTATTCAGTTTTTTTAAGCCAAATAAACATTGATCCGGAGACGTTCATTCCCGTTTCTGGAACTATTGGAGACAATGTGGCACAATGTTCAAGAAATATGTCTTGGTATACAGGCAGAACCGTTTTGGAAGAGCTAGACCAGTTTGAAATTCAAAGAACATCACAAGAAAAGCCCTTCAGAATGAGTGTTCAAGATGTGTACAAGTTTTCAAAAGATGGAGATAACCGCCGGATAATTGCCGGAACCATTGACACCGGAGTAATCAAATTAGGGGATAGTGTGGTATTTTATCCTTCAGGGAAAAAAAGCCGTGTCCTTACTATCGAGGAATTTAACAAACAACCTCAATCAATTAAAAAGGCATCCGATCATTTTGGAATGACTTTGGAAGAACAAATTTATATAAAACGTGGAGAAATTGTCACAATCAACGGCCAACCAAAGCCAGAAGTATCTACCCGCATCAAGGCTAACATCTTTTGGCTTGGAAACAAGCCTATGGTCAAAGACAAAGAATATTTCATCAAAGTAGGAACACAAAAAGTCAGGACCTTCTTGGAGGCCATTCACATGGTGATGGATGCTTCCACACTTAACAGGGTTGAAAAGAACCGGGTAGATCGCAATGATATTGCTGAAATAACCCTGAAAACTGAAAAAGCTATCGCTTTCGACCTGCCGGGAACAATCAGCCAGACCAGTCGATTTGTCATTGTGGACGAATACGAAATAACTGGTGGGGGTACGATCACTTCATCAGAAAATGATCAGCAAGATTGGATTAGGAACAAAGTGCTGACTAGAAATTACAAATGGATTAAAAGTGCCATATCGAAAGAAAGGCGAGCGGAAAAGTACTCGCAAAAACCAACGCTGATCCTAATTACAGGTGAAAAAAGCACCAAAAGAAAAGAAATTGCCAAAGATTTGGAACAAACCTTGTTTGAAGACGGAAAATTCGTTTACTACCTGGGTATAGGAAATGTTTTGTACGGGGTTGATGCAGATATCAAAGAAGAAGGAAAAGACACCAACAAAAAAGAACATCTGAGAAGGATGGCTGAAGTTGCCCATATCATGTTGGACTCCGGAACCATCCTAATCATTTCCGCAGTCAAGTTGTGGCAATCTGATGTGGAGACTATTAAAACCATTGTGGACGAGGAACTCATTGAAACGGTATGGGTGGGTTCTCAAATAAGCACAGATATCAAACCGGAATTGCATTTAGTGGAGTTTTCGGATGTGAAAGAAGCTTCCCGGATCATCAAATCAAGGCTACAGGATAAAGGGATTATTTTTAGACCTTAATAATTGAAATGATTAAATATTAAATAACGAAGCATCCACACCTATTGGCTAAAAACAGGAGTTTCCTGTGTTTTTTTAATGCAAAACACATGATCTAAAAAATTTACATAATGAACATCAGAAAGATTATGATATTTATTAAAGAGATGTTATAATATTCCTTGAGTTAATATGTAAACAAAGTAATCTTCAGATGACCGCCTGAAAAGCGTAACGATATAGCCGATGACCGGATAGGATCAAGTGTTGAATCAAAGATTGATATGGATTGATCTGATGCAACGTAATCGGCTGATGTCGCAAGTGTTATACAGAATGTGTCATAAAGAGAACAAGTATTTATCAAGACAATTCAGAGTGAAGTGGAGACGAATTTGGACCAGCATTATCTGAAAAAAATCACAGACATTAAAGCGAAAATCAATAAAAGTATAGCGGATAGCGAGACTTTAAGCAGTTCAGTTTATGAGTCCATTCCGAAGTTTGAAGGTGAAACGCACAAAATCATCTCGTTTATCTCTGAATTTCTCAGTCAACTTAAAAATGAGGGTACAGGGGATAACGTTTCCTTTTTAGGTAAATTGTCTGCCTTGAAGAACAGCGTATCTCATTCTCTTCAAAATATAGCCACTTTAGTGGATGCGGTAGACTATGTTTTCAACAATATCTTCAACGCCACCGGAGAGAATTCCTTTGTGGAACAGGTGATTCGCCAGGCCCGTTCTGTTGAATATGCGTTGGAAGACCTGAATTCCATCGCCCTGAATGCATCCATCACCTCTTCGCAACTGGGGGCAAAAGGTGGGGCGTTTTCAATCCTTTCCAGAGAGATAGAAAGACAATCGGAAAAGCTGGTTAAGCATTTTGACAACATTACACGAATTATCAACCGGAGTTTTCCGGATATTGCCTCTTTCAAAAAAACCTTAGACAGCTTTGGGGAATTCGGATCGATGAAACGGGACTTCCACAAATTGATTGAACGCTTCAGTTCGGTTGAAAATTCATTGGTTGAATTACAGCAGTCCATGAAAGCGGGAACCGAAAGTGCGGCGGATTCGTTTCCGGATATTCTGGCCAACATGGTTGGGCAGGATATCTTCAGACAGCAGATGGAACATATTGTTGAATTTTTTGTCGATCTGGAAAAGCGTGGAAAGGCCAACCAGGATCCGGCAAAAGAGTTGAGCTTTTTGAAGTTTGTTTTGGAAATTTCTCAAGATATCTTTGGTTCTCTTCCATTTAGTGTGGGTAGTTAGCTAGAATAAAACTATCAAACCGGTTCAAAAGAAAAATCCAACTTTCCTAAACACATAAAAATGGTCGTCTTTAAATAATCAAAACGCTTAAAT
>Ga0116164_10000431_pt1 | contig 36911 bp, 34 predicted proteins | sample AD_UKC109_MetaG_FD_89888 | JGI IMG/M metagenome (GOLD analysis project Ga0116164, IMG submission 89888) | Active sludge microbial communities of municipal wastewater-treating anaerobic digesters from Hong Kong - AD_UKC109_MetaG | ecosystem: Engineered > Bioreactor > Anaerobic > Digestate... | reverse complement strand
TGTATTAATCTCATTTTATCGGCTCTGCGTCTTTGCGTCTGGCTCTGTAATCACAGTTACTTTGAACTGCTTTATTTCAATTAAATTTTCTTGTCTGCATTTCGGACAATAGAGGGGGAATTTTTTTAATTCAGTATCTTCCCTTATCTTTAATCGTGTTTTATTTCCACATACAGGACACAATATCCACTTGTAGTTTATAATAACTATCTCCTCCTTTACACTTTAATTCAAATCTTTATTAAAAAATATTTCATCTTATTTAACAAGAAACCATATTTATATAACAACATAAAATACACTAAGTTATTTTATTGAACATATATCGTACTTTATCTATCCGACTATTTGGACGACGGGGCTGGCAAACAGGTTCACCGGTAGTAACATGGTACCCTTTTAACTCTGTTAAACAAACACTACGTCCATTTGTAAAGAAAGTTAAATCACTACGATATTCTTGAATACACCGAGCAGGGATTTCTCCACTAAGAATGACCTCATTATTTTTCAATTGAGTGTCTACGATGTTCGCACAATATTTAGGAGCATCGTTGTATGCTCGTGAAAGATATTCCTGTGGCGCATAAATTTTAAAACTAAGATATGGCTCTAACAATTCTGTTCCAGCTTTTTTTAAGACTTGTTCCAATACAATAGGAGCAAGCATCCGAAAATCTGCTGGGGTACTAACAGGGCTATAGTATAAGCCATACTTAAAACAGATTTTACAGTCCGTCACATTCCAACCATACAATCCTTGTTCACAGCCATAGCGTATCCCCTCCATAACTGCATTTTGAAACGATTGATTTAAGTATCCAAGAGAAACCGAGCTCTCATACTGTACTCCGCTCCCTAATGGAAGCTGTGCTACAGATAGACCAATGGAAGCCCAGAAAGGATTCGGTGGAACTTCGATGTGAATGGTATACTCTGCTTTTTTTAACGGTCTTTCCATATAAATGACTGTAGGCTCTTTTATTTCTATCTCCACATGATACTTTTCTTGCAGCAGAGCACAAGTCACTTCCATTTGTACTTTCCCTAAGAAAGAAAGTATGATTTCATGTGTCGCAGAATCCACATAATATCGCAGAAGCGGGTCACTGTCGGAGATTTCTAAAAGTGCATCAAGTAACATTTCCCTTTGTTGAGGTTTGCTCGGTTCAACAGTCGTTTGCAGCAGAGGGAGGGGATTTTCAATTCTCTCTCTCTGTGGCAATAGCTTTGTATCTCCAAGAACACTATTTAACTTCAAAAACTCATTCTGCAAAATAACAATTTCCCCGGAATAAGCCTTATCGATTTTACATAATTCACCATTTATTGAAGTATACATTTCTGTAATTTTTATTTTTTCCTTTTCCGATATTCTAACCGAATCTCGCAAATGCAGTACGCCACTATAAAGACGTATATATGCAAGACGCTGTCTTTTTTCCGAATACTCAATTTTGAAAACTTTTCCGCAAAGTTCAGACTGACCTCGATGTGTTGATGAATAAAATTTATTCGTAATCACTTCTATAAGGTTATCAATCCCTATATTGTTTTTTGCACTTCCGTGATAAACAGGGAACAGGGAACAATTATGAAATCTTATGCTTTCCTCTTGTTCGAGTTCTAATGCTTCCAATAATTTCCCAGACGTATATTTCTCCAAAAGGTAATCATTTCCTTCTATTACCATATCCCATTGTTCAGATTCGGTAAAGTTCATTACACGCATATTAGGATGCAGTTCTACCTTCTGTTTGATTACAATTTCCGCAGAAAGTTTCTCTTTAATATCCTGATAAACCGTTGATAAATCAATTCCATTTTGGTCAATCTTATTGATAAAAAAGATTGTGGGAATACCTATTTTCCTAAGTGCATGAAACAATATACGAGTTTGTGCTTGTACGCCATCTTTTGCAGAAATCAGTAGAATTGCCCCATCTAATACTGATAATGAACGATATACTTCTGCTAAAAAATCCATATGTCCTGGCGTGTCTATGATGTTCATCTTAGTATTTTTCCACTGAAAAGAGGTTATCGCCGTCTGAATTGTAATTCCTCTCTGACGTTCTAAAAGCGTATTATCCGTTTTCGTTGTACCTCTGTCCACGCTTCCTAATTCTGTAATCGCTCCACTGTTATATAATAAGCTTTCTGTTAAGGTAGTTTTTCCCGCATCAACATGAGCTAAAACTCCAATATTAATAATTTTCATGTGATTTTCCTCCATTCAAAAGCCCAAAAGGGCATAAAAATCCCAGTGATAAATACTCTTATCACTGGGATTTTTATGCATAACCATAGGCATACAAAGCATACAGATATTCTCCGGATACTTTAGAATCACATGATAAAGGTATTCTTAAACTGGGTACAAAAAACTAAGCCCTCCTAAAAAAGGACATCCAATTATTTGTTCCCACTATCAAATTGACAGTTTATTTAAGAATACCTTGCCGCATATTTATTAACTCCTTTTAAATAGATACTTAAATAATAGCACGTAAGAGCATATTTGTAAAGGAATCTCCAATTTTTTATCAAAGAGAGTACGTGATTACAAAATAGCTGTAATAATGTACCAATATTTGTTATTCTATAATCTTCCAATTACTCCCGTTCTTTTCAAGTACCAAATCAAATTGAGATACCTGCGTTGCTTTGGTCTGCTGGTCGATATACTCCACTGTCAGCGATACCGTGACTTGATTATCCTTACGATTGTGAATAGGATTTACCAGTTCTTGAAAGATGTACTCTTTTCCGATTGGTTTTAATATCCCGTCATTCACATAGTAGGAAAGTTCACTGGCTGTCGCTGTAGGATAGAGCTTGAAGAACGTCGTTAAAAACTCATTGATTTCATTGGTTGTAATGGAATCAACCGTCCCCTCACTTTCAATGGCTTTTGGTTTATAACTTGATTTCTTAGGTATGTTGGTAATGGTCGGATTCTTAACCAGTACCATATTTCCAGAACCATCTACATAGACACTCACTATATAAGCAGAGTGGACGGTCTTTGTATTTTCTCCCTCTGTAATGAGCTGGTCTACACTGTAGGTTACATTAAACTCATTGTCGCCAGTTGGCTCTACCGTCCATATCTGAAATCCTCTTACAGAAGACGATACAGGAATATCTTTGCGTACTGTATCAACATTGAGAGCTTGAAGTTCATCTGTCAGATAGCCTTTTAGACTTTCCATTCGATTATCAATGGACTTATCGGATTGCTCCCATGAATAGTAGACTTTCGCAAAGTTCTCTACAAAATTTTCTACATGATGAGTATCAACGTATTCCTTTTCTATGATAGTTGTTTCGTGAATAGTATGAGTATCTATAGCTGTAAAGTGCTTGAATATCGCAAAGCTGAAACTAAGCCCTAAAAGTACCCACAAGGCAATCACAACCTTTTTATGAGGATTGACCTTATAGACACGAGGTTTCTTTTCCTTTGGTATCTGTTTTTCTTTATTCTGATTTTTTCTAAATTTCATCATTAAATCTTCCTTTCTCATTGTTTGATTCGTCCTGCTCCCACTAAATGCTGTTGCCAGTAGGGGCTTGTTAAGTCGGCATAACCGATTGGGTCGCCTGCATGAAACATACGGTTATTGCCAAGGTATATCCCAACATGAGTAATATAAGAGCCAGCGTTATAGGTAGAATGAAAGAAAACCAAATCGCCAGCTTGTGCTTCCGATAGTGGGATATGCTGGGTCACATCATATTGCTGTTGTGCGGTTCGTGGTAAGTTAATTCCAGCTTTTCCATACGTCCATTGTGTCAGTCCGCTACAATCAAAAGAAGTAGTCGGGGAAGCTCCACCGTAAACGTATCGCCAGCCCTCATATTTCAGTGCTTCGTCCATGATGGCTTGTACCGTATCATCATCAAACTCTGTTGTGACAAGATACTGCGTTACCAGTTGCACATAAAACATATTGCCATAGTTGTATCGCCAGCCCCCATTGATAGGTATGGCTATGGGATTGGGGTAAGACACTTTTTCGCCACCTGAATACTCTTTTGAGAAACTTTGAGCCAGTTCAAAGGTATATTTATTTCCACGATTAGCCACATACCCTAAGAAACCACCACCATAATTGTAGGACTGGATAACCGATTCTAAATCTACACTGAGCCTTTCGCTACTGGCTAATAATTCACTGAAATACTTCACACCTTGCTTAATGGATTCTTCTGTACTCAATGAATTAGGTGGAAGACCGAGGGATTCCGAGGACTGCATAACATCTTCCGCAGTACCGCCCGATTCCACCTGTATAATCGCAAGAAGTATGTTGACATATTCTTCAACGCCATATTCTTTGGCATATTTTTCTACCATAGGCTTATGAGCCAGCACTTCTGCGGAAACATTCACACCTCCATAATGAATATTGGAAATTCCGCTGTCCTGTTCATCTGAAAATAAAATGGCAACAAACAGAAGCAGTGAGAAGACCATCAAGAATAATCCAGAACCACCAATCACTAAAGTTTTCAACTTCATGGTTTCTTACCGACTTTCTTAATGGTGGCGGTTTTGATTGGTGGTCTACTTCTTGTATTTTGTAGTGGTACTCTTTGAACAGTAGACGGACGTTCTTTTGTGATTGGACGTTGTGAAGTTCTATCTGCTGTAGTGGTTGAAGTTGCTGGCTTTTGAACGGTTTTTTCTTGAACGGTATTGCCTTGGCGTTCCACTTTTGGACTTGAAAAATCGGACTTAACTGCTGGACGCTCTTGTTTGGCTTGTTGAGATTCCTTATATGAAGTCTGAATATTAGACTGTTTTGAGGTCTGTTCATCATGATATTGTTCTTGTCTTGTAGTCGGTCTTTCATGAACAGAAGAAGCAGGCTGTTTTTTCTGTTTGACCTGTTCCATTTCAGAGCGACGCTTCGCAATGGTTTTTCGCCTTTGTTCCTGCTGTTCCTTGCGTCCACTGGCTCTGTCCGCTTTGGTTTGAGAAATACTACTGGTTAAATCACGGACATTCTCTTTTACTTTGGATTTTCCTTGATATACTGCATATCTTGCATTGGTCGGCAAATCTTTAACCTGTTCTTTCAAACCACTAGCAGTGTCTACCATTCTGTCTTTGGTATCAGCTACTGTACCGATGGTTTGACCGATACGTTTTCCAAGTGTTGATTTTTCCTTTCCGTCTGGTCGGGAGTGATCTGCTTGTGTCCTTGCAGAACTCCCCGAACCCGACTGTCCTTTTTTACCTGTAACAATGGCAGACCCAGCCCCTAGAGTAGTCATGGAACGTCCAAGTTTCCGCTGTAGACGGTGCATGTGAGCGTGCATAAGCATACGAGGTTTTCTCATCACACGACTTCCCACACTTTGAGAATCGTTACTCTGTAGAGAAAACATACTCATTAAATCGCCCAGCTTGAAGTAGATTCCTGCAAAGGTCACAATCTGTAGAAAAGCAATCAAAAAGAACGGATAACCAGCCGATAAGGTATAGAGCATGGTTGAAATACTAAATGCTGTCGTAATAATCAATGTGATTCCAGCTCGTGTCAAAATGGTATTAAAGAGCTTTGTTATGGCTCGTTTTGACATACCATCAAATGATGGAATCATGCTTAAAATAAAGCTCACAGGCAGAAACATAGCATAGATGATAAAAAGTACCTGCGAGAAAATCATGATTCCTGTTAATAGGAATACAAATATGGAAATCCCAATATTGAAGACAAATAGGAAGAAGACTGTACCTAAACGGTTAATGGTCTTTGTAATGGTTAGATTGGTATTGCTTCTGTCTTCAATTTCTTCCGCAACAATTTTTTCTCTGTCTTCGCCATTGTTGGAATCTGGGCTGGTGGAGAGCAGGCTTTCCACACGGTCAATACCGATACTTTCAATGTCTGAACTGTTGTATTGAAGCAGTAGCCACGGTTGCTGAACCTGTATGGAAAACAGGCTATCTCTGATTAAGTCCACGCTGTCCTTGCCTTGACTATCGGAATGGGGCATGACAATCTTCGTGCCAAGTGATAAACTGGCATTACTGATGTCTGATGAAAAGTCATTGATTTTTTTAATGTAGTCGGGAGCGTAGGCAATAAAGGAAGCCGATAGGATAAACACCAGCACAAAATTCATAATGGCATGAATTGCCTTTGTGGTTTCTCTCTTTATCAGTCCCGTATAGGCAACATAAACCCCAAGAACCAAAATCAAGAGTAAGAGGAATCCAACATAGAAACCCTCTGTTGAAAATCCGTTTGCACTCACACCAGCTAAGGTCTGCATATTCTTACCAATGGAATCTGCTGTAGCGGAAATGAAGTCTAAGGAATAGGCTTCCTGTACTAAGTAACCTGTCGCATTGGAAACATACAAACTGATTGTCCAAATAAAATTGGTAATGGCATATAGTCCATACATGACCTGTTTTCCAATCCCGTCCGACCAGTTCCACGGAAGCCAGCCCCAGCTATTATCCACATAAAAATCCAGTTGATAGTTTTCAAGTGGGTATCGGCTGTATTCATTTGCCACATTGACCGTATCATCTACCAAGCCCGCAGCTTGAACCACCGTTCCCAGCATGGCTAAAAGAAAAATGGCAATCACAAGTGTGAAAGCCACTGTCATTGCCACTTTACCTAGACGTTTCAGCGTCCAGTTTGATTTTATTCTGTTTACTATTGATGGTTTCACATTTACACCTCTTTTCGCACAGGTGGTCTGGTATCAAAGGCATGGAGCAGTTCTTCAAATACAGGGTGGAACTGTATCACACCGACACGACCATATAAATCACTGATAAGGCATTGCCCGTTTTCCAAATCACGCAATCGCTTCTGATTGTTTTCGTCCTCTGGGTCTACACCAAAAAAGGCTAAGGTCTTTTTAATCTCGTTAAGGTCAGTGGAACGAAATGCAAATTTTAAGCCGAGGTTATTTTTCAGTTTTTCATCTAAGAGGTCGTCTGTATTTTGGGTCACGAAATATACCCCAGCGTTCATAGCACGACCAGCCCGAACCAGCTTCATAGATAGTGTTTTTCCTTGTGCTACCTGTAAAAAGCTCCATGCTTCGTCTAAATCTACAATCTTGAAAATGCTTCGGTCTGTATGGATAAAGTCTAAAGCAAAGGTACTAATGACAATCAGCATAGCAACGGATAAAAGCTCCATAGTGGTATATTCCTCAAAGGAAGTTTCCTTGTCGGGAAGTACCAAGTCCGCAACCTGTATAATGTTCAGTTGTTTTTCTAAGCTGATAGACTGCTCCACATAACCATTACTGAATAATAAATGTGCAAAGTCATAGTCTGTAAAACTTTCGATATGGTCGGCTATACTGGTACTTAGTGGCGTATTCTCAACCCGTAATTCCTCAATCACTTTCATCAACCCTCGTACTTCACTATTGGTTACTGCACGAATGGCTTTTCTAAGGATTGGGAAGCGTTCCCCATCACGAGAGGAAATCCCCGTAAGGAATGTCAGAATATCAATAGCCAGTGATTCAGAATCTTTGGGATTTTTCATAATCACATAAGGGTCAAGTAAGCCTTTGTTTTTCTCATCAGAAGTCAGAGTGACGATATTGATTTCATGGGAAATCTCTGGCAAGGTTTCTTTCCATCTGCCACGTTCTGCTTTTGGGTCTACAATCACTGCTTGTGCCCCATAAAGCACCGCATAATAGACGATAAGGTTATTCGCAAAGGATTTACCACCACCCAGCGAACCAACAAAAGCCGACGCTAACGCATTGGTTACTGAACCCTTAACCCCTTGACTGGCAAGAGCAGGTTTCAGATAGACATTGCGTCCAGTATCTAAGCTGTAGCCAACATAAATCCCCTCATTTTCCCCCAGCATTTGAGTAGCACCAAAACCTAAACCAGCGAGGAAATCAGAGGTCACGTATTGAATATAATCATTCATATAACGCTTGCTGGCAGGTAAAAATTCTTCATGTAAGCCGAGCATATCCCCAAATGGTCGTACCAGTTTTACGCTTAAATCGTCATAAAAATCTTTCACTTCATTACAACGACGTTTGAGTTCGTCAAGATCATTTGCTGATACCCTTACCACATAAGACAGCTTGTACATAGATTCCTTGCTTTGGTCTAAATTGGTTTCCAGCTCATTCACACTTTCCAGAGCTTCCGCCACATTGGAGCTGGTTTCATTATCACTTTGCCAAGCGTGGTTATCCAAGTCTTTCAGTTCTTTCTTTTTATTGCGGACAGTAGATAGGGCTTTACGATTCGCTACAATTTCCACATTCATTGACGTATCAATCGGGAATGTAAATTGCTGTTGCTGGTAGTAGAAGATTTCAGAGGACGGGAAGTCCAGTTCTCCGACAATGCTGTTAATGGTAAAGTAAGCTACATAGACGGTTTCATCTTCCTGCTGGATTTTCAAATATCGCTGTTTTTCTTCCACCAAACAGCGAGTAGGCTTAATCAAGTCATAGTATTTAATCAGCGTTTCATTATCCAGCTTTTTCTTTGATAGATGGTACTCATACTCTTCATAGGCAGTGCCTGTCTGTCCGTAAAGGTGTTCAATCAGATAGCCGAAGTCGTCCTTATCTAACCTGCGGATTTTGAAACGACGAGAGATTTTATTTTCTAAGAGCTTTTCCATCTTCTGAAAACGCAGGATTTCATCATTACTCATACTAACAAAATCGCCCATCAGCTTATGGTTCACATCATAGACAAAATCAGACAAAGCATTTTTTGCTTCAACGGTAAGACTTTTCATAGAAAACTCCTGATCGTTGAGAAGCAACTTAAAGCCGATAAAGAAACGGTAGTTCACTTGATTTTCGCCAATCATGGATATTAAAGCGTCTGTCTGTTGGTCGATTTTGTCATAGGCAACCGCTTTGAGCTTGCCAGTGACTTCATTTTTGGAACGCTCTTGTGCAGAACGTATGCTGGATTCTGTACTGATTTGTAAAGCATGAATTTTGCCATCACGATTTTGTGCGATAAGCTGTCTGAAAGAATCATGCACTTGTATTTTCTGTTCTGGACTTAGAAATGAGTAATTGTAAGGAACAAGCTCATAGTAAGCATAACATTCCCCGTCTTTATTCCAGACGAGATTGTTTTCAATGTATTTAATTGGATATGCCATAAAATTCACTCCTAACTGCTGTAATGGCTTCTTGTGGCTGGTTTCTGCCAAGCGTTACTTTTTTTCCTGCATAGGTCAGCTTTGGTCGCAGTGCATAAGCAATGACAGACTTCAAAAATCCATAAGGCTTTTTACCATCAAAAGTTTTTGTAGACATAAACCATGTGAAAGCCACAGGAATCCCAAAGTATTTGAGAAATGCTCCCTCTATCATGGAAAGAGGGGGCAAGTTGCCAAGTATCATCACTGCAAAGAGTGACACGACAAACCATGTCATTTGCGTAAAGGTTATGGGAAACGGAAGTCTAAAATCATTGATAGAATACAGTACCTTTTCCACAGACCAGATACTGGTATAGCTTCGTATTTTCTTCATGTAATCAATCCTTTCATAAAAAATAGGGGTAGCTGATTGAGCCACCCCGTAAAATAGAAAATCTGCCAGTAGTAATGTACCGACAGATTTAATAGACGATTTCAAAAATCCCATGATTGGTTGAGATAAACGTTCCTGAAAGGTCTAAATCCCGACCATAGGCTTGATAATCAATATAGTTTTGAAGACTAGCTGGTACTTCGCCTAAAGCACCCGTTTCTTCAATGTAGTAGCGTGCCACGTCATACATATCATCACAATCGGAATGAATGATAATATCCTCTTGATGTTCGCTTAGTTCTTCAATGCTTGAAAAATGAGTGAGCAGAGCAGATAGCTCCGATTGTAATTCTTCGGGTAATTCCGATACCATTTCCCATAGTCGATTGAGTTCGCCAATGGAAGTGTATTCGTCAACCGTAAAGGGTAACTCGTAGTCATGAATGGCGTATTCCTCATATTCATCATTCAAGCCGATTTTCTCTTTGACTTCCTCAAAGTCAATGGGAAAGGTAAACCACGCACCGACCAATTCGCCCTCATTGTATTTGCCTAAATTCGCAATATAGACTTGCATATCGTCCATATATTCACGTCCTTTCTTTGTAGAGATTCAAAAATCCCTACCGCACTTCGTTTGGTGTACCATTCCTTTGCGGAACATAAGAAAACCACTTATATTCCACAAAAGAACGGTTTTATTTAAGCACCAATAATGCGATTGAATAGCTCTAGTAAAATGTCTTTTACTCCAGCAGCGTTGAAGACTAAGCCAACCGCAATAATCGCAATAATTAAAAAGCCAATCAGTTTGCTAAACTCACGCTTGAAGCCAAGATACAAGCCAATCACAACGATTGCTAAAAGCACCAGTGATTGAGCGTTTGATAGAAACCAGTTATAAAGGTTTTGTCCAAAATTCATAAAAATGTTCTCCTCTCTATATTCAATGAATTTGTATTTGAGTTATTTTTTTGTTGTTATCACGTCCTGTTCTTTTACTGACTGTTGCTTCAAAATCTGCTTGTGTCGGTCTGTCAGTTTCGCATGGTCGAGAATGTCTTTTACAACCTGCGTCTGGTTGATTTCATCAAGTTTAATCGCAACCTTTAAGGTCGGGGCAACTTGATGAGATAGCCAGTTCAGCGTCCTTTGGAAGGAGTAAGGCTCTGGTTTTGTGGTTAGTTTTAATCGTTCACGATTGTTCCCAATAAACCAAGCCCATTCTTCATTCAGTTTCCAATCAGAACGAGGTTTGGAATCGTCTTTATCTACAAAACGGATATACCGATTGATAATTTTAAAGGCGGTATGCTCTGGATTGTCATAGACGAGTAAATCACGGACTGCATAATAGGCACGCTCATTTTTCAATCGAATCTCAAAACGGTTTTTTACTTCTGCGTCTTCAATGGGAATATCATTTTTCTTGTACTGCTCGTAGTCCTTTTCATAGATACAGAAATAAACTTCACTTTGTAATGAACCGATATAGAGGGTGTTTCCCATACATTCCTTTTCCTCTTTGCGTACCAGTTCGCCACTGCGATAGCTTTTAAAACTGCGGAAGACGGAGATACATTCTTCCTGTTGGCACTTTTCAGTGAGTACAGGGATATTTAAAATCCCTGTCTTATCGTTAATGGCAAGGTCAAGGCGTTTCATCACACCGCCAGCCACCAAAACGTCCATAAAGAACTCATACCAGCTTCTTTGTTGTGCCAGAAGATAGCTTTCAAATTGTCTGCACCCACGACCTTTCAATTCCACCAGAACTCCTTTGTCCAGTTCATGGGAGCAAAGGACGAATATGTCGCCTAAAGCATAATGCTCTGAATAAGAATAGAAACCATAGTCCTCATGAAGAAAATAGGACAGTTTCAGTTGTAAGATGTTTTCGACCACCTGCTGTACGTCTGTTGTCGGAAAGCGAATTCTTACATAATCAAACAGCATTTCAAGGGGAGCGTCGGGATTGAAGCGTTCCAGAGCTTCCCAAAGGGACTGCTGTAAATCCTCTGATGGCTTGACTTTTCCTGTTTCAATATCGCTTAGATACTGCCTTGTAATACCAGTCGCAACAGCTAAACGGTTTTGAGATAGTCCATAAGCCAAGCGTTTTTCTTTTAAATGCTGTAACCAAGTTTGTTCATTCAGTAAAAATCCCTCCAATCAAAAAGGCGTATGTCAACTTTTAAAGCCCATTTGACATACGCTGAAATTTTGTAAATCCCTTGTAACCAAAGGATTTTCTAATGTTTTTTTGACTGTTTCCTGTCGATTTGTACCCCCCTGTTAGATACGGGGGGTTAAGTGCTGGCGTGGCTATTGCCACACCAGCCAGCAAGATCAGTCCACACCTGCGACTTCCGCTTCGCACGTCGCCTGCGTGGACTGTCTGCTGTTGGATAACTTTTTAATTTCCTCCAAGAAATCATATCCTTTTGGTACAAGGGGAGTATAAAACTCTGATATGACACTTGTTCCTACATCAACATAGCCACGACCTTTGATTCGCTTTAAGAAGAAATCCTTTTGTACGTCACTGCCAAACATCATGCCATAGCCCATTTCAGACATACGACCTAAAGCCACTCTGAAATTAAACTGATCACGGATTCCGTCGCCTAAATATTTTGCGTCTGGACGTTGACAAGCCAGTATTAGAAAGAAGCCAGCTTGACGACCTAACATGACAATCTGTTTCAGCTTATTCATAACTGCGGTGTTTTCTTTTGTTCCCAGCATTTCCATGAAAGCGACGTATTCATCAAAGATTAAGAAGTGTGCCGGGAGACCTAAGTAAGCATAATTTTTGCCAGTCTTATAGTTCTTCATCTGCTTCATTTCCTCACTACGTTTCATCATTTCTTCATAGAATGTTTCAATGCAAGAAAGCAAGTCTTCTTTTCTATAGTAGACATTTGCCATCACAGAACCTAAGTCCGCAAGATCAGCATTTTTCGGGTCAAGAATATACAGTTTTGAATCTGTATGAAGCAAGGCTTCAATCAGTGTCAGTATAAAGTAAGTTTTACCGCCACCTGTACCACCAGCAATCAACATATGAGGGAGCTTATCATATTCCCACCATACGTTTTTCATTAAGCGAAGTTTACCATCTTTAGCTTCTACTTCATCAATAGAAATACGACTGGCTATGGTGTCATAGAGCAAAGTATATTCCACATAGGAATCCTTTAACTCTTTATCCGTCAGCTCACAGTACAAGCCACTCTCTAATTTCTTTTCCAAGTGTAAGAGTTGGTCTTGATATTTTCCCAGCGTGATTTCCACCCGTATCTGTATCAAGCCATTTTTAAGTCGATAATACATTTTAGGGAAGTAGGTTATCTTTTCCTTTGTACGACCAGCACTATCTTTAAAGAAACCCTCTGTTTTGACCTGTTCAGATTCATACCACTTGTTTTCAAGTATCATCTTTGCCAGTTTTTGACGGTGGTAAAGTTGTTTAACCGTATCATAGCGAACCCGTTTGAATACAAACGCTACCAGCAAGCAGATAAGAATTGCGACACTGAAACTGATAATTAAATAGGGAATGTCAATCTTATCTGCTTGTGATAGGTTAAAATCCTGCCAGTTGATCTGCTGGATTGTCTTCACATGAAACAGTCCGACAACCAGCAGGAAAACAGGCAGGAGTGACGCTATCGTAAAATGAAAGACTAAATCTTTACCAGATGGGCGAATCCTTTTACCACGCTGTTTCATGCGAAAAAGTCTCCTTTCTACCTAGCGACTATTTGTCTTGTGTCGGTTCTTTCTTTGCTTGTGGTTGAGCTTTGAATGAACTAGAATCCTTTGTCAGCACAATATCGTCTGCCTTGATATACCAGTCAACATCTGCTCCTTGATAGGTGGCAGTAGCAACGGTGTCCGCAATGGGATTGATAAGTTCCACCCGTGCGTTATAATCAAACTCTTTCAAAGGCACGCTGGCAGGAATACTTACTTGAATCATGCGTCCTTGTCCTTTGGATTTTAAGTCATAGGTACGTTCCTTGATTTCATCTGAAACCGACCCGTCTTCATTTTGGATTCTCACTTCACGACGTAGAGCAGAGAATTTCAATTCTCCAAAAGTCGTGTCTTTATCTAATACAATGCCATTTGCTAATCTCATCATTTTTCCTCTCTTTCTTTATTCTTTTATCATGTCGTCAGCATGTAAAAGGTAATTTGTAAAACCACGAGTGCCGATTTTGTAGCCCTCTGCGGTAATACGTGGATTGACTAACTTCACACGTTCCTCAAAGCCGAAATGTTTTTCGCCAGCTTCAGCAGGAAGCACCACCACAATATCATCTGCTCTTTGAACATCAGAATAGAGATTATAGCTTCTTGATAAGACAGTTAGCCGTCCGTTGATTCTTCGCTGAACGACTTTATCCTCGCCAGCAAATTCTAAATTGCCGAATGTTTTTTCCATGTTGGGAATCACAAATTTAAGTTCCATATTTTTACCTATCCTTTCTTTTTTATTGGCTGAATGAATGTTTGATGGTCTTAAAGAGTGGGGAACGACCTTTTGATTCTTGATTTTTTGTTTTCATAAGTTCACTTCCTTTCAAAATCGGGTAAAAAAATAGACACCTCATTTTTTGAAGTGTCTACCTATTAAATATTCAAATTTTATTGGAAGTATCTTTATATCTTCACTTTTCAAGGATAAATCGTCGTATCAAAGCTCATTCATAAGTAGTAAATTAGTAGTAAATTGAGTGGTTTTGACCTTGATAAAGTGTGATAAGTCCAGTTTTTATGCGGATAACTAGATTTTTATGCTATTTTTATTTATAAAAAATAAGGTGTTTCTTCAATCAATCTAACCCTTTCTGAAAGAATCAAACTATTTCACCTACACCTTAAATCGCTTCGTATCTGACCACTTCAATCCATTTGAAAATTCCACATGTCGAATCTCGTCATAGCCAATTTTTGTCCTTCCTACAAAAATTCCCAACTCGTCATAACCTTTGATAAATCCCACAGTATCAGCTTTATAATAGCCATTTACATCTCGTTCTTCAATTTGAATGGCCACCTGTTTATTCTTCAACTGTGCTTCGCTTAAAATTGTCCCAATCTCGTCCACGTCCATTTGCATTTTTTGTTGCGGGCGATTTTTTTCTGTTACCGTTTGATCGCTTAATGTATCTGTGTGTTCAGACAAATAAAAACCCGCCCATTTGACCATCCCTCGATCTTGATAATTTTCGCCATAAGACATCAGCAATCCCTTCCTTTCGTTGATTAATGGCCACTAATTTTGCTACTTCGACTAATTGCAGTCGCCCCTGGCAAGAGTGAACTAGCATGCACCAAGGCTTTAAATCCATACCGGTTTCGAATTTCATCACACAGATAATCCAACTTTTCTTGCTGAAACAGTTTCTCTGGGTCAGAAAAAAGATCCAACTGAATACTCGTTTGATAAATTAACTTTGAACAAGAAATCGCCACACTACGCACTTCATAGTCAATATAATATTCGCGAAAAATCTTTAAGGCATATTCTGTCAACTGTTTGGTACTAGCTGTTGCTGGTATCTTCATTTGGTGAGAAAATCCCGGTAACATAGTGGTATAGGAATAGCTGATCCTTAAGCTAATACACTCTGTTTGCGCATGAATCTTCCGCAAACGAGAAGCAACTAAATCAGTCATTTCTCGAACAATGACTTCAATTTCTCGAATATCTGTATAATCTCTCAATAGCACTTGAGAATTTGAGACCGATTTTTCTAATGGTTTAAACTTCTGATCAATCTGACTGCGATCAACCCCGTTCGCATGTGCATGGAGCTGTACGCCGATAGCTCCCATACTTTCCTTGAGTAAAAATGGATTACAATTTGCCAAATCTTCAATTGTATTAATCCCTTTTTTATATAAATTTTGGGCTGTTTTCTCTCCAATCCCCCAAAAATCAGTGATTGGGTTAATGGTCCAAACCTTTGTCGGCACGTCTTCATAGCGCCATTCCGCCATCATATCAGGATTTTTCTTTGCTTCGTTATCTAAAGCCAGCTTTGCTAAAAGCATATTATCACCAATCCCAATCGTGGTATAAATCCCTGTCTCTTGCAAAATCTTCCGCATAATCGCTTTTGCAAAGAGTTTGACATCAACATTTCCATACAAATTTTTTACCTTATCATAGCGAATAAATAATTCATCGATACTATAAACATGAATATCGTCATCAGAAACATAGCGACGAATAATATTAACGATTTTCATATTTGTTTCGATATATAAACCCATCCGTGGCGGGACTTGAATCAAATCAGGGTGGTGAGGCAGCTCGTATTTACGTGTGACATTTAAAATGCCCAATTCTTTCTTAGCAGCAGGTGAAGCAGCCAACACCAACCCACCAGGTCTGTCTGCTCCAGATAAGACGACTAACATAGTCGTCAATGGATTTAAACCACGTGCCACACATTCCACCGAAGCATAAAAACTTTTACAGTCGATACATAAATAATCGCTTCGAGGCTCAAAATTATAGTCAAAATACATAAAAGCCACCTCTTTTTAGGTCAATTATACGAACGTATGTTTGTTTTGTAAAGAGGACAAGAGGTAAAAAAGAGAAATCTATCATTTCTTAGTTAAGCTAGATATCCCTAGTAGTCATAAAACTATTTATAATTACTAGTAAAATTAAGTAATTCGTGCTATATTAATGTTACCAGTAACATTAAAGGAAGGGCGATTGCCATGAATACAACTCAAGCCTTGAAACGCTTAGAACAAGCAGGGGTTACGTCTAGTCTACAAATGCTGCGACGTTGGTTACGACAAGGTAAGATTGAAGCGGTATTATTATCGAAAAAAGAAGGCTATCAGATTAACGAGCAAAGTTTAGAAGAATTTATCGTCCGCAAGCAATTCTTTGACACGGAAGACCCCCTACAACATCAGCTAGCGTACAAGCAGGGCTATCAAGCAGGTGTGTTGGCTGGGCGCAAAGAAGCCACCCAACAAGCGCTTGAAAAACGAGAAATGATGATTGCCCATGAACTGAAAGAATACCAAAAAAACTTAATTCTAAAGCACTGTTACGAGGAAACCATTGAGATTAATTACTTTGACGACAAAATTCCGTTGAAAGTCCAACGTGCTTTAGACCGTTTTGGATTTCGAACGGTACAATTTGGTATTTTAGGGCAATTTGCACTCTTTGAAGGCGTTGATTTGATCGAATGGACTGATTTACCCTATCCCAATCGAACGCTGCGCAAACGATTGGAAAATTGGTTAGTCGAGCAAGGAAAATGATATTATTACTAGTAATAATAAAGAGGTGATTCTAGTGAGTACAGTGATATTAGCAGAAAAACCAAGCCAGGCACTAGCTTATGCGAGTGCTCTGAAACAAAGTAACAAAAAGGACGGCTATTTTGAGATTAAAGATCCCATTTTTAAAGATGAAACCTTTATTACGTTTGGTTTTGGTCATTTAGTTGAATTAGCAGAGCCAGGACATTACGATGAAAAATGGCAAAAGTGGTCGCTGGCAGCGTTACCGATTTTTCCAAAGCACTATGAATTTGAAGTGTCTAAAGAGAAAAAGAAGCAATTTAAAATTGTTGCGGATCTTTTAAAAAAGGCGACGACCATCATTGTCGCAACAGATAGTGACCGAGAAGGCGAAAATATTGCCTGGTCAATTATTCATCAAGCAAATGCCTTTTCGCAAGAGAAAATATATAAGCGCTTGTGGATTAATAGCTTAGAAAAAGATGTGATTTACGAGGGTTTCAAAAACTTGCAACCAGGAATGAATTACTATCCTTTTTATCAAGAAGCGCAAACTCGTCAGATTGCGGATTGGCTGATTGGCATGAATGCCAGTCCTTTATATACGTTAAATTTGCAAAAAAAAGGTGTACAAGGGACTTTTTCATTAGGTCGTGTACAAACGCCTACGCTTTATATGATTTATCAACGCCAGGAAGCCATCGAACAGTTTAAAAAAGAGCCATTTTTTGAGATAGAAGCAGACATCACGGTCAAACAAGGAACGTTTAGAGGCACTCTTAGCCCTATACAGCGACAGCAAGTCAAACCTTAAAAGCCGTTCAAGGGTTATACGAAGCCAAATTATTGAGTTATCCGAGAACCGATACATCGTTTATTACTGAGAACGAATTTGCCTATTTAAAGACAAATTTTGGAAAGTATTGCCATTATTTGAATCAAGATCTTGAAATGGTTCAAACGTCGCCTAGAAAGCGTTACGTGGACAATAGCAAGGTGCAAGAACACCATGCTATTATTCCAACCAAACAAGTACCAAGTGCAGTGACAGTGGCAAAAATGGACGAATTACAACGAAAAATTTATGCTTTAGTCGTTAAAACGACCGTGGCCATGTTTTTGTCGGATTATTTGTATGAAGAAACGAAGATACAAACGAAAGTCGCGGACTTACGGTTTCAATCTATAGGGAAAACGCCGAAACAAGAAGGTTGGAAAGTTTTGTTTAACCAAACGAAGCAAGAGGAAAAAGAAACCGTCCAGACGTTACCATTAGTTATCATAGGCGAAAGTGCCAGTGTGAATATCAAAAGTATGGAAAAAGAAACCCAACCACCGAAAGCTTTTACAGAGGGTACGTTGTTAACTGCTATGAAAACCGCCAATAAAACGGTTGATGATGAAGAAGCAATCAAAATTTTACAAGAAGTCGAGGGAATCGGTACAGAAGCGACAAGAGCCAGTATTATTGAAACGTTGAAGCAAAAAGAATATATCAAAGTCGTTAAAAATAAATTGATTGTAACGGAAAAAGGCAAACTCCTGTGCCAGGCAGTAAAAAGCCAGCACCTTTTAACAAGCGCGGAAATGACGGCAAAATGGGAAGCCTATTTGAAAAAAATTGGGAAAAGAGAAGGTAATCAAGAAAACTTCCTCAATAACATCAAAAAATTCATTGTCCATTTATTGGAAGTTGTACCGAGTGATATTGAAAACATCAGTTTTTCTGATTACCAAGAACAAAAGGAAAAAGAAGCAGAAAAAAATATCGTTGGGAAATGTCCGAAGTGTGGCAATAACATTGTCCTGAAAAAATCCTTTTACGGCTGTTCAAATTATCCTAACTGTACCTTTACTCTAGCAAACAATTTTCGTAAGAAAAAACTGACGAAGACGAATGTGAGAGAGTTGCTGCAAGGCAAAGAGACTATTGTGAAAGGGATCAAAACTAAAGATAAAAAGACCTATAATGCCGCTGTAATAATCGGTGAAAAGGGCTATATCGATTTTCTCTCTTTTTCAAAATAAAAACGTGATTTGCATGTGCAAACTTTCGATAGCATATATTGATTTTTTGAACATTATATGCTATCATATGAATATGGAAAAACCAAAGTTTGAATTTTACGAACGTCCCAACGGACACAATGAATTTCAAGAGTTCTTAGAATCTTTGCCTGAAAAAGATCAGAATAAACTACTCACACTAATTTACAATGTGCAAGAACACGGGTTGTTAGTAGCGATTAAAATGAAGTGGGTTAAAAAGTTGGAGGACAATCTATTTGAATTACGTTCTGAAGTAGGCAATAACATTCAGAGAGCTTTATATTTTCATTTCACAGGGTCAAAATATATTATTACGCACGGCTTTAGTAAGAAGACACAAAAGACCCCGAAAAAAGAAATAGTAAGAGCCATAGAAATTAGAAAAGAATTTGAGGAGGGAATAAAAAATGACAACTATTAAATTTGATGATTACTTAGCTGAAAAACTAAAAGACCCTCATTTTAAAGCCGAATTTGAAGCTGAAAATACAAAACTTCAAAGTGCAGTTATTTTAATGAATGCACGAGAACGTGCTGGCTTAACACAACGTGAACTAGCCGAATTAGCACACGTCCCCCAATCAACTATTGCTAGAATTGAACGCGGGGGAAACACAAGTTTTGATACCATGTCAAAGATTGCCTATGCTTTGGGTAAAACACTAGAAGTAAATTTCGCATAAACGAAAAGCTACTTCTAATGTTTTTAGACTGTAGACAACGTCCAATAATTAGATGTTGTCTACAGTCTTTTCTTTGTATCGCTAGAAGATCAATGTAGCAGAAAGTGATTCTAAGCTCATTTCAAACGATTAACGTGATAAATTGATGGAATTAACTGTCTAGAATTACCTCTAAAAATAGCTTATTTCATTGAAACTTTGAAATTTGGATCTTCGTGCAGAATTTCATTCAATAAACTTTCTTGATCATTTTTTCTTCTTTTACTAGTTTTTGTTATTTTATTTCGATAACCAGTAAGGTATCGATCTGTGTCAAACCAATTTCCCCCTTTTTTAACTATCTTTCCATTATCAATCACAGGAGCTTGCCCATGATATTGATAATGAGGGTGTTTGGTAATGTCATATTTATTATCCATAAATGGCGGCAAGCTGGTAATCATAACAATTGCCTTTCTTCGATCCATCTTTTGAATTTCGTCAGGGGTCATTAATTCTCGACCTAATTTAGAATAGTTCTGGCCAAAACTATCATTTTGGCTTCTCGTTCGTGAGGTATTGAAATCATCGATCGTCCCTTTCCCCAATTGCCCTGAAATCATTTTTAAGGTACTTTCTTCTTTCCCACCTAAAAAGACTAAGGTATCACAGTTCCCGACAATCGTATCTGCAGAATCTTTATAGATTTTTTTTAATTGCGAGAGTGTTTGTAAAATCGGCGTAGCAGATATATTTCTCGAACGTATCGTAGCAATTAAAATCTCAAAATTAGGAATTTCCCCCGTATTAGCAAATTCATCAAACAGACAACGCAAATGTCTAGGTAAGGAGCCATTATACTTCGTATCCGCAATCGTAATGACTGTATTAAACATTTGCGTGTACATAATACTAGAAATAAAGTTAAAGGTGGTATCACTATCAGGGATAATAACGAATAAAGCGACAGGTTGATAGATAATTTTTCCATTTTTATCGTATTGAACTTTTCCTTTTTCATCACATAATACCTTATTCCCCAATTCCTCTAGCTTCATTTCATCGGTGCTTAATAAGTCTCTTACAGCAGGTATATTTAAAGGAGCTAGTCGTGTCGCACAAGAGATTAAAATACTCTTGGCGGTCTCCCCCGCTGCTAATTTGAACGCATTGTACTGTTTGACGCAAAAAGCATCAGGATCACTTGCTTCAATATCTAAAAACATCTGATCAACCGTACTGATATAGGCCTCGTCGTTTTCTTTTACTTCAAATAAAGCTAATAAATCCACCAGCGTTCCCAAATGACGTTCTTCTGGTTCAAAATAATTGAGGATGGCAGCAATCAAGGCTTGATAGATTAATTTTTCAGTGGTTACCCAGAAATCTTCTTTTGCGTCTTTGGCACTGGTATTTTTAATAATTGTTTCTACGACCTTTAAAATATCCTCTTCTTTTTTGATATAAGCTAAAGGGTTGTAGTGCATGGATTTTGAAAAATCAATGAGGTTCAACACCCGAATATCATAGTTTCCTTTTGCTCGCAAGAGAACCCCCAGTTCATTTAAAATCGACCCCTTGGGATCAGTGACCACAAAGTCAGCGTTTAGTTGCATAATATTAGGTTTGACGAAAAAGCGGGTTTTCCCACTCCCAGATCCACCAATGATCAGCGCATTTTTATTTCGCTGTGCTTTAAAGTCCCTTACGTCTTCATTGCGAAGCGCCATCTTAATATTTTCAGAAAAAAGAATATTCCTTGAATCATCCTTTTGATTGACCATTCCTTGTAAATCTTTTTGCGGCTTGCCCCATGTTGCCGAACCGTGCTCAACACCTTTTCGATATTTCTTGTTGTTCTCTTCTTTTTGCGAGACTAACAAAGTTAGTATGCTTGTAACACCTAGTGCTAGGACTAAATCTTTTATCGTTAATGCGATTGGAAAAGCTTCGAAAATGACTGCAGGATGAGAAGTTACATAGCTTAATTTATTGAAAATCGTTCCTGTATAAGTACTGAAAAAACTCGAAACATAATTACTCAAAAGAAAAAACAGTAAGAAAAAAATGACTTTGATTTTATGTTCTTTGATCCAATTCCAAAATGTATTCAATTCTACTCCCTCCTTTCAAAGTAAAGGAAAAAGCGGCATTCTCATGCCACTTTTAATCATACGTATTAAAGCAAGCTGCCCAACGCTGGTACCAAGAGTTGCCCAACTAATACAAGTCCTGCACCTGACATAAACTGTTTCATTCCTTGTGATTTCGCGCCAGGGTTATCGTTCCCATAACCTTCAATTAAGTTGACTATTCCCCATAAACCAAGCCCTCCACCAATTAATATAACGATTGTTTGTAACACACTAATTCCTTGGACGAAAAATTCCATAATAAAACACTCCCTTTTTTTTATTTTTTATTTTCCAACGGGTTGTACTTTAATAAACACGGAATCATTGATTTGTCGGTATTCAAAATCATATCGATCCAAATCATTTGATTCAGTCAGCAAAGTTTCTTGATTTAAAATGAGGGTTGAATCTTGTCTAACAGCGTACTCTTTATATAGCCGACCGTCTTCATAAACGACTTTTATTATTTGGCCATAGGGGGTGACAATCGAATAAAGATACTGATTCAATGGATCTAAAAAGGTAATTAAATAGAGCTTATTTTGTCCTAAATTGTGAAGTTGGGTGACTTGCTCAACCTTCTCACTCAAGATATTATTTGCTTTGTTATGTGCTTTTAGGGCTTTACGCTCCTTCTCTTCTTTCAGGATTTCAGCAGTAAATTTTTCATCTACCTTATGATTTTGTTCATGTAACACGCTTTGGACTTCTACAGCTATATCTTTACGCGTAATCGGGTGTTCAATCGTTGTATTGATGATTTCGGGGATACTTTCTGTTTTTGCAAACAACGTCATATCAGACGTTACTTTTGATTCATTCGTCACTACATTCGTCAATTGCTCATCTGAATACCAATCGTAAAAGACTTTGTTTTCTTCTTTTAGGGTCTGTAATTGAGGAAGCCCAATGGTTCCTTCCCAGCCAATTACTTGACTTTCAATTTCTTCGCCTGTGTTGGTAACAAAGTTTACCGTAAATGCTTCGCTAAAATCATCAATGCCATTGTCATTTTTGTCTTGATAAGTTTGAAATTCAAGAACGCTATTTCCAGTTATGACTGTTTCATCAGTCACAGCTTCATGATTCAACGTCCAATAGCCTTTAAAGTCCTCGTCAATCGTTGGTTCTGGCAAATAATGAGTTACTGGTTCTCCTGCCTTATAAGGTTTACTAAGGGAAGAAATTGGTTGCTCGTTTTCAAAAAAACGACTGCGTTCATCTGTCATAAATGTAAGTACAAAATCTTCACTTTCTAAGTACGTTGGCTTGGCGGTGTAATAGACTTCATCTCGTTTAAATAATCCGTTTTCTTGCACCTTTTTTTTGATTTCCCAATCTTTTAGCAAAGGAGAATGGCTGTCTAGTGTTACCTCATGTGTCTGTTCATCAAAATCAATTCTTTCTATTACTTGGTATTGCTCGTCTAAAATCTGTAAATAGCTTTTTTCTTTAAAAGCGAGTTGATCGATTTTCACGCCATTGTCTTTATAAATGGATACGGTCACATCTTTTAGAGAAGGAAGATAGACCTTGTTGTAACCGATAGACGCGCCAATCAAGAGGACAACACTCACTACAATGATGGCAATCCCAATGAGCAATGCTTTTTTACTCTTTCGTTTTTTCAAGTCGTTTTCGCTTCCTTTCCTTGTTGTCACTTTGCAACTGTTGAATACTAAATATGGGCTTCTCACTTTTTGTCTTTTTTGTTTCACGTTGATTGGTTGAATTGATTACAGAAAAAATCTCTTCTAAGGTCATATTCTTTCTGTCTAAATGAAGCACAGTGGCTATCAATTGTTTTAACCGGCTGGTGGTAATCTCTAGGGGGGCTTTTGGCAAATCTAAGTTCATTTCCTTCAAAAACAACAAATAACTATTCAGGTAATACACATTGGTGGGTGGCTGAATCGTAAAATGTCTGATTTCTGTTCTCGTCACTGATTTTAATTTGCTGTCCAGGTGCTTTACTTCGGATTGATTGGCTTCCACAACCTTTTTGGCAATCAACAATTCTCTTAACTCCGAATTTTTTACCGGTAAACTTAACACAACTTCTTCTCTATCCAAATTTACCAACCAAACTTTTATGCGATTAACTTTCATCGTCATCATCTTCTTCTGAAACAAACTGCTCATTGTAAACCTCTTTCTCATTAAGTGTTTCTTCATCCGTATTCGCTAGCTGTTTCTTTTTGATTAATGGGTTGAGATTTTTTAATTTCCCAAAGAAGAATTGATAACCGAATAAGAAGACTGCAGCAATCAGAAGAATCCAAAGCGACCAATTACCCTTACTTGATGTCTTCGTTGTAGTAGCAGCTTCGGCTTTCTGCTCAACTTTTTCGGTTTCTTCTACCTTTTGAACCTTGTTGATTGTTGCCGTGACGGGTTCTTTGTTAGTAATCCCTTCTTTAGAGGCCACATCATTCAATGAAAGCTCTTCGCCATTTATTTCTGATAGGAAGTAAACATTACTTTCTGTCTTATCCAGGTCAATGATAATGTAGTAGACCGAATGATTGGTTGTTTGAACTGTATAAAAAGCTTTCGAACCGGTTGTTGTAAAATCGACCACCGTTCCGCTGCCGTTGAATTTTTCACCTGTTACAGAAGCCGGTGTCTCAATGGGCATTTTTAAGATTTCTTTCTCTCGATTCACCGGGTCTTCCTTTAACTTACTCTCTGCTTCTGCTAAGTCACTATCCGTCGTAGTTTCTTCGATTTTATTCTTCTTCTCTTTATCTTCTGCAAAAACGCTTGTTGAGCCGATTGAAAAAGAAAAAAGTAAGAGGAATAAAACTGCTTTTTTGAATGATTTCATTAGTTTTCTCCTTTATTTTGATCTTTTCTCAACCCTTCAATCAGACTTGTGGCTTCTTCGATGTTCAAACCTTTTTCTTTAATCGTTTGTAATAAGCTATTCACTTTGATGACTTCGACTTGTTGCTCTAATTCCTTCAATTGCTCTCGATATTTTTTCAATCGCTCTTCTGTCTTTTTAATTTGTTCTTCTTTTTTTGCCATTTGTTCTTTGATCTTTTCAATCTCCATCACTATCGCTCCTTTGCTTGCTTTCATTTTTCCTTACTTTGTTATGACTCTTCGAATGGATGGCCTGTGTTGCGCCCAATAACCAGTATTCCATGTATGATAGCCAACTCCCGATGAATTGGCGTCAAACATTGTGGTTTCATTGACGTAAATACCTACATGACTAATAAAATCTGCCGATCCATACGTTCCTCTAAAAAAGATTAAATCGCCTGATCGGGCGTTTTCTAAGGAAACGGGTGTACTTTGATTAAATTGACTAACAGTATACGAATCAATCTGTATACCAAATAGACTATAAAGGTAGGCGGTTAGCCCTGAACAATCAAAGCCTGTTTGAGGATTTTTTCCACCCCAGACATATGCTCGACCCGTATATTTTTCCATTTCCGCCTTCATTTCGTCATAAAAATCTAATGGATTAACAGCTGACGCTAAACTCACTGCATTCTCATTAATCGTGAGATATTTCATAGCTTTAGAGACGTAAGAAGGATCACCATACGATTTCCAACCCATTTTTCTTGCTTGGATTGAAGAAAAATCATCTGCTAGTTTTTGCGTCCATTTTGCGCCATTTGAGGCAACATACGAAATAAAACCAATCCCGTAGTTGTATGCATGAATCAATGTTTGAATATCGACACCGTAAGATTTTTGCGCCTTTATTAAATCATTCAGGTACTTAACTCCTTGTTTGATACTGTCCTGTTCGTTCTTAATGGCATTAGGGGCTAGACCTGCACTTTCAGAGGATTGCATGACATCTTTTACTCGTCCACCACTTTCCAGTTGAATAATAACTAAAACCATATCTAAATAGTCTTCAAGTCCGTATGCTTTTAATTCCTTTAAAACGGTTTGTTCCCATTTCAGGACATCTTCATCTAGCATTGCGCGTGAGAGAGACAGTTGTGAAGCAGTCGTATTCGAATTTATCCCTATCAATGCGCCGCCACCTAATGTTGCAATCGGAGTCATTAAGAGCATTGGAATTAAAAAAATTAAAGCGAATCCACCAATTATCGTTAGTCCATTTATGTTTTTGATTGATTGAACCAAAGTAGCTATGTTTTTAAAAATATTACCTGAAGAAAAATTCATTGAATTGAATACTCGCATATTAATTGGACTCGCTAGAGCTACATTATTACCTGGAATGAGTTTTGCGTTTATGTTCGCTTCTTTTCTGATTCGCTTTCTCTTTGCTTTTGTTTCCTTTGCAAGTTTTTTATCCACTTTAAGAATCTTCTTTTCGACTTTCTCTAAGCGGTAGGCTTTGCGATCAAAGCCTATTTTTCTAGCAACAAAGTGATTGACTTCAAATTTAAGAGCACTTGCCATTGGTGAAATCATTTGATTGGCAAGCTGTATGCCGGCCATATCACTTTCTTTGACCTCACTGTTAATGTCATCTCTCAATGTTGTACTTGTTTTACTTATTGCTGTGAAAGGACTTGTGGCTACTTTTTGAGCGAAATTTCGACTACCTACTGTTTTTGATGTTAAAGGATTATCCAATCGTGAACGCTGGTTTTGGTTTTTCTTCTTCTCAAATTTCGCTACGGAGTCACTTTCAAAAGATTTTTTAGTTGGGTCTCTTCCCATCGTTTTCGTGTCTTTTTTTAGAAACTTTTCTTCTTTTAAATCTACGTCTAAATATCCAAGAGTTGTGTCTAATCGATTTGATTTATTTAAGAGCTGTTTTCTTTTGGTTAGCAAATTTTCTCTTTTTAGGGTTAAAGTGCTAGCTTTTTCAAATGTATTTCCTAATCGTCGTCTTTCTTGAATAATCATGATGTTCTTTTTATGAAACTTTAGTTTTCTTATCTGATAATAATTTGACACAGGCATCGTTATTGATTGAAAGACAACCCTTTTTGTCGCTTCTGATACTTTATCCTGAGAAAATTCAGTCGCTGTCTTAGCAAAATCGTCAGTTGTGTTTACATTTTTTTTCACGTTTCACACACCCTTCTTGTTACTTTTCTTACTGATTCCTATATGCCGCCAATTCTTCTGGTTTTGAAGTCATGACGGGATATAAAGAGTTATTTTTAGGGAATTTATCCTTGAATGGGAGTATTTCTCCATCATAAACAATCAGGCCTTCCCCTTCTTCACTATTAGTAATGTATTCTGCCTGATAGTCGCTGATATTTAATTTTTTTTGAAGAATCAGCTTATCCTCCCACGCTTGATTTAAAAGATAGATAAAATCGGAATTTCCCAAGATTGTTTCAATTTTAGGAGAAGATAACAAGTCTTGTACATTTTGGGTAATGCCTGTTGGAATGCCTTTGTATTTTCTAAAACGCTTCCAAAAATCAACAGAATAACCACTTGTTCGTTCGTCCGCTAGTAATACGTGAAATTCATCCATGTAATACCAGGTGGTCACGTTTTTGTTTCTGTTTTTCGTTACTCGATTCCAAACGTAGTCTTGGAGAATCAGCATACCCAAATCTTTTAAGTTACTGCCTAAGTGCTGAATATTAAAAGAAACAATCCGACTGGTTACATTGACTGTTGTTCGATTATTAAAGACATTCAAAGAGCCTTCGACGTACAATTCTAAAGCATCTGCTAGTTCTTTTGCTTCAGGTTCTTTAAACGTCTTAAACGCATTATATATATCTTCTAGCAGGGGAATGGTTGACGGATCTCCATTTGAAGCAACATAAGGCTTATAAGCTTTTCTAACCGCCTTATCGGTTAAACTCTTCTCTTTTCCGGTCAATCCGTCTTTTGTGCCCACGATAATATTCATCATGTTAGTGATAAAATCCGATTTATAACGAATCGGGTCGTTGTCTTCTTGTCCGCCATATTCTTCGTTAATATCTAACGGATTGATAAATACGTTACTATCAAGTGAAAGAATCATTTCTTCGCCTTCAAGTTGACGGACGAAATCACCATACTCTCCTTCTGGATCCGTGATGATAATTTCATCTTGCGTACTCAAAAACGTATCAATCATTTCTCTTTTTGCACTAAAGGTTTTCCCAGAACCTGGTGTCCCCAAGAAAAGTCCGTTAGGTGCTCGCAAGTTTTTTCGACTCACTTGCACTAAGTTATTACTCAACGCATTCAGTCCGTAATAAACAGGGTCATTGGTTTCTTGATATAATTCTTGTGTGGTAAAAGGTACAAATATTGCTGTTGCTGTTGTGTTTAACCCTCTTTCAAATTCGTCCTCGTTCAAGTTATTTCCTAAGGGCAAGGCGCTCATAAAGGCTTTTTCTTGTTGGTTTTTTAAACTCAACAGTTCACAGTTATAGTTTTGAGCCAATGAGGTTAATTGATAAATTACGTTTTCAAGCTTTTCAATGGTATTGTCAAAAACTGTTAACGTAAATGTGATATAAAAATAGCGTTCATCTTCTGATTGTAAGTTCTTTAAAAGTTTGGTTACTACCTCACGGTTCGAATCCAAGTCAGCAGGCATTAAGTCCATGTCATACCCTCGTTGAATCGCCTTTTGCTGCTCTTTAATTTTGATGGCGTCCAAGTCCGAACTTTTCATCTTCATCATCCGAATCGCTTTATGTTGATCCATCGACCGTATATGAATACTAATGGCTAACTCTTTTTGTAGTTCCAAAAAATCAACCAATACTCGGTCTGCTAATTCAGATGATGTGACATTGAAATAAAGGGTTGCTCCAAACCGTTTCCCCAATTTGAAGTAAGTTTTTTTCTCGTTATTAAAATCGAGTACTCTCGGAGCAATGTAATCTTTTTCCAATCCCTTATCAAAAATACTATTCGGAAGACGTTCTACGTCGATATAGCTTTTTTCTCCGTTGTTCAATAGCTTATTTAACACCGAAAGACGTTCTACGCCATTCAAGGAGTAGGTACTTGCGCCCAAGCGTTTGAATAACCTTTTTATGTTTTGTTCAATCGTTTCAAGTCTACGTTTAGCATTTTCAGGACTTGAATCCTTGACGGAAAAGGTGAGATATTTATTTCTCGTAATCCCGTTATTGCCTTTTTCTCGTTGGTTATCAATAAAATCAAAATATTCTTTGCGTAATTGCTGAATCTTTTCGCTTTCCCCAGTAAGATTCCGATTAGGATGTACGTGTTGCCCGATTTCATGATTAATAAATGAAAATTGAAAACGAACCGCCGGATCAAACCAATTTAAGAGAGAACAATAGAGCGAAAAAATTCTTGTTTTATCTTCATCTTTTGATAGCTGGTAACCAACGTCACTAAAACGGATACTCTTGCTATAAGTATTTTTACCAATCGTAACCACGCCGTTACTATCAAACGTATCAAAAGGCAAGCTCTCCTGTGTCGATAACAATCGAATATCATTTCTTTGATTATTAATTGCTTGCTGAATCCTTTGAAATAAGTTCTTTTTTTCAATCACCTTTGATTAACCCCCTTTGAATGGCGATTTCTCTATTTTCTTTAGTTAAACGATACCGCCTTTTTTCTTTAAACAAAATATTGGTTTCAAGCCAATTTTTAAACCATTTTTCAATATGGAGTTTATCTTTGGTGTAAATCGTAGCAAATATAATCGGTGCGCCTAAAAAGAAAGCTCCGTACATGGCTAGATTAATGTTGATCCTTTTCAAAAGAAGAAAGGAAGGTATGACAACAATTCCTGTGAATCCAAACCCAATTAATTGACGTTTTGTTAATCCCATGAATAGTTTTGATTTAATTTCTTTTAACTCTGTAGGAATGGGAACAATGATATTATTTGCCATTTTTTGCTTCCACTTCCTTCCTTATTTCATTAGGAATCCGCAATAAAAATTCCATTTCATCTTTCATGACTAACTCAGATAAGATTTTTTTGTTGGGAATCAACGTTCTAATAAATAAGACACCAACTAACCCTAAAAAACAAACAAATAACAAACCTGTAATAGCCGTAAGAATCGCAATTGGTAGAACGTCACTTGTCATTTGAGACGTTTTTAAAAAAGTAACGAGTGCTTCTTGTCGGTTCCTTATTTCGACAAACAAACCAAGGAAGGTTAGAAAGAAAACGACAACATTGATTCCCATAAAAATGAATATCGTTTGTTGTCGCTTAAAATAATTTTTCAACATTTTTTTATCTCCTCTCTTAGCTTGCTCCAGTAATCGATTTCGCTAAACCATGTGTACCAATCAGCATTTTTGCGACAATAGCCATAGAGACGATAATCAAAATCATCCCCATAAAGCCACCTTCGCCACCATTAATCAGAGTAGCGGTACGAGAGACTAGGCCGTTATAGACGACCATTAAAACCAACATCAAAAAACCTTGAATAGTCAGTGCCATAAGGTTTTTCAAATAATTTTGTCCAATAGAATTAACCCAAGAGTCTGACATAACCGTCGCCATTGGAATTGGTGCAACCGTGACATAAAGAAAGATCATAATAATCCGAGACCAAGCAACTAAGTAGATAATGCCACAAATAATCATGACAATCACAAAGCCTATACCAGCAACCATCAGGGTCAGTAACCCTTCCCCTAGTTTGTAGTCCATTCTTTGTGTAGCTCTATCTTCTACCTCATCTAAATCATGTCTAATTTTTTCTGTTCCGTCATCAGCAGTTTCAACCACAACAGGATCCAGCGCATTAATCAACGATTCAGAGACATCGGCACTGATTTCGACTTGTTCTGTCGGTACTTTATCAATCATCCAGGTGGCTAAATCGGAAAAACCTAATGAGATTGTAAAGGCATTGGTAGAGAGTAGAATCATGAGGGTTGTTTTGATAATCAGCATGATGATATTCCCAACATCAAATTCGGCCCCTTTGTTTTTATCTGTTACAAACTCAATAATTTGTAAGACAAAAACGTAAGTAATCAACAAAATAGCAATCGGTAAAACAACCGTATCAGAAATACTTTTTAATATATCCAACATATTTCCGTCAAATTCTGCAGGTGTAATTGCGACTTCACTTCTCAAGGCATTCACAGACGTATTAAAAAGCCCTGTCATCTTCTCTAACGCAAATCCAGCAGACGTCACTATCACATTGTTTAAAAGTGCCTGAACCGCTTCTATAGCGTCTCCTAGAGCGTCACCCCAGGAAAATGGATTCCACCATTTAGCAACTAGTAAGATAGAAGTAGTTAAATTGTTCATTTTATTTACACCTGCCGATCTATTCAATATCTATATACACCACTTTGTCGTTGATTGTTGTTTTGAATTGAAGTCCCTTTTTTATAAATTCTGTTTCAATAAGGGTAACAATTCTAAAATCATCACTAACTTCTCCGTAAACAATGTCTTCTTGTGTCTCTTCGTTGAATTTTTCCAAATATATTTTTTCTTTTGTTGCTATTTGATAGAAATTCACATTAAGAATCTGATCGTCGTAAATAAATTTAGAAGTCTCTTCATCAAACTTGTAAATTGTCCGATTTATTCTATCAATTCGTTCTGTACGGCCAAAATCAAACTCAATGGCAGAATATTCTGAATTTAAAGTGTTCAAAGTATTATCTTTCATTTTTTTTAAAAATACTTCATTTTCATCGTTGGTTAACTCACGAATCGTTATATTTTCTAATACCTGATAATCCGTATAATACTCTAGTCCCTCATCTTTCAGTTCTACTGACTCCTTGTTTGATATCTCGTAGGGGAGATTGACGGAAGGTTGTATTTTAACACTGCTTCCCGAACAACCAACCAAGAGAAAAAGAGTAATAATCAATGGTATCACTATTTTTTTCATAATTCGCTCCTTTCTTTTTACTTTTCAAGCCCTAATTGAGTACCTCCCTGAATAACCCGTTTGTAAGATTTTCCTTCCTATTTTCCAGACTAACTTCTTGTCCTTGTAGGGACTCCTTTTTGTTGATGCTCATAAAATTTTTCTGTTTTATTTCCGACTAAATACTTGTCAGCTTCTATCCGAATGACACTTCGCTGATCATCAGGATCAATTCGATCAGGTACCCCATCATTATCAAGATCTAACTCTTTAATCGTGCTGCTTTGTTGTTTCAATGCAGCAAATGTTTGTTCTGTTTTTTTATCTGATAACGCTAAACGATCAAGTAAAGTTGGCGAGTTTGTAAGATATTTATTTTTTTGTAATTCTTTCAATGAGTGGCTATTCAAATCGTTATTTAATTCGTCTTTAAAATGCCTTTCCCACAAATCTTTGTAGCTGGTAAATACTTCTGTCTCATTTTCTCGACTAATATCTCTAGTAAAAAGTATTTCTCCATTTCCTATTTCTTTAAAACTTTCGTATGGAGAAATCTGAAATTTAATCAAATCCTGAAACTCGTGATCAAAAATAAAATTTTCAGGTAGTTTGACATCGTAGAGGTTGAAAAAATCAATGGTGTCAGCGTCTAAATTTCTTAGTAGTTCATTCTTTGATTCGTGTATAAGATCTAAATCGACATGAATTAAATCGAAATGATTTTCAGTAATAAATTTATCCAGATACTGTGAATCGTCTGTCAACGCGGTTAATTTAATCACATAAGAAACATCATCGACTGATATTTTAAAACTTGAATCCGTATCAAAAAAATCTTCTAATTCAGCATTCTTTAAATCAGAAATACAGTCATCCATTGAATAAGGATAAACGGATTCTACCGAAATGAATTCATTCCATAAACTATTCACCTGCTGCTCTTTTTTTAAATCAAATTCTATTTGTTTTGAATAGAATAGTGAATGGGTTTGGTCATCATCTTCCATAAATCCAATGGCAGCATGATAACCATTTTTTTCGATTTTGTGAATTGTCTCTTCTACCGTGTTGTCCATTGTAAATTCGCGGTTATGATAATCATTCAGCGCTTTAGCAAACGTTTTCATTTTTTCGAAAGAAATTTCATTGGATAATTTATCGAAGCGCTGGGAGATATCATTCATAAAATTGTTCGAAACATTTTTCACTTCTTCCAGCGATTGAATATATACATCATCGTCTACTTTTCTTTTCGTCCAGTTTGCTAAATATTTTTTAGAATAGTCTTCGCTATCGATGCCTAGCGTTGAACTAACCACATAGGCGGTCATCTCTGCTTGATACTCTAATACACTTGATCTTAATTGCTCTGGTGTTTTTGTCGCAAGTTTATGAACATTGTGCATTTCCGCATGGGCGAGTTCATGCAACAACACTTTGATTTGTTCAACTTCATCCATACTGTCTTTAATGATAATACGATTTGTTGCGGGTTCAAAGTATCCTTTGGCTGTGCTATTTGTTTTATCAAAAGAAACAGCAACATTCTTTTCTTCAGCATAATCAATTAAAACGTTTCTTAACGTTTCTATATCTTTTTTTGTGCCATTAAATGTAAAGGATTCGGGTTTATTGGGATAAAGTTTTGGATAATCTTGTGCAGGACAATTCGTTTGTGTAATGTCAAAAACAGGCACAGAAAGAAATCCGGCTAAACGTTCTTCCATTTTTAATTCTCCCGTTTTTATTTTTGATTTTTGCTCGGCTGTCGCTTGACTCAAAAATTTCCATTGTTGCTGATTGTCTCGAAACATTTTTTGAAATTTCGGTGCTAAGATACGGATAGCTTTTTCCCCTTTTTGCACCTGATAACCATTTTCCTGATGCTGTTTATAGGAAGCAACGCCAATCGCATTTCCAAATTGTTTTTGAATTAGTGTAATATTTCGAACGGAGTAATTGTTGAAACGACTGATAAAATTTAAAAACTTTAATTCTTCAGATGGATCATTTTTGTAGTTTTTAATACTCTCATTCATGCTGCTTGTTAGTTCATCGACCAGTTCTTTTTGTGTTTGTTTTTTCTTCATAGTTAAAACAACCCACTTTCATCACTTGGCAAAATCAAGGCCTTTTCGTCTTGATTAAAAACAACCAGCACTCCTGTCATTTCATCTTCTAATACTTCTGATTTTGCTTCTTCTAACAATGATTGATATAAGTCACGTTCCTCTTTGCTAACCACAAGTTCAAAAATTTCTTCTGTATCTAAGGTTTGGATAGCTACTAAGTCACTATCAACATTCAGTAATTCTACTAATTTTTTCATGATACTCTCCTTTCCATAAATAATTTTAAATTAAAGTTTCTGCGTTTGCTTTTTTGTCCGAACTTTTTCTTTTGTTTGTTCCTGTTTTTGTTCTTTCGCTTTTTCTTGTAAGTCTTTAATATGAAAAAGCGGTTTTTTGCTTTTTTCCATTAGTTCCTGTTTCTTTGTTTCTTTCACAGCATATTTTTCAATTGTGTTTCTTAACCCTGTTTCAATCGCTTCTCGATCTTTTCCTGCAAAGAATAGAGAATAACTATCTTTACCAATTTTTTTAGGTGCAAAATCGACACCCATTGATTTGAGCTCTTTTGTAATTGCGTTGATTTCATCTTTCGAAACATTACTACCGAGTGCTTCTACGCCGCTATTTTGATTCTTTTCAAATAGTTCTTGAATCTTCATTTTTCCTTGTATTGTGGTTAAATCTTGATACTTTTTTTCATCTGTTCCAAGATTCAAAAAGTAGTCCATGATGGCGACTAACACTTTTGCACTTAAGCGAATCGAAGTCGTTGTTAATTCAATCCCTACTTCGACATTTTCATCAATACTTACCATAAGAACATACCCTCCTTTTTGAAAACGTTTTATTAATCATATCACAAAAGTTAAAAATATGGTAATATAAACCTGAAAGATAAATCGATTAAATGTTAGGCAGGCTACGTATTTGTGTACACAAATACCAAAACTGGCGTTTTGACCTGTTAGGAAATATCCTATCACCTTGTAAAATTATTTGCATAAATGCAAATAGATTTCATGTCGCTTCGCTCGATTTTTTTAGTAATTTATAATTTATAATTTTTAAGGAAGTGATCAATTGAATACCGTAGAAAAAACACAAAGACTTTCGATTCGAGTAACAGAAAAAGAGAAAAAGATGATCCAAAAAAAAGCAGAAAAATTAAAGACAACCATTTCCGCTTTGGTTATTAATAGTGTCGAAAAGCAGATCACAGTCAATCTCAACACCTCTGATTATCGTGATTTAGTGATTCAGTTTCGACGAATTGGAAATAATGTGAATAGCTTGATTCGTGAGATTCGCTTTAGTAATTATATTGACGATAGTCAAGTCAAAGAAATAGACTATCAGTTAAAAAGCTTAGAGCGATTGTTGAAAAATGAGAAAGTAAAAATTGATTCAACAAAGATTGAAATGGAAAAAATGACGGCAAGACAATTGCGAGAATTACTTGAAAATCAAAATAAACGCGTCCCTAATTATTTGATTTATGAGGATATTGAGGAACACATTGTTTCTCAATTGCGTTCATTTATTGACTTAACAATTCAAAGTGATTTAGATGAAACCTATCCCCCTTATATTGAATATTTCCTAAAAAGTTTTCAAATTCATACGTATGATTATGATACAATTGTTGATTTTTCAAATGTATTAGATGAAAAAATATATGCCATCAATCAAAAATTAATTGCTCGAAATAGCCAATTAGAGGAAGAAGACTTTCTTACTATTTTAAATGTTTTAGATGACTATAGGAAAGTACGTGAGGACTAATGTCGATTGTTAAAATTCAATCTGTAAAACGATTAGATCAAGCGATTCAATATATACAGCAAGAGACAAAGACGAGGAATGATCTTATCTCAACCTTTGGTTGTGATAGAGATTTTATTTTGGAAGATTTCAATTACTTATACGAAAAAAGAAAAAATCTATTAAGAAAAGAAACAAAAAATAAAGCGAAAATGATCATTCAATCGTTTGATTTTGAAGAAAATATTACGCCTGAAGAAGTTCATAAAATTGGCATTGAGTTTGCGGATAATTTTTTAAAAGGTGAACACCAATATATTATTGCGACACATATTGATACGAATTATATTCATAATCATATTATTTTTAATCAGGTGAAAATGGCTAGTTTGTTGCTATTTGATACATCAAGGCGTAATACAATCGACAATCTAAGACATGAAAATGACCAATTATCTAGAAAATATAATTTGATTATTCCTCAAGAGAAAAAACATGAAGACAAGCTGCATTACATTACTCAGCGCGAACAACGTGCAAGATTAAAAGGAACTTCTTTTAAAGAAAAATTAGAAGTAGCCATTGACCAAGCAATTGAAAATAGTCACAGTTATGACCAATTCATTGAGGAAATGGATCAAGCAGGTTTTAAACCAAAGCAAGGGAAATACCTTGCCTTCTTAAATGAAAAAACGAATCGGTACATGCGTACCAAAACGTTGGGAATGAACTATACAGAAAACTCTATCAGGTATCGAATTGAACATAAAAATTTTCAAATCTATAAGTTCGATTACACACTTAAAACCAAAGCGATTGATAAAACCGAAGCAAAATATGCCAACAATTATGGCTTGCGAAAATGGGCAACCAAGCAAAATATCCTTCACTTGCAAGAGATTAGTCACTTAGTCTTTAATGAACATAAGTCCCTGGAAGAGATTGAGGAAATTCAAAAAACGGAAGCAGAATTTACACAGCTCATTGAAAATAATCTTCAGGATAAAGATAATATTTTACATGACTTAGAGCAAAAAGCGCACGCTTTTTCTGATTACCAAGCAAGTGCAGGTTTAATTGCGGATTACAAAGCAGCAACCAATAAACAGGAGTTTAAAAACGAGCATTATCAAGAGTTCAAAAGATATGATAATGCTAAAAAAGATTTGAATCACTTGAAAAAACAATACAGTATTTATACTTTTGAGGATTTTCAGGAATACAAAGAGAGTATTTTAAAGGATAGAAGTATGCTATATAAACATTTTACAGAAATGCAGAAACAAAAGAATTTAGAGAAGAAAAATGAAAGGAAGAGATAAGGATGTCAATGACAGTAGTTCTAGCAGAAAAGCTAAGTCAAGCATTAAGTTAATGCGGGTTTATTTTCACGTTCAAATAAGAAAGACGGTTATTTTGAAGGAGAAGTATTCTACACTAAAGGGTTTTGTTTTAAATTAGGGAGTTGGAAAAGATGGGGATAGCTTTTATTGATGAAAAAGGGCCATGTTGAAGAAGATGGCTAATAAAGGGTAACTTTCTTTATGGTTACAGTATTTTGGTACATGACTAAGCTTATTTTTAATATCGAAATTTTTTAAGAACAAAAATCGAGCCCTAGAATGAAATACTTCATTCTAGAACTCA
>Ga0116164_10000428_pt1 | contig 37124 bp, 30 predicted proteins | sample AD_UKC109_MetaG_FD_89888 | JGI IMG/M metagenome (GOLD analysis project Ga0116164, IMG submission 89888) | Active sludge microbial communities of municipal wastewater-treating anaerobic digesters from Hong Kong - AD_UKC109_MetaG | ecosystem: Engineered > Bioreactor > Anaerobic > Digestate... | reverse complement strand
GCCGCGCAATTCCCTCAGCGCGTCCGGAAAGCGCAAAGCGGGCAAGACCTGCGGCACATGCGCGCGGCCCGCCTGCTTGGCGGCCTCCAGCGCGATGCGGGCAAGCCGTTCCCGTTTCTTTTCGTCTTTCTCCGTTATGCGCGCAACTGAACGCGCCATTTCCACGGGCAGGATGCGGTATGCGCCCAGCTCCGTGGCCTTCTGCACAATCCATTCCAGCTTGTCGGCCTTGGGCAGTCCCTGCACCAACGTAATCCGCACGGCCGGTTCAGGCGACGGCAGCTCACGGAGCGCTTTGACACGCACCTCGCCGTCCTCCGCCGATGCGATCACGCCTTCGTACAGCCGTTCCGCCGCGATTATTGCCACCGGGTCGCCCGCATGCATGCGAAGCGACTTCAGGATATGGTCGCTTTCCGTACGGGAAAGCGTGACCGTTTCACCGGCGGCAGGCGCCCTGTCCGAACCGAGCCAGCAGCGGTGCATCTATTTTTCTCTCCTGGTGCACAGCGCTACCCATTCGCCCTGCGTGAGGCGCTCCACGATGGAATAGCCGGCGTCCAAAAGCGAAATCAGCACGTCCTGTTCGCGTTCCTTGATGATCCCCGAACAGAGCAGATAGCCGCCCTGCCGCAGGAATTTCTTGAGCGGCTCGGCCAATACGCTGACCGCGCCGGCCACGATGTTCGCCACGGCAAGATCGCAGGGGATCGCTTCGTTGCGGACCATATCCCCCTGCACGGCGGACGTGGTTTCCTTCACGCCGTTGCGCGCAATATTCTCGTTTGCAACCTTAACTGCATCCGGATCGATATCCACACCCAGCACGGTTTCCGCGCCGAGCTTTGCCGCCGCGATCGCGAGGATGCCGCTGCCGGTTCCGATATCCATGACCCGCATCTGCTTCGTCAGATACTTTTCCAGCAGAATCATACACATATTCGTGGTTTCGTGCGTGCCGGTGCCAAACGCCATCCCCGGATCCAGTTCGACGACGACATCCCCCTTTTCGGGGCTGTACGCCTCCCAGGTCGGCTTGACGATCAAATGGCTGCCGATGCGAAACGGTTTATAATACCGTTTCCAGCCCTCGGCCCAGTCGTCGTCTGCGGCGACCTTTACCTCCGACTTCAGCGTGCCCAGATCCATTCCTTCGGACTTTGTCCTCAAATCCGCCAGCTGGTCCTTCAGCGTGCCCAGCTTTTCGCGTTCGTCCTATAAAAACCAACCGGTGACCAGCACATCCTCGGGCATTTTACGCACCATGGATTCATCAAACAATTCCCAGTCGTCCTGTTTGTGCTTCGCGGCCGCAACGTCCGCCCGATCCGTCACCTGCGTGCCCATCGCGCCGCAGCGCATCAGCAAATCGCTGACAAGGTCGCTGCCCTCGGTGGTGGTATGCACGCTCGCTTCAATCCATTCCATTGGTGTCCCTCCCTAAGAAAAAGGCTTTTCCGAATGAAAAGCCTGTAAGATTTACTTCTTCAAGGTCTCGTTGAACTGCCGCAGCAAGTCCTTCTGTCTATTATTCAACTTTTTAGGGATCTGCACCTGCACGCGCACCATTAAATCGCCTTTGCCGGAGCCGTGGAGGTTGGGAACGCCATAGCCTTTCAGGCGGAATACCGTACCGCTTTGCGTGCCCTCGGGAATGCGGTATTTCACGGATTCCCTGAGCGTCGGCACATGGATATCCGCGCCAAGCGCGGCGTCGGTCATGCTGATGTTCAGGTCGAGCTTCAGGGTTGTGCCTTCCCGCCTGAATTGCGGGTGCGGCTTGATGGAAATCCGTACGTACAGGTCTCCGTTGGGTCCGCCGCGCAGCCCGGGCTCGCCGTTGCCTTCAAGCTTGATACTCTGTCCGCTGTCGATTCCCGCGGGAATCCTGAGGGTTGCCGTACGTTTTCTGCGCACACGTCCGGTTCCCTGGCAGTCCGCGCACTTTTCGGACACGATCTTGCCCTCGCCATGGCAGTTAGGGCAGGTATGCACGGTCATCATGAATCCGCTGCTGGTCCGCACCTGCCCCGTTCCGTTGCAGGTCGGGCAGGTCTTCACCGTGGCGCCCGGTTTGGCGCCGCTGCCCTTGCAGGTTCCGCAGCTTTCATTGCGGTAGAAATCAAACGATTTCTGGGTGCCGAATACGGCTTCCTCAAAGGTGATGGTCATATCGTAGCGCAGGTCGTTGCCGGGCACGGGCCCGTTTCCACGGGTCGATCTGCCGCCCATGCTGCCGCCAAAAATCGACGAAAAGATATCGCCGATATCGCCGAAGCCGTCGAAGCCCTGGAATCCGCCGCCCCCGCCCCCGCCGAACCCCTGCATATTGGGACCGTCGTGACCGAAACGGTCATACTGGGCGCGCTTCTTGGCGTCGCTTAAGACCTCGTTGGCCTCGTTGATCTCCTTGAAGCGTTCCTCGGCCTTATGGTCGTTGGGATTCAGATCAGGATGGCTTTCTTTCGCCTTCTTGCGGTATGCTTTTTTTATGTCCTCCTCGGATGCATCCCTTGGGACGCCGAGGATTTCATAGTAGTCGCGCTTGGCCATTGTTCACCTGCTTCCGATGTTTTGCGAAATGCCCCGGCAGGACGCCGATAGGGTTCTGCCGAGGCCTTATTTGATTGGGTATCAGGGACAGGCTGATTATTCTACGTCAAAGTCCGTATTCACAGTCCCGTCTTCGTTTTCAACGGGTCCCTGCTGGGGCTGCTGGCCTTCCATATCGGGCGCAGCCTGCGCCTGTGCGCCTTCCTGCTGATAGAGCTTGCCGAAGATCTGGTAGACCTTCTGGGTCATCGGTTCGATGGCGGCTTTGATCTTTTCGGCGTCGCCCGTCTCCTTGACCTTCTTGAACTCGTCCAGCTCGGACTGTACGGTGGCCTTGTCCTCGGCGGAGAGCTTGTCGCCGTTTTCACGCAGCTGCTTCTCCATCTCGTAGACCAGACTATCGGCCTGGTTCAGGACTTCGACCTCTTCCTTGTGCTTCTTGTCTTCCTCGGCAAACTGCTCGGCTTCCTTCACGCGCTGCTTGATCTCGTCCTCGGTCATGTTGGTGGAGGCCGTGATGGTGATCTTCTGCTCGTTGCCGGTGCCCTTGTCCTTGGCGGACACGTTCACGATGCCGTTGCGGTCGATGGAGAAGGTAACCTCAATCTGCGGCACGCCGCGCGGCGCGGCCGGAATGCCGGTCAGCTGGAAGCGGCCCAGCGTCTTGTTGTCGTACGCCATGGGGCGTTCGCCCTGCAGCACGTGGATTTCCACGGTAGTCTGCCCGTCGGCCGCGGTGGAGAACACCTGCGACTTCGTGGTGGGGATGGTGGTATTGCGTTCGATCAGACGGGTGAAAATGTGACCTTCGGTCTCAAGCCCCAGAGAAAGCGGGGTCACGTCCAGCAGCAGCACGTCCTTCACTTCGCCGCCGAGCACGCCGGCCTGAATGGCGGCGCCAACGGCAACGCATTCGTCGGGGTTGATGCCCTTGAAGGGCTCCTTCTTGGTGATCTTCTTCACGGCAGCCTGCACGGCGGGGATACGGGTGGAGCCGCCCACAAGGATGACCTTGTCGATGTCGTCGGCGGTGAGGCCGGCGTCCTTCAGCGCCTTGTTCATGGGATCGATGGTCTTGTCCACGAGGTCCGCGGTCAGCTCGTCAAACTTGGCGCGGGTCAGCGTCATGTCGAGGTGCTTGGGGCCGTTTTGGTCTGAGGTGATAAAGGGCAGGTTGATGGACGCGCTCATCACGCCGGAGAGGTCGATCTTCGCCTTCTCGGCGGCTTCCTTCAGGCGCTGGTACGCCATGCGGTCCTTCTTGAGGTCGATGCCGTTGTCCTTTTTAAAGCTGTCGGCAATCCAATCGATGATGCGGTTGTCGAAGTCGTCGCCGCCCAGACGGTTGTTGCCGTTGGTGGCCAGCACTTCAAACACGCCATCGCCGATCTCCAAAAGGCTTACGTCGAACGTGCCGCCGCCCAGGTCGTACACCAAGATCTTCTGGGTGCCTTCCTTGTCCAGGCCGTAGGCCAGGGACGCTGCGGTCGGCTCGTTGATGATACGCAGGACTTCCAGGCCCGCGATGCGCCCGGCATCCTTGGTGGCCTGGCGCTGGCTGTCGCTGAAGTACGCGGGCACGGTGATAACCGCCTGCGTGACCGTTTCACCCAGGTACGCCTCTGCGTCGGTCTTCAGCTTTTGCAGGATCATCGCGCTGATTTCCTGCGGGGTGTAGCTCTTGCCGTCGATGTTCACCTTATGCGCGGTGCCCATTTCACGCTTGATGGAAAGCACCGTACGGTCGGGATTGGTTACGGCCTGCCGCTTGGCGATCTGGCCTACGAGGCGCTCGCCTTCCTTGGTGAACGCGACGACGGACGGCGTCGTACGCGCGCCCTCGGCATTGGGGATAACAACAGGTTCGCCGCCTTCCAAAACGGCAACGCAGCTGTTGGTGGTTCCTAAGTCGATTCCGATAATTTTGCTCATGATGGTTCCTCCTTGTTCTTATCCGCTGTTCTTCAACATGTAATCGAATTTTATGGAAAAAGGCGTTGGCCTTTTACCGGCTTTGTGCTACTCCGGGACAACCTTGACCATCGCGTGCCGGAGTACCGTGTCGCCCATGCAATATCCCTTCTGCAGCACTTCGCATACCGTTCCGGGTTCGCCGTCTTCGGGCGCGCCGTTCATAATGGCGTTTTCGACGTTGGGGTCAAATTTCTCTCCCAGCCGCTGGATGGGCTTTACGCCCCGCTTGTCAAGCATTTCCCGCAGCTGTTTTTCGACCATCTGCACCCCTTCCGTCAGGGGTTTGTCCGTGCTGCTCCGGGCGGCGTCCATGGCGCGTTCCATATTGTCCAGCACCGGCAGCAGCAGCAGGATGATGGACCTCGCACCGTCTTCAAAGGCCTCGCCGCGCACGTTTGCGTTACGGCGGCGGTAGTTGTCAAAGTCTGCCTGTACGCGCTGGGCCATGTTCAGGTATTCGTCCGCCTTGCCGGTCGCTTCGGCCAGCGCCACTTCCAGCGCTTCGACGTCCGCCTTGATGTCCTCCCCGGCGGCTTCCAAAATTTCCTCCGCCGGCACGGGCGCTTCCGCGTCCTGCGCCTCCTGTACTTCCTTAACGTCCTCGGGCGCGGTTTCCACAGGTTTCACGGTCTTATCCTTTGCCATGCAATCACTCCTTATCCTCTTTCAGCAGGCTGGAAAGCTGCTTTCCCATGGCGCCAAGCACGCCAAGCACGCGGCTGTACTGCATGCGGGTCGGGCCGATGACGCCGATGGTGCCGTGCGTTCCGTTGTCCAGCGCATAGGTTGCCGTAACCACCGAGCAATCCTCGAGTTCCGGCACGCCCGTTTCGGGGCCGATGCGCACGGTGAACGCGACTCCCTGCCGCTGTTCCAGCAATGACAGGATCGCATCCTTGGTTTCCAGCAGTGAAAGAAACGTTCGCGCCTTCTCAACGTCCGAATACTCGGGAAAGTTGAGAATGTTGCCGGGTCCCGCGAACGCAATCCTGGTTTTGTCGCCGGAGCTTTCCGCCTCCGCAACCAGCTGGCTGATGCTCTCGATCACGCCGTGTCTTTCGGCAAAATCACCGCTCATGGCCTTGAGCACCTGCTGGGTCTCCTGCAGGGTACGGCCGGCTACGCGCTCGGTGAGCATGCGGCTGATGGCATACAGCGCGTCCGAGTCCAGATCGCTGTCCACGTGGATCACGCTGTCGCGGATGATGCCGCCGTCGGTTACGATGACAAGCAGCGCGCTGCGGTGGCTGATGGGTACGAGCTGGAGATTGCGGATGGTCGCTTCGCCGCCCTTGGGCCCCATCGCCAGCGATGTATAGCTGGTGATGTTGGAGAGCACCTGCGCGGCGCGGTTGATCACATCTTCCATCTTGCCGGAGCGGTTCGTGAAGTGCTCCCGGATGCTTTGCACATCGTCGGTCTTCAGCTTGCCTTCCCGAAGCAGCTCGTCCACATACAGACGATAGGCCTTGGCGCTGGGAATTCTGCCTGCGCTGATATGCGGCTGATCCAGATACCCGAGCTCCTCCAGATCGCTCATTTCGTTGCGGATGGTGGCGGAGCTCAGGTTCATGTCATACCGCTTGGAGATGGTACGGCTGCCGACAGGGATCGCCGTGAGAATGTAATCATCGATGATCGCCTGCAATATTCGGAATTTCCTAGCATCCATTGCCATCCTGTCACCTCCGGGCGGTGGCTTGGTTCCCATATTGTTAGCACTCTCATGGTGTGAGTGCTAACCGTACCTATCATAGCCCTGTTTCCATGGTTTGTCAAGGGTCCCGGAACAACATTTCATGGTAAAGACACATGCCTGTATCCTTTATGGAATAAGGGGTACAGGTATGTCCTGACCTTTTCTGACTAATTTTACCGATTATTTTTGTACACCTTTTCCTGCCGCTTCCCCCGTATGGACGTCCATAAACGGCATCAGCGCCGCATTTTGCATGGCTAAACCGAGGGGATTCAACGCCAGACGGGGATTCTCGGCATTGACCGGCTTCAGCCATCCCTTCGCCGCCAGCTCCCGGATCGCTTCCGCATATACGGTTTGCAGACCCGCGCCGTGCATCGTCTCAAAGTCCCGGTATCCGACGCCGTCCGTTGTGCGCAGTCCCAGCATGACGGTTTCGAACATCGCTTCGTTTTTGCCAATCAAGATTTCTTCCTGTATCGGCAGCCTTCCGGCGGAGAGCAGCCGCCGGTATTCCTGAAGAGACGCGGTATTGGACCGGCGGACATACGCCCCGTTTTCGGCAGGTAGCATGCCGGCCGCGTTCAGCCCCAGCCCCAGATAATACCCCTGCCGCCAGTACACCAGATTGTGGCGCGATTCATAGCCGGGATCTGCGAAATTAGAAATTTCGTAGCGGCGGTACCCAAGTGATTCCAGCAAGTCGATTCCCGCCTCCATCATATCGGCGGCCAGGTCCTCGTCGGGCGCAGGGAGCTTTCCCTTCCGTATCATCGTTTCCAGCGGGGTTCCCGCTTCCACCTTCAGCGCGTAGGCCGAGATGTGCCGCACATCAAGTGCGGCAACCGCGCGGATGGAATTGAGATACTCATCCAGCGTCTGCGTCGGCAGGCCGTACATCAGATCGGCGCTCAGGTTTTGGATTCCGTGCCTGCGCGCCATCTCCAGTGCCTCCGCTGCCTGCGTAAAGGTATGAATGCGCCCCAGCAGCTTCAACAGCCTGTCCTGCGCCGCCTGTACACCGACCGAGAGACGGTTCATACCCGCCTCCGCCATCGCGTCCAGCCACGCGTCCGTGATCGTTCCGGGATTGGCCTCCGCTGTAAACTCGGCGTCCGGCAGGAGTTGACAGCATTCCCGCAGCTTCCGCGTCACCCTCCGCATCAGCGGCGCGGGCACAGCGGAAGGCGTGCCGCCGCCGAAGTATACGGTGGCAATCTCCGCATCCGGAGTTTCCCCCGCCGTCAGCTCCATCTCCCGCATCAAGCTGTCGCAGTAGTCTTCGATCGTGCCCGCATCCGCCGCAAACGAACAGAAATCGCAGTAGACACACTTCGATTTGCAAAACGGAAAATGCACGTAAAGCGAAAAACGCATTGGAATGTTCCTCATTTCACGCAGGATATCCTCATGATATCACGGCTTAGGCGCCAATGTGAAATAAATCGCCTGACGCTGAAAGAAAACGGTCTTTTCTTCGTATAATAAGCAGCAGCGTAAATTGTCATGCGTCATCTGATGCAGAAAGGACTGTAAAATGCGAAGATTCACACTGACCCTGCTGGCAATGCTTGTCATCTGCCTTGCGATGCCAGGCATGGGTTTCGCCACAGACGAGGATGCCTTCGACGATCAGGAAGCCGTACAGCTGTTTAACGAGTACCGGCTGGCGCACCCTGAAATTCCCGCCAACGCCTCCTTCGGCGGATGGCCGCTGGAAGGAAAGCAGTACTTCACGGAGGTTATTCGCCCTGTCGTGCTTCAAAACTACGCCGCGCACGCACAGCAGATCTATACGCAAACCCACTTGCTGGCGGCCTCGCAATTCCTGTACGGCATGCCGGACGATCAGGCACTGTCACAGGAGCAGGTTATGCAGATCGCACAAAACGCGCTGACAGATAATTTTGGCGTACCACAGGAATGGCTCTGCTATTACGATTTAACCTGCTTGTTTTATGACATTACCAATCCCGATCAGCCGCTCTGGAAAATAAGCATAACGGCGATCGGGAATTATCAGGCTGTGCAATCCCTGATCGATAACCCGTACACGGTGTACAAGGTGGAAATGGATGCGCGAACCGGCGCTATCACAGACGAATACAGCTTTAATCCCAAGGACAACGACGGAACGCTGGCATTTGCGGCCCAGTATTTTTAATATCATCAACACAGCCCGAAACGCACGAAAAGAGCTTGCCGATAAAATCCTTTGTAAATCGCCGACTTTTTTACAGGCGCTTCCCGCCCGCATTGCCTTTCCATGAAAAATACAGTATGATATCCCATGAACTTTGAGTTTTTCATGCAGGAGGGTTCCATGCCAAACGACCGGCTTTCGCACATTCGCAATTTCTGCATCATCGCGCACATCGACCACGGCAAGTCCACGCTGGCGGACCGCATTCTGGAGCTAACCGGCGTGTTTCAGCACCGCGAAATGGTGGAGCAGATCTTGGACAGCATGGAGCTGGAGCGCGAGCGCGGCATTACCATTAAAAGCAAGGCCGTGCACATGCAATATAAGGCCAGGGACGGGCAAACCTACACCCTGAACCTGATCGACACCCCCGGCCACGTGGACTTCAGCTACGAGGTCAGCCGCGCGCTGGCCGCCTGCGAGGGCGCGCTCCTCGTGGTGGACGCAACCCAGGGCATCGAGGCACAGACGCTCGCCAATGTCTACATGGCGCTGGAGCACGACCTGGAAACCATCCCCGTGATCAACAAGATCGATCTGCCCGGCGCGCAGGTGGACGAGGTCAAGCACGAGATCGAGGATGTGATCGGTCTGGATACCGCGGAAGCGCCTACGATCTCCGCCAAGACCGGCGAAAACTGCGCGGATGTGCTGGAGGCGATCGTCAAATTCGTTCCCCCGCCCAAGGGCGACGAGACCGCGCCTTTGCAGGCGCTGATCTTCGACGCATACTACGACAATTACCGCGGCGCGATCTGCTTTGTGCGCGTGATGCAGGGCACGGTGAAGGCCGGAATGCGCATGCGGATGATGGCCAGCAAGGCGGAGTTCGACATCGTGGAGGTCGGCACGTTCCACCCCGGCTACTTCCCCTGCGACATGCTGCAGGCAGGCGACGTGGGCTATATCAGCGCGTCGATCAAGGATATTTCCGACACCCGCGTGGGCGATACGATCACCGACGCCGACCGTCCCGCCGACAAGCCCCTGCCCGGCTACCGCAAGGTAACTCCGATGGTGTTCTGCGGTATCTATCCCGCCGACGGCAACGATTACGACGCTTTGAAGGACGCGCTGGAAAAGCTGCGCATGAACGACGCCTCCCTTTCCTTCGAGCCGGAGACCTCCGTGGCGCTTGGCTACGGCTTCCGCTGCGGCTTTCTGGGGCTCCTGCACATGGATATCATCTCCCAGCGGCTGGAGCGGGAGTTTGACTTAAACCTCATCACCACCGCGCCCAGCGTCATCTACCACGTGTTCAAAACCGACGGCACGATGGTCGCCATCGACAATCCCACCAACCTGCCCGATCCGTCGGTGATCGACCACATGGAAGAGCCCTTCGTGCTGGCGACGCTCTACACGCCGCAGGAGTTCGTGGGTACGCTGATGGAAGTGTGCAAGGAAAAGCGCGGCACGTTTCTGGATATGCAGTACGAGGGCGGACGCGTGAAGCTGACCTACGATATGCCGCTCAACGAAATCATCTTTGACTTTTTCGATCAGGTCAAGAGCCGTTCGCGCGGCTACGCGAGCTTTGATTACGAGCTCAAGGGATACGTGCAGAGCGATCTGGTGAAGCTGGATATCCTGCTCAACGGCGATATCTGCGATGCGTTCACCATCATCGTCCACCGGGACAAGGCCTACGCGCGCGGCCGCAGCATCGCCCAGAAGCTGATTGGCGTCATCCCGCGCCAGCAGTTTGAAATTCCCATTCAGGCCGCCATCGGCGGCAAGGTGATCGCCCGCGAAACCGTGCGCGCCCTGCGCAAGGATGTGCTGGCCAAGTGCTACGGCGGCGACATCACCCGTAAAAAGAAGCTGCTGGAAAAGCAAAAGGAAGGCAAAAAGCGCATGCGCCAGTTCGGCTCGGTGGAGGTTCCCAGCGAGGCGTTCATCGCGGTGCTCAAAATGGACGACAAATAACTCCTCTTGATACAATACGGAATCGCGGATGGAAAATTGCGATTCCGTATTGCTTTCTGGCCGATTGCGTGATACAATGCGGTTAGTTTTCTCTAACTCATGCCTGCATCAACCGATCGATCACACACACAAAGGAGTGAAAAAGGTTCCCCGGCAATTGCATAGGATTCATTTTTTTGTATTGTAGTTAGATGGCTCTAACTTATAGCACCACGCATCCACCTTCCATCGATATCGTCCAGCCCATCCAGGTATACCCACATCGTTTCAGGAGGTCGCACACTATGCCAAAGCAAAAGGAAACACCGATTCTCAAACGATTTTACCCGTATATGGGCAGAAAGAAGGCGCTTTTACCGCTGGCGCTGTTCCTGTCCGGACTTTCGGCGGCGCTGAGTATCCTGCCGTTCGTCCTTATCTGGTATATTACACGCAGCATTCTTGGCGATCCGCAGAGCATCGATCTGCCAAGTATCGGAACCTATGCGTGGTATGCGTTCGCGTTCGCGTTCGCCGGCATCCTGATCTATTTTTCCGCGCTGATGAGCTCGCATCTGGCCGCTTTCCGCTGTGAGGTCGGCATGCAAAAGAAAGGGATGCAGAAGATCATCTCCATGCCGCTCGGATTTTTCAATCAATACGCAAGCGGCAAGCTCCGCAAGATCGTCAACGACGGCGCGGGGACCACGCATACCTTTCTGGCGCATCAGCTGCCGGATATGGCCGGCAGCGTAGTATCTCCCGTCATCCTTATCGCGCTGGTTTTCTGGGTTGACTGGCGGATGGGGCTTGTTGCCATGATCCCGATTATACTGGCCTTCATCACCATGAGCTTTATGATGACCTCGCAGGGAAAGTCGTTTCAGAAGCGCTATTTCGACGCGCTGGAAGAGATGAGCTCCGAATCCGTGGAATACGTCCGCGGCATTCCGGTGGTAAAGACGTTCGGGCAGAGCATTTACTCCTTCAAGCGGTTTTATGCAAGCATCATACGCTACAAGGATATGGTGCTCGCCTATACGCTGCTGTGGCGCAAATCAATGTCGCTGTACCTTGTGCTGATGCAATCCGCCACGTTCTTTCTAGTTCCCGCGGCCATCCTGCTGATCGGAAGGGGCGATCAGCTTGCGGTCGTGCTTGCCGATTTTATCTTCTATCTGCTGATCTCGCCGCTCTTTTCCCTGCTGCTGATGCGCTCCATGTACTTCCGGCAAAACGCCATGATCGCAAAGCAGGCGATCGACCGTCTGGAAGGCTTGTTCGCCTATCCCGCCATGCATTTCCCCGAAGCGCCGGCAGCGCTGCGGGACCACAGCCTGGAGTTTCGCAACGTTTCCTTTTCCTATTCCGGCAGCGCTGCGCGCGCGGTGGACGGCGTCAGCTTTGCGCTTCACGAGGGTGAAACCATCGCGCTGGTCGGCGCATCCGGCGGCGGAAAAACCACCGTCGCGCGGCTGGCGGCCCGCTTCTGGAACGCCGGAAACGGCTCCGTCCTGATCGGCGGCGTCAACGTGAAGGAAATCCCCAAGCAACAGCTGATGAATACCATTTCCTTCGTGTTTCAAAACACAAGGCTGCTCAAGGGCACGCTGCGGGAGAATATCGTGTTCGGCACACAAAACGTATCGCAGGCGGACATCGACCGCGCCGTGGAGTATTCGCAGTCGCGGGAAATCATTACCAATCTGCCGGACGGCCTGGATACGGTCATCGGCACGCAGGGGACCTATCTTTCGGGCGGCGAGCAGCAGCGTATCGTGCTGGCCCGGGCCTTTTTGAAGAACGCACCCATCGTGCTGCTGGATGAGGCCACCGCCTTTGCCGATCCCGAAAACGAGCACCTGATCCAAAAGGCACTCCGGGAGCTCAGCCGCGGAAAAACCACCCTGATGATCGCGCACCGGCTGACCACCGTGCGTAGCGTGGACCGTATTCTGGTTGTCGCGGACGGAAAGATCGCCGAGATGGGAACGCACGACGAGCTTTATGCAAAGGGTGGGCTCTACCATACGATGTGGGACGAATACCAGCAGTCCGTCGCATGGGAAATTGCGGGGAGTGCCGCCGCGGAGGAGGGAATGCAGTATGCGTAAATATTTTCAGCGTAAATTCGCCATGAGCAAAAAGGGCGCCTCGGATCTCATCAAGTCCACCGTATGGACGGTCGTCATGGACCTGAGCTTCATGCTCCCGGTAATCGTCGCGTTTCTGTTTCTGGACGGCAACCTGCAATCGCTGCTCGGCACCGGCGTAACGAAGAACAGCATCCTGTCCTATGTGCTCCTGTCCGTCGTATCCTTCCTGATCATGTTTGTTGTCGCCTACTTCCAGTACCAGGCGACCTATACCAAAATATATGAAGAAAGCGCGCGGCGGCGCATCAGCCTCGCGGAAACGCTGCGCAAGCTTCCGCTCGCGTTCTTCGGCAAAAAGGATATCGCGGATCTCAGCTCCACCATCATGGAGGACGCAACCCAGATTGAGCAGCTGTTTTCCCACGCGGTTCCGCAGATCTACGCCTCGGCCGTGACGGTAATCATTATGGGCGTGATGCTGTTTTTCTATAACTGGCAGCTGTCGCTCGCCCTGTTCTGGGTGGTTCCCGTCGCCCTGCTTGTGTTTGCCGGCTCCAGTAGCTTTCAGAACCGGCAGCACAGCCAGATGTACCATATCAAGCGCGATATTTCGGATACGATGCAGGAGGGATTGGATTCGATCCACGAAATCAAGGCCTACAACCGGGAAAGCGATTATTCCGCCACGCTGAACGGCAAGCTCGACGGCTATGAAAAGCGCCTCGTCAAAGGCGAGCTGCTGCTCGGCGCGTCCATCAATTTCTCGTACGTGATCCTCAAGCTCGCGCTTCCCACCGTTATACTTGCCGGCGCGTATCTGTTGGCCGCGGGCACGGTCAGCATCTTCACCTACATCGTATTTCTGATCATCGCAGCCCGCATCTACAACCCGCTGATGGAGGTAATGAACAACCTTGCGCTGCTCATCTACCTTAAAGTCCGCATCAACCGCATGAAGGAAATGGACTTGATGCCCCGGCAGGAGGGTGTTTCCGAGTTCCGGCCGAAAGCCTACGATATTGCGTTCCATAACGTGGACTTCTCCTATCTGGAGGGCGTGCAAACACTGAAAAACGTCAGTCTGACCGCCAAGCAGGGCGAGGTTACCGCGCTTGTCGGCCCGTCGGGCGGCGGGAAAAGCACGGTGGCAAAGCTCTCCGCGCGGTTTTGGGACATCGATCGGGGCAAAATTACGCTGGGCGGAACCGACATCTCGCTGATCAATCCCGAAACCCTGCTGCAATCCTATTCCATCGTATTTCAGGATGTCACGCTGTTCAACGCGAGCGTGATGGATAACATCCGTCTCGGTAAAAAGAACGCGACCAACGAAGAGGTGCTGCACGCGGCCCGCCTCGCCCAGTGCGACGATTTTGTGCAAAAGCTTCCAAACGGCTACGATACCCTGATCGGCGAAAACGGAGAGCGGCTGTCCGGCGGCGAACGGCAGCGCATCTCCATTGCCCGGGCCATGCTCAAGGACGCGCCGATTATCCTGCTGGATGAAGCGACAGCCTCGCTGGACGCGGAAAACGAGAGCAAGATTCAAAAAGCCCTCAGCGCGCTGATCAAGCACAAAACCGTTTTGGTGATCGCGCACCGTATGCGCACGGTTGCGGGCGCGGATAAGATTATCGTGATCAAAAACGGTTCCGTCGCGGAATCGGGTACCCCCGCGGAGCTCAGGGAAAAGCAGGGGATCTTCGCTTCCATGCTGAAAGTGCAGGTTGACAATCATTAAGATGGCAGACACAAGCAGGAATCAAACCATGAGAGATGAAGCCGTCGTATGGGACCGGTTTTCGGAGATTTACGATACGTTCATGCGGCGGGATATGCCCGCGTATCGTACAATCATCGAAAAGGTCTCGCGGCTTGTGAAGCCGGAATCGGCCGTGCTGGAGGTCGCCACCGGCACGGGGATCCTCGCGCTGGGGATCGCCGGGTATATCAAGCAGATCGACGCGGTTGATCTTTCGCGGAAAATGATCTTGAAAGCGAAAAAGAAGGCGCGGGATCTCGGGATAACCAACGTGCGCTTCCTCGTGCGAAACGCCTATTCCCTCGGGTATGAAAACGGGAGCTTCGATCTCGTCATCGTTTCCAACACGCTGCACATCATGCCGCAGCCCGAAAAAGCCCTGGCCGAAATCAAGCGGGTGATGAAGCCGGACGGGCTGCTGATCGCGCCGACATTCGCACATGCGGGAAGCAGGAAGGCCGTATTGTTCTCTCCGCTGGCCTCCGTCGCCGGCTTCCGAGCCTATCAAAAATGGACGCAGGAAAGCTTTTGCCGTTTCCTTATGAAAAACGGATTTGATATCGTGGAAACGGAGCTTCTGTCCGCGTCGTTTCCGCTCGTGTACTGCTGCTGCAAGCCAGCGGGAGCGAAGCACTGAGGAGGATTGCAATGCCTGCTTTATCGGTCGTATCGGATACCCTGTTCATTCCGTTGCTCGGGCGTATCTATGCTTCCAGCTACCATCCGTATATCCTGTATGATGAAGCGGCGCTGGCGGTATACGACAAGCTGGAGCAGCGGATCAGGGATATGCCTGGCCAAACCGAATACGCATCGCTTGCCAGCGCGGTCAGGTCCGCCAATATGGATCGCTGCATTCACGCGTTTCTTTCCGCGCATCCGGACGCCGTGATCGTGAATCTCGGCTGCGGCCTGGAAACGCTATACCAGCGCGGCGATAACGGCAGGGCGGTTTGGTACGAGCTGGACCTGCCCGAGGTTCTGGAGCTTCGCAGCCAGTATTTCCCGGAAACGGACCGCGACCGCTATCTGCCCTATTCGATGTTTGATTATAAATGGATGGACGCGGTAGAAAAAGCGGGGAAAACGCATATGATGGCAATCGCTTCCGGGCTGTTCCTCTATTTCCCCGAAGAACAGGTGATCGATTGCATCCGGCATCTATCGTCTCTTCCGAACGCGGAGATCGTTTTCGATACGCTCTCGCCGGCAGGAATGAAGGTCGCGCGGCGCATGATCGACCGAATGGGCAAGCAGGAAGCCCCCGTATACTTCTGCGTCGACAGCGCCGGTGCGTTTGCCGCAAAGATATCCGCCGGGATTCATATCATGGAAGAAAAGCCATTCTACAACCTGGTCAATTACCGCTCCGAAATGGCGTTTGACACAAGGCTGAGAATGGCCTTCTCCGATCTGTTCAACATGGTGAAGATCATCCATCTGCAGCTTTACTGACCGGCAATGCTTTCCCAGCGATCTGTACATCTCTTCAAAGCAGCGAAAACGGCGCTGCTTTTTCCTTTTGTTTCTTTCTTTATATTATGCGCGTTCGATTGTTTTCCCGTTTCAGATATGCTAGAATTAAATATACACAAAACCCGCTATGGCATCACGGCAGAGATAAGGAGGTATCTTTGATGAATCGCTCACTCAAATTTTTACTTTCCCTGCTCTTACTCATCGGACTTTGTTCCATATTTCCGGCTGCTTTCGCCGACTCGGATCCCGATGCCCTGCAGATCGTGACGATGACGGTTACGCCGGACCCGGATACTGTCACCCTCAACATCACTTTGCACAATACCGGCAGCGTCGCGATTGATGAATTCGGCCTTGCTCTCGCGTTCTTCGACGAAAACGGTGACAGGATGTACGGATACGACAACTCAATGGACGGCTATGCGGAGGAGATCTGCAACTGGTACTACACGCCGAACGAAGCCATCGCAGCCGGGGAAGATTTTCTCACCGAAGACGTATTCGCCGATTACCCCGGAGCCGAGACGATCGCCGCCGCGATCCGGTATTACCATCCGGCGGACGGGAATTACGTTCTAATCCCCGAAAGCGAGTGGGTATGGGCGTTCCCCGGATACGAAACGTACTACCAGACGGATAACCGCAGCTATTATCTGTCGCCGCCCGATTCCCTGTACAGCGGCACCGACTATGACTATTTCGGGGATTTCTACAATTATTATATGCTGGACGACTACAACGCGGCCTACTACGGCAAAAACCAGGGCGGCGAGTGGATAACCAAGGTTGATGAAGCTTCACCCGCTGCGGCCGCGGGCCTGCAGGTTGGCGATTTGATCCTGTTTGTGGACGGCGTCAAGCCGACGGAAAACCGGTATGCCGTGGATTACGCAATGGCCGCCATCACCAACGGTGAAAAGGTGGACTGGGTCTTTGAGCGCGACGGCTGCGTCTACGTAACCCGCATCGATAATCCGTAGGGCGATCCGCTCTGCGCGTTACGCGGAAAATAATCCGGAGCATCGGCTGCCCAAATATTGCAACGCTATCCGAACATAAAGAAAGAGGCCGGTCCCGCGTTTGACGGAGTATGACGCGGGACCGGCCTCTTTCGTTTTGCCGCAGAAAGCAGCGGATCAGGAATTAATGGATTTTTGATAACGCTCCTTGGATCTGAGCAGCTGCTCCCGGATAACCTGCATCGTCAGTTCGCTGTCCTTCTTGCGCAGGCTGTCGACAAGGTTCTGATGATCGGAGAGCACGCTGTCCGCGCCAAGGGATTTCCGAATGGCCTGCCGGATCATCATTTGCAGCAAATCGGCCATGGAATGGACAAACAGCACCAGGAGCCAGTTGCCGGAGATCTCCGCAATGCGCGTATGAAACTGAACGTCCAAGGTGGCCCGGCGCTTCTCGTCTTCAAAATGCGCCGCCATCTCCCCAATGATTTCCTCCAGTTCCGCCAGATCCTTCTCCGTTGCCGTTTTGGCCGCCAGACGGCAGCTTTCGGTTTCCAGAAGAAGCCGGATGTCCCATATATCCGTGCCGTCCGATCCTTCCATCGTGGCAATGCGCACGATCATCTGGGTCAGCATGTCGGATTCCGGGCGCGAGATATAGGCGCCGTCGCCGACGCGCACCACGACCAGGCCCCGCTCCTTCAGCAGCTTGAGCGACTCCCGGACGATGTTGCGGCTTACGCCGAATTTATTGGCCAGCACATGCTCCGACGGCAGCTTTTCACCGAGCATCGTCGCGTTGGACATAATCATCTGCTCGAGCTTATCCGCCACTTCCTCATAGAGGTTGGTTCTTTTTATGTCATAATCAATCTGCAGCAAATTTCTTATCTCCGATTTGTTCCGGCACTTGGCATAATGTATGATACAGTACTCAGAATACACCCATTGCGTGATTTTGGCAATTGTCCATACTGCGCGATATCCATCGCCCGTTTACCGTCAGAACCCCAGCAAGCCCGGCAGCCAGGTAACAAGGACCGGGACATAGCAGAGGATGAACAGCATCAGGATCATCACCAGAATCATCGGGATAATCTGTTTGGACACGCGGTCCAGCTTCGCTTTTGCCAGAGAGCTAGAAACAAACAGGCACATGCCGAACGGCGGTGTGGAGAGCCCGATCATCATGTTCAGCACGATGACCACACCGAAGTGCACAAGGTTAATTCCCAGCGCGACCACAATGGGCAGCACCAGCGGAATGAACACATACTGGATTACGCTGATATCCAGCACCATTCCCAGCATCAGAAACACCAGGTTGATGACCAGCAGGAGCAGGTACTTGTTCTGCGTGATGTTAAGCACCCAATTGGCAATAATCCCCGAAATGCCCTCACGGGCAACCATGAACGACATCACAAACGAGGACGCCGTCAGCAGCGTGATCACGCCGGTGGCAAGGGCGGTGTTCTTGACCGCTTCCACCAATTGCCTGAAGCTGATGGATCTGTACAGGAACACCGCGATGATCATCGCATACAAAGCCGCTACGGCGCCAGCTTCGGTGGGGGTCATCACCCCGCCGTAGATCCCCGCAAACAGAATGACCGGGGTCAGCACGGCCGGGAACGCCCTCTTGAAATACCCGAGAAACTCCCGGAAGGTGTACTTCTTGCCCCGCGGATAGTTCCGTTTTTTCGAGATATACGCCACATAGAAGCTCAGGAATGCGCACAGCAGTACGCCGGGGATCACACCGCCCAGAAACAGCGCGCCAACCGACGCCCCGGAAAGCATGGAGTAGATGACCATCGGGATGCTCGGGGGGATGATCGGGCCGACGGTTGACGTCGCGGATGTGAGCGCCGCGGAGAACGCCGGATCGTACCCGTCCTCCTTCATCGCTTCCACTTCGATCAATCCGATACCGGAAGCGTCCGCAACGGCCGAGCCGGACATGCCGGAAAAGATCAGCGAGACGATGATATTCACCTGTGCCAGCGCGCCGCGCTGCTTGCCGATCAGCGCTTTGCAAAATCCGAACAGCAGGTTGGTCACATTCCCGGTATTCATAACGCTTGCCATCAGGATAAACATGGGAACCGCCAGCAGCGTATAACTGTTGAACATATTGGGGCAAATCTGTTCGGCAATGATGCTCAGATCCAGCCCGGTCATCGCCAGATAGACCACACCGCAGGACATGATGCTTAAAACGATGGGCACTCCGAGCAAAAAGGAAACGATCAGAACGGCTATCGGAACCCAGAAGTTAATCATCCTGCGTGCCCTCCTCCCGCGCTGCCGGCAACTTTCGCAGGGTGCGGCAGGCCAGCAGCAGATCCCTGGCCAAATCCACCGCCAAATGCAGCACCGTCAGCCCGGCGAAAATCACAAACGGAAAGTAAATATAACTGAAGCGAATCCGGAGCACCGGCGATTTTCTGATCCGCATAAAGGTGACCCAGTCATAGCTTGGGTAGAGGATGGCCACAAAGCACGCCGTAACGAGCACCGTGCCGACAATCCGAAAGACCAGCTGAAAGCGCGGGCTCATCTTGTCATAGACGAGGGTAAAGCAGACGTGCGTCTTGGCGCGCACCGTAAATGCGCCCGCCAGCAGCATACAGCCCACGAACCCGATCTGGCTCAGCTCATAGCAGGCGTTAATGGGTGTCCTGAACACATAGCGCGCCACAACGTTTACGATAAACGACACAAACGTCATCAGCAGCATCAGGGTCGGAAGGTAGATTTCCAGCGTATTCAGAATGAATTTCGAGATGTGCCTGAGCACCGTCACTGCTTTCATACGATTTCATCCCCTCATTGGATGCAGAGTATCGCCGGTTTTATAAGAACTGCCGCATGGTTTTCCTGTTCCTTCCATGCGGCAGCCCGATCAGCGGTTCGCCGGTTATTCTGCGGACTGGATGGCTTCGTAAAGGTCCATATCCCAATCCCCGATGACGTCAGCGTTTGCAAAGTACCAGTCGCGGATTTCCGCGGCGTATTCGGTGGTATCCACATCGTCATAGACGCTCAGGCCCATCTCGCGGAACTGCGCGATCAGATCGGCTTCTTCGCCGCTGAAGGCCTCGGTGCATTCGTTCTCCGCCACATGGAAGGCCTCCATGAATACGGCCTTCGTCGCATCGTCAAAGCCCTGCCAGATGTCTTCGTCAATGCAGATCCAGATCAGGTCGATCACATGGTTGGTCATGGTAATGCTCTTGGTAACCTCGCCGAAGCCGTACAGCATGGTGGCCTGCAGCGGGTTATCCTGCCCCTGGATGGTGCCGGCCTGCAAGCCGAGATATACTTCGGAAAGCGCCATGGCAACCGGGGTTGCGCCCAGGGCGCGGCCCATGTTCATCCAGCTTTCGGAGTTCGGTGTGCGCAGCAGAATACCTTCCATATCCGCGCGGGAGGTAATCTTTTTGTCGATCGTCAGATCGATGCAGCGGCGGCCCTTGTACAGCGCGCCGAGAATGCGGATGTTGGTCTCCTCGGCGATCTTGTCATACAGCGCCTGGCCGATTTCGCCGTTCATGACATTAAGCATATGCTCGGGGCTCCGGAATACGTAGCACGCGCCCAGAACGCTGACGCCGGGATAGAACTCGCTCAGCATGGCAGGTGCGGCGACGCCCATTTCAAGGTTTCCGCGCATCATGGCCTCGAGCAGGTTGGAGTCGTCGTAAAGCGTCGAGGAAGGATATACCGTGATTTCAATATCATCGGTATTCGCCATCACATAGTCTGCAAAGGTGTAGATGCAGGCCCCGTGGTGTTCCTTTTCTGTGGCGGTCATGGCGAAGTTGAGGGTCATGGCGCCGGCGGAGGTAACGATCAGGGTAAAAAGCAGCGTTGTGACGAGGGCGAGTGACAGTCGTTTTTTCATTTCCATTCCATCCTTTCAATCATTGAGTTCAGAGAAACCTATCTCCATTTGCCGATATCACAGCCAATTGATGATCGCGGGAGCGGCGGCTATTCACCGGTTCCGTACGCCTGGCGCAGGTTTGCAATCGCATTGCGGGCATCGTTGACAATGGCGCCGAGATCGTGCCCGACCGTTATGAAATTGATACCCCGTGCCCGCCAGAAGGCGGCGGCTTCCCTGCTTGTATCTCCGATGCAGATGCCGATGGCCTTCCCGGCATCCCTGCACTTGGCGACGACCGAATCGATCATCGCAAGGTTTTCGTCACAGGTGAGCTCGTTGATACGGCCGATCGAGGCGGCCAGATCGCAGGGGCCGATGATGAAACCGTCGATATACGGAACCTTCAGGATGTTGTCAAAATCGTTCACTGCGTCTACGTGTTCCACCTGTACGAGGCGGCTCAGGCGGTTCGGCATGTCCTGAATGTACTCATCGAGCGGCTCCAGCTCGTATTTGCAGGCCCGCCGGGGCCCAAATCCCCTTTTCCCCATGCTGGGATACAGGCATGCGTCCATCGCCGCTTTGGCTTCTCCGGCGGATTTGATCATGGGAAAAATGATCCCGTCCGGGCCCATCTCCAGAACGCGCTTGGCAAGATAGGGCTCGTTCCAGGGAATCCGGACCAGCGAGGCCGTTCCGGCCGAATGCGCCGCAATGATGTGCATCAGCAGGCATTGATAGTCCATTGCGCTGTGCTCCGTATCGATCCACAGAAAATCAAATCCAACCATCCCCGTCATTTCCGAAATGCAGGGATCCGACAGCCCCACTGAATACCCGAACAAATCCTCCCCGAGCAGTAAACGTTTCTTGAAACTCATTCCGACTTCGACCTTTCATGACGATGACACATCACTGAATATTTTCTCAACTTGTCCAACTGTAGTACAGGTCAATTCTTTATATCATAGACGATATGGTCGTGTCAACACCTTATTGTCCAGTTTTGCAAAATATTTTCAGAATCAAACGCCGGCGTAACTACAGCTTCGCCGGCCGCACTTGGCGGCCGGCAGGCGGAGAATATGCATTTTTCACAACCGGCATGAAACCGGTGAAAAGCGGATGCGCTACGAATGCGCACCGGCCGTTGTTGCCGACGGTGTAAAAGCGGACTGGCGCCTTACGTGCGTCGGCGGTGTTTCTGTCACGCGTATTGAAACACCGCGAACCTGCCGGCAACCCTTTTTTGGAAGACTGCCGGTCAGACTGGCACCCCCCTTTCGATCGTCACATATCCTTGACCGCCAGGAATTCGTGATTTTTTACATAATGCGCCTGATCATCCCGTAAAAACGGAAGAACATCAACGACTGCGCTATTGTTAATCAATCCGTATACGTGCGGATAACAGCAGCCGCAGTGATCCGCGTCTTCATAGCGGACTTCCGCAGTCAGCTTATCCTCGTCGATGCAAAGCAGCACCAGCGCATCCTCCGCTCCTTCGAAGCTCGGCGCTACCCGCCAAAACAATTCGACCGTCGAGCAATGCACAAATCCGTCGGCCTCTATGTTTTCCTTACCCCATGCTTCCAGGTGTTTTCGTTTCTCCCATGCCGATTTCCGCATGCAGTGTACTATCATAAGCGTATCTTTCCCGTCCCCGCATCACAGCAGCCGGTTCTCTTTCAGCGCATCCGCCACCATCTCCGCCACCCGTTTGGCGCCATGAATGTTGTAGTGCGTGCGGTCGGCAACGCCGTCGGGAAAACGGTCGTCCGTCCCCGGCGGGATGTTGACGAACAGCTCGCAGGATTTCTGCGCGCCCAGCGATTTCATCAGTTCTCTGGTCATCATTTCCAGATCGATCAGCTCGACGGCTTCTTTTTGGCAGAGCTCGCGCACCGCCTGTGGATAAGCGCCGTGGGTGTACACCACAAACCCGTTTTCCGCAAAAAAATTTCGGCTCACGCTGGTGCACAGCACGGGAACCGCGCCCGCTATGCGTGCGGCATTTACATACCGCATCAGCATTTCCGGATAGGTCGTCGCGGGATCGGTGTGCCGCTCCGCGTCGTCCTTCTCGTCGTTATGCCCGAAGCACACCAGCAGAACGTCTCCCTGCCGCATCCCCGCGGCGACCGGTTCAAAGCGCTTCTCATCCCAGAAACTTTTGGTGGAGCGTCCTGAAAAGGCGTGATTCTCCACCCTGACACCGGGCAGAAATTCCGCAAGCCGGCCGCCCCAGCCGTAATACGGATCGTTTCCGTTTTCCACCGTCGAATCACCGATCACATAAATGGTCCGCATCGTTCTCACCCTCTTACCGTACTTCGGTTACCGTCAGGTTCCGGTATTCGGCCACCAGCGGCGCCATCTGCCGGAACCCGATCTTACCGCCGCCCAGGCACGCGCCCGTCTTCTTTCCGTTGTCATGCCAATCCAGGATTTTCAAATTTCCGATCCAAAGGGCAACCCGTTCCTTCCTCTTGATCAGGCGCAGATTGTAAAACCCCTTCGAATCCGCCACATCCGGCAGCGGATCCGCGCCCTGCGCCACCAGATGAAAGCCGCAGCTCTTGCGCAGGTTGCAGGTGTGGAAACCGCGCTCGCTTTCCCACATGCGCCGGAAATAGGATACGTGCAGGCAATCGATATCCCCCGAATTATACTGGTCGTATTCCCCCGTGCGCTTTTTCAGCGTTTCCGCAAACAGATCTTCGCCCCGCCTGCCGCGCGCCGCAAAGAACAGGATGCTCAGCCCCGGCTCCGCAATCGGGCGGAACTGCCAGCGGATCTCAATCTGATCCGGAAATTCCACGGGGCACCAGAACACATAGTTCGCCTTCTGTCCCAGCGCCGGATCTATTTTTCCGGACAGGCGCATAGCACCCTGCGGGAACGAAACCTCCGCGCTTCCCTCCAGCACAAAATCCTTCACATCGGAAGGCGACACCAACGGGTTTTCATACAGTATGTTTTGATATTTGCCGCTCATTTGTTCACCGCCTTACAACCGCTTGCGCGCTGATTTTTCCCTTTCGCTCAATCCGGCACACCGATGCTCCTTCATAGGATCGATGTGAGTAATTTTCGTTTTCCATTCCTGATTTCCTTTCCTGCTATGCCATCCATCCGGCTTCACAACGCGAAAGGGCGGAGACATGCGTAAGTCTCCACCCCAGGGTGTCAAAAAAGTGGCCTTGCCACTTTTTTGAGATTGCACTCCGGGCTTGTTCGCACGCATAAGGCGTGTTCACGGCCAGCCCTCCGTGTAGGGAATCCTTGCTACGCAAGGTTCCGAAACCACCGCGCATGTCGCTGGTTTCGGATTGACAGTCGAAGGATCGCGACCCTTCGACGCATCCCGGGGTTCTTTGATAGGCTGGGGCGGAGACACGCGAAAGTCTCCGCCCCTTTTTCGAGTAAGGTATGGATATCCCCGATTACTTGGTGGCCTGGTTCATCGCGCTGAGCTCCGCAACCAGATCCGCGCCGCCCTGATCGTACCAGCGCTGGATTTCGGCCTTGTAGCCTGCTTCGTCGAGCTGGCCGACGACGTACTGCACGCGGGCATCCTTGTAGATGGTGCTCAGGGTCGAGCCCTTCTCCGCATAGACGCTGGAGCTGGACAGCAAGGACTGGCATGGATTCGCCACGCACAGCGAGGGATTGTACACATACTGCACCTGGTAAACCTGCTCGCGGATCACGCTGCGTTTTTCCGGCGTGGCCGTGTTGGCAACGTTGGTCATGAACTGGTTGAAGCCTTCGTTCTCCTGATTGACGGTGTCGGTAGCGCCTTCCGTGCGCACGACATAGCCTTCCTCGTCGATGGTGAAGTCGCGGTCGGGCAGACCGTAGGTGAACATGTTCATCGCTTCGTTGCAGTTCGTGGAATCCAGGAACGCCAGCGCCGCGCGCAGGTCTTCCTCGGTCTTGGCGCCTGCCTTGGTAATGGCTACGATACCGGCGTGGCCGGCGGTGGGCAGGTTGTAGAGGTTGCCGTCGGGTCCCGCAACGGTGCCGATAACCCAAACCGCGTCCTCGATGCCCTGATCAACCAGTGCGGAGTCAAGGCGCTGCGCGGCGTCGGCACAGTCTACGAACACGCCGGAACGGCTGGCCTTGAAGTCGTCGGTCCAGATGGCACTGTCGCGCACGGCAAAGTCTTCGTTCACGAGGCCGTCGTCATACAGCTTCTTGGCCCACTGCATGGCTGCCCAGTAGCCTTCGGTTTCGAAGTACGGGATCACGGAGCCGTCTTCCTGCTCCACCCACTGGTTGCCGCCGTTGAACCACGTGGTGATGATATCCAGCGGTCCGTCGTATTTGCACCAGGTCATGCCATAGGTGTCGTTTTCGCCGTTGCCGTCGGGATCGCCGTAGGTGAAGGCATACAGCACATCGTACAGCTCGTCAATCGTCGTCGGCTCTTCCATGCCGAGATTGGCCAGCCAGTCTTTGCGGTAGCTGATACCCATGCGGCCCAGCACGCGGGTGCGCGGGATGCCGTAGAGGCGGCCGTCGATCGACACGTTATTGATGATCACGGGGTTGATCTGCGAAAGATACTCGTAATCCGCAACATAGTCGGTCAGATCCCAGAACGCGCCGTAGCGGGCGTTCTCGATCACGGACGAGGTGAGGCCCTTGAGAACTACGATCGTGGGAAGGCTCTGCGAGGCCATCATGACGTTGAGCTTTTCCTCGTAATTGGAATCGGCCACCCAGGTGAAATTGAGAACCGAGTTGGTCAGTTCCTCAAACGCGAGTTTCGTGGGAGCGTCGTCGGCAATGGGCTCGCCTGTGAAGGTGATACTGAGAATATCCGCTTCATAGGGCGCGTCTTCCGCCACTGCGAACGAACCGAAGGTGAGCAGCATCGTCACCGCCAGTGCCAGGCTAAGGATACGAACTTTCATGGGTTTTCCTCCTTTTTTGGATCATGGATCCAGATTGCGTCGGTTTTCCGGTCGGCGGGAAAGCCGGCAAAAGCGCCTTATACCAATTCCAGTCCCTCATGCCGGGTTGGGATCGGTATATGCGGGAGTGTAACGCTGCCTTGCATTCCCTATGCAAGGCCTATGTTTAACCCTTGACCGAGCCCAGCAGAACGCCCTTGGCGAAATGCTTTTGCAGGAAGGGATAAACGGCCAGAATCGGCAATGTACCAAACACGATGACCGCCATTTTGATGCTTTGCGCGGGAGGCTTTACGTAGGCTTCGTCCACGCTCGCCTCGTCGATGCCGCCCTGGGAGAACATCACGATCTGACGGAGCATGATCTGCAGCGGCCACTTTTTGGTGTTGTTCAAGTAGATCAGGGAATTGAAGTAGTCGTTCCAGTACCCCACCGCGTACATCAGCGTGAACGTCGCGATAACGGGCATCGAAAGCGGAAGCACGATATTCACGAAAATGCGCATATCGTTGCAGCCGTCGATCCGCGCGGCGTCCTCCAGCTCCGTGGGCAGGCGCTGGAAGAAGTTCTTGATCACGATCAGGTTGAACGTATTCACGCAGACCGGCAGGATAAGCGCGGCGAAGTGATCGATCAGTCCCAGCATTTTCACGACCAGAAACGTCGGGATCATGCCGCCGCTGAATACCAGCGTGAACGTGACAAATCCCATGATGATTTTCCGGCCGACCAGATACGTTTTGGAAACCGCGTATGCCATCGACATGGTCACCGCCATGCTGATAACTGTGCCCGCAAACGTAACGCCGATGGATACCAGCAGCGAGCGCGGCAGCACCGGCGACGAAATGATGTATTCGTACGCCGCCACGGTCGGGTTGTGGGGAACCAGGAAGATGGAGCGGCTGATAATCTCGGCGGAGTCCGCAAAGGAAGCGCTGACGATATACAGGAACGGGAAAAAGCAGAGCAGACCGTACAGAAGAAGAAATACGTAGTTACAGACGTCGAATATCCTGGAAAGCACCGTATTGTTTTGCATTGCCGCGCCTCCTTTCTAAAAGATTGTCGCTTCGCCGGCTTTTTTGGCGATGAAGTTTGTGGAGTACACCAGAATAATCCCGATGATCGATTTGAATAGGTTGACCGCCGTGGCGAAGCTGAACGATCCCTGCGTTATACCGACCTGGTATACGTACGTATCGAACACCTGCGATACCGAACGGTTGATGGAATTGGACATCAGGTAGATTTGCTCAAACCCGGTATTGAGCACGCTGCCCATCCTGAGGATCAGCAGGATGATAATCGTCGATTTGATCGCCGGCAGCGTGATGTGCCAGAGCTGGCGCAGGCGGCCGGCGCCATCCACAACCGCGGCCTCGTACTGCTCCACGTCCACGCTGGCCAGCGCCGCCAGGAAGATGATGGTGCCCCATCCGGTTTCCTTCCAGATGGACTGGATAATCACCAGCGGCCGGAACCAGCTCTTGTCCGAGAGAAAGGCAATCTTCTCCCCGCCGAATTTCTCAATCAGCAGGTTGACCAGGCCGCCGTCCGTCGTCAGCAGCATATAGAAGATCGAGTACGCGATAACCCACGACAGGAAGTGCGGAATGTAGACGAGCGTCTGCACCGAGCGCTTGTACCAGCTGACGCGCACCTCGTTTAAAAGCAGCGCCAGGATGATCGGGGCCGGAAAGTAGAAAACGATGCTCAGGAAGGAGATCCAAAGCGTGTTGACCAGCAGCCGCATGAAATCCGGATTGTTGAAGAAATCGTTGAAATTCTTGAACCCGACCCAGGGGCTGTTGAGGAAGCCGAGATACGGGTTGTATTTTTGAAACGCGATAATAATGCCGAACATCGGCATGAGCTTGAAGATGAAATAATAAAGAACGCCGGGCAATACGAGCACGTACAGCCAGCGGTCCCGTACGATCCGCTGCCATACCGTAAGGCGGTTTGCTGCGTGCGTGCTGCCGGCAAGCCTGTTTTTCATGGGCGGAGCTCTCCTCCGTATACAGTTTATTTTCTGACAGGATTATCGTATCGGAAAGCAGGATAAAATACTATAATCATTTCCTCTTCACATGACGGTTTGCACTATATTTATGATTCCATTTTATGCAGATTATCCATATCGTGTCGTGTCATTAGATAGACAGTTGTTTAATCTGTGTTATTCTTTGCCATTATTGACATGTCAAAAGCCGTCCGCACGCGACTGCGAGGGACGGTAAGCCGCTCCGGCGGTCCGCGGTCAACGGCGGTTCGCTGCGCGGTAATGCCCGGGCGTCGTGCCCGTAAGCTTCTTGAACGAGCGGATAAAGTTCTGGGCGTTGTTATACCGCAGGCGGGAAGCGATCTCCATGACGGTGATATCCGTTTCCACCAGCCACTGCTTGGCGATTTTCATGCGGTATGACAGCAGGTATTCCTGAAAGGTCGTACCCAGCTTGTTGCGCATCACGCGCCAGATATAGGTCGGATGGTAATTCAGCCTTGCGGCGCAGCTTTCGATGGACAGGTCGCTGGCGTACTCCTCCTCGATAATCTTGATCACCTGCTCGGCAATCTGGTCCTGCGAGCTGCCCGCCTCTGAAAGAATCTCCATCACAGGATCCACAAGGCGCTTGATGAAAAAGCTGCGCATATCGTCGGGGCTGACGATCGTGGCGAGCTCCTCCATCAGCGGCCGGTTGGTTTTGATGATTTCGGAAATGCTGTAGCCGACCTTCAGCACCATGAACAGGTCCACCGTCAGATGCAGCAGATAGAACTGGAACGCGTTGATCGGCAGGTTTTTGGAATACACCCAGCGGATTACCTCGTCGAGCTTCTGATAGGCGGTCTCGCGCTTGAGACGCGCGATGGAGTCGGTCAGCTCCGCCACGAGCGAGCGCGGATATTCGTCCACGTCCAGCGAATCGGGCTTGACGTCGTCAAAGAACGTGATGGAGGATTCGGGTGTCTGCTGGCGCTTGATCACGCCGCGGTACAGCAGCACATTCTGGCTTTCGCGGAACGCGCTTTGCGCATCTGAAAAATCGTCGAACACGGTGGAAACGCCGATCGTCAGCCCTTCGCCGAACTTTTCGCGCACCGTCTGGCTGATCCGGCGGTTCCACAGCAGCAGATCGTCCATGAAATCTTCCAGCATCTTGCGCTTGCTGCCCACCAGCACGATGCAGTTGCCGTTTAAGATCACGTATTTCATGCGGTTTTCCGGGGGGATCACCTGCATAGCGATGGAGCTTACGTCAATCAGGCGGATGTCGTGCTCCAGATCCTGCCGCCTGTGCTCGATGCGGATGGCGACGAAGCACATGTACACCCAGCGGTCGAACACGCCGAGCTGCTTAGCCATTTCCTCGGTTTGTTCGCGGCTGAGCTGATAGCGTGTCAGCTTCATGATGAACAGCTCGTCCAGCATCGGCAGATACTGGCTGAGCTCCTCGCGCATGCTGATGTTTTCGCGCTGCAAATCCGTGATGCCCGAACGGATAAGATCGAATTCGTCCTTGGCCTTGCCGTCCGCGCCGCCGGCAAACCGCAGCGCCATGCTCTTGATGGGCGCGTACATGCGGCGCGATTCGATCACCGTCAGCACGAGCACGACCAGAATCAGGAACAGGCACACCAGTACGATCAGGTAGTACATAAACGTGGACGCCGCCAGGATATCCTTGTTGGAATAGCGGGAGATGTACACAAATCCGGTCATATCCGAGCTGGTGATGTTGTAAAATCTCCCGTTCATCATCACGGGCGCGTTTTCCGTCGTCGGCGTCAAGGCAAAGTCCTGATATTCCTCATACTCCGCATAATACTGCCCGATGGTTCTGCCGTCGCTGTCGTAGATCACGATGCCGTCCGCGTCCGTAATCGTAAGCGCAAACTCGGAGCGGTTGGCGTCGAAGAACCGGTTCATCTGATAGTTGCTCAGCGACACCAGCATAAACATGCCCTCGATGCCGCTCGTTCCGGTTCTGGGATTGATCACCAGAAAAATGTTCCCGTTAATGATCAGCTGGTCTTCGTCCTCGTTGATGGGGATAAAGCGCCAGTATACGGCGCGGTTATCCTCCAGAATCCGCATAATCTTGCTGTAATCGCCGACGTCCGGCAGGCTGTAGATACCCGCCTGCGAGATGGCCCAGTTCTGGCGTGTGTTGACGAGGCTGACCTCCTTGATCACGTCGTAGGTGATCACGCCGCCCGCCAGCAGCTTTTGCAGTGTGATAATGTCGCTCACCTGCGCGTCTTTGATATCGGCTTCCCGCCAGGTGGAGATGCCTTCGTTTTCGTACAGCATCGTCAGCGTATAGTAATCCTGAATGAATTTCAGCGTCCGCTCCGTGGTCGCCACGGTCTGGTGCAGCTGGGAAAAGTTTCGGGCATTCACCTTCTCGCGCAGCGCGAGCTGGTTATTGACGAACGAAAATATACCCAATACGACGATAGGCAGCATGCTGATCGCCAGGATGATGAACAGCAGTTGCCGGTAGTATTTGGTTTTTTTCATCTTCTCCCGCCCCCTTGATCCGCCTTAAACGTACGCTCCGATCAAATCCAGACACATGATAACGTTCAGGCACCACTGCGCTACGAAATTGGTGGAAATATGCGGCTGCTCCTGCACGGCGAAGGCCGACGGCTGCTTAACCAATTTCTGCGGCATGAAATGGAACTGCCGGATATCCTCCCGGAGGATCGCCCACACCTTCTTCGCCAGCTCCGCATCTCCGCGCCGTTTCGCGCTGTAGGCGCACATCGCCGCGGCCATAAACGGGAACGACCAGCCTTCGCCGCTGATCAGTTCCCCGCTCTTTTTCCGCTTCTCCTCCGGCGAAAGCAGGTAGAACGCGCCGTATTCGGCGAGCATATCCTCAAACAGCGCCGGATCGTCCAACGCCTCGGCGATTTCAAACCACACGCTGGGCGCGCCCATGCAGATCGCCATATGCGAGCCGCCCGCCGCGCTCTCGCCGATGTAGATCATCTCCCCGGTGTCCGGATCAAACCCGAAATCGGAGCCGGAAATCAGGCGCAGCGGCGCCTTGGCAATGGTCTCGATCCCCTTGAGGATTTTATCGCGGGCTTGCGTATTCCCGTGCCGCTCCCACGCGGTGAACCAGTTGGAGCACAGGGAGGACCAGTCCGGCCCCGTGCGCGCGTGGGTTTTCATGGTATCGTCGTAGAACAAGCGCAGCGGATCGAGACGCTGAATACCGTACTCGGCGTCGGCCACGTCGTCAAACACGTCGCCCAGCCGCTCGTTACCCGTAATGTAATACAAAAACCGGTGATGGAACGCCATGGCGATGCGCGCTTCCTTGCACGCGCAGCCCCAGTGCGCCACGTTGTGGCGCGAGCCCAGCCCCTTGTATTCCCCGAAATGGTACACGTCCACCTCGGAGCAGTGGCGTGCCATGGCCTCGGCGAGGGAGAACACGTCCTCCCGCCCGCTCCGCAGGAACGCAAGCCACAGCCAGAGTGTGGGCACCAGCTCGGTGTTCTGCCACGCGTAGCCGCCCATATCGTACTTCCACATGTGGCGGACGTCGTCGTATGTGTGCATGAAATCGCCGTAATCGAAAAGCCCGTACCATTTGCGCGCTTCCACCTCCTTGAGGTAGAACGCAAGCGCCGTATCCAGCGCCGCCTCCAGCTCCGGGGTCTTGTCCGGCACGGGCAGGCTCCATACGCCGAAGGCCCCAGCCTCCTTCATAGTCTCCGGCGTGCAGACGAGCACGGGGGGCTTCTGCGTATAGGCAACGCAGCGCGCGATCTCCGTTTCATCGGGGATGCCCGCGTAGGAAAAGAGCGTGATTTCGTTGGTGTTGGCCGTGCCGTAGGGCGTGGAGCGGATTTCGTCGAACCCCTCGTAATACGCGCCCGCATGCGCCTGATCGTCATAATGGCGCAGATCGGCGGCCTGCGCCTGCGGCGGCCACAGCCACGCCGTCAGCTCCGTGGTATCGTGGGACAGGCGCTCCGCGCTGAGCGCGGAGGGATATTTCTGCCAGAAATCCCGCATGCCCACGCCAAGCCCCCTGCGCGGGGTGGCGGCGCACAGCAGCCCGGAAGCGCGGTGGCCATGCACGCCGCGGATGTACGTGCATTCCTCGCAGCACGTGCGCTTGGACACGCAGAAATGCTCGCTGGAATCCTGATAGAGGGAATAGGAATCCCACAGCGTGATATTTTTCAGCGCTTCCGCGGCATCCGCTTCGCCGGTCGAATAATCCCTGAACGCGATCTCTTTGCCCGCCATCTGATCCGGATAGATCCGCGGGTCCAGCCTTGGCCGCCAGCTGGTCAACAGCTGCAGCGCCTCGTGGAACACGCCGCCCCCGTCGCCCGAAAACAGCACGTGACGGTTGTAGGGTTCGTTTTCCATCGGCGACAGGAATCGCAGCCCGATTCCCTTGATAAAATCCTGTTTTGGATCGCGGTCAAACAGAAACGTATGGCTGATCCGCACGTCCGCGCTGTTTTGATAAAAGTACAGCCGGATCACAAACGGCAGCGCCGTTTCACCCTGCTCGTTGTGATGCGTTCCCTTGAAGCGGATCACGCAGCGTACGCCGCCGTTTTCTTCCAGCACGGCGCTTCCGATTTCTCCCGTAAACGATTCGGTAATCGCTTGGTTTCCGTTCCGGTGCTCCAGCAATACCATGGGAACGGCTCCCGTGCAGGTGATTTGCTCCGCATACGACAGGCTTTCGATCAGGCTTCGGCCACGCTTGCTGAGCTTTGCCCGCAGGCAGCCGGTATCGACAGCAAACCCATCCTCCGTTTCACGGCACAGCGGCGCAAGCGGCGCGGGCGTGCCCTCGGAAAGGAGAAACGTCTCGCCCTGCAAGCCGTCCAGATCGGCGCTGTGCAGCGACCATTTCACACTGCCGTCCGGCCAGGTCGCGCGCACCGAGGACTGCGTAGGAAACAGGCGTCCCTGCGCGTCCGCGGCATGCAGATTGTCCACGCCAAACCGTTCCCCGCGCTTCCACGGCACGCCCCACGTCGCGCTTTGCGACGTATGCCTGTGTTCCAAATATCGGATTTCGATGTCCTTGCTCATGGTGTTTCGTTCGCCGTCCCGTCGTATAAGATGGTGGTTTGATAGGGCTTTAGTGAAATTGTTTCTCCGTTTAACCGCACCGTGCCGACCGTACTGTCCATGTTCACCGCGATCAGCGCCTTGCCGTTTTCATTTTCCCGCGCAATCACGTCCACCCCCGCGGAGGGAACCGCGTCCCGTGTCACGCCGCTCTGCCCAATGTACTTTTCCGCGATCCATTGCAGCAGTTTTTCGCCGTCTTCTCCCGCGGGTGTTCCGCCGAGCAACACCAGCTTGCCCTTGCCAACGGACATCTCGGCGAAAAACACCTCGCCGTCCATGCAGCCGCCGCGCAGCCGGCCCAGCGGCGTAAGCCCATACTCGTCAAACGCGAAGCCCCACATTGTCAGAGCGGCCCGCTCTGCACAGCCTTCCACATCCGCCGTTGCGCCGTGCAGCGGGGCGATGAACTTTGTGGAAAATCCAAAGCGCCTTTCGATCTCTCCCAGCGCATAATCCGTGGGTACGCCGTGCTCCGCCGTGCGGTGACCCGTCATCGGGCCGCAGATCCACGTGCCGCCGCCGCGCACGAAGCGCTCGGCTTTTTCCAGCGTTCCATCGTCCATGTGCGGCAGAAACGCCGACCAAACGAGGCGGTAGCCCGCCCAGTCCGCGCTTTCGGTGATCACGTCGCGCGGGTATCCGGCGTGGAAGACCAGCTTGTGCAGTGTGCGGATCCAGCCGGTATAGCTGCCCAGCGACAGCTTCTCCGTTTCACAGTACGCACGGGCGATATCGGAGTAAAACAGCGCGATCTGCGGCTTTACGGGCTTCGTGCGCAGAATCAGCGGCTCCAGCATGGCCTTGATCTCTGCGGCCTTCTCCACCTCGTGCCAGCCCGCGGTCCTCGCGCTCCACGCGCTTAAAAGCGCGGAATGCCCGATCTCGCAGCCGCCCCGGTGCTGCCGCATGTGCCAGTAGCAAAAGCTTTGGCTGTCCAGCGCATACCCCGCCGCGGCCTCCGCCGCCAGATACCCCTTGGGCAGCGGCGCGGCGATGTGATCCGAATGCCCGGCGTGCAGGCACGTGGTTTCCACCAGCCAGTGCTTTTTGCCCGGATTAACGTTGCGCCAGAAATCGTGGTTCATCAGGTATACGGCGTGGTTTTCCTGCGAGGCGTAGGTGGTGAAGGTCGCGACATCGAGCTTCCGGAACATCGCGCTGTGATCCAGATGAAAGCCGATGCTGCCGTCCGTGGTCACGGGCGCGGACGAATAACGGCGGATGACCTCCGCCTGCATCGCCGCGTAATCCGCCGCGGTTTCCATGGTGAAGCGGTGGTACGCCGTCAGCAGCGACGGATTGTGCAGAAACGGGGTGGGCAAAGGCTGGGGCACCTGATCAAAGCTCTGGTACGTCTGCGAGAAGATATCCGCCGTCCACGCGTCGTTCAGGGTCCCGATACCGCCGTAGCGGGCTTTCAGCCAACCGTGCCACTGCTCCCTGCAGCTTGCGCACAGGCAGTCGCCGACCTGCGATTTGATCTCGTTGTCGATCTGCCACATCAGCAGGCCCGGATGGCTCCCGAGCGCGGCTGCGTACTTTTCGAGCATTTGCGCCACCGCCTGATGGAAATCGGGGTTGTTGATGCAGGCGTGCAGGCGCGAGCCGTGGCTCATCACGCCGCGCCCGTCCGCGTGGCAGCGTTCGGGGTGCTGATACGTGAACCACACCGGCGGCGCGGCCGTGCCGGTGGTCAGGATGAACCGGATCCCCGCCGCGTGCAGCGCGTCCGCCGCGCGCAGGAACAGGCTGAAATCAAACTTCCCTCGCTCCGGCTCCACGGTGCTCCACAGGAAATCGCCCATGCGCACCAGATTGATGCCGAGGGAACGCATCGCGGCGATATCCTCCCGCCACACGTCCTCGCTCCACAGCTCAGGATACCAGCACACGCCATGATACAGCGGCCCGCTCATGCTTTGGTTTCTCCGATCTTATTTCGGTACATGTCAACCTGCGTAAGGTCTATCGTAGCGATCTGCGCGATGCCTGTTTCCGGATCGGGCTTGGAGAAATACAGCAGATTTCCGGCGCGGTTGAAGGAGGGATGCGGGTGATCGTCCCCCGTTTTGGAAAAGCCCGTGCGCGCCAGCTCAACCTGTGTGCCGGTCGCGGGATCGATCAGCCAGACGCCGCTTTGGAAGCCCTGATCGTTTTCCCTGGTGAACTCCACGCGGTCGGCGCACACAAAGCGCTTGTCGCGGGAGATTCCGGGATGCAGGAACTGCTTGTCGGTTTCGGTGATTACAGAGAAGTTATGTCCGTCCTTGCTGCCCATCATAATGAAGTGCGGGTATTTCATGAACAGCATGCTCTCGCCGTCCGCCGTCCACACCTCGTGGGTGATCCAGTCGCCCTCCTGCTCCACGTAGTAAGGCCGCGTCGTGCCGTGTGCGATATCGAACATCCACATGCGCTGCAGGGCGTCGCCGCCCGTCTCGTGGATATAGAAGATGGTGTTGTCGTCGCCCGGACAAACCTGCGTATGCCCCAAATGGTAATCTGAGCGGTGCACGGTCTCGCTTTTGCCCGTTTTGGGATCGAGCACGACGAGCGCGAAAATCTTGTTGAGCTGCCAGTAGGAATAGACCACCAGCCCGCTCTTTGAGGTCGTCAGATGCCCCGTCACCTTGCCGCCGACCTTCGCCTCGCCCCGCTCCACCTCGGGGAACGCGCCGATTTCCGTGAGCTTCTCATCATCCAGATCAAAGCGGTAGATGCGGCTTTCGTCGGTTTCCACGCCGTAGCTGCCCTCGCGGCTCATGGCAAAGCCTTTGTAACGGCAATCCAATACTTTGTAATATTCGCCGCTCTCCGCGCCGCAGCGGTACAGCGCGCTGTCCGCACCCGGCTCGTTGGAGACGTATCTGCGAAAGAAGAATGAGCGATCATCACAAGAGAAGTTCTCCGTGGTGAAATAGAGCTTGGCGTTTCGTATGTCCCCTTTGGTGTACTGCGTCACGGCGAAGCCCGTCGCCGGATCGGTATAGGTAAACTTGTCCTTCATCGGTTATTGCTCCTTTGAACGCCCTGTCCCTGCGGGTTTGGAAGCGGTCCGAAACGGCAATTCCGTTCGTCTGCCAATATATTTCTTTCCCAAATCCGCACGATCCCCGAGTATAGAGTATATTGTATCGAATCGATGATTTTTCTTCCATCGAAAAGCAACCATAAACTATGCAAATTCTACCACAGAAAGTACGGACCGTGTACGAATTCGGCCCGAATTTCCCCAATTTCCACTTGTTTTTCAACTTTTTGTGTGAAATAGATTGTTATTTGGTAGAAAGTGCGCGTTTCATATATTACATGCAATGTATTTATCAATAGTCAACCAAAAAACAGAGAATTATTAAACCATTAGATATTCCTTATTCAAACCTAATTCCGAAACTAATTGATTATTAGCTACTTTTATTTTTTCCCTATTCGCTTGAAAATCTTTAATTTTCATTCTGAACCATTCTTCTGGTGATACTATTTCACCCGTTATATCAAAACGAATTTGTGCAGCCAATAAAATATAAAAAGTCATCATGCGGAATTTATCGGCTTTTTCAGGATCTATTGCATTTTGATAATTTTCACTTTGCATAGATGCTAAAACATGCATTGCTTTTGAAGACCCGTAAGCAAAAATAGAAGAAAATAGCCATTGCATTTTCTCCTCATGCTTTTTCTGAACTTCTTCTGTATTGCCTACTTTCGTAGTATCTAGCATATCTTGTAGAAATGCTAGTATCTCATATGGCATAGTTGACATTTTATCTAGTTGTACACTTGTTTTCTGCTTCAGGACTTCATTTTGAAAATTCTTCTTTAATGACGTTATTGTAATGATAAATCCAACAATCGATACAATCGCAGGAATCCCAACAGATAGAGCAATTTTCATAAAATCAGTCATGATAACTCCCCCAATAGGTTTTCTATGTTATAACATTTATCGCATTGTATGTCAATATATAATTACTATAAGCATTATCCCAAAAACCCTTCATTCAATTTTTCATTAAGTAAAATTGTTAACCTAAATATTGCAAATTACGGAAACAGCAGCGCCTTGACCTGCGCTTCCTTTTCAAACAGCGCACAGCCGCCCATATGGCCCTCGTCCTGTGCGTTCAGATCGCGCACCATCTGGAAAAATGGGGATTGCATAGCTTCCAGCAGCGTATGGTTTTTCAGGCTAACGTCCGAATACGGGGAGAACGGGCAGGGCTCGGCATCGCCGTGCGCGTTGATGTGGAAGAACCCGCGGCCCGCGGCCAGGCAGCCGCCCATATATTTCTCGTCACCCGGGAAGGAGAGGAACACCATGCCCGGAATATCCTTGCGCAGTGCCTCCTGCGCCTGTTCGATTTGCAGGCGCTCCGCGTCGTCCGGCGCAAGGGATTCGGTGCCGGGCGTCACCGGCACGTACTCGATAAAGAACGCCAGCCGGCATCCCTTTTGATAGAGCATCTGCATGAACGCGGGCGACATCACCTCCGCGCGGTTTTCGGTGGTGACTGTCAGCGATACGCCGAAAAGCAGCCTGTT